>Ga0315296_10000643_pt1 | contig 31548 bp, 27 predicted proteins | sample YL17G14_18_MG_FD_203921 | JGI IMG/M metagenome (GOLD analysis project Ga0315296, IMG submission 203921) | Sediment microbial communities from Yellowstone Lake, YNP, Wyoming, USA - YL17G14_18 | ecosystem: Environmental > Aquatic > Freshwater > Lake > Sediment | place: USA: Wyoming | collected... | reverse complement strand
TGGAGAACTGCAATCATCTATCAGAGCTCACACGGCTCACTTGGACAGCAGCTCAAGGCAAAGCCTCATTCATGAGTCGAGACCTCCAAGGTCAGAAAGATGCAGAGGTCAGCAGGCCCACAGAAGAAAGAACGCCAGACACTCTTACATGTCTACATGAGTGGGTCTGGTGGTGCGCACACAAAGAAGGCAGAAGGAACAGAATAGGGGATTCCTCTTTTTCTGGGACGTTCGTGTCACGGCTGCGGTTCAAGCAAGGACTTGACGGTTCTTGACTAGTTGGGAGAGAGGTCTACCCAACGCCTCTCGGCCCACGAGCGTTTGATCGCTTCGACGAGGCAATGGAGTCTGTAGCCGTCCGAAAAGTTCGGGCGAAAGACCGTTCCGGTTAACCACGCTTGTCGCAGGGCAACCATAGCTTGACCGATGTTGTACCCAGCACTCTCCTCGCTCAATGCACCGGCCCGATAGAATTCGGATGGAATCGGTAGGTCGCGCGGCTCTGGTTCCCCTGAACGCATGCCTCGCAGCCTGATCGGACTGTATGAAACGTAGTATGGTGCAGTGGCACTCAACTGGCCAGCGTCGCCGAATATGTCAAGGCGAAAGCCCATCTGCTGCGTTGCCGCATTACTGACATGGGCGGTGCCAGTCACACCGCTTTCCAGATGGGCCTGATAGCTCACGGTATCCATAGCCGTCCACTCGAATGGCTCCTTGGTATCGCTGTAGACATCATGGGGCCTTAGGGTCTCGGCATATCCGCTGATAGATCTAATCGGGCCCATTACCGACTGAAGTGTGTCCGTGGCATGTGCGGTCGCGACGCCAAGAGCTCCGCTGTGTTCCTCCTCTTTGGACGACCACCAGTGATCTGAAGACACCTCGAACCGAGGTAGCATGTGCGTCATGTGAAAGAAGAGCGGCCGGCCGATGAAACCTTCATCGACCAATTGTCTGAGATACAAAATTCTTGGTGCGTGCCGGCCCTGTGTGCCGACGCCAGTTATGACGCCAACCCGGTCGGCCTGCTGAGCCAGCGTTCGCGCTTCCGCCGCGTTAAGTCCCAGTGGCCATTCGCAGTAAACCATCTTATGGGCGGTCAAAGCTATCCACGCGAGGGGATAATGGGACCGCACTCGAACGGCAATGGATACAAGGTCAATATCTGGGTCCGCTACGAGTTCGTCGATGCTGGCATAATACCGTTGCACGCCATATTTCTTGGCTGCGAGTCTTGCTGTCTCTTCTCTAGTCGTACACACGGCGCTCAATTCTACGTTAGGCGCTGCCAATATTCCAGGGACGTGTGCTCGCGCACCAAAGCCGCGCTCGTAACGGTCAACACCGACTAGACCGACTCGAAGTGTTCTATTGGCTGCTGAACTCATGCCTGCTATGCCTCATAGGTCGTTGTAGATCCTAGATGATTAGGAGCATCTTAAGCTCTTCAGGCTTCTGGTGTACGCGGCTGCGTCTTCGTGAAAGTCTCGGAAGTCTAAGGTGGAAGGAAAATGAACCCGCTCAGAGATTTGAGCGGGTACCACCGGGCTTGCCATAACTCTTGTCCGGGTTCCTCTCCCCTGCTGCAACCTTCACCTGACTTCATGTCGATGTTGTGACCTTAACGTTCCCCGTAATCGGCGCCAAGAAGGCTGCGAAGCTCCTCCTGTGAAACGACTATGGGTTCATTAATTGGACCATGTGAAGCATCAGTCGGTCAATGTCGAACTTCTTGATTCGTCCGTTGTCAGCCGAGGATAGGGATTGGGTCTTCCGATTCGTAGTCAGCCATTGGGATTCGGACCGCATTGTCCTCTACCGAGGAAAGTCCTCCGCCACAATTCACTATCCTCAGGCCCTACCTGGCTTCGCTGCTTTTCAAGAAGAAAAGGTCGTTGGATTGGTTACTTTTCACAGAGGGAGACGATTGCGAGATAGTAACGCTCGATAGTCTCAATCCAGGTATCGGAATCGGAACAGCGCTACTTGACGCGGTGGAAGATAGGGCTCGCCAGGCTCACTGTACGAGGTTGTCCATCACTACCACAAACGACAACCTAAACGCTCTGCGTTTCTATCAAAAGAGGGGCTTCCTGCTAGTGGCCGTCTACAGAAATGCCGTTGACGTGGCACGTAAACTCAAGCCCCAGATCCCCCTAATCGGCAGAGACGGAATCCCGGTGCATGATGAAATCGAGTTGCAGATGAATCTGGAGACCTGGGCAGGCTGGAACACGCGAAGCCATGCGCTTGGATTCAGAAAGGAAGAGCACATGTTTATGCTGAGCCGATCAGCTGGAGACAGGCTGCATACGAATTAAGCGATGATATGTCGCTCAAGTCACAAACGTTCGCAGTTCACAGGCAGAGATTCAGTCCGGATACTGACAGGAGAGTGAACCATCGCAGTTGATACCTCGCCTGCTTCACTATCAACGAGATTAAGGTCATCTTGCGCTTTGCCTTGGGTGCCGCATCAAATAACGGAGATCTTTTCCTTTCAATACAGAAAGGTCGAAATCTTTATCGCAGTAGATCCGTTCGCTCAGAGGAAATCTCGCGGGCTTCCCAAGAATGTTCCAATTGATTTCGAATTCAGGATGGGGCCGATTTGACTTTCTCCAAGAGACCCATGAATTCTCCATCCGTGAGAGGGCGCTTGACCCTGCGCGCCAATAGCCGAACTTCTGACGCCAGTCTGGGGATTTGATCTTCTGGGAATGCCAAGCCCTTCTCTCTGAGCATCCATTTTACCCCATTCTCGCCGGTCTTTGGGCCCATGCTCACTCGGAACCTGTTGCCAACAAGCTCAGGCGGATATGGCAGGTCAGCAATCATGAAATCTTCCTTCCTCATGCTAAGAACAGTACCAACTCCTGCCTCGATTTCCTCGGCCATCATATAGTCCCCAACCACGGGTTTGTTCCTACGAGTTGAGTAGCCCGAAAAATCGCTGACGAGCTTGGAGACTACAGTCAGTTTCTCGAAACTGATCCCTGTGTCAATCCCGCGCAGGACTCTAAGAGCCAATGCGATCTCCTCGAGGGCGACAAGGCCTGCTCTTTCGCCCATGCCATTTATGGTTGTGTGAACTACAGAGGCGCCCGCTGCGACTCCAGCGAAAGCGTTGGCTGTTGCTAGCCCGAAATCGTTATGGCAGTGCAGTTCTATCGGAACTCGAACGATTCTTCGAACTTCATCAACGATATTCAATATACCGAAGGGCGATGTGCACCCCACAGAATCCGATACTATAAGTGAGTCGAATCTCGCCCGTTTCATGACGGATCGCAGCAGCCTTCTTAGGAAGGAAGCGTTTGCCCTAGGAGTATCCGTCGGCATGTAGCCGACTCTCAGTCCATGATCTTTCGCATATTCCATCGCCTGTGAGGTTTCCGTGATCACCTGCTCGTGATTAATGCCTCTGAGTCTGAGTCGCACTTCGCTGCTAGCACCCTGGACCACGACTCCAGCTGCATCATATCTCCTCGCTAGGTCGATATCATCTCTGGAGGTGCCACAGAACGCAATCAGTCTGGCTCCTGTGCCTGCTTTGGATAATGCCAAGTAGTCTTCAATGTCCTGTGGTAGCGGTCTACCTGCCTTTCCCCATCCTGCCCTCACCGCCAGCATTTCCACACCAAGGTCAACCACAGCCCGTGCGATCTTGATCTTCTCCTCAAGTGTGAAGCCTATGCCAGGCATGTCCTCTCCATCCGTTTCCAGGGTCATGTCCAAGAATCGGACTTCCTTCGGGTAGGAGAACCTCTCGATTCCTTTGGAAGCAAAATTTCGCCAACTACAGATCCAGAGTGGCGTTATCCAAGGTTGCTTCATGGGACATCTCCGTTAGTGGCACACAGCGCCTTTCGAAGATATGAATTCTTTGACTGAAAACCCAAGCGATAGTGAGCAAATCGATTTCGAGACTTCCGAGGGGCAAAACGTGCGGACGTAGGTGCAGTTGCGTCAAACGCGAACCCAAAAGAAGATCGTTGTGGATGAGTCGCTATCTCTGAGCAAACGTCTGCTCCGCGAGGAGCCGGATGTTGCGGAACTAGATGCACCGCCCAAAAGAATTAATGCCCTGCCTGATTGGTCTGTGATGGCAATTAAATCGGAGCAGATGTGGTAGATTTTGATCGAACCGGACTTGGTTATCAGGAACGGCAGATTAGTTCTTGGTGATAGTGTTGTTCAAGGAGGTATAGCGGTCAAGGATGGCAAAATAGCTGCCATCGCGGCAGACGCGGCGTTACCTAGGGTTGGAAATGAGATAGACGCCCATGGCAATTTCGTGCTACCAGGGCTCATTGATTGTCACGTACACTTCAGCCGGATCACCGAGGAGACCGAAGACTTCAGATCCGGAACACAGGCCGCGGCAGCGGGCGGGCTGACTACCATCTTCGACATGCCTGGCTCAGACGAGAAAGCAGTCCTCGATGCCGTCACGCTGGATGACAAGAGGAAAGAGGCTGAATCGCTTGCCTTCGTCGATTTCGGCCTCTTCGGTGGCGCGGGGAAAGGGAACATCGCGAAGATCTCGGAGATGGCACAGGCGGGAGCGATCGGCTTCAAGACCTTCATGCTGAGGGAGACCTCGTACAGTGTCGATAACGACATTCAATTGTACCAGGTACTTGAGGAAACCGCTCGTACGGGAAGGCCGAATTGCATACACGCGGAGAACCCGGACTTGGTGGACTATTTTGCTCAAAGACTTATCAGAGCAGGTAGGAAAGATCCTATCGCTCACGCAGAATCTCGCCCCAATATCTGCGAAGTTGAAGCGATAAGCCGCCTATTTCTCTTAGGCAAGCACTCAGGCGCTAGAGTCCACATAGTTCACATGAGTACCAAGGAGGGAGTTCCAATTCTTGCTCAGGCCAAGGACAAAGGGCAGACTGTCTCGGCTGAGACATGTCCCCAGTACTTGCTTCTTACCAAGGAGACAATGAGGAAACTCGGGCCGTACGCAAAGATCAATCCGCCGCTTCGCGAGGAAGATGACATTAAGGCTCTATGGGACGGACTATCCTCAGGAGTGGTAGACATCATTGCCAGTGACCACGCTCCCTACACCAAGGAGGAGAAGGATCTGGGCCGTGATGACATCTGGAAAGCGGGGCCAGGTAACCCGGGCGTTGAGACAATGGTGCCCCTCCTCCTCACCAAGGTAAACGAAGGCCGACTTTCCATTGCCAGGTTTGCAGAGGCGATGTCTACTCGTGTGGCCAGACTCTTTGGCATCTACCCGAAGAAGGGATCACTGCAGGTTGGCTCGGACGCGGACTTCACAATCGTGGATATGAGAAAGGAGAGCGTTATCGAGGCCGGCAAGCTCTACACCAAGTCGAGGGCCCTCACATTGTATGACGGGTGGAAGGTCAAGGGACTTCCGATTATGTCGGTCGTCAGAGGAGCCGTCGTGATGCAGGAAGGGAAGGTCGTGGGAGAAGAAGGGTACGGCCGCTTTGTTGCACCGTTGACTTCCTAGCCATACCTACTTCTATTCCAGAAACCTTTGGGAATTCCCCTAAGGCTCTTCAGGGTAGTTCGTTCAATGACTCTCTCGGCTTGCTCCTGTGCCTCTTTCAGGATCACTTCCTCGGAAACCTTTGTCATGACACGGTCTTTCATCACAATCTCTCCGTCGACAATGGCCGTGCTTACATCGAAACCGGAAGCGCTGTAGACGAGCTGCTGAGGGACCATCACTACTGGTATCAAGTGGGGCTTGAACGTGTCGACCAAGATGATGTCTGCCTTCTTCCCTCTTTCGATGGAACCGATGGAGCCCTGCAACCCCAATGCCTTTGCAGCGTCTATCGTCACCATCTCCAACACTTTTCCGGGTGGGAGGACCTGCTCATCGTGGAAGTAAGTCCTGTGGATCGTCATAGCCACTTTCATGTCGTCGAAGAGGTTGAAGGTTCGATCTGGAGCATTCCCGTCTGACCCGAGTGCCACTGTAACACCGGCGTCCATGAGCTCCGGCACTGGGCATCTAGCCTCGATTATTGACCTCGCCCGCGGGCAATGTGATACGTTAGTACCTGTCCTACGGAAGATCTGAATCTCATCGTCCGTGAGACCGGAGCAATGCGCCAATGCCACGTCTCGTCCCAGCATGCCCAATTCCTCCGCATATGCGATTGTACCACCCATGGCATGTGCTACTACTCCGCTTCCGATCTCTTTGGACAGTTCTCTGAAGGCTCTCGCCTGGCGCGCAATAGTGGCTTTCTCATCGGTCGAGAGGTTTGTCGGATCGGGGGCAATGCTGTTCACGGAAGCCTTTAGGATCACGCGACCCTCGTAACGATCATTGACTGAAGATGCCGCTTCTCTGATCACATCAAGCGACTCCTCGAAGGTAATTGTCTTCTCGTTGAACGCCCCGTTTTCCCATGTTCTGAATGTCTGCGGGCGGTAAGCCAGTCCTCTTCCTGACGGACCAAGGCCTATGATTCCCCTAATCCCGACCTCGGCCAACGCCTTCGCGTAACCCGTAGCGAAGTCTACGTTATCGCATCTGAATGCCCCCGCTCCGCCTCCGAGTAGGGAGACGCCGCAGGTCGTGCCAAACTTGATCCTTTCGCTGGCCGAGAGGCGTCCTTCCGTGAACCAGAATTCCTTGGAGGTACTACGAACGTACACGTCATATATTATCTCGCTCCATTTGGGATCGTTCTCTGCGATTGTTTTGATCAGTCCATGTCCGGCATGACCATGTGTGTCGATCAAGCCTGGAAGTATTATTTTGTTTCTGGCATCGATGATTTCATCCGCTTTGAATCTTAACTCCACTTCACGAGCAGGACCGACATCAGCTATTCGGTCCTTTTCCACGACTACGGCCCCGTCGTGTATGATCGTGCGGCCGGCGTCCATCGTGACGACGACCCCACCAGTTATGAGAATACTCATGTCAATCAGCTGGGGAATGGAAAAAGGCCGGAAGGAGATGCGCCGGGGGGTCACTTGGGTATTTCAAGAATCTGGATGAGGGGTACTCCTTCTTCGGTCGCGACGTGGTGCCAGATCAGTGAAACGAGGCCATCCATTGGCGCAACCAGCTCTTCGATGGTCTGCCCCAAGAGGTCCCTTATCTCTCCCACGACCTGGCCTTTTTTCACTACGCTTTCTATTGGAACCTTCGAAAAGAACAGACCTGCACGCTTAGATCTGATGTGTGCCTCGTTAGTTATTATTGCCGGATTCGAAAGCTTTGGTTCTCCTTCAATGATCCCGAGGTATCGGAGTACATTCATGATTCCATCTATGTTCCAGTGAAGATCGCCTTGGTCAAGTTGCCCAGTCTTGTTTAGACCGCCTTGAGAGCCAGCCTCCGTGAGCACTGAGGGGATTCCCTTGTACACAGCATAGTCGAGAGCCGATATGCGGTTCCCTTTGCCTGGCCACGAACCTTCGCCTCGCTGGAACCTGAAATACTTCGTATCATAGCAACGGGCAAGCATCTCGGATTCACTGTCAATTTTCGCGTTCCCTGTTCTGACACCGATGACGTGGTTAGGCGCCACTTCCTCAAAGTCCGCTCCGTGGTTGTCTAGGTACGCGCTAGACTTCGAGATGACTTCTGTGTCCAAGAAGTGGGTGATTCGGTAGCCCCCAGTCCCATCGGGGTCCCCTGGAAAGAGTGCGTGGAGGTTCGTGTTATCGATCGGATAGTTCCTCTCTTTGCGTTGAAAGCCTGGGGTATTCACAATGGGGACGGCTATCACGGAACCATGCATCTTCTGGGGGTTGAGTTGCCGGCACACCGAATATACGGCTTCGATCCCAGTGTATTCGTGGGGGTGCACACCTGCCGTCAGAGCCAAAGTCTTGCCTTCGTGGGCTCCGTTGATCACGAAGACCGGGAGTTCCACTTTCCACGCGGAGGTTGAGCAGACGTGAACCAGACCGAAGGCTTTCGAGCCTCGGTCAGCAGAAATAGTTCCGACCTTCATGTCCGTTGCGCCTAGACTGGTGAGGCTATCTCAAAGACTCTGTATTGGCCACTGCCTATCTGTGGACACTTGCCCCAGTAACCCAGAACTACTCCGTCCACAGGCGACTTTATGGTTTCAACTGTGTCGCCGAAGAAGTTGTGGATTTCACCGATCGTCTGATCTTTGGAGACTTTCTCAAGTACTTTCACATGGGAACGGAAGAAGCCTCCGCGATGGCTGTATACCCCGCTTCCGCCAGCCTTGTAGGTTACAACCATGTGATCGTTCCTGAGTTTTGCTTCGCCGTCAATCATCTTCAGATACCTCATCACGTTTAGGGTCCCATTCACGAGCGAAGAACATTCCCAACCCAAGCCAATACCGTTCGGGCCCCCATTCGATTCGCCCGATACGACGGGGACGCCTTTCTCGATGAGGCCTTCGTCCGCCATTTTCGGTTTGCTTGGATCAACATCGAATCTGAGCAGCACTTTCATTCCGAAGGCTCTTGCAATCTTGTCCGTTTCTTCATAGCCCTTACCCGCTCCATGAAATAGAAGGACTCTGTCGACGCCGTACATTTCCCCTGAACCATGGAAGGTTATGTGGTGCGTAGCATACTTGGTGAGCGCACTCCATACGACCCCCGCTGCCTGTGGCGAGAAACCCCCATTCCGATTTCCTGGATACTGGCGTGGAAATGCGAAACCGCCATCCAAATCTGCTGTTGCATTCCTAATCCCGCCACCCCACGGGTTACCTCTGAAAGCAGTCAGGTTGACCGCGGGCAGCATGACAACCGCACCATTCATCTTCGAAATCTGCGGCGTCAGGATTTTCGCGAGTTCTATGCATGCCATGCATCCTGGATACTCGTTTCCGTCCTCCAATCCGTGCAACCAGAGAACAGGCCCAGCCTTGGCACCGTTCAAGATCATTACAGGTAGGTTAATGGCAGATCCATCGGGCAGGTCGCCTACGTTCAGATGTCCGTTAGACCGCTGATTCGATCCAGCCCTCGCTGATCCAACCTCAATAGTCTCGGAACTCATATGATCACCCTTGTCGCATATGAGCTGTACGCTGCATATATAAGTTCTAACATCAATTTTCAACATCGAATTTTCCTATTCGTCGTCGGGCGTAGTATTCAATGTCCACTCAATGTGTTAAGAGGATGGTACAGGAAACATGAAACCTCATGATCATACCCCGCAGATTGCAGAGGAGGTTGCACTGGGGGCCTGAAAATCACCGTGACTTCTCCACGTCTCTCCTCGTTCACGGACTCGATTGCAGAAAACATAGGCTGACCCAACTTTCTTCCATTGTCAATCAGCGTCTGAACAGTCTGAAGCGCCTCAGGCGATCTTGGGTCTTTTGCAGCTATGGAGATTCTCGTGTCTCGGACACTTATCGCGAGTTTCTTCATTGTTTCAATATCTAGGTTTGAATCCAAATACGCATGCAGGTCTCTGCCTTCAAGGCCGCATCGATCGAAGACCCTGGGACAACGAGGATGAAATGGGCATCCGAGTGGAGGATTGATTGGTTCCGGCACGTCTCCAACTAGTTCTATTGCCTTCTCAAGCCTCTTCGCGTCTGGATCGGCCGCTGGGATTGCTGAGAGTAACGCTTGGGAATAGGGATGCATCGTTTTTTCGAAGAATTCACCTCTCTGCGCGACCTCCACAATCTTCCCCAAGTACATCACTGCGATTCTGTCAGCCATGAAGTCGACGACCTTGAGGTTGTGGGTTATGAATAGGTACGTCATTCCGAGTTCCTTTTGCAGTCTCTTCAGCAGGTTGAGTATCTGGGCTTGGACACTGACGTCCAAGGCGGAGGTTGGTTCATCTAGTATGAGGAACTCAGGGTCTAGAGCGATGGCCCTTGCTACGCATACGCGTTGCAGCTGACCTCCGCTCATTTCGTGAGGGTAGCGATAGAGATGCTCCTCGCCCAAACCGACAAACGACAGCAGCCTCCTCACGTTGTCTAGTACTCCACGGCCGGAAGCTGCCTTGAATGTTCTAAGAGGCTCTGCCACGATATCTTTGATTAGCATTCTCGGATTGAGGGACGAAAATGGATCCTGGAAAACTATCTGCATGTGCCTTCTAAGTTCATGAAGCTCGCGTTTGCGGGCCTTCAGAAAGTCTACCGACCCACTTCCTTCGAATTGATACGTAATCTCTCCGTCAGTGGGTTCAATGAGCCGCAGAAGGCATCTCGCGACAGTGCTCTTTCCGCACCCGCTTTCTCCCACGACACCAAGTGTCTCGCCGCGCCTAATTTCGAAGGATACATCATCGACTGCCTTGACATAACCCCCAATTTTGAGCAGTCCTGCTTTTATCGGGAAGTATTTCTTCAGATTCGTTGCTTCAACGAGGGTTTGCGTCATGATGGCATCACATCTAGCTTGCCGAACTTCCTCTGAGCGGGAAAACAACCTACAAGATGTCCCTCACGAACCTCAACCAGCCTGGGTGTAGCTCTGGAACATATCTTCTCTGCCAGCGCACACCGAGGATGGAAACGGCATCCACTGGGAGGATTCACAAGGTTCGGCACCATTCCAGGTATCTCTTGAAGTTCTTTGGCGCCGCCCACCTCGTGAGCAGCGTTTAGTAAGCCAACAGTGTATGGGTGGAGCGGATTCTTGAATAGCGACCGAGCATCAGCTACTTCGACGACGGTGCCAGCGTACATAACAGCGACTCTACTACTGACCTCTGCGATTACTCCCAGGTTGTGGGTGATTAGCAGAATCGTCATGTTGAATTGGCGCTTTAGCTCATTGATGAGCTTCAGGATCTGAAGCTGCGTTGTCACGTCTAACGCAGTCGTCGGTTCGTCCGCTATCAGTAGAGAGGGGTTGCAAACTAGAGCCATAGCTATCATTGCCCTTTGCTTCATCCCACCACTGAGTTCGTGGGGATATTGCCCGGCAGCATGCTGTGGGTTCGGCATTCGAACCTTCCGAAGCATCTCCACGGCTTCTGCACGGGCTGCGAGTGCTGTGTATGCACGGTAGGCTCTTGCCAGGGGAACCTTTCTCGCAAGCCGCAGGCTGATTTGATTTGCATTCTTCTTTTCCGCGGACAGGAGACTCCGATGGATTGGGCTGAGAGCCTTGAAGATCATCCTTTTCCAGAATGGTTCGTGCCCAAGTGCAGACGTGTCTCCGACGAGTTGCAGTCCCTTCTCGGTCATCCTCTCCCTGAAATGCAGCAACAGTGCCTCTCCGATCTGGTCGCCGATCGTCATTGTGGGGTTCAAGGCTCTGCCCGGCTCCTGAAAGATCATCGCAACTTGGTTTCCTCTCACCGCGCAGAGCTGTACCTGCGACATCTCCAGAACGTTGCCTACTGCTGAGAAGTCAATTCGGCCCGAAACAACCATGGCGTTGGGCGCCAAAAGACCCATTATAGCACGGCTCGCGACGGTTTTCCCGCATCCTGTCTCGCCCACAACGCCTAGAGTCTCGCCACGTTCGATCTTCAGGTTCACATTTTCTAGAGCTTTCACGCGACCCTCGTATGTACGGAAATGTAGCGTCAGGTCTCTTATGGAGACCAAAGGTTCCTGAGAGGTCATACAGAACTCACAAACTTACCTTGCTTGTTGGGAGCCAAGGATGCATTTGGGACCTGAGAAGGCCATTTGCATCGTCTCCCACCTCAATCGAACCGCCGTATTGGCAGACGTCTCCTAAATTGCTTACGTCCCGATTTCAACGGTGTTTAGATGACTGTTTTCTCCGTTGTCGCGTTCTACGCAACATAACCTCCAGCAAAGGCCTACTAGCAGAACCTGTCTGCCAAAGATGATTGGCATGCTCGAAAGAACGAACAGCCAAGTCGAGTCGATCTCCGAAAGTGCCATTGATCGGACCTTTGTAGAATCCAAGATTCTTGAGTGTGCGCTGCAATTCCTCGACATCGTGACCTTGGAACAGACACAGGTCGCGTGAGCCCGGCCGGTGAAGCATGTCCGAATCTAATACCCTTACCAAGCGTCCCAGCTCACGAACAGGCTCGGGGTGATCATCAACTCGAAGATCCGCATATTTGTCATCTTCACCACGGAAACCCCCCTTTCTCCGCACCACAAGAACGCCGGCCGCCTGTCTTCCCCGCATGTCACCTCCAGCATCCTCACCGGCCTGCAAGGCCGACACGAGCCGATCTAGGAGATCGGCCCCGGCGCTTTCGAAGGTGTCAACCATAGCATCGACGACTCGACGACCAGCCAGAACGTTACCTTGAGCGGAACAGAACTTGCCTACTCTGTGGCCCGCCCAGTATTGACAATATCGACCGGTGTGAGCGGCGATGCGACCCTCGCGATCTACGACCGCGATCTGCCGATAAGCTTCCTTGGGATCGTCACGGAGAATTCGGGCGAGCACATCCTTGGGAGGAACATTTTGTTGGAGTAGTCTAAGTGCCTCGGGACTATGCGAAGCATTCCACCAAGACTGGTTCGCAACGGCTCCGATGCTCGCTCGTGCCATGGGGACATACGCACCCACAGCGGGGAATTTGCTCGCGCAAGCTACCCCCAGGTCGTGCGTCTTACGGTCGAATCCCACAATAGAGTAAGTGTTGATCATCAGATCGCGTAGCATGTCAACTTGGTAGCGCCGTTTCATAGATATTGTTTGGGGACTGCTGTGTTGCATGACTGGATTTTTCCGACATGAACGTGCTAGTTTCCATGACCGGGGGCAATCTTTTCGTGTGTTGTCTTGACATCTTTTGTGTTGGTGAAATAGTCATGCAACACAGCATTGGGGACGGCACACTTATAAGAGCCACGCAGCGCGACTTGCGCTGACTACTATGCTTCTCTCAAGCAAGTTCGAGCCAGTTGTTCCTGCAACAGAAATCCTCAGCAAGGCTGTTCAAGAGGTCCGCAGCCAAGGAAAGCATGTAATGTCACTAACAGGTGGAGACCCAAGCGCCTACGGATTTCATCCGCCAAAGCTAGTGCAAGAGGCTCTCAAGAAGGCGTTGGACGACAACTATCACATGTATCCACTCGGTTCAGGCGCGCTGCCGAAGCTCAGACAGGCAATTGCGGAAAGGGAAAAGAAAGTTCACGGAGTTGACTATGATCCCGACGATATAGTGATAACGCCGGGGAGTACCCAGGCCCAGACTCTTGCATTTCTTACTCTACTGGACACTGGTGATGAGTTGCTTTCTCCGGAACCGACATACCAGCAGTACTTTTTCTACACGGCATACATGAAATCCAAAATCAGCACCGTCATCAGCATGGAAGACGAAGACTGGCGTGTCGATCTTGACGAGCTTCGAAGCAAGATGACAAGAAGGACCAAAGGGATCATAATCAACAACCCAAACAATCCCACCGGTGCGGTCTACGATGAGAAGACCTTGAAAGGAATCACAAACATTGCCGGCGAATATGACATTCCAGTTATAGCAGACGAAGTCTATGACATGTGCACCTTCGACGGCATGAAGGCGGTCTCGGTTGCGAGTGTGGCGGGGGATGTTCCGGTCATCGTAACAAATGGGCCTGCCAAATCGTTCATGACAACTGGCTGGCGATGCGGATACCTTGCCGTTCACGACCCCGCAGAAAAGATCAAGAACTTCACAGAAGCGGTGAGAGTGTTAGATGCTGTAACCGGAGACGTTGCTACTCCGATCACAGTCGCGATTACCGTCGGTTACCAGAATTGGGACAAATGTATGAAGCATCTTGAGGTGATGAGGTCTCACCTTCAAAAGGCCAGAGATCTCACCGTCAAACGTCTGAATGAGATCAATGGAATAACTGCGAACAGTCCCAAAGGTGCAATGTACGCGTTTCCGAAAGTCGATGCGATCGGCAAACGCTGGAAGAATGACACGGAGTTCATGCTTGACTTGGTCAAGCAGAAACAAGTCATCTTTGTGCAGGGTTCAAACTATGGAAGTAGAACTGGATTCGGTCATTTCCGAGCCCTCCTGCTGCCAAGCCTGCAAGACCTGGAAGAAGTCTACGATCGCCTAGAGAGTTTCATGAAGACCAACACTTGAGCGCCAAGCAACTGGCTGAAATCCGCCCTAGAGAGTCAGTTCAGCTGGTTCGTGTTCGGTGAGAGAATAGACTGACGATCGTCACTTGTCTTTGGTCAAGTAGGCGATGGTATCGCCCGTAGCGACGGCTTGATGATCTCGGTATGTGTAGGCTCTAATGTAGCCTCTATTCGGCATCACTATGGTTTCGACGAGGTCTCCGTAGAGGTTGTAGACACGAGCTATTTCCCGACCTTGTTCCACTAGGTTTCCGACTTCTGCAGTAAAATGCACTATCCCGCCATGATTAGCCGTAACTGTTCCAGCGTTCTCCACACGGCCAGGTCCCCAGACATATTCAGCAGGCTGTTTCTCAATCTTCCCTTCTATCATCCCTAGGCTCTTCAGAACGTTGAGGACGCCTCGCACCCCCAAGTCAACTGATATGGGAGTGATTCTTCTCGCATCTATCAATTCAATACCGATCTCGGCTATTCCCCTCTGCATCGCCAATCCTGATTCAGAACGAGTTGCTTCCATGCCCTCAGTGGTTCCTGTGGGTGAAGAGTAGACTATTGTCAGGCCGAAAGCTTCCGCCATCTTCTCTGCCGCTTTGCGCGCGTCTGGAGTTCCCAGAGCGAGGCCCAGAAGTACAAAAGCTGTGCATGGAGGGAAGTTCCCATGAATGTCCATCATGTAGTTGGACTTGCTGAGCGCCTCCTCCCAGATTGCGGTTGCGATTCTTTCCGTTGTGTAACCGGTCGCCCGTCCCGGAAACTCTGTTCCCAGGTTGGCATCGTCCATCGGTGTCGTTCTTCTCGCCCATTGAAACGCCAGAGGGTTGGCAACCGGAACAGCAATGATGGCTCCGGACAATTTGCCTAGCACGACTTTCTCGCGCATGATGACGCGAATCACTTCTGCGCCGATAAGCTCGGCACCGTGAGCGACTCCCTGCAAATAAAACACTGGGCCATCCTGGACACCATTGGCCACGAGGACAGGTAGGGGCACCGTGCTTCCATCAGGCAGTTCCCAATTTCCCAGAGAGCCCTTCGCAAGCTCCCCACTTCCAACGGTCACGTTGCCGACTTTGAGTTTCTGAGGCAAGATCTCTGACAATCTCCTGGATCTTAGGCCTGATTGCTGAGGAAGTACTTAATAGTTGTCAGATGAGTATGGACGCATCAGGTGGTAGCATCTGCCATATCTACAGGCCGAATACTTGAACTGGTTGTGCACAGAGATCCTGAAGAGGGTTGGGGCGTCACCCGAAGAGGCGACAATCGTAAGTGAGAATTTAGTTGAGGCCAACGTGAAGGGCCACGACTCACACGGGGTCATGGTTCTCCCGACTTACGTGGAACGTGTCCAACAGGGATTTTACACTCTTGGTGCGAGAGTGGATTTGCTAGTTGACACGCCGTGCATGGCGCTCTTGGATGGGAATTGGGGATTTGGACAGGTCATAGCTAGGAAGGCTATGGAAATCGCCATTGCAAAGGCAAAGGCGACCGGCATAAGTTATGTCGGAGTTCGCAACGCGAACCATATTGGTCGGCTTGGCTACTTTGCCAAGATGGCGTTGGAACAGGATGTTATTGCCCTAATGATTGTGAACTCAGGTGGACCCGTTGCTCCCTATGGAAGCAAGAGTCCCATAATGGGCACGAACCCCATGTGCTTCGCTGTGCCCAGCAATGCAGCTTTTCCACTGATCCTTGACATGGCAACTAGTGTTGTGGCAGGTGGAAAGGTCTCGTTAAAGCGAGAAAGAGGCGAGAATGTACCGGAGGATTGGCTGATTGACCGTGACGGAAGGCCTACGACGGATCCCAGCGTCTACGGGGAAAAAGGAGGAATGCTGCTTACGCTGGGTGGTAGCGTTGGTTACAAGGGTTTCGGTCTGTCCTTGATGATGGACATTCTCGGCGGTATCTTGACTAGTGCCGGGACAACCGCCGTCAAATTCAAAGACATAGAACGAAAACCAGGCGCAAATGGCGTGTCGATAGTTTGCATCGACATCAAGCAGATTACGCAGGTTGACCTGTTCAAACAAAGAACGAACGAACTCGTAGAGAGCATCAAACAATCGGAAGTCAGACCTGGCTTCACCGAGATACTGATACCGGGCGAGCCCAGTTCCAGAAGGGAGAAGGAGAGGAAGCGGAAAGGCATTGACATCCCAGAAAACGTCTGGAGAGAACTCAAGGAAGTCGCGGGAAAACTCGACATAGACACGGAGAAAGGACCGGCGTCATTGAGCCATTCACGTTAGATGTTGCCTATTCCTGTTGACTACTCGACGAGCGATTTTTCCCCCGATGCTGTCGTGCTCGCCTCCGATCTTGCCGGCGTCCCCGTTCGTTATGGGTGAGAAGCTGATCATAACAGTCAGAGAAATGGCACAAAGAATGGCACCTTTCAAGAAAGCTAGTTCGGTACTCCGAAAGATTGGACGCACAAGTCGGCTAATTGACGCTGGGAACCGAGATCGCACTTGACGCACGGCCTACCTTCGACAGGACAGATGATCTATCAGACGTGAGAACAGACAACTTCAAGATGCTCGTCAAAGACATGATCGGGGCCTTTAGGTAGCGGATGGGCAAGATGAAAACCTGGGATTTCGTGGTCGTCGGAGCTGGAATCATCGGTTGTTCAATCGCGAGGGAACTGGAACTTCGTAACCCCAAGAAGAGTGTGATACTACTGGAGAAGGAGGGAAGCCCTGGGAAGCACACGAGCAGTAGGAATAGTGGCGTCATTCACTCCGGGATCAATCAGAAGCCCGGCAGCCTGAAAGCAGCTCTCTGCATCCGCGGAGGTGCCCTGCTCAAGACTTTCTGTAGAAGATCAGATATCCCAATGAAGGAGGTCGGCACGGTTGTACTGGCAAGGAACGACGAAGAACGCGCAATACTGAGAGAACTTGAAAGAAGGGCAATGGGCAACGGTGTACAGGGGGTGAGAATATTGGACGCCGACCTCCTCAAGCGGACGGAGCCCTACGCCCAAGGCACGGAAGCTCTTCTCTCGCCAGCCGGTGCAATTGTTGATAGCACAAAACTTGTGGAGGGCATAGCGGCCGACGGATCAAGTAACGGCGTATCATTCGTTTTCGATGCCGAGGTCAAGGAGATCCGCGATAAGGGGGACCACCTGGCGGTGTCAACCCTTAAATGCGCTTTCCAAACGAAGTTCCTTGTGAACTGTGCTGGTCTATACGCAGATCGTGTGGCCTGGATGATGGATGTCGGACGCGACTTCTGCGTATTCCCCTTCCGCGGCGACTACTATCGGTTGAAGCCTGAGAGGAGCTACCTAGTCAACTCCATGATTTATCCGACGCCGAACCTAGAACTCCCATTCTTGGGCGTTCACTGGACGAAGCGAACCGACGGCTCGGTTATCGTAGGACCGAACGCGATGTTGGCCCTTGGCAGGGAGAAGTATAAAGACGCAAGCATCAACTGGCGTGATACACTGCACATGCTTCTCGACATTCGTTTCGCTCGCCTCATGTCTGACTTTGACTTCTTACGTATCGCTGTTAACGAGCTGAAACTGTCAATGAGCAAAGGAGCATTTGTCAGAGCTGCCAAACAGCTTGTTCCATCTGTATCGGAGGACGATTTGCTGCCTGACCAGGGTGGCATCAGGGCCCAACTCGTCGACCGAAAAGGCCACATGGTTGAAGACTTCGTCTTCGAGAGAACTGACAAATCCTTTCACGTTCTAAATGCGGTCTCGCCCGGGATGACTTGCGCCCTAGCGTTCGCAGGACATGTCACCGATCTGATATCTGCGGGTTGAGTGCTCTTGTTCCGACGCAGGAGATGAAAAGCGAAGGATTCTTTCCGCCTCTCCCATCCTCGTTTCCTTTTGCGACGGTCTCCTTCTGAGGCACTGGTTGTGTGCCTAGGGAAAGAGTTCGTGGAGATGCGTGGCGACTTTTTCAAACTCATTTTCGTCGACGAAAAGGGAGCCGAAGGTTACTCCAGCCTTTGAGTATTCGCCCAACCTTTCGCGACATTTACCAACAGAGCCCACAGCGGCGAACACTTCGACAACTTCGTCCGGGAGATAGGAAATCGCCTTCGGAACGTTCCCAACCTCGAACGCCTCAGCCGGATCTCTGTTTCGCGCTAGTAGTTCCGGCATCTTGAGCGCCTCCCTGATGGGATCGAGTATCGTGGTTTCGAACCCGCTCTTCTCCAGAAATAGCTCTCCAAAATTCGGAAGTGATAGCAGGAATGCAATCTCAGGCTTAAGGGAACGGATCTTAGCCCCGGCGTCGTCTGTTATCGAAATCCTGATTTGACAGCCGATTTCGAACGGGGTCGAGCTGCTCTTCTCCCGAATCAATTGCGTTGCCCACTTGGCATACGTCGAGGATGTGTAGATGTTCAGAACAACACCGTCTGCTTCTTTGGTAGCCCACTCCAGGGTCCGAGGCCCCATCGCTCCGATAAGCACCGGAATATGGCTTCTGATGGGCGCCATGTTCAGGCGAGCGTTTCTGAGAGTGAACTGCTTGCTTGCGAAGTTGACCTCTTCGTCGGCTATCAGTTTCTCCAACACGTGAAGATAGTTTTCCATTGCTTTAGCCGGACTTCTGTAGTCGTAGCCAAGCAGACCTTCCATCCAAGGACCCACACTCCGGTTCAGGAGCAGCCGCATTCTTCCCCCTGACATTCGATCCAGGGTGACAGCGCTCATTGCGGTCAGCGCAGGGTGGCGCGTGTAGCAGTTCGGCATGACATTCAGCAACACCCTGCTTGTGATGGAGGCTGCGAACCCGGCTCTGCTGAAGGTGTCTTCGCATAGGTAATCCTCGTCAAAACAAATCGAGTAGCCGCCGCTGTCTTCAACAAGCTTGCAGTGTAGCTTCAGCTTCTGAGGACTAAGTCCACGGCACGATAGGAAACCTAGCTCCATGAACTACCCTAGCATCTCCACTTGTTCGTACTGACAGCTCGATGATTCGTAGTCTTGATCTCTTCTTTAGTCTTTCGAATCATTCCATGTGAGTGTACTATACCACTACATATGGCACACTCTTGAGCGGTGTATTTTCGAACGCAAGACGTCTTTGCTTCTGTGTAATCAGGCATCAAGCAGTCCACGGAAGTCATGTTGCGGTCAATTAACATCGACCGAAGATTCGCTCACTATCAGGGCGTGTTCGAATGCTTGGACTTGCCGCTAATCAAACTTATAGGTAGCTCTCTTGCCTAGCGTGACAATGTGGGATGTTCACAAATGACTGAAAGTTACGGTGTGGGCATAATAGGTACCGGCTTCGGTGGCAGCGTGCATATTCCTGGTTTTCAGGCTCATCCGAGGACGAAGGTTGTGGCGGTTGCTTCTGTTCCCAAACGCGACGCAGATCTTACTGCCAAGAAGTATGGAATTGAACATGCCTTCGAAAGCTACAGAGAGATGCTGAAACTGCCAGAAGTGCAGATAGTTAGTGTAGCCACTCCCCCATTCCTTCACTTCGAGGCGGTCAAGGACGCTCTCAAAGCAGGAAAGCACGTGCTTTGTGAGAAGAGCCTCGCGACCAACGTGGAAGAGGCTCGACAAATGCTCAAGCTGGCCGAGAAATCTGGACTAGTGCATATGGTAGACTTCGAGTTCCGCTATATACCCGCTTGGGCACGCTTCAGGGAGATGATCGAGAAAGTGGGAACACTCTACACGGTGAATGTGAAGATCTTCAGAGGCATAAGCTTGGGAATGAAGTGGACCTGGAGAGAGAGCCGCGCCAAAGGAGGAGGAGGCATGGTAGGGGACGGCTGCCACTACTTCGATGCCCTGCGTTATTGGTTCGGTGACATAGTCCGAGTCGCGGGCATCGAGCGTACATTCGCGAAAGAAGCGCCGGACCCCGAAACGGGCAAACCGAAGGCCATTGACGCGGATGATACTTTTGCTCTTCTGCTCGAGTTTGAGAGTGGGGGGCTGGGGGTCGTACACTATACGAGCGTCGCACCGGGAGGATCGGGTGCCTTTATCGAGGTCGCAGGAAGTCATGGAGGATTAGCATTGACCGCCAATGAAGAAATCCTGGAGACCCCGAGCGAGCGAAGGCCGGCTGGCTGGCACGGTTATCTTGGCTTCGATGAGATGCGAGTTGAACCGAATCGTGTCGAGATCCCAGACCGGCTAAAAGAAGCGCATGGTATGCGGTATGACCGTGAGGACCCACTAGTCTTTCCGTTTCTAAGATTGGTGGATCAGGTCGTGAAAGCTGTGGACTCTAACACACCACTAAGCCCAACGTTCTATGATGGTTACCGCGCTCAACTGATAATGGATGCCGTGGCGAAGTCCTACAAATCCCGCCGGTGGATAAGCACGAAGCCCTAGGTTAGGCAAACTGCAAGTGGTATTCGCCTTGGAATATGTTCGTCTCGGAAAAGACGGACCGAAGGTCTCGATAGTAGGCATCGGAGGATGGCAGATCGGGGCCACGGGGTGGGAGGGCTACAGCCGGGAGAACTCCATGAGAGCTTTTCAGAAAGCCTTGGAGATGGGCGTTAACTTCATCGATACGGCAGAAGCATATTCAGGAGCAGAGGAGATAATTGGAGAGGTAATCAAAGATAGGAGGGAAGAGGTCATAGTATGCAGCAAGGTTTGGCACAACCACTTACACCATGATGACGTGATAAGGGCGGCGGCTGGAAGTCTCAGTAGGCTAGGAACGAACTACCTTGACCTGTTCTTGGTGCATTGGCCGAATCCAGACGTACCATTGAGAGAAACGATGGCAGCTATTGAGAAGCTTGTGAGAGACGGAACGGTGCGACACGCGGGAGTCAGCAACTTTCCAGAGAGACTCGTCATAGAGGCTAGAGAGGCGCTTTCCTCTACAGACTTGTTGGTGAACCAGATCGAGTACAACCTTCTAATGAGAAGCGCCGAACTTGATCCCATTCCATATTGCAGAAGAGAGGGCTTGTCCATCATGGCCTATAGCCCCCTTGGACAGGGCGTACTGTCCGGCAAGTACGACGTTGACAATCCTCCCCCTCACGACTCTCGACAGGGAAGATACTACCGCGACATGAAATCTGTCCAGCCCCTAATCGAAGTTCTGCGCCAAATAGCTCAAGAGAGAGGGAAGACTCCTGCGCAGATATCGTTGAATTGGCTTGTGAGAGACCAAGGTGTTACGATTGTTCCCATCCCGGCAGCCAAGAATCCACGGCAGGCGGAGGAAAATGCCGGTGCTGCTGGTTGGCGATTGACTACAGAGGAGATCAATCGTATAGAGAAACGTTTGCCTGCGCCCTTATCGCTCGCTGACTAGCATGCCCTTCCATCTTCGACAGCGGACATCAGCGCTCTCGCCGAGCACGTTTACGTTTGCGCTACTGCAATCTGCATGATTCCGATTCCGCTTTGTCTTTGACCATTCAGAACGGACTTGCACTCGATGAGTCCGGCTGTGGAAAGTTCCGTTTTTCCTCTTTCATTGGTGCTAAATTCACGCCTTCCATGGTGTAGTTCGGATGGAGCACGCGTCTTGAGCATGCCTCTTTCCAGAAACCAAACCCGATACCTTTCCACAGCCGATGAGTCCGCAAGTTATTTATCTGTGGCCAACAGCAACTATGGCCGAGGAAGAAAGCCTTGAGAATCTCAAGACAAGCGATAACGAAGGTACAATCAGCGATAGTTGTCGTGATTATCGTCGTAGCAGCACTGGCAGGTTACTATGTAATGAGCGGACCACCAACAACGACAGTACTCCCAGTTACAACGAGCATGACAAGCCCTATTGTTACGACCACTCCCGGCGTGAGCAGTGATGAGTATGTGTACGCGACAGATCTCGCGGAGTTGGGGGAGGTCGATCCTGTACCGTGCAGCGGAGATCATTGCCGGGCTATTATCCTAAACACGATGGACGCGTTGGTGTGGTACCCCAGCAAGACCGGGGAGCTGAAAGAACCGGAAGGGCAATTGGCTGATACGTGGACCATTGCACCAGACGGCTCAACCTACACATTCCACATAAGAGATGGTGTGAAGTTCTGGGGCGGAAACCCTGTAACCGCAGCCGATGTCAGATACACGTTCCAGCGATTTCTTGCATACAACAATCCCACCGGGTTTGGGTGGTTGCTCCTACCATGGCTCACAGGGCACCAGGCGGGGGAATATATCCCGTGGGATGACATTTCAAAAGCAATTACGGTCGATAACGCAACCAACAGGATTACCTTCCACCTGACTGTGCCAACGGGAGTCTTTCTCTCAAACCTAGCTTTCCCCATCTTCGGAGTCTACGAAGCAAAGTATGCAATGGAACATGGCAGCTACATCCCCGGCCAGAATGTTACCGGGCTGAAAGACTCCAAGATGTCATCGGGCGAGAACATAATGGGATCCGGTCCCTACAGGCTCACCGAATTGATTGCCGGCGAAGGGTATGTGCTAACCAGGAATGACAACTACTGGGGAGGGCCACCGAAGATCAAGACTGTGAAGGTACTCTACGTTCCGGAGTGGAGCACTCGACTACTAATGCTCAAGAGGGGTCAGGTTGATGCAGCGGCAGTAAGCCCCGATGTTGCTTCGCAGGTTAAGAGTGATCCCAGCCTCAAGTTGTTCGTTGCGCCGAACAGCGGGTTTACGGAGGCAATATTCTTCAACTACAACATCCCTGTGCAGAAGCAACCGGCTGGGACCCAGGGTATCGCTTCGGACTGGTTCAGGGATATCCATCTGAGGCGAGCCTTTGCCTATGCGTTCCCGTACGAAGACTATGCAAAGCAGGCATATCTTGGATATGCGCCCCTAGCAGGCCCGGCAGGCTGGCTCCCGCCAGGTCAGCTGGGATCTGCACCGAATGGCTATCCGTACAGTTACGACCCCGCGAAGGCCACTGAGGAGTTCAAACTTGCTTGGGGTGGCAAGGTCTGGGAGAATGGATTCACAATAACCTACGGCTACCAAGATTTCATGAAAGGTCCGGCACTGATCGGGGGGCAGCTCTATGCGGAGTCGTTGCAGAAGATCAATCCGAAGTTCAAGCTCATTCCCGCGCTCGGCAATTGGCCTTCCTTCTTCGACTGGCCGCTAGCGATGGCCGTCGGTCAGAATGGACCAGACGCCAACTGGATCTCTACTGTATACGGCGTTGGCGGATGGGGCACATCGTATACTAGCTACGACAACGATGCTCTCAACAAGCTTCTGGTGCAGGGTGCCGCGGAGACGGACACGGCAAAGAGGGAGCAGATCTACACAGATGTAAACGCATTGATTGCCACGGATCTTCCGTACATACTCACAGTCTACTGGCCATACTTGATGGCTGAACTACCCTCGTTGCAAGGCTATGTGTACTCGGCCGCTTGGCAGATCCAGGTAGGCTACGCGCCGTACATCTCGAAATCCGGGGGCACATAGCCGCCCACTTTTCTTTTCTCTCTTTTTCTCGAGCCATATTGACAGCTGCACGGAAACTGTCGGGCATGAAATTCTCGTCTTTTGTGATTCGCCGTTCAGCATTCGCAATCGGAGTATTGATTGGCGTTTCCCTCCTCGTATTCGTAATAACGAGATCTTTGGGCGACCCGGTCACGCCCTACATAACTCACACAACACCCAAGAGTGCTGTTGAGCTGATCAGAGCGAAGTACCATCTCGACGAACCTATCTACGTGCAGTACGCGTATTGGTTATGGGGACTCCTGCAAGGAGATCTGGGTCTTTCGCCTACATATGGCTACGCGCCAATTGCCGAGCTATTACTCACCTATCTTCCGGTAACGGCTGAGCTGGGGATATATACCATAGTGATCTCCGTTCCTGTTGCGTTATGGTTGGGAACGGTGAGTGCCAGGAACAAGGACAAAACTCCAGACCACCTGAGTCGGGTCTTCAGTATTGCAGGATGGTCAATGCCTCAGTTTGTCATGGGCCTTCTTCTTATGTACGTCATGTACTCCGCGCATCTACTTGAGGTCTCACCCACTTTCAACTTCAACCGCGTGACCGGGATGCCGACGTTCGATGCAATCCTGGCAGGAGACCTGTCGGGATTCGTTGATGCCTGGAGATATCTTATTGGAGCCTTGATTGTTATGGTCTGGACGAATGTCGCAATCATGGCGAGAGTCCTGCGTTCAAGTCTGATAGAAGAGATGGGCAAAGACTATGTCACCACTGCCAGAGCGAAAGGCGTGAACGAATCGGCCGTCATGATTCGTCATGCTCGGAAAAACGCTTTGATTTCCTTCATCACAATAGCAGGGGTTTCTGCCGGGTTTTGGCTGAGCGGATCGGTTATCATTGAGACAGTCTTCAATCGACTAGGAATCGGACTGTTGGCGGCTTCAGCCGCGACCCATTACGATTCAGCGCTCGTCCTGGGCTTCGTACTTCTAACAGGTGTGATTATGGTTACGGCCAACTTCATTGCCGACATACTTTATGCCCATTTTGACCCACGCATAAGGTTGGGAGAGTGAACGAAACATGCCCGATTCCCGCACAGCAACTCAATTCTCAGAGCTTCGGAGGACTCTATCACCCCAGCTGCGCGAAGCCCGCAGACGCTTTGAGGCCATCCTCGAGAGGCCGCTTAGTGTGCTTGGACTTGCACTTGTCATTCTCTACCTGGTACTGGCATTAGCGGCCCCATTACTTGCTCCTCCTCCCCCGGACAGCTATGATCCATACCTGATACCGAAAGTAGTAACCGTCGGACCTCAGCCGCCGAGTTATGAGCATCCCTTCGGTACAAGCGGGCCGCAATTCTATTGTGACGTATTCTATGGAGTGGTGTGGGGCAGCAGGATGTCCCAGCTCATTGCCCTAAGTGTTGTCGGTATCAGTCTCATAATAGGGATTCTGGTTGGCGCTATCGCAGGGTATTCTGGAGGCCTTATTGATGAGGCGTTAATGCGAACAACAGATGTCTTCTTTTCGCTTCCGGGGCTCGTCCTTGCAATGGCGCTCATACTGGCACTGGGTAGAAGCGTGTCCACGGTGATCGTTGCTATCGCGATAGTGTGGTGGCCTGGTTACGCGAGGTTGTTGCGAGGAGAATTTCTTAGGTTAAAGAACGAACTTTTCGTGGAAGCAGCACGGGCCATCGGTGTTAGCGACTTGAAGATTGTTTTCAAGCATATCGTGCCAAATGCAATATTCCCCGTTCTTGTTGTCGGTGCCATGGATGTTGGGACTGTAGTCCTAGTTGCTTCCGGCCTAGGCTTTCTGGGAATAGGGGCAGTGCCTGGAACAGCCGAATGGGGAGTTCTGATCTCCGTTAGCCGCAATTGGCTACTTCAAGGAGCCTGGTGGAGCACAGTCTTCCCAGGCATGGCAATCTTCACATTCGTCTTGGGGTGGACCCTGCTTGGCGATGGCTTAAGGGACATATTGGATCCGCGAACACTTCGGGCAGTATAGAGCAAGAAGAGTATTTCGCCATCTCGAAAGTTGTCTGTGAATTGCCTGGCCTGGACCTCGGGCTCATGGCGTATGCCGTATGGTCTCCCACTTTCGAGAACAACTTCGGGCTCTTCGACCCTGAAGATGCATGTGGCAGCGCTCTTGGAACTCATCGTGAGCCTAGTGACTGCGAACGTTCCAAAGCCTGGAGACAGATCTGTTGCGAGCGATTGGCTAGCGTGGGGGATTGAACCAAGAACCACCAGCCAGTCACTTAACTACTTGCGGTCGATGCAGGAGGAAGCGGCGTACTTACTCACTGCCGTTGGTCCCACAATCCACTTGCACACTCAACAGAATGCCAAGATCGCGGTCTCACGTCAGTCAACCGCAAAGTATGCGTACCTTGACCGAAATCCGCGCCCAAGAGTTATATCAGAAGCCTGCTTCTTCAAGAATCCAAATAGCGAGGGTATATGCGCATTGAAGGGCAAGAGAATAGAAGTTTCCACCAGATGGAAAGGCCCAGAGGACAAATCCGAAGAGAAAAAGTACGCGATGGGGACACTCAAACTGTCAACGAGAAAGGGGCCGTCGCCAGTTGACGCTGCAGTCGTTGAGGCAGCAAAGGCGAAAGAGAAGATACTCGCGCTAGTAGGCGGCGATCCCACACGTTTTGGTTTCCAGCCCGCACCGTACGTTCGAATGGCCCTGATACAGGCGGCTTTCGAGGGTTGGAACATGTATGCTTTTGGCGCCAGAGGACAGAGAGGGCTGGTCCCGGTAGATCCGGAATTTGAGTCAGGCATGTATATGGCTCATCCAGATGCGCTGCCAAGGCTGTTTGATACTCTGAAACAGCTTATCGCTGCACGTGAGGAAAAGGTCCACGGAACACACTACGAACCAAAAGACATCTACCTTTCTCCGGGAACAACTCAGATTGCCAATATGATCTACTTGACGCTGCTTGACCCTGGGGATGAACTTGTTGGGCCTGAGCCGACGTACCAGCAGTATTTCAACTACGCAGAAATCTTCAAGACGAAGATAGTGACTGGTCGCTCGGACGAGAACAACAGATGGCAACCAGATGTTGAAGAGCTTAGGAAACGGATAGGCGACCGAACCAAGGCAATAATAATTGTGAATCCGAACAATCCAACCGGCGCGGTCTATGATGAGAAATCGCTCAAACAGATTGCTGATCTTGCTGGCGAATATGGTCTGCCGATAATCTCGGACGAGATATACGATCAGATCACCTTCGATGTGGAAAAATCTGCTTCCATGGCTGAGGTAGCGAAGGACGTGCCGGTAATGGTTGTGAATGGAATGGCAAAGTTCTTCATGTGTACAGGGTGGAGAGTAGGGTACCTGGCTCTGCACGACCCGGAAGACAAGATTCCTCATGTTCGAGCCATGTTCGATAAAACAGTGCAAATTGCAGGCGATGTCCACGGTGTCGCAACACCAATAACATTTGCCGCAGTAAAGGCCTATGAGAATCTGGCCGAAGCCACCGCTCACTGCAAGAAGATGGTTTCGCAGCTGAGAGTTCACAGGGATCTGGTCTACAAGAGGATGAACGAGATACCGGGGATTAGCTGCACAAAACCAGAAGGCGCCTTCTATGCTTTTCCGAAGGTTCAGGGGATAGGCAAAACGTGGGCCGACGACGAAGAGTTCATCGCAGAGCTTGTCAGAGAAGAGAGGTTGATGCTCAATCCAGGATCCAGCTGGGGGCCGATATGCGGACCGGGGCACTTCAGGTTTGTATTCCTACCCAAGCCTGCCCTGCTTGATGATGCATGCGACAGACTCGAGAGATTCATAAAGAAGAGGCTCAAATAGAAAGCCGACCGTCAACCCTATGCGACGCCGTAGAGACGGTGGCGCTCAGTCGTGTACATATGTCTGACTGAGAGTAAAGTTGCACCAAGGCGAGGATATGGCATCAAAGCTAGCCAGCTCAGCTGGCAGATCGAAAGCCAAGAGCATCAAAGAAAGGGCAAACAAGTCTCTGAAAGTGCTCGATGGGTCACACGAAGAGGTTGTCGTTGAACGAACACACGACATCATCATCGAAGACGTGGACGGTCGCAAATACCTTGATTTTTCCTGTGGCAACTACAATGTCCTGGGGTATAACCATCCAGAGATTGTGAGAGCGATTATCGATACTGCGCGAAGAGTCGACCATGTCCCCCTGGCAAATTCGATTGCCGAACTTGTCGTGGATCATGCTGAGAGGCTGAAGAGCATTACCCCGGGCCTCGGCCGCGGAAAGGTTGCATACGGTTGCAGCGGAACTGAATCTGTCGAATTCGCGGCGAAACTCGCTGTGGGTTACACAAGACGTCCGGTGCTCATTGCGTACAGAGGGGGCCATCACGGACGGGGTCCTGCCACGATAGGGCTTACCGCGGATGTTGCCAAGTCGAAGTCCGACTACCCATATTTTGCGAATGCAGTGCACGTCCCTTTCCCATATTGTTACAGATGCCCATTCGAGCATTGCCGATCTTCTGGATGTTCCCTAGAGTGCTTCAGCTATCTGCAGGAGACGCTTGACACAGTCGTCCCGTCGGACAGCGTGGCTGGCATACTCATAGAACCTGTACAAGGCTGGAATGGGTATGTAGTTCCGCCCCAGGAGTACATGAGAAGACTCGGGAAACTCTGCAGAGAATTCGGGATACTTCTCATCGATGACGAAGTGCTACTAAACATGGGGAGCACGGGCAGAATGCTGTCCATAGAACACTTCGGAGTCAAACCCGACATCGTCGCTTTGGGTAAGGCACTTGGATTCGGTCTTCCCCTCTCGGCCATCGTGGCTCATGATGTGATGATCGACAGGTGGTCTCAGGCACGTAATTTTTCAACGGCGGCGGCAAATCATCTTGCAATCGCGGCCTCGATCAGAGGTATGGAGATAATCAGGCGGGACAAGCTTCTAGACAACGCCATTAGGCTTGGGGCGAGTTTCAGGAAGAGGATCGAGAAGGGCGCGGCCAAGCATGACTTTGTGGGAGAAGTCAGAGGAATTGGTCTCTGTGTTGGCATCGAGTTTGTTCAGGACAGAGAATCCAAAACACCAGCTCCGGACATTGCAGCTCGTATGGTTCGGATCGCATATAGAAAGGGGCTTTTGTTGATCAGGACAGGAACCTACGGCAATATCGTGCGAATTTCCCCGCCGTTGATAACGACCAAGGCGATTGCCGAAAAAGGCGCGCAGATAATCTGTGACTGTCTTGAGAAATCATAGTGGACTGCGCATCTTGACTGCATCTTCTTCTCCAGAGATTTAGGAGTCAACGGGCCGCCGCCTCGGCTGTATTCAAACGTGTGAAAGAGTGGTCAGAGTATCTGACGCGGATCCCACTGGTGGACCCTGATGCCTGGTATCGTTAGCGATAAGCCAGTGAAGCCTATCATCAACATGCAGTCCGCACAATCGATACCGTGCTAATGCAGATCGTCACAGATTCCGCATACATCGAAGACGCGGTGAGAGATTGATGTCAATCAGCAGGTCATATATGCTGGTTGCTTCATCCTACTGGTTTGGGCGTCTTCATTATGAAGAAGCGTGTCGGGATCATAGGTGGCGGAATAATCGGGTGTAGCTTGGCATATTACTTGACTTTCTATGAAGGAATCGAACCCTACGTCATCGAGAAGGACCAGCTCGGATCTGGGACTACATCCAAGTCGGCTGGGACTGTAAGTCTCTTGGACGATTCGATACCGGAAGATCTATTCGATGTGAGGATATTGGCACTGAGAACGTACATCGGAATGGAGAATGAATCCAAGGGTTCGGTGGGCTTCAATGACATTGGGACTCTTGCCATATGCCCGTTCACAGATTGCGGTAGACAAAGCACGGAATTTGTCCAGAAAGGTGTCGAAATGAGCAAGAAGAACGGCTTCACGGCAGAATTCTTTGATAACGGAAACGCTCTCAAAAAGGTAGTACCCGACCTCAGTGTCGAAGAAGTTGCAGGCGGAGGGTACAGCATAGGAGACGGATGGTTCAACGCGACTGGAATCGCGACTACGTTCGCGGAAAAGGCCAAAAGTAGAGGCGCAACAATTCTCACAAGAACGAAAGCTACTCGTGCCCTAATGACAGGCAAGCGCGTAACGGGTCTAGAAACCACAAGAGGCACCTTTGATTTCGACGTAGTCGTCAATGCGGCCGGCCCTTGGGCTCACGAGGTCGGCCGAATGGTCTCCCAGGAACTACCAGTGATGCACACGAAAGCCAATGTATTCATCCTCAAGCCGCAATCTCCTCTAGGTTACGATCTTCCGATGCTCAAGCACCCGAGATTCTACACTAAGACCGAGGGCGCCGAAAGAGTGTTCGCATGCAGGGCTCACTTGACAATGGATTTGAGCCAAGCCCAGGATGCTGGATTCTTCGAGCCTGACAATCTACCCCTAGCAGGAGGCACAGACCCTTCGGCGTTGGACTATCTCACAAGCCAGCTTGCCAATAGCATTCCAAGACTGACGGAATCATCCGTGGTGAGCGACTACCTAGCCTACCGAATGGAAAGTAAGGACTACCTCCCGATCTTGGGCGAGTCAGGTATCCCGGGTTACATACTTGCTGTCGGACTGGGCGGCAACGGGGTAATATTCGCACCTGCAGTGGCGCAGGACCTGTCGAAGTATATTGCTACTGGAGAGAAAGGCGAACTACTTCGAAAACTCGAGTTCACTCGTGAAGGGAGATTCTGAACGAGCTGTCATAGAGACGTCGTGGTCGGCGAGTAAGACGCTCGCCGATTGATGAGGACGAATGACAGGTCATATTCTGTGAAACCGATAGTCGAATTCTGAGGGTGAAACCCAAAAGACTGAAGAAAAGAGAGCTCAGTGGGAACGCTGCCCGGCTCATTGCATAACAAGCGACAGGACTGCTTTCTGGACATGCAGCCTATTCTCTGCTTCGTCGAATACCACCGAGTGGGGGCCATCCATCACCTCGCTAGTAACCTCGTAACCTCTGTCAGCAGGAAGGCAGTGCATGAAGACACTCTTCCTGTCTGTCAGGTCCATCAACTCTTCTGCGCACGTCCAGTTCCTGTACCGGTTGGTTATTTCCTGTTCCGCCTTGTCACCGATCTCAGCCCGATTCAAGGTACAGTGATTGCGCATGTATGCTACGTGGGCGCCTCGGAATGCTTCCTTGAGATCGGTTGTTTCCGTGAAGCTACCACCGCTCTCATCAGCATTCTTCCTTGCCTGCTGAACGATCTTGGGATCCAGAGTGAATTCTGGTGGCCTGACATATACGACATCCATTCCATGACGCGTCATCATCAGTACGTTTGATTGCGGAACCGCGGGGACCCTCAACGCGCTCGGCGAGTAGGCCCATGCCTGAACATACTTCTTCTTCTCATACTTCTGGAACTTCTCCTTGACTGTCAGCATGTCGGCGAGCGCTTGACAGGGATGATAGACGTCTGACTCCATGCTTACAACTGGTAGGTCGCTCCACTTGGCGTATTCCCGTATTATCCATTCACCTTCGCCGTACTTTGGAGTGTACACCCTGATCCCAATCCCATGGCCATACCTGTCAAGAACTTTCACGCTGTCTTTTATCGCCTCAGGCGCTCCAGGATCCCCCGTACGGAGAGTCTTAGTCTCTAGGAAGTGCGCGTGACCACCCAGTTGTGTCATTGCAGCTTCGAAGGAGTTCCGAGTCCTAGTCGAAGTCGCGTAGAAGATCATGAAGAATGTCTTGTTCCTGAGTAGTTCCGTCTGCGCTCCGGATTTGAACTGCCGTTTCAGGTATTTTGAATGCTCGAAAACAGTGTCCAGCTCCTCCATGGTCCACTCCTGACATGTTATCAGATCTTTTCCTCGAAACTGGGACATCCCTTTCTCCCCAATTCACAGCCGGCCGTTGTAGATTTTATTTAAGGTTTGCGCCGCCGTCGGGTGTGTCTCGTTTCCCGAAATAATTTCGGGAGCGACCGAGAGCGGACATGCTTCGTGATTGGAGAGTCTGGGCCCTTGGTGTTCTCAACGGTGGAGGCTTCATCCTCCAGTATGTCGGAATCGCATTAACTACAGCGACGAGGACCGCACTTCTG
>Ga0315296_10000642_pt1 | contig 31560 bp, 22 predicted proteins | sample YL17G14_18_MG_FD_203921 | JGI IMG/M metagenome (GOLD analysis project Ga0315296, IMG submission 203921) | Sediment microbial communities from Yellowstone Lake, YNP, Wyoming, USA - YL17G14_18 | ecosystem: Environmental > Aquatic > Freshwater > Lake > Sediment | place: USA: Wyoming | collected... | reverse complement strand
TGCTCCACGGTCCTGGATTATGCCCGGTTCACCCAGATGCTGCTCAATGGCGGCGAGCTGGACGGCGTGCGCCTGCTTAGCCGCAAAACGGTGGAATGGATGACCTCCGATCAGGTCGGCGGCCTGAAAGCGGATTCCGGCTTCGGCCTCGGCTTCGGCGTCACCCGCAGCCTTGGCGAGTCCACCGAGCTGCCCAGCGCCGGCTCCTACCGCTGGGGCGGACTGTGGTACACGACGTTCTTCGTCGATCCGGCCGAACACATGCTCGGCGTCTGCATGGCCCAACTCTACCCCGCCGGCAAGGCCACCCTCAACGACCAGTTCGAGCCCCTCGCCCGCCAAGCCATCATCGACGCGAAATGATGCGGCTCACAGTGGGCTCATCTGCCGGCCGTCGCCGGCTCAGGCCATTTCTTCATCAACTTTCCTATCGCCATCGGAGTTGCATCAACTCATCCTCTGATCGAATGAACTGCACGGTGCCGTCATTGAGACGCACATACCCGCCGGCGGGATCATGGTGGTTGTCAAACGTAAAGAGCTCAGGCCCTCCATTCTGATTCCACCCAGCTTTGGTCTCGAACAGAAGTACGGTACCACGCGGCGAATCCCGTCTGCAATCCGGGTTCATCGCGTAATGGCACTTGCCTGCGCCAGCACCTGGACACATAAATGGGTACATGATATCGCCCTCGGGGTCGTAACCCTCATCATACTTCCAGGCTGTCGCCTCAGCGACTATTGCATCGCACCATTCCGACGGGCGAGGGTACGCCTCCTGCTTCTTCAATAGCTCAGCCAAGCGTAGTCCGAGCGTCGCCGGATTGTGGGCACAACGTCCTCGCAACTGCATGGACCATATCGGCCCGAGTATTCCTTCCAAGCTCGGCAGGCCGTTATCATAGTCGAATCCCTGATTATGATCCGTGACGATTCGCCCGCCGCTGAAAGTGAAGGCCGTGAGGGGCTTGCCGTTGCGCAGGCACACAAATCGTAGCGAGTTCGGCTGAATATACGTCCCGCTATCCCCCTTCGAGGAAACTCGCGAACGAATATCTCGAGCGAACGCCCTGATCGCTTCTCGGTCTGTCACAACGAGCGTCTTCAAGGATTGCAGGTATCCCACCTCATCGGCCGTGAAAACACCCTGCGATTTCGATCCGTGAAGAAGGTAACTCAGTGCCGATGGCGCGAACTGGACTTCAATCTGCGTGCATCGCCTCAGGTCTGGTGGTGAGCGCTTCGGCACATAGCTCGCCCAGTAGAAGAAGGCGGCAATGAGGACAACGCAGAAGCCGGCAATTATCGAACCGACCCACTTGATAGCCAGTGTCATTCTCATACCATTCAGCTCTACTATTCGCCAAAGAGCAACTTGAGCAGCTCGCGGGGCTGGGAGAAGTCGGGGACGATCAGGTGGGCGCCGGCTTTGATCAGGCGGGCGCGCTTGTCCGGGTTGAGGCTGTGGCGGCGGACCTCGTCGCTGGCGATGCCGATGGCCAAGCCGTCGCGCTTGCGGGATTCGCGAAGCTCGACGGGCCCGTCGCCGAAGACGGCCAACTCGGGTCCGCGAAGCCTGTTCTCGCTCATGATCCGGTCGATGACCATCTTCTTGGAGCAGTTGGTGATATCGCCGACGGCGCCGTAGATGCCGCCGTTGAACAGGTCGGCGTACCCCAGCGCGCCGGACTCGGCAACGACGTCCGTGTGGTCGGTCCCGCTGGCTAAGTACAGCGTGACGCCCCGCTCGCGCAAGGCCTTGACGAACTCGATGGAGCCCTTGATCGTGAAATCGCGCGTGTCGAGCTGGCCGCGCTGAAGCCGCTCGATCCGCTCGCCGACCATCTCCATGAGGGCGTCGTTGTAGATCCGCTTGTAGCCGAACCGGTCGAGAATCTTGTCGCGCGGGACGAACCCGAATTCGCGCACCATCTCGACCAGGGCCTCCATCTGCACGAGGGTCTGCACGCCGGTGGATTTGTCGATGTAATCGAGGACGCGGCAGCGCACCTTCTGGTACTGGGTCTCGTCGGCGGTCTCGTAGCGCTCGCCGAGGATGGCTTTGATCATGACCGGGGCCATGACCTGCTCCCAGCCCTGCCGCAGCGTGCTGATCGTGCCGTCGTTGTCGAAGACGGCATGGCGGATACGAGGAGATTTGAGATTTGAGATCTGAGATTCGAGATTGTCTTCACAGACCTCGATCTCCGTGCCGGGGAGGTAGCGGGCCTTGCGCCGGTCCTCCGCCAGCTCCGGCTGATAGATGAAATCGGGGTCCGCAGCGACGGCGAGAATCTCCTCGCCGTTCGCGGTGCCTGTCTGAAAGAGCTTCTGCACGGTGACCGCGGCGGCGAAATTGGCGAACTGGGCCGCCTCCGCAGGTGGAACCCCCGCCCCCAGGCACAGGACCAGCGCACTGGTGACCGTGTCGCCCGCGCCGACGGGATCGAGCTTCTTGAGCAGTTGGATGCCGGGGACTTCGTGGATGCCCTCGCCGTCGACGGCGAGCAGGCCGCGAGCGCCGCGGGTCAGGAAAACGGGCCTGTTGAATTGGCCGTACAGAGCCCTGGCATATTTCTTCACGTCGTCAGCGGGCACCGTCTCATCGTGGCCGATGCGCACGCCGTTGAGCCGGGCTGCTTCTCGCTCGTTCGTCTTGCGATGAGTGCCCTTGAACTTCTCGCCGAAGTGCCGTGAGTCGAGCAGCACGACCTTGCCGGGGAACTCGGCGAAGAGCCGATTCGCCTCGTCGATGAAGCTTTCGTTCGTGATGCTGCCCGGCACCTGCTGATTGACGATCAGCGAATCGGCAGTTTGCAGCGCGTGACGAATCCCCTTGAGCAGCGCCTGATCCGTAGCGGCGCTGCGCTTGTTGAAGAATCCGAAATCGATTCGAGGCTCCTCGACACCCTCCGTATACGGCTTGCCGAAGGTCACCGTATCGAAGTTCTCCCGCTGGATGACCAGATGCGTGGTATCGATGCCAAGCTCGTCGAACTGCCGTCGCAGTTCCCGGCCGAAAATGTCGTCGCCGACCACGCCAATCACCTGGATCGCCTTGGGCTTCAGCGCCGCCAGATTTGCCACGACATTGGAGGCGCCGCCGAGCGAGTAGTAATGCCTCGCGACGGCCCGCGCGTGCAGGCCCGTCTCCTCGGAGACCTCCGAGCCCCGCGGGTCCAGCATCCAGTAGGCATCGAGGCAGAAATCGCCATAGACTGCCACGGTGACATCTGCTATCCGTGCGAGAATCTCCCTGATGCGCTGCTGGTTCATGCCGGGTCCTTATGCCTGCAATGCCTCGATGATCCGCTTGTACAGGAACGGGAATGTCTTCTTCTGGTCGCCCTGGATGTAGAGACCGCGGCCGCCGAAGGCCTGCGGAATGCGCGTCAGAACGCTCTTCTGGTCGCGGAAGTAGTAGCCGGGGGCTGATTCGTCGCTCATCTGTCCCGGCTCATGTCCCCGCAGGTCGAAGTCGGCGGTCAGGATGCCACGCGGGACGCGCCCCACATTGGCAGCCATGGAGACGGCCTTGAGCAGGACTTCCGGTCCCATGACGGCGCTGCCGATATTCAGAATGACGCCGCCGCGAGTCAGCTTCGTAACCTCGTTCGTGTAGATGAGAAAGTCCCGTCCGGAGCAGCCGCCCTTGGCTTGGCCGTCGAAGCTCGGGTGCTGATCGATGACATCCGTCCCGATGCCGGCGTGGACCGTGAAGGGAATCCCGCGCCGGTAGCAGGCGGCCAGCACGCTGACTTCCGGGTGGCGGAACTCCGAAATCGAGTCCTCATTCGCCGCGAGGGCGAGCACCTGCCGCTGGAAGGTCTCGTCGCAGATCATCCGGCCCAGCACCTCGCCGAAGCCGAGCTTCTGCTGATTGCCGACGGACAGGGCCATATTGATATAGGCGAACTCGTACGCCATGCCGAACTGGCCCTTATCGAGTGCGGCGGGCACGTTCTCGCTCGTCTCGCCGATCAAAGCCAGCTCGAAGTCGTGGATGCTCGTCGCCGCATTGCCGGCCACGAGCGTCACACTGCCGCGCTCCACGAGGTGGACCAGCAGCGGGCCCAAGCCGTTCTTGATCAGATGCGCCCCGGTGAACAGGATGACGGGCTTGCCCACCCGCCGGGCGGCGACAATCGCCTGTGCAACGATCCGGATGTCATTCTGCACGGCGTCCGGCAACTCCTCCGCGAGATCGCAGAGGTCCTTCGGAAACACCAGGTCATCGAACGTGACCTTGTTGCTTCGCGTGCTCAGCGGATACGTCCTGATCCGCGTTGCATCGAACGCCTTGTATCTGCCTTCATACTCCATCAGCCGAGCAGTTTCTCCAGCCGTTTGATGCATTCGACCATGCACCGGATCGTGTGATAATTGACCTTCCACGAGTGGCTCATGTGCGTCCAGATGGGCTGGCCCTCGCGGGTCATCAGCGGCCACCACTCGCCGACCGGATGATTGATCATCTTGTCGAAGACGAAGCGGTGCACGTTGAGGTACGCCGGCCAGTACGGCCTTGGCCCGAAGCGCAGGCAGCCCTCCAGCATGCCGATCATGACCTCCGCCTGCTGCCAGAACTCCTTCTCCATGTCGTAGACGCCGCCGGCGTGCGGGCCCTCGGTGTACACCCCGCCGTACTCGGGGTCGATGCCGTTTTTCATGCCGTGGTCCATCGACTTTTTGATGACCTTCTGATACTCGTCCCAGCCGGAGCCGAGTACGTCGGTCGCGTGGGCCAGCAGCCAGGCGAACTCGACATTGTGCCCGGCGGAGGTGTTGTCCTCGGCGTGGGCCTTCTTGCCGCCCTCGGCGAACCGGTCCCAGCCCCAGACGATGTCGAACTTGATCTGCGGGGCCACCTTCCAGTCGATCGTGAACTGCGGGATGCCGGTCGCGTACCGCTTGTGCAGAATCCGCTTGATCAGGATGTCGATATCCTCCAGCAGCGTCCGGCGGTGGATGCTCTGCTTCGTGCACTCGTACATGTTCGTGAAGGCTTCCATCAGGTGCATGTGGACATCGAGGGTCTTGCGGTCGCCGCCCTGCGGTCCGGGGCCGCACAGGTCCCAGTTCCGCTCGAACATTTCGTAGTAGCCGCCATACATGGTCTCGGCGGCGTACTTTTTGACGAGGTCGAAGACCTTCTCGGCGTACTCCTGCCCGCGCGGGTCGCCGGTGGCCATCGTGTACTCGGTCAGTCCGTACATGGCAAAGCTCAGGCCGTAGAGGATCTTCTTGTCGATGGTCACTTCGCCCTTGCGGTTGAGCATCCAGTAGAAGCCGCCGTACTTCTCGTCCCAGAGCTTTTTGAGCACGAAGTCCACGCCGTGCCTGGCGAACTCGGCGCATTGGCCGCCGCCATAGCCGGCCCGGTGCGCTGCCGACATCGAAAAGATGAATCGCATCTGCCCCAGCATCGACTTCTCGTCGGTGCCGGTGTCCTTGCCGTCCTTATCGAAATGCGTGATGAAGCCGCCGTACTGGTCATCTCTGGCCCGATCCAGCCAAAACGGCAGCAGTTCGGTCGTCAGGTGATGCCTGCATTCCTCCAAACATGCGGAAACCTGTTTCTTATTCAGGGCCATCTCGGGTCCTCCTATTCAGCACGCCGGTTGCGGGTGGACGCCCACCCTGAGCCCGTCATCATACCGCCGCCGAAATAACCTGCAAGACCGCACCAACCGGGAAATACGACAGCCGTCTTGTCCTCCGAGGGCAGAGAATTATAATGGGTCTGCTGGATGGATTCTGTGTGAACGTGGTATGAAACTGCACAAGTGCATGGCGGTCTATCTGCGATGGACCCGCATGCGTGCAGAGCAGGTTTGAAGGCCCTTTGGCATGACGAGAATTGCAGCGCAGGCGATTGCTCTGTTGCTTGTTTACGTCTCTCTGACCGGTTGTGCGCATGACCATGAGGACAAGCCGCACTCGCTCTTTTTGTGCTCCGATGAGAGTGTGGGCGGTCCAGCGGCGCAGGCGGATATCGGTCAGACAGGTTCAGCCCAGCCGGGCGAGACGATGGCGGATGACCGCGAGCCGGCAGTCCTGTTCGTGGCGTACGTTGCGACACCGCCGGATATTCTGGACAGGATGCTGAAAATGGCGCGGGTGACGAGGCGAGACGTCGTCTGCGACCTGGGTTGCGGCGATGGGCGGATCGTCGTCACCGCCGCCAAGCGTTACGGCTGCAAGGCCATCGGCTACGACCTCGACCATCTGCGAGTGCAGGAGGCACGCCGCAACGCCGAGAAGAACGGAGTCGCACACCGGGTCACCATCGAGCAGAAGGATATCCTCCAGGCCGATCTGCGGGAGGCGACGGTGGTTACCCTGTACCTGAGCCCCAAATTGAACGAGAGGCTGATCCCGCAGTTGCAGACGCTCCGGCCGGGGTCGCGGATTGTCTCACACGATTTCGACCTTGCGGACATCCCGCCGGACAAGGTCGTGGAAATGACCTCCCGCGAGGACCGCCGCAAACACACGATCTACCTGTGGACCTGCCCGCTCAAGACCAACGCCCGCCAGCAGGCCCCCCAGCCCTGACACCCCTCGCATAAGGCAGCCTGTATGGCAAGGTATGCCGATCACAGCTCATAATGGACCATTCTACGCCGAAAGCGAGTTTTCCCGTTGACAGGCGGTGTGCCGGCCAATAGAATGCACTCCGAGATCTGAAATTCTGAAATCCCAGGTAGTATGCGGCTGTAACTCAACGGTAGAGTGCCACCTTCCCAAGGTGGACGTTGTGGGTTCGAATCCCATCAGCCGCTGTCCTCTTCCCGCAACGACGGATGTGTGTCTCAGCTCTTGATGATTTCAATCAGCTTGTCAAGCACTTGTGCCAGTTTCTCGTCTCTGATGCTGCCCACCCGGTAGAGGATGATGTGAGTGTCCGCAGTGAACAACCGATTGGGGCGTATGTTGCCCGGCTGTTTCAGGCTTCCTGATGCGAAATCAGTATCATCGATGGAGATGGCATAGGTGTCTTTGACGATTTTGCTCGTCAACTGACAAAGAATGACATCGTTTCCTTCGAGCGGGGCAATGACAAGCGCCGGCCGGCGTTTCGATTGGCTCAGGTCAGAGAAAGGGAATGGTATGACGACGACATCGCCCTTCACAAATCCTGCCACGCTTCGTCCTCCTCGGGTTTGAGCCAGTCCTTGGATAAAGACGATTCGCTCATCATGGCCATGTCCAGCTTCTCTCGAAGTATCCTGGCCTTCAGGAAAAGAACGAAATCGAGCACCTCCCCCAGAAAAGGTTCAGGAACTTGTTCGATCTCGTTTATAAGCAGTTCCTTCGTACTCATGGTGTGGTTTCCACTCTGTAATCTTGCATGTTCCACCTCGTTCTGCATTGCATTCTACCCATCCAGCGGCGGGGAGTCAATAGACATCGAAGCCTGACGAGGCCAATTCCCGGCGACCCGCCGCCTGTTTCGCCCACAAACCGAGCACGACATCGACAGATTCCTCTTACCGCGCGAGGCACCGGGCGGCTGTAACTCAACGGTAGAGTGCCACCCTCCCAAGGTGGACGTTGTGCGTTCGAATCCCATCAGCCGCTGTCCCCAAGGAAGAGACCCCGGCATCCTGCACCGAACGCTGCGCCCCCCCCACGTCTGATGCGAGCGAAGTTCGTGTCCGTTGTCTGCCGCCAACGATCGCACTCACGAGCGGCCGTACACATGCCGTGCAGTGCTCGATTGGCAGACCTTACTCGTTCTGGAATCCGTGTTCCGAGATCTCTGGATCGAAGGTCTCCAGCCACTCGATCAAGAGTCCATACATAATGATTGCGGCACCCGCCGCTGGTTCCGACGACTTGTTTGTGAAAGTGTAGCCACGTTGCCAGAGATTGTGAACGATTCGGTTTCTTCTTCTGTTGAACTCGGTGAGCTCCTTCACGAAAGTGGGGAACCGGTAACTCTCTGATTGGAGGTACTCCTCGTATTTCTTGATTAGGCCGTCGAAGGTGGATTTACGTCCCGTGTAGTGAAGAAAGTGGCGAAGGAGCGATTCGATAAGGGCGTGGATGAGAAGGAACGCTTGAACGAAATCTCCTCGGTCAAGTGCATGACGGACTGCATGCTCGTTGTCTGTAACGATCACCTTGAATTCAGGAAAGTTCTTGCTCATTTCTCATTCTGCCAACAGTAATTAGACTGATCCGCGTAAGATGCGGCGCTCTGATTTCCTGCCCACATAACACGCCATTGGACCGAGTGACAATGGCATGCTAAGCCCTTTATCTACCGCTGGTTGCGCTCGTTCTCGCGGTTTATCATGGCGTTTTGTGCAGATCGGCATAATCATCCTCGTTCCTTGTCTCAAAGCCCGTCTATCGGACTGCGCACGCCAACCGGTTCCTGGTTGAGGACATGGGTGTAGATCATCATGGTCGGCTGGGTGCTGTGTCCTGGGCACTTCCAACATCGGGTTCCCTTTCGCTATCAGGAAAGAGGATAGCACGATGCGTCGGGGATGTCAACAGGGTCAGCCGGAAAGACTCTGGTGGGCGCTCCCGTGATCAGCGGCGACCGCGCCAGTAGAAGGGCCGTCGCTTGTGATGTGCCACGGCCAATACCCTGATCTCGTCCGGCCGGACCGAGTAGATCAGTGAGTATGGGAACTTGGCGATGGGCCTCTTTCTGACGCGCCCTCGGACGAGTGGCGCCGCCTCCGGGAATTGAGAAATCCTCCCAATAGCACGCTGGATCTCATCGATGAACTCGTTGCCCAGACCAGGGCTTCTGATGTCATAGAAATCCGCGGCCTCGTTGATCTCGGCCTCGGCAGCCTCATGGATCACCAGCAACCGGCTCATTTTCGGCGCGTCCGCGCGCGGTCGAGCACCTCGTCTGCCGGATGGGCGCGGGCGGCACCACTATCCAGCTCGTCATCGCGACGAATGGCCTCGTTCAGCCATAACTTGCTTATCTCGGCCTCGCTGAGGTCGTCCAAACTAGCCAGCAATTCGCGAGCAAGCTCGGCACGCGCCTCCGGGTCCAGCCGAAGGGCCTTCGCTTTCAATTCCTCAGCACTCATACGCACAACTCCAAATCGTGGTCTTTCCTTAGCCTGCGTCTTCCCGGCTATCAACGATTATACAGTCTACGCCAGCCGAGGCAAAGCCCGTCAATCGGACTTCGCGCGCACCACTTGCACGTCCAGACCGCTGGCTATGGGACTACGGGACTGATTACCTCTTCCCGCTTGACCTCGTAGATCTTGCCCTGCCATGCGACGGTTGTTGGGCCGAAGGCGTGGAAGATTCGGATGGTGGCGGAATCCTTCAGGGGCTTGTTGTCTGTGGGACGCAGAGTAAACAGGGCGCCGGCGGGGTAGGCTTGGCCGTTCCAGTGCGTGGCGTAGAAGGCGATCAGACGCGGACCCTCGGCGAGGAAACCCCAGGGAGGCAGGACGGTGCGGCCGCCGGTCTGGGAGGTGACCTCGGCAGGCGTCTGGCCGAAGTTGACAGTGACTTTCATCGCTTCGTCGCCGGAGCCGTAGATGGCCTGGCGCACAGCATTGTCGTCGCTGAGATAGCGGAACTCCGTCAGGCGGTTGTAGCCTGTGACTTCGTTGATCGCGCCCAGGACCTCGTGCGTGTTCTTGATGAAGATATCGTACCGGTGCAGGCCCTCGGCCCAGCCGTTGTCGCTACGGGTGTAACATGCGCGATCCGCTGATGGGTCGGCCTTCTTCTCCGGAATCGATTGCCAGTAGAGATGGTCGGGAAAGGAATGGTAGTGCAGCGGGCGGGCGCAGAGGACGTGGTGAGCTACGTACTCCGCGGCCTCCTGGGCACCATAGCCGTACTTGCCATAGCACACCTGACAATCGTGATAGACCATCTCGAAGAAGGGGATGACTTGGGCCCCGATTTCCTCGGGCTTGAGGCTATGATAATAGTGCCCACTGACGCCGACGAGGCCCTCGAAGAAGTCGCTGTGCGGCAGCGCCCATTCCCGGCCGCACTCGCTGCCGAAAATGCCGAACTGGTTCCGGGCATAGTCGCTCAGGCGAATCTTCCACGCGATGTCGTCGTTACGGCCGATGGGATGATTCGGGTCGCGACATTCGCGCGGGGGCACCGCGTACGTCGTATCGATGAAGTAACTCCAGGGTTTGAACAGGTCGTGAATGGCCGGCAGGTTCTGCGTCCGCTGCGCCAGCTCCAACTGCTTCGGGGCACAGACCATGTACGCGCGTCCGCCGAGCCAGCGGCCGCCCTTGACCAGCGAGCCATCCGCATTCTTCTCGATGAAGCTCGGGCTCCAGCTCTTGGCGTCGCGGTACATATCCTGGACATTGTCGTGCAGGCAGCCGACGTAGTTGAGCGCCTGGATTCGCTTCACGGCGTCCGCTAGCCCCTCGTTGCCGCCGCATTCAGGGTTGGCCGGCAGATCGTCCGGATGCCGAACATCGTAGCCCCCTTCCGTCCAGCCGCCCATCATGAAGAAGCACCGCTCGATCCCGAGGTCCTTGCGCAGGTGCTCGGCGATGCGAGCAGCCTCATCGAATGTCCAATGGACTTTGACCGATTCGACCGCCGTGCTCTCCTCGTTCATCCGGCGGTTCAGGCAGGTCCACAGCTTGGCGTTGGACGCACCGACCATGCGCTCGACGTGCGGGTCCCGCTTGATCTTGTCGCGCAGGGTGACTGCGTAGCCGCGTGATTCTGCATATCGCCGATACTCCGAGGCGATGGTGTTCCAATCCCCCTTGCCGAGCGGCATCAGCCGGACGGTTCGGGCGCTGCGGCGAAGCGCGAACGTGGTCGTCAGTTTGTGCTGGCCTGCCGACACGGCTCTCTCGACATTGGGGTATGTGTACGCGTCGTCCCACGTCACGATCAGGGCCGAGCCCTTCTTGACGAATCCGAGCATGTTCATGTGGCAGCCTTCGTACTCGGATGCCCCAAACTCGCGACTGAAGGCCTTATCGTTCTTGACCGGGATCAGAAGCCCCTCCCGGCTGGGGACAATCACGTAACCGTCCTCTGCATCCGTGATCGTCAAGAGATCACCGAGGACGTGGATCGTCTTGTCGCCCGTATTCTCATAGCGCACTTCCACTGCCCGCCCGCCATCGACGAGCGAGAAGCCGAGCGCCCCGCCGAGACTTGCCATGCCGTCCGACGGCCACGGCACGCCGGAACGTTTGTCCAGCAGCGTCCACCGGTTCGCCTCAGCGTTGAGCTGCACGCGGAGGAAATCATTCTCGACGCCTGTCACAGCGGCCCGCCCGTTTGCGGCCGGCAGTGACATGAGCAAACACACCAGAATAGACACTCGCACAAATCTCGTCTTTTCGCTCTGCGGCATCATAATTGGTACCTCCATTTTCGTCGAAACCATCGAGGCCAGGAACGCGTTGCTCAGCAGAGTAACGGATCGTGTCCGCGAGTACAAGGCCGCTATTCAGCAGGAGCGTTGCATGCAATGTTTCTGCCGGCGTCATCGCTCTCGAACCAGTGAATTTCATCGGGATCGACATATACCCGAGCCTCATCGCCGGCGGTCACTGGGGTCCGGGGCGGCGCAACGACGACGCACGGCTCATCGCACGGCAGGTGCAAATGCACATTTCTCTGCGAGCCCAGCGGCTCGACCAGGGTCACACGGCCGCAAAGTACGTCGCCGACGCGGCCCGCGGACGGCTCCAGGGATAAATCATGGGGCCGCATACCCGCAACGATCATTTCATTGGAGTGATCCCGCAGGCACGCATACAGACGGGAAGGCACGTGCAGGATCTGGCCCTTGAGGTCCACGACCGGCGCCCCATCTTGCCAACGAACGACGCCGGTGAGGAAATTCATCGCGGGCGTGCCGAAGAAACCGGCGACAAAACGGTTGGCCGGGCGGTCGTAGATGTCCCCGGGCCGTCCCGCCTGCTGCAGCCGCCCGTTCCGCAGCACGCAAATTCGGTCGCCCAGTGCCATGGCTTCGGATTGGTCGTGCGTCACGTACACGGTCGTAACGCCAAGTCGCTGATGGAGGCTTTTGATCTCGCTGCGCATCGCGACGCGGAGCGCGGCGTCGAGACCGGTCAGCGGCTCGTCGAAGAGAAAGACAGCCGGCTCGCGGACAATCGCCCGGCCGAGGGCCACGCGCTGGCGCTGGCCGCCCGACAATGCCGCCGGCTTGCGATGCATCAGGTCGGCGATCCCCAGCATCGCCGCCGCCGCCTGCACCCGCTGCTGCACCAGGGCCCGCGGCAGCTTGCGCATCCGGAGCGCAAACGCCAGGTTGTCGTAGACGCTCATGTGAGGATACAGCGCGCCATCCTGAAAGACCATTGCGACATCGCGTTGCCTCGGTGACAGGGAGTTGACGACCTGGTCAGCGATCCGGATCTCGCCCGACGTGGGGCACTCCAGCCCGGCGATCAGCGACAGAGTCGTCGTCTTGCCGCAGCCGCTGGGCCCGACGAGCACCATCAGCTCGGCGTCTGCGATCTCCAGGCTCAGGTCGGAGACCGCCGTGACGTGGCGGCCAAACACTTTCGTGATGTTTCGCAGCGAGATGGAAGCCATAACATTGGGCCGAGGAATATCAGAGAGGGTTGCGCCGCAGGCGTGCCCCGGCAATCGCAAGGAACACGAATCCAACGGCCGCGTACAGGACGAAGTTGAACAGGATCCAACCGGTTGCCTCACCCACGTCGGCGATCCCGCCCTGAATCCAGTCGTAGGCAGCTACCCCCCCTCCGGACCTGACCGTGGCGGCGGTGATCACTACGGCGTGCACCACCGGATTGGTGTCCATGTACATCCCCAGCAGCTCGCCCGGGGCATTGGCCCCCGCCAGGGCAATGCCCAGCAGCAGAGGGAAAACGGCCCAGAGGCCCGCCGCCAGTGACATATTAGCGATCACCGCCGTCGTGGTGTGGCGGAATCGCGTGCTGAAGTACAAGCCGCTGCCGGAAAGAAAGATCACGATCCAGGCAACCAGAATTCCCAACTGAATAGCGCCGACGGGGTGGATGATGCCGAACGCGGTGAAAATCCCGACGTGGACCAATAGCGGCGTCCACGCGGGCAGACACCGGCGCAGAGTGCCAAGGAATTTGCCCCAGACGATCTCCCAGTTGCTGACGGTGGTCAGCAGCAGCAGCGACCAGGTCTGCGACTCCTTCTCCGACGTGATGCACGTGGCGGGCAGGACGGCGGTGAACAACAGTCCGAGGCCGAGGAAAACGACAACGTAGCCGATCTGCACTCCCTCGTCGTCGAGCACGCGTTCCATCCCGAGCATGACGTAGGTCAAGGTGAGCAGGCCCAGGGCTAGAAGCAGTCCGATAATCATGCCCAGCTTGCGTCTGCCCAGGAGGGGCGTTCTGCGTTCTTTCCAGAGGATGGGGGGCCCGACGACGCGACGCGCCCGCCCCGCCGATTCTTCGCCGGCCGGCGACAGGATCCATCTCCGGTGAGACCACAGGCCGCTTTGCCCCGTCGCCTGGCGCAATGCCGCCCGCCGGACCAGGACCGTCGCAAGCAGCAGCAGCAACGCCGAGGCCCCCAGGGCAATGATGCAGTGGACCGGCCACGCTACAAAACGCATCGATCCGGCGCTTGTCAGGGCTTCGGTCGCTTTTGTCGTCACAAGATACGGATTCACATATGAGAACATATCCATTAGCCTGCCTTCCGAGATCACGCGGTGGAGCAGGATGATCGAGATGAACGGCAGCAGCGCGAACAGCAGCGATATCGCCAGGATCGTCGCGATGATCACCGCGTACGCCCGGCGGGTGAAGATCGAAAAGAACAGGCTCAGCGATCCGACAAAGATGACCGTGGTCAACGTCACGCACAGGCTGCACGCCAGGTAGTTCCACGGAATGCCGCCGAACACCCGCACGATCGCCAGCAGCGGCAGTGTGATCGCCAGAAGCAGCAGGAGTTGCAGCAACTTGCTCAGCAGCTTGCCCAGGACGATCTGAAGGCTCCCGATCGGCGTCGTCATGAGCGTCCCGAGCGTCCGACTGTAAATCTCGTCGCTGATCGCCGTGCTGAGCATGATGGCGGCGACCGCCTGGGCTGCGAGGAACTGGAACCACACGACAACGCTAAGGATCTCCTGCCCCGCTTGCGCCATGCGCGACGCCTGGTACACGGACGAGGCACTGTGCACGACAGACTCCGTCCAGACGAGCATCATCAGGCAGGTGAACAGGGCCACGTAGAGGAATCGCAGCACGTAGTTGCGCCGGCGGCGGCTGGAGACGCGAAGCTCCTTATCGAAGATCGGCCCGGTCAGCCACGCGAGCGTGAGAATCCGCGCGAGCCACTCCAGCGGCACACTTCGGCGCCAACCGGCGGCGGGACTCGATGATGTTCCGGGCTTACTGGCCATATGCAACCTCGTACCTCGCTGTTCTGCTCGGCATAGCGCCTGCACTGCGGCGGGCGCAGCTTGTTTGTAGTGTGCCCGTAAGGGCATTACGTAGCACGGGCATCTTGCCTGTGATCCTGAGTCATGGGCGCCCGCGCCCATGCTACCGGAACGCCTTGCGGCGTCACTACGAACAGACTCGTCGATGATCCGACCGGCCGTGAGTATAGTGCCCACAGGGACTTACGGCAAGAGCCGATCCCAGGCCGGTGGAAACGGAACGCGCCGCAATGCCTGTTCCAGACGCCGCATTCGACCGTCGGCCACGCGTCATACGATATTCCGCCGGAGCCGGCACTTCGCACGCCAGAAGAACAACAGACCGGCAAGGATATAGATGGCGGCCGTAACCAGCAGGGCGGCGGTCATTTCGCCGAAGCCGAACATCCCGCGAGTCCCTCCGAAGAGCAGGTGCTCAGAACCGTATTCAAGCGAGGAAAACGTCAGATGGGCGTTCTGGCTGCCCGCCGCACCGGCCATGACCAACTCCGTCTGCAGCATCGGGTGAGCCAGCATGTACTTGACGAATGGATCCTCGCTCTTGCCGGCGATGCTGAGCAGCCCGATGATGATGGGTCCCACCGCCCAGAGCCCCAGGACCAGGGCGAAATTCGCCACGACCGCCGCCGTAGTGTGGCGCAGGCGAGCGCTGAAGTACAACCCCGCACCCGTGATGAAGCAGGTCAGCCAGGCAACCAGGATCAGCAGATGAAAGAAGGCGACCGGGTGAATGTATCCGACCAGCGTAAAGAAGATCATGTGTCCAGCCAGCAGGCCCCAGATCGGCAGACACCGCCGGAACGCGCTGATCGCCTTGCCCAGCAGAATGTCCCAGTCGCTCAGCGGCGTCAGCAGCAACAGCGGCCACGTCTGGGATTCCTTCTCGATCGTGATCCGCGTCGCGGAAAAGACGACATTGAGGACCGCCCCGAGGAAGACGAAGAGCAGGGCATACGAGATGTGGGTGAAATTCTCATCGAGGTAACCTCCGATTTGGGACGGCAGATAGGTCAGCAGCAGTGCCAGGATAGTCGCAGCCAGGCCGATGCGGCTGTTCCGGTTGTCCACGCCCCGGATGAACGGCGCCCGCAATTCCCGCCAGATCACCGGCGGCCCCTGTACGCGCTTGACCGTATCCGCGGCGCTGTCATCCATGTCCGCCCCTGATGCCTTCAACGCCTTCTTTCGCCGGCCTCTTGGCAAGGTAGAGGTGACCAGTTGCCCTATGGCCTGCCGCAGGGCCGTCTCGCGGACCACTTTCATGGACCAGGCAAGCACAAGGGCCGACAAGCCCAGCATGACGAGGCAGTGAATCGGCCAGAGGAACCGCACGGCGCCCGTCGGGTTGAGCATCTCGCGCGTCGTATTCCAGATGGCGTAGAAGGGACTGGAATACGCGGCCGCGAATGCCGCCGCTCTGGACGCCCAGGGTCCCGCAGTCAGAGATAGTCCGAATCTTGGTGCGAGGAAGAAGGCCAGCGCGCCCATAATGGCCGGCATGAAGAAGTAGAAGCCTGCGAGAACGAGGACCGCGCGGAGGATCACGACGTACGCCCGCTCCCGCCCGACGGACAGCCGCAGGGTCACCGACCCAGCGAAGATGGCGGCCGTCAACGTGATCGATAGGCTCGACAGCAGGTAGTCCCAGGAGACGCCGCCCAGGACGCGCACGATCGCCAGGACGGGCAGGCTGATGCCGAGCAGCAGGGCCAGTTGCAGCAGCTTGCTCAGGAGCTTGCCCATGACGATCTGAAGGCCGCTGATCGGCGTGGTCATCAGCAGCCCGAGCGTGCGGTTGTACACTTCATCGCTGATGGCAGTGCTCAGCATGATGATCGCCAGAAGCTGCATCGCGATGAATTGGAAGACCACGATCGTCGAGACGATCAGGTTGCCCGCGACGGCCATGTTCCGCTGTGCGTGCGCCACACTGCCGGAGATGGGCACCACAGCCAGCCACACAATGCCGATGAAGGCCGTCAGCAGCAGGATGTAGAAAAACCGCAGCGCGAAGTTCCTGCGCCGCCGGCTCGAAACCCGAAGCTCCTTGTCGAAGATCGGCCCGGTCAGCCAGCCTTTTTCCAAGTGCCACCAATGTCCTGTTCTTAACGCTGCAAGCATGGACAACCTCAGGCTCCTCACACGATGCGCCGCCGAAACGCACGGACGGCCCGCCACAGAAACATGCCGGCCACGGGCACATACGCGAGCAGCAAGCCAAACAACAGCAATGTGCATCGCCCTGCATTCAGACTATGGCCAAACCACCGAACCGGCTCCTCCCAGTCATAGAGCGTCGTGGCCACCAGGAGAGACACCTGCCGAAAGGGAATCAGCGCGAAGCATGCACCGTCATCCCGTCCGCCGAGGACGCCGACGTACACCGCCTGCGCCGCAAACGGGAGTATGAGCCAGACAACGCCGGCGAGGATCAGGTTCGCCGTGACGGCCTGCGTCGTCCGGTTGCAGCGGGAGCCAAAGTAAAAGCCCGTCGCCGACAGGAGAACGATCGCCGAGACGATGGTGAGAGTCACGTGGACCACCGCCTGCGGATGAAAGCCCCCGGCGCACGTGAACGCAACGACGTAAGCGAGCAACGGCAACCAAACAGCCCCGCAACGGCGCAGCACGCCGACGAGCTTGCCGAGCAGGAGGTCCCTGTTAGTCAGAGGCGTCACCAGCAGAATCGGCCACGTGCGTGATTCCCGCTCCGAACTGATCACTGTGGCCGGAACGGAGATCGTGAACAGTATGCCAAGGCAGAGGAACAGCGAAAGATACATCAGGTGCGTCTGCGGATATCCGACGACGCCCATGACGCGAGGGAACGTGTAGGCGATGAACAACATCATCACCTCGACGCCAATCGCCAAGCCCATCGCAAGTCTCTCCCGGCGCGACAGCGCGCAGATCATCTCCTTCCAGACCATGGGCGGACCGATCACCCGGCGAATCTCGTCGGCGCCTCTGCGCGATGGATGCCCGGCAGGACGGACTCTCAGGGCGGCGTCACGTTTCACGCGAGCCAGAAGCGTCGGCTGACCCATCGCTCGCGGCAACGCCACACGCCGGACCAGAGCCGATGCCAGAGACAGCAGAAGGACTGCGCCGACCAGCAGGAAACCGAAGCACCAAGCCATCGAAGTCACGAACACCACACCAGGCCCGCGGGGTGAGATCATGTAGTCCGTGGCGCGTAACAGCAGCGCCCCAGGGTTGGAGAAAGACCACGTATGCAGGATGCGTGCGCTCAGAGGTGATCTTTCCAGTAGCAGAGAGTACACGACCGGCAGCGCTATGAACGCCGCGCCCAGACTCAGCACGCTGGCCACGACGACCGTATACGCCCGGCGGCACAGAGTCGAGAACAATACGGTGACCGACCCGACGAAGACCGCGCTAGCTAACGTGATGCACAGGCTGGTAATCAGGTACCACCAGGCGACCCCGCCAAATATGCGGACCATCGCCAGCACGGGAAGACTCGTAGCCACCAGAAGCAGGACTTGCGATAACCGGCTCCACAGTTTGCCTGTAACGATCTGCCGGCTGCTCAGCGGGGTCGTCATCAGAGCGCCGAGCGTTCGGCTGTCAACCTCCTCGCTGACCGCCGTGCTCATCATCACCACGGTTACGATCTGAACGGCCAGGAACTCGAACCAGACGATCCCCATGGTGATGGATTTTGCGGCCTCCGCCAGTTGCGCCTGCTGCGCGGCCCACGAGCCCGCAAAGCGTATCTCGCCCACCCAGATCGTCGCAAGAAAGAAAATGAGCGAGACCACGTAGGCCAGCCGCAGCACGTAGCTTCGCCTGCGCCGGCTGGCCACCTGGAGGTCCTTGCCGAAGATAGGGTTGACCACCCGGCCGCGCCGGATGACCCTTGTCAGCAAATGTATAAAAGACGCCGCCATGGCGGTCCTGTCCTCTCCTAAAAAATGTCCCGCCGGACACGAAGGGCCGCGACGCGAAGCGCAACAACGGCCATCACAACCTGGATCCCCGCGGGAACAGCCATCAGGGGGAGCATCGCCCATCGGTCCGGCTCAGCAAAGCGGCCGGCCCCCGCTATGATAAGGACGATGGGAATGAGCAGCGCCCCCAGGACGTATTTCATGGCCAGATAGACCACGATCGTCACGACTATAGCGGCCGACCTTGTCCTGATGTACACGCCGAAACACGAGCCCAGGCCGACGACAAGCAAGACCGATACGACTTGCGACATGAGCGACCATCCTGCCATCAGCAGCATCTCGCCACGCGGAAGAACAAGGAGGATAAGCAGATAAATCGCCGCCAGCGTGATCAGCAGGGGCGCGTTGCGCAACAGTGCCGCTTTGGCTTTGCCGTAGACGATCTCCTTGTCATCCAGGAGCGTCGTCAGGAGGATGGGCCAGGTCCTCGCCTCGCGCTCGCGCGGCACGCTGCCGGCGCACTCCACGGCCAGGCGAATCAGCACAAGGACCGACAGCATCCAGGCGAGAAACAGCCCCACGCCAGCGATGGACTCGGGGCCGGCGAGATCGAAGACAGTCGCGGAGATGATAATGACTGCCACAACGATCGCGCATATCACAATGTCACTCACGCTCCACCCGTACCGCAGACCCCGCCGCGTCTCCTTCCATACGATCGGCGATCCTGTCACCTGCCTGATGGGGCGGCTCGACTCCCCCGTCGCGTGTCTGATCCCCAGGAGGCGCCCGGCCGCGCGACCGACCGCGACTGCCAGGGATTCCCGCTTGCCGCCCATGGCCGCCACCGCTGCCTTACGAACCCGCCGAACGGCCAGCGCCAGCAGGATGAAACTGAGGCCCAGCATGACAAGACTGTTGAGCAGCCACGGCTTACTGATGGCCCCAAGGCCGCTACCCGGCCTCCACAGCTCGGTTGTCGCAGCAAGTAAGGCATGGAAGGGATTGATCACGCTGTTGATGGCCGCTGCAACTCCAAAGCCCAGAACTTGTCGCGAGGCCAGCCATACCAGGATGGCCCACGGAGCAATGTAGAAAATCAAAGCGGCGAGCACGGCGGCGGAGACCACTTTGCTCCCGAACCGGCAGTACGTCGAGAGCCACAGGCTTACCGCGCCGGCGCAGAGCGCCGTCGTCAGGGTGATGCAGCCGCCGGCCAGGACGTAGTCCCACGGCACCCCGCCGAGCAATCGCAGAATCGCCAGCGCCGGCAGGCTCATCGCCAGTAGCACCAGCACCTGCAACATCCGGCTGAGCAGCTTGCCGATGATGATCTGGAAGCTGCTGACGGGGCTCGTCATCAATGCACTCAGCGTGCCCTTGCGGATTTCCTCGCTGATGGCCGAGCTGAGCATGATGACGGCCAGCACTTGCGCCGCGAAGAACTGAAGCCAGGTGACGGCGGTGGTCACGGTCTTGGCCACCTCGGGCATGCGCGAAGCGAGGACGACGCCCGAGCCGCTGTGCATGGCCGAGGTCCACGACACCAGGATCAGAGACGTCAGCGCCCCCGCGTAGACCGCCCGCAGCGCATAGGACCGCACCCTGCGGCTGGCGACCCGCAGTTCCTTGTCGAGCACAGGTCCCCACAGCCGTTGGAAGGCTTGAGACAGACATCCGAGATGTGTCATCGTTGCAATCATCGCTGTCTGATCGACATTTCAGAAGACATACTGCCTCACGGTCCTGCAGGCGCGCCGCAGGAGGTGCCGGCCGAGAACGAACTCCACGACAATCGTGCCCATCGACATGGCGAAACTGAGCAACATGATCCGCGAGGTCGGGCCGCGAGACGAGGTTATGGCGGGCCAGAGGAGCCGCAGAAACATCGCGTTGACCAACCCGGCCACGACGTACGAGAGGCACAGGTACGTGCCGAGCGTCGCCGCGGCCGCTACGGTCGTCGTCCTCAGGCGCACACCGAAGTACGATCCCGCCCCCACAATGTAGACAACGCCCACAGCCCATGACAGTACAGAAAATACGCCGTAGAAAGCGTTGAGAAAACCGGCCGTGCGGAAGAACAGGCACATCAGCACCGCAAACGCGGAGAGCAACAGTACCGCGTTCCGGCGAAGCGCCGCCTTCGCTTTGGTGCGCACGATCTGCCGATCGTCGAGGGGCGTCGTCAGCAGCACTGGCCACGTCCCACTCTCTTTCTCGCGGGTAATACCGCCGGCAACGGCAATCGACAGACGCAGGAGCGCCAGCAGCCAGATGCCTGACGCGATGTAGTGCAGGTAGACGTAGAGGTATGGCACCCTGCGCACATCGACGGACATCGCGACTCCGCAGATCGCCACGGCCGCGGCGCCGACGGCAATATTGTCCCACCGCCACTGAAATACGGCGCACGGGTTTTCCTTCCAGATGAGCGGCGACCCATGAAGGCGCTCGATCGGCCTGAACCTGTTCTCGATCCGGATGGAGCAGTCCCCGACGGCCGCCCGGCGGACCCGGCGCACCGCGGCGCACAGGATCAATACCGTCGCAATGCCCAGGACCACGCAGTGCATCGGCCAGGGCAGCGATGGCGCGGGCGGGCCTCCCATAGCCCCGATTTGCGGCATCACTCTGAACAACGCGCGAAATGGGTTCGCGAGGTCCAGAATGTAGGAGGTTGCCGTCCGGTCGAGCAGTCCTGCCCAGGCCAGTGCGGTCGCTATGCCAGGCAGAACAAGAAAGATCACGAAGTACACCACGGCCCCGGCGGAAATCGCCCTGTATGAATGGCGGTAATACGTGGATAGCCACAGACTCAGGGCGCCGGCGAACACCACGGCGCTCAGCGTGATGCAGGACGCGGCCACCACGAACCCCCACTCCACGCCGCCCTGAACCCGCAGAATTGCCAGCGCGGGCAGACTCAGCCCCAGCAGCAGGACCACCTGCAGCAGACCGCCTAACAGTTTTCCCATGATGATCTGTGTGCTCCTGATCGGCGTGGTCAAGAGCGTGCCAAGCGTCCCCCGGCGCATCTCATCACTGAACGAGGAGCAGAGCATCACGGCGGCGATGAGCTGGGCCGCGGCAAATTGGAACCAGATGATCCTGACGGTCGTGTAGGTGCTCATCTCGGCGGCCCTGGAAACCCAGACCGCCGCCGGGCCCGCGCGCCGCAGACCTACCATGGAGTACCAGGCCGATAGCATGAGCAGACACAACAGAAGGAGGTAGCCCGCGCGCAGCGCGTAATTCCTGCATCTGCGGCTGGCTATCCGCAACTCCTTATCAGACAAAGGCCCCATCAGCCGGAGCGGGCTGAAGTACCGCAGCAGAATGGGTACGGATACCGCCTCCATGATTCTCTCGTACGCCGCAAATCATCAATCATCAATAATCAATCATCAATCAGTGCACGATTCCCTTGGTGAGCTGGAGGAACGCGTCGTCGAGCTTGAGCTGTTCGGGCTGGAGGTAGACGAGGTCGATGCCGCCCTGCACGAGCGTGCGCGCGATGATTCCGTCCGTGGCGGCGCCCTCGCGGAACGTCACGGCCAGGTAGTCGCCAGCCACCTCGACCTGCTTGATCTGCGGCAGGGCCGTCAGCAGCTCCACCGCCCTGCTCTCATTGCCGAGCACCTTGACGCGCACCTTGCTGTGGATGCCCAGTCGCGGCCGAATCTCTTCCAGGGACCCGCTGAAGACGAACTGGCCGCGCTCGATGATCCCGATCCGATCGCAAATCTCCTCCAGTTCGCTGAGGATGTGGCTGGAAATCATGATCGTCTTGCCCATGCGCTTGAGCTCGCGGAGCAGCTCGCGAATCTCGATGCGGGCCCGCGGATCGAGCCCGCTGGCCGGCTCGTCGAGAATGAGCACTTTCGGGTCGTGGATCAGCACGCGCGCCAGTCCCAGACGCTGCTGCATGCCGCGAGAGAGACTATCCACCAGCGCGTGACGCTTCGAGACCAGGTCGGTCAGCTCGAGGACCCCGTCGACTATGGCCTGGCGCTTGCGGTACTCGATGCCGAATGCCGCGGCGAAGAATTCGAGGTACTCGAAAACCTTCAGATCGTCATACACCCCCATGAAGTCGGGCATGTAGCCGATCCGCCGGCGGACCTCCTTGCCCTGCTTGGTGACATCGAGCCCGTCGATGAACGCCGCCCCGCGCGTCGGCTCCAGCAGCGTCACCAGGATGCGCATCGTCGTGGTCTTGCCGGCCCCGTTGGGCCCGATGAATCCGAAGATGTCGCCTGCCTCGATGTGCAGGTCCAGATTGTCAACCGCCACCAGGTTTCCGAAGCTCTTGCTCAGCTTTCTCGTTTCAATCATGGCTATTGTCCTTCTCCTGCACAGCGGGCTCCGCGATAAGCTGCCTCGCATATTGGATGTGATTGACGTCATACGAGCGATTCTTGACGCCGAACGGCGGCGGCGCCTTGTCAAACACGACGCACACGAGCGTAGCGCCGAACCGAAGAGAGGCGTGCATGGCAAGCGTCCGATTCAGGCAGCCCGGCGCTAGAAAAACGTTCTCCCCTTGCTCGCCCAGCAACGGGGGATACCGTGGCGTGCGTAACCCGTACAACGTCCCGGGGAATCGTCTGCCGTAGCCGTCCGACCGCGTGGTGTCATACCACGGATTGAAGGAACGCGAGGGGACATCGAATGTCCGCGTTCCCCGCGCCGGAACCGCATCGAAATCGGCATAGCCGTCGTTCCACAGAACCACCCCTCGTGCAATGGCATCGTCCGACTTATTGGTGATCTCAATGTTGACCATGCCCCCTTTGCGCTGCACGCGCGAGGCGAACGGCGCATCGCTCAACGGCGACTCGCCCAGCAGCGACTGCACCGTCCAGATGTTGATGGGCAGGGAGACGGGCAAGTTCGTGCCGTCCTGCTGGACGCAGTAGATCTGCCGCATCCCCGCCTCCCGCTGCCACGCGTACAACTCCTCGCGGGTCGGGGAGATGCCCGCCCACCACTGGCCGGGTTTGAGGCCGTCGAGCTGGTACTCGTCGCTGCGCGGCGCGAACAGACCCGTGTAGTAGGTGGCCCAGGCACAGTTGCTGTCGGCGACGCTGTCGAGCACCGAGATGGCGCGCAACTGCATCGCGCCGCCGCGCAGCTCCTGGACCCCGAAGTAGGCGCCGACGGTGAACAGCACGATCCAGCCGGTGCTCGTCAGCCACGTGTAGGGCAGCTTGTCCAATCGCTTGAGCACAAGGTAATCCACGGGACCCAGCAGAATGGCCAGTGCCGACAAGGTGAGGATGACCCACCAGATACTCAGAGGCCGCATCTGCCGAAGCTGATACAGGTACTCCATGACGCGGTTGCCGGCGTTCTGCGCGATGCCGATGCGGAACCGGTCGTCGTTGCGCATCTGCCGGTTGTCGTCCTTCGGCGCCAGGTCTTTGGGGACAATAGTGCGCGTGCACCCGACGACCGCCTGTCCCGTTCGAGGGTCCGGCACAGTCACTGAGGCCGGCGTCCCCGGCTGCTCGGCCAGACAGGCAGCGATCTGCTTTGTCCAGAATTGAGCTGAACGCCGTTCCTGCCCGGCGCTCAGCTCGGCAGGATCGAAGGCGAGTACCACTGCCCGCCCGAACCCGGCACGGCTCATCCCATACAGAAATCCGGCGTCCGGGGCCCCGGTCTTCGCCAGGAGCCGGGCCTGCGGCTTGGCGGACAGCGACCATGCCGTCACGTTCGCCGGCTGGCTCGCATCGAATCCCCACTCCTGCAAGGCCTCGGGTGGGACCTGACAGGTCCGCAGCTCGCCGACATTGAACGGAATCAGCTCGCTCACGGGGCTGCCCTGCGGCAACGGGTGCCGGCCCAGAATCAGCAGCATCGTCCCGCCGTTGGAGACCCAGTCCCGGATCGCCTTCACCTGCGCCGGTTTCAACTGGGACCAGTCCGGATCGTACAGGATCAGCACATCCAGGCTCGCGAATCCCGTCCAGTCCCAGGGCATCATTCGCGGCACCTTGGCGCCGACGTAGACGCTTCCGGGGCCGCGATGGGACATGCAGACGGCGTTCTCCCCCAGGCGCAACAGGCCGAACTTCGGCGAGCCGAGCAGCCCGATGAGCATGTCTTCCTCCTGCACAACCTGGAGCAGGCGGTTCGCCGTGGAGAAATCCCACGTGTCAATGGTCTGCTCCCACCGTGTCCGGCCCCGCGCGTCCCGGATCCGCAACGTGCACTTGCCGACGTGCCATGCGAGTTTCGTCACCAGCGGCAGAGCCAGCGGCTGGTTCGGCGTCAGCACGATGTTGTGCACGATGTTCAGCGTGTTCAGGCCGTCCTGCTGGGCCGTAATCGTAAAGACGCCGGCGAAGGGCTCCTTCAGATCGGTGGTGATGCCGATCTCCGCCGGCGTCCATTCCATCGGCCGATAGTACCTCTCCCAGCCGCAGAACAGATCGACATTGAACTCGATCTCTTTCGCCGCCTGCAGGCACGAGGCCCACGTCAGCACGAGAACAAAAGCGATCAGGATTCTCACCATCTGAGATTCTCCGCCTGCATGATCCGCGACGCAATTCAAATCCGGACTCTACGATTATACGCCAGCCATTCGAGACAGGCAAGCAGCAAGGCGCCGAACACCAGCCAGGGCCATAGCGGCACATTGGCCCGCTGAACAGCTCCCTCCTGTGCCGCCACGGTCACGGTCGAGAAACTGATTTCCTTCTGCGGCTCGATGCGGCTTTCCGCCGAGTCCAGCAGGTTGACCGCATACGCCCGGGCGGGTGAATCCGGAATATTGACTGTGTAAACTCCCACCCGCTGCGTGCCCGGGAAACGCACCGTGCCGGCGGGGTCAGGCTTCAATTCGACCTTAGAGGCATCCGGTCGTGTGATTGTCACGGCAGCTTCGGCAGGCACATCCTCCACGCTGATCGGCTCGCCCACTTCCAGTTTGCGCTGCTCGCCGCCGCCGGTCTGGGCGCCCAGGAAAGCCACGGCGTTGTAGCAGAACAGGACGAAGCTCGGCTCGAAGGGCCAGTTGCTCTGGAGGACCTCGAACCCGACCAGCAGGTACGTCCTCGCGTTTCGCCGCAGCAGAGCCACGGCCGGCGAATCATTGAACTCGGCCAGCACCTCCGCGTCACGCGGCAGAAGCAACTCGTGACTGCGGGCGGCGAAGAGAGTCGTCAGGTTCACGTATTGCAGCACCGGATGCTGCGCCCGCCAGTCAACGATCACCTGGTTCTCCAACTCGCGCGGAGAATTGACGTCGATGCCTCGCGGCGGCGGCCCGAAAACGAGGTAACGGCAAGGCGGCAGATGGGCCGGAACGTGATTGTCCAGCACGATGACATCGTACGGCCGGCGTGCGGCGAAGGCCGCGTCATCCATCGCGTCGAAGCCGGCCGGGGTGCACGGGTCCACCGTCGCAATCGGGCAGGCCTGCAGCACCGATTCCAGCGCCGGATTTCCGGCCGTGACCAGCAGAACCGACAGCCGCTTCGGCGGCGCAAGGATACTCCAGGCCGCATCGTCGCAAGACAGGGCATCGGACCCCAACTGACGGACCTCCATGACTCCCGCTCCGGCAAACGACAGGGAGAAATTGACCGCTGCCTTCCCGGGCGCCCAAGGCTTGCCGGCCCGTGGCGCCTCGCAGGCCGGGATCGTGACGGACCGCACGGCGTGCACATTGCCGTTGATGCCGAGCTGCACGTCTCTTGTCACCGGCTGCGTCCCGTAGTTCTCCAGCGAGGCAAATACCTCCACCTGCTCGGGCTGCTCGTAGGATCGCCGCGCGTCCATGGCCGTGATCGCCACGTTGTCCTGCGACTGCCCGATCTGGTGAAATTCGATCTCATCCGGCGCGACGACGATCGTCCCAAGGTCGCCGATGCGCCCGTCGCTGAACAGGACCAGTTGCGCGGGCTGCTCGGCGCTGCGGATATTGCCCTCGACGCCCGGCGCCTGGGCAAAGGCCCGCGCCACAGTGATCGCCTCGCTCAGCTCCGATTCGCCGTCGGCGGGCTCGATGGCGTCGAGGGCAGCCATGAGCTGTCGCTTGTCCGGCGTGAAACTGCACATCACTTTCGCGTGGCGGTCGAAGGCGACGATCATCGCGTTGTCGGACTTGTCGCGCAGGGAGACCAGCGAGCCGCCCTGCATGGATTCGATAAAGGTCTTCGCCTGCTTCCTGGCCGCGTCGAGCCGGCTCGGCGTGACATCCGTGGCGTTCATGCTCGCCGAGCGGTCGATCAGCAGCACATACCGCTTGCCCGGCTTGCCCTTCCACGCCAGTACCGGACCGGCCAACGCCAAGAGCACCGCCGCCAGCGCCAGCAGTTGCAGCAGGAGCAGGAGATTGCGCCTCAGACGCTGAAACGGGGCATTGACCTGCAGGTCCTGCACGGCACGCTTCCACAGCAGCGTGCTGGAGACGACCACTTCCTGCCGCTTGAGCTTGAGGAAGTAGAGCAGCAGCAGCAACGGCACCGCCACCGCCGCCGCATAAACTCCTATCAAGGGTGTCAACCATTCCATGCGATGCTACCCCGGACCAATCGTCCCACAGGTTCTATGTTCTTTCCCTTTCACGCCATCATCGCAGCAATTGAATCCGCCGCAGATAGTTCAGGACCAGCGCCTCCACCGAGTCGGCGGAGTTCGCCCGCACGTAGGCGGCGTCACGATGCCGGCAGAAATCCTGCAGCTCGTTGCAGTACGCCGCCAGGTTTCGCTTGTAATACTTGATCAGGGCCGAGCTGACGGTAATTTCCGCCGCATCCATATCTTCAATATCGAGAAGCTTCAGGTCGCCCGTCAGTTCGGGCGAGATCTCCTGCGGCGAGAGGACCTGGATCACGTACAGGTCGTACCGAGCGCCGATGAGCCGCCGCAGGGCAGCCTCGTAGCCTTGTTTGAAAAGGAAATCCGAGATCACGATGGTGACGCCCGTACCGATGCGGCCAGCCGCCACGTCGCGGCATGCCTTCTCGAAATCGGAGAAGCCGTCGCTTTCGGCCGTCAGCAGCAGCTCAGCCATCTGCGACAGATACTGTCGGCCTCGCATATTCGACAACTGCGATCGTACGCCATCGGCGAACAGGCTGATCGTCAGGCGGTTGTTGTTCACCAGGCCGACGTAGCCCAGCGCCGCCGTCAGCTTCTTGGTGAACAGTTCCTTCGACGGGTTCCCCTCGCTCATCGAGGCGCTCGTATCGGCGAGGATGTGAACGGTCAGATCCTGCTCCTCCAGGAACAGCTTGAGGAAGAGCTGATTGAGCCGGCCGTAGATGTTCCAATCGACGAATCGCAGGTCGTCCCCGACGACGTACGGCCGGTGGTCGGCAAACTCGACGCTCTGGCCGCGGCGCTTCGACCGTCGCTCGCCCTGCAGCTTGCCCTGCAGGATCTTGCGGCTGAGCACATCGATCCCGTCCAGCCGGGCCATGAATTTGGCGTCCAGCAATTCGCTCAGCTTTCTCGCAGAAGTTCTCGATTTTGCGGCCATATCACTCTCTCGTGCGTCCCACAGGTCCTGTCACGCGAATGTCACCTGACGCCTGGACTTTCTGCTCTACTGTTCTCGGCACCTTCTCGAGAATATCGTTCAGGATATCGTCCGTCTGCATGCCCTCGGCCTGGCCCTCGAAGTTCAGCAGGAGCCGATGTCGCAGCGACGGCAGAACCGATTCGGCGATATCCTCGAAGCTCACGTGGTATCGCTCGTCGAGCAGGGCCCGGACCTTGCCCGCCAGGACCAGGGCCTGCACGCCGCGAGGCGAGGCGCCGAAGCGAACGAAGCGATTCGTCATCTCCGTCGCGAACTCCCCTTCCGGGTGCGTCGCCAGGACCAGCCGGATCGCATAGTCCTGCACGTGCTCGGCCACCACGACGCGCCGGACGAGGTTCTGGGCCCAGAGGATCTTCGCGGCGTCGGCCACGGTCTCGGCCCGCGGCTCCTGCCCCGTCGTCGTTCGGTCCAGAATCGCCTTGAGTTGCTCGCGGTTGCTGTAGGTCACCAGGAGCTTGAAGAAGAACCGGTCCAACTGGGCCTCCGGCAGCGGGTACGTCCCTTCCTGCTCGATCGGGTTCTGCGTCGCGAGCACCATGAACGGCTCTGGCAGCTTGCGGACCTGCCCGCCGCTGGTGACGGAATGCTCCTGCATCGCTTCGAGCATGGCCGACTGCGTCTTGGGCGTCGCGCGGTTGATCTCGTCGGCGAGGATGATCTGGCCGAAGATAGGCCCCTTCTGGAACTGGAATTCGCGTCGGCCGGTCGCATGGTCTTCCATGACGATGTTCGTGCCCATGATGTCTGCGGGCATCAGGTCCGGCGTGAACTGAATCCGCCGAAACTCCAGCGAGAACGCCGAGCTGAGCGTGCGCACCAGCAGCGTCTTGCCCAGGCCCGGCACGCCCTCCAGCAGCACGTGCCCGCCGCTGAACAGGCTGATCAGGACACTGTCCACGATCTCCTGGTGGCCCACGATCACCTTGCCGACCTCGCGGCGCAGCGAGTTGAACATCTCCCGGAAATCCTGACACTGTGCCTCCACTTCTTTCTCGTTCATGACCATCGCCTTATTCTCCTGATTCATCTGGTTGTCCGCTTTGCTCATTTCTCGTCTTGTCCAGTCGCCTTTCGTTTGGCCTTGAGAAGCTGGTCGATATGCGTGCCCTCCTGCGGCGTCTTCTTCGCTGGGGGCGGCTCAGCCTGCGGTTTCTTCGGAGCCTCCACTTCCCGTTTGGGCTCCGCACTGAGAAGGTCGCCCTTGTACCCTTGCGCCCCCTCGTATCGTTTCGACACGATCGTGTCGGCGGTCCGCGCGGACCACTGTTCCCGCAGCTTCTGCCGCCGCGCCTGCAGCCTGGCAATCGTCTCGTCCTGCTCCCGTTTCGCCGTTGTCACGATCCACGAGGCGATTCTTCGCAGGCCCGCCCGCACGTTGAGCACGATCCGCCGGACCGCCACGTCCAGCAGGAAGATGACGATCCACGCGAGCATCAACGGCCGCAGTAAAGGCAGATGCGTCTCGGGAAACACCAGGCCAGCGCGATCGTACAGGTCCGCCTTGTTCGGGTCGGATGCAAGCGGCAGGACGCGCCCGCCCGTCAACTTGCTGACCTCCCTCAGCAGAGGCGCGTTGTCCGACAGGTCGCGGAACTCCGGGGCAAACGGCACGGTGACGATGGCGTTCGTCAGACGGGTCTTCTCCTCGGGCCCGGTCTTGCGGTACTGGAGATTCACGATGTAGCTGCCCGAAGCGAGCGCCCGGAACCGGCCTGAATACTGGCCCGGCCCGGTCTGCACCAGTTGCAGCGGCTCGGCCTTCATTTCCGGCGTGAGCACCTGCCCGTCGATCGCGGCAAACTGAAGGAACTTGCCGCCCGCGTCGAACGCCTCCACGTTCACCGTCGCCTGCTGGCCCTCCACGTCGGTAAAGACCTCGCAGTCGGAAGACTGGGCCGGTTTGCCCGCCCAGCGGACCACCTGCTCCCAGAAGCGGACGAAATCCGGCCATTCCAGCCACTGCCCGGCCCAGCGGCTGTCGGCGGAGCTGGTGAATGCCACGCAGCGTCCCAGACCCGACTGAGTCGTCGCCAGCAGCGGGTCCGCCTGGTGCGTCGCCAGCACCACCTGGCTCAGGCCCCCTTTCGGGCCGGTCAGCACGTAGCCGCGCAGGTTCGGCAGCGGCGGCGACACGCCTTTGACGATCTCCCCGAGCGAGTAAACGACTTGGGGCGAGAACTCCTCTTCGATGATCAGCGACCGCCGGACGACCTGTGCTTCCTTGATGAATATCTGCGGCAGGGCCTGGGCGTCCTTGACCTCATAGTACCGGCCCCCTGTCTTCGAGGCCATCTGCTGCAACTTCGCATTGTCGGCGAGCGAGTGCGGATAGATGCAGACGCCGGTGCAACTGATCTTCGCCGCGGCAAGGTCGTTGAGCAACTGCGTCGAGGGCGGGGTCGGATCGCCATCAGTGATCACAATGACGTGTTTCTGGGCCGCATCGGATTTGACAAGCTCATTGTAGGCCATCTGCAGATGGGCGTGAAGGCTGGGCATGTCCCCCATCTGCATCTGCTCGATGTTAGCGGCAACCTGGGCCTTGTCGTTCACCGGCGCCAGCGGATAGACCCAGTCGCCGGTGCCGCCCGAATTGTATGACAGGATGCCCACGAGATCGAGCCGGCTCAGTGTGCCTACGGCCGCCATAGCCACTTTCTTGCCCCAGTAGTTGCCGTCGGGCATCTCGCAGGCGTGCATGATCAGGACCAGCGCCCCCTTGGGCAATTGCTTCTTCTGAGGCGGGTCGAGGTCCACCGGAAGGACGTCGGCCAGCGGCGAGCCGATCCAGCCGCCTGCCCCATACGAGCTAGGCCCGCCGACCACGACCAGGCCTCCGCCCAGATCGTTGACATACCGCCGCAACATTTCCTGCTGCTGGAACGTGACACTGCTGCAATCGACGTTCGCCAGCACGATGGCGTCCGTGTCGAGCAGCATGGCCAGGTCGCTCGGCAGATCTGCGGCGGGGCTGTACCGCACCTCCATGTCCGTGGCTTGCAGCGCGCGCATCAGGGCTTGCGAGGAGGTGTTGTCCGCATCGACGACTAGGACGTGACCCGGCCCGGCCACGTACGTCATCGCGCTGGCGCGGTTGTTCTCGGCGATTTGGTCCTGCTGCGCACCGTCGGGTATGAACAGGGCCTCGAACTTGTGCATGCCGCGAGTGCCGACCGGGATGGAGATCGTTTTGACGTTGGTCCCCTCTTTCAACTCCACCGGTACTGCGACCTCGGGCGAATCCGGCACGAGGTCCACGGGCTTGTCGTTCAGGGTCAGCAGCAGCTTGCCCGTGACATTCGCCGTGCTGTTGAGGATGAATCGCAGCGAGATGGTCTGGCCGCTTCGCGAGTGCGGCGGCGCTGCCAGACGCTTGAACAGCACCTCGCTGCCGTACCGGTACTCCAGCGGCACGACGTCGATGGGAATCCTGTTGGCCGCCGCAGTCCTGGCTGCCTCTTTCAGGTCCCCTTCCGTCTCATTGCCCTCGCTGAGAATGACGATGCGCGTAGCCGTATCGGGCGGGGCAATTGCCATGGCCATCTCGATCCCCGACGCCAGCCGCGTCTGCTGGCCTGTCAGGGTCGTATTGCGACGGCGAATCTGCGTGTCCGTCGAGGGCAGCTTGGAGATGCTGGCCGCCTCCGCCACATCGACCA
>Ga0315296_10000641_pt1 | contig 31601 bp, 28 predicted proteins | sample YL17G14_18_MG_FD_203921 | JGI IMG/M metagenome (GOLD analysis project Ga0315296, IMG submission 203921) | Sediment microbial communities from Yellowstone Lake, YNP, Wyoming, USA - YL17G14_18 | ecosystem: Environmental > Aquatic > Freshwater > Lake > Sediment | place: USA: Wyoming | collected... | reverse complement strand
GAACTTGGGCAAAGTAAGGGAGTGCTCATGGATGCTGACCTCGGCCTCGGGAACCAGCATGTCAGGATTGATGGTTGAAGGCGACTGCAGATAGACCTGTTCTAAGATCTCCTTCGAGTTGACTAGATTTGCGAGGCCAGGAATGCCTCCTGTGTAGGCACATGCTCCGAAGGCTATTAGGGTCTTAGCCTTCTTCCTCAACAGCTTCGCCAGGGCCTCCTGCTCCTCTGTGCGCACAGCTCCGTTGAAGAAACAGATATCCATGAAACCGTCGGGCATGGCCTCAACATCCTTGTACTTTATGTCCATCGCAACAGGCCAGAAGACGATGTCGGCAACCTTGAGCACATCCAGAATCTTTTCGTTGAGATCGAGGACGGCGATCTCGCAGCCCCCGCAGCTGGCAGCCCAGTAGAAACCTACCTTCAGCTTCTCCAAGCCTCACACCTCCAGGTACTTCAAGATCCTTGAGGCGTCGATCCTGTTCTTCTCAAGCCCCAGCTCATCGTAGCCGAGTCCCAGAGCCAAACCCAGTAGCTGAGGGTAGTGGACTACGGGGACATCAGGCGACCTCTCAGCCATTAGCTGACACCGTTCATATATCATGTAGCAGTCGGGGCAAACGGTGACCATGATGTCGGCGTACTTCTTCACGGTCTCCACCTTCTCCAGTCCGACGCTCCATGTCACCTTCTCTCGGATGCCTAGGACAGAGCCTGTGCAGCACTCCAACTTATTTGGATAGGCGACACTACGAGCGCCGGTCACGTCGATGAGATCATCTAGCATCGTCGGTGCCTCGGGATCGTCATATGACATGACATCGGAGGGCCTCAGCAGGTGGCATCCGTAGTGGGCGCCCACCCTGAGACCCTTAAATGGGCGACTCACCTCAGACCTGATCTTGTCAAGGCCTATATCATCCTTCAGCACCCTTGTGAAGTGCTTGACCTCCACGACGCCCTTAAACCGTTTCCCGATATCGCCTAACAAATCGTTTACCTCATCCCTGAGAGCTCCATCGTCCTTTAGCGCCTTGTTAGCCTTCGTCAATACCTCAGTACAGCCATTGCAGACGGTGACGATGTCGAGACCCATCTCCTCCGCTATGCATATGTTCCTAGCCGCAACAGCCAGCGCCGTCTTATGGTCTAATGTCTCCAGATAGGTGGTGCCGCAGCAGCTCGACCCGGGCATGTCCACCAGTTCTATACCAAGTCGATCCGCCACTCGTCTTGTCGACAGCTCATAGCCTTCGAGCCGTGCGAGTGTCGTGCAGCCGACGAAGAATGCGTACTTCAACTCAGCCGCCTCCGATGAACTTTGTGAAGCCTGTCTTCTTCATTATCGTCTCGATCTCGCCCACCTCTGGTTTAGGTGCTGGGGGTAGTCCCTCCTCCTCCCTCATCTCGTTCTCGAACTCCCCGATCTCGTAGATGTAGCCCGTCTCGGCGATGCTCTTCATCAGAGCCTTGTAGGTTGAGTGTAGGAGGCCCTCTTCCACCGCCAGCTTCCGCAGCGCGGAGATGATCTCGGAGACCCGCACCTTTTGGGGACAGCGCTCATAACAGGTGTAGCAACCCGCACAGAGCCAAAGAGTATCACCGTTCAGCAGCCGATCCTTCTGACCGTAGACCGCTAGCCTCGCGATCCGCCTCGGTCTGAACTCCTCTACACGCATGGCGACAGGGCAGTCCGCGGTGCATGTTCCACACTGATAACAGAGCATCAGCCTCTCGGCGCCAGGCACCTTCGATAGTCGCCGCCTGAAGTTGATTTCGGTTTGGGAGATACGGATTTCCTTCTCTTCGGGCATCTTATTTCCCCTCTCCACCGATCACTGTTTCCACTTCTCTAAGGGGACTTGGCCCCAGCTTCTTCAGGTCCATGACCATCTCACGAACGACGCGGGCGAATTTATCTCCCTCGGCTGCCGATATCCACTCAAGCCTCAGCCGTTCCGGTTCAAGTCCGAACTGGGCTACGAGCTTCTTCAGCAGAGCCACACGTCTCTCCGCCTTTAGATTACCTGAGATGTAGTGGCAGTCGTTAGGCGGGTGGCAGCCGGCAACCAAGACCCCGTCAGCTCCGTCCTTAAAGGCCTCCAGGATGAAAGCGGGGTGGACCCTTCCGCTGCACATGACACGGACGATCCGAATATTGGGTGGGTACTGAAACCTGCTGACGCCTGCGAGGTCGGCGCCCGCGTAGCTACACCAGTTGCAGAGGAAGCCGATGATGCGTGGCTCGAAATCCGTCATCTCTTCGCCTCCATGAGCCCCGCGTGTAACTGAGCTGTGATCTGGCCATCTGTAAAGCCGCCGAGGCTGATGGCTCCGGAAGGACATGTGGACCCACAGACACCGCATCCCTTACAGAGCTCCTCGATGATGTGGGAGCGCTTTTTTCCCTCTCTTTCGAGCATTTCGATGGCACCGAATTCGCAGATCTTCTCGCACATCCTGCAGCCCGAGCACAGGTCTTCATCCACATGGGCAATTGTGCCTTCCATTTCAAGCGTTGGCCTCGACAGGATCGTCATCGCCCTCGCCGCAGCTCCACAGGCCTGGCTGATGCACTCGTCTATGGATTTTGGTCCCTGAGCCAATCCACAGAGGAAGATTCCATCCGTGGCAAAGTCCAGCGGCCTGAGCTTCATGTGAGCTTCTAGGAAGAAGCCGTCTCTACTTAGGGGTACCTTCAGTAGCCCCGCCAGTCGAGGGTTGTCAGGGGCTGGCAACACGCCGGCGCTAAGCACAACTGTGTCTGGTTCGATTATGACCTTCTCTTTGATCACCGGATCAAGTACTGAAACCTTTAGTCCTTCATTGTTCGTTACCAGGGGTTTATGTTCTTCCTCATATCGAATGAAGACGACGCCCTTCTCCGCGGCCTCCCGGTAATAGTTTTCCTTGAAGCCGTAGGTGCGCATATCCCTATATAGGATGAAGACCTCGGCTTCGGGGTTGACCTCCTTAATCTTAAGCGCATTCTTCACCGCGTCGCTGCAGCATATCCGAGAACAGTTGGGGCGCTCCTCGCAGCGAGAGCCGACGCATTGGATCATGACGACGGTGTTGGGCTGGATCTTTCCCTCAGCGAGCTTCTCCTCAAGTTCGAGCTGCGTCATCACATCATCGTCTAGGCCGTAGAGATACTCGATAGGTCTGTATTCTATTCCTCCCGTGGCGAGGATGGTGACGCCGTGTCTCACGATCTCTTCGCCAGCTTCACCGAGCAGTGTGGTCTCGAAGTTTCCGACATATCCATGGGTCTCCTCAACCCGTGTACCGACGTGAACCTTGATCTTCTCGTTGCCTTGAACCCTAGCGGTCAGATCCTTCAGCTTCTCTCTTGGGTCGCTGCCATCCAGCAGATATCTTATCCTCAAAAGGTTTCCGCCGAGTTCCCTCTCCTTCTCAACGAGGTGGACCCCATATCCTTGCTCAGCGATCTCAAGAGCCGCTGTCATTCCAGACAAACCACCGCCGATCACAAGTGCGACTGGCGTCACATCAACCTTCGGCTTGTTAAGCGGCTGAATGAGCCTCGCCTTTGCCACGGCCATCCTGACCAGGTCCTTCGCCTTCTCCGTGGCTGCCTCAGGCTCGTGCATGTGAACCCAGCTACACTGATCCCGGATGTTCGCCATCTCGAAGAGATAGGGGTTGAGTCCAGCCTCCTGCAGGGTGGCTCGGAACAATGGTTCATGGGTGCGTGGTGTGCAGCTGGCGACGACGACCCTGTTCAGGTTGTGCTCAAGGACCTTCTCCTTTATCTTCTCCTGTGTATCTTGCGAGCAGGTGTAGAGGCTGTGCTCAGCATAGACGACGCTAGGAAGTCCCTTCACATACTCAACGACAGCGGGAACGTCTACGACGCCTCCGATGTTGATGCCGCAGTGGCAGATGAAGACGCCTATTCGGACCTCCCCTGGAACAGGCTTCTCAGCAGGATACTCAACACTGGTGACTAGAGAGCCGCGCTCCGAGGCGACAGCCTTCGCCGCCTTCGAGGCAGCTCCACTGGCCTGTGAGACGCTGTCAGGTATGTCTTTGGGAGAGGAGAAGACTCCGCAGACGTAGATGCCGGGTCGTGTAGTTTCAACGGGTGTGAAGAGACCAGTCTTACAGAAGCCGTACTCGTTGAGCTCAAAGCCGAGGAGTTCAGCAAGCTTCTCTGCGTCAGCTGGAGGCATCATACCAACGGAGAGGACAACCATGCTGAACTTCTCACGCTTTACCTCGTTCTCCTCATCATAAGTGATGTAGAGGTCGTGGGTCTCTGGCTCCTCGTCGGTATGCGAAACCCTGCAACGGACAAACCTGACTCCGTGCTCCTCCTTGGCGCGAGTGTAGTAATCTTCGAACTCCTTGCCAAAGGCTCGAAGGTCCATGTAGAAGATGGTGTCCTCTAGCCCTGGGTTGTGCTCCTTTGCGATAACAGCCTCCTTTATGGCATACATACAGCAGACGCTGCTGCAGTAGGGATTTCCCACCCGTTCATCTCGCGAACCGACGCACTGGATGAAAGCGATCTTCTGAGGCGCCTCACCATCGGAGGGCCTCAGCACGGTGCCTCGATAGGGCCCTGTGGCGCTGAGGATTCGCTCGAATTCGAGGCTTGTGACAACATTGGGGTAGCGTCCATAGCCGTACTCGCTGAGGGCGGTTGGATTGAAGGGCTCGAAGCCTGGGGCGAGGATGATGGAACCGACATCCAACTTCAGCTCCGTGTCTTCCTCGTAGTAGTGAATAGCCTTCGCTTTACAGAGCTCGCTGCAGATGCCACAGCCGAGGCACTTCTCCCTATCGATTGTGTAAACAAGGGGCACAGCCTGCGGGTAGCGTATGAAGATGGCGTGGCGTTCGCTCAGCCCAGCGTTGTATTCATCGACAGCCGAGACGGGACATCTTTGGGCGCAGACGCCACAACCTGTGCATTTATCGGGGTCGACATACCTAGCTCGTTTGTTAAGAGTAACTTCGAAGTGTCCTTTCTCTCCCTCCAACTTCTTGAGTTTGGTATAAGTGATCAGTTTTATGTTAGGGTGCCTGCCAGCGCTAACTAGTTTCGGCGCGAGGATGCACATGGCGCAGTCATTTGTTGGAAAGGTCTTGTCGAGCTGGGTCATGGTGCCGCCGATACTGGGTAGCTTCTCAAGCAGGTAGACCATGAAGCCTGAATCTGCTAGGTCAAGGCTTGCTTGTATGCCAGCTATTCCTCCGCCGACCACCATCACTGCCCCGATCTTCCTCTTCATCGTGACACCTCCAGCACCCTGTAAATGGGGGAACTCCCCCGCACCTCTTGAACATCTATCCAGCCCGACAATCGCATGGCGACGACGCGTTCAAGAACTTCCCGAGGATCCATGCGCAATCTCTTGGAAAGGTCCTTTGCTGACATAGGTTCTCTCAACAGGACAAGGCGTATCCTCTGGCGTGCATAATCAGAATCCACTGCTTCGTCTATCACTTTGTCAAACTCCTCCTGCTTCAACAGTTTTCCGTAGACATTTCCTTTAGAAACCAGCTGCTCTTCCTTCCCAACTAGCATCCTCATCCTGAATCCTTCAGCTACAGCCTTAGCTGCCTGTAACTTCAGCAGTAGGTCAGGATCTGGCTTGTTGCCAGAGAGCGGGGAGGGACCAAGAGTCTTAACCTGATCTATGAATTCTGTAACAAGCTGGGCGAATCTCTGTTCCTCAGAAGGCGAAACATACTCAACTCTCAGCCTTCTAAGATCGAATTCGGTTTTCTCTGCTAGCCCTATCATAAGGGCGAATCGTCGTCTGGCTTGAAGGTTTTGCGAGATATAGGGGCAGCAAGCGAACATAACGCCGTCGACGCCTTCGGCGAGAAGGCGTAGAACGAGGGGAGGATCCACTCGACCACTGCATGCGACATAAGTGACATGAATATTAGATGGATACTGTATTTTAGTATCTGCGAAGTCTGCGCCTGCGTTGCTGCACCAGTTGCAGATGAAGCCTACGATGTGTGGTTCAGATTCCGTTATATGACAACCCACCCAAGAAGTCTTCCGAGATATCTAAGTCTCGAGGCATTTGACAATACTTGAGTTTCTGATCGTTAGATAGATGTTTGAAAAATCTTTTTGAGGATTCTAAGGGGATCGATCTCAATCCTTTAGCCTCCACTTGACAAAGTTGATAACCGATGTATCTTCATTCTACCTCTATACCCGTTTATAAACTTAATCTGTTCTTTATTAAAACAAACAGATTGTTCATTGTCTTTGCTGACCTATCCTTAAAACAAGGCAGAGAATCTGTAGGTCTTCACTTATCGATAAAGTATAATGATCTTGGTGATTTTAGCGTTTATGACGACATATGGAGAGTTGAAATCTGAAAAGTTTAAATATTGTACCATTTCTATACAGATGATTTCAAATAAAATTTGGATGGAACCATATGGCGGAAGCTTCGATGGATCGTCAAAAAGTGCTGCTTTACAACCCTGAAAGATGCACTGGATGTCGATTCTGTGAAATCGCCTGCGCCTTCTACCATTTCAAAAAGATTGATCTTGGGAAAGCGCATTTGCACATACAGTTTAATGAGGAAAACGGGGAATTCGAGGCGATATACTGCCAACACTGTGATAAGCCTGTGTGCATCGCCTCTTGTCCGAGCGAGGCAATAGTGAAAGATGAAGAAACAGGATGGGTGAAGATAAACCCTGCGAGATGCATAGGATGCAAGACCTGCACGTTTGCCTGCCCACTTTCAGCACCGTGGTTCAACGCAGACTATCACGTTTCAATGAAATGCGACTTCTGCGACGGCGACCCCCAATGCGCGACGGTCTGTTCTCCACAGGCGATACAGGTGGCTACGCGGAAGAAGGCATGGGAGTTTAATGAAAAAACCTACGTGGAGGACGTTAAGTGATGACGACGGAAAATGAGATAATGGAATACATGCAGCAGGAGCTCGGTGCAGACCTCATAGAAGCAGCGATGCCGCGTGAAAGAAGGGTCTCTGTAAAGATAAAGCCAGTGGCCTTGAGAAAAGCGGTTAATGCACTGAAGAAAGAATATTCGATGCTTCGTTTTATAACGATCTCGGCCATCGACCAAGGCTTAGATTTCGAGTTCCTCCACCATTTCCATGTAGATGAAACAGTCTTAACGCTGAGGAGTCTAAAACCGAAGGAGGATAACACCCTTGAATCCATAGTAGACCTTATTCCAGCAGCAAACTTCATCGAAAGGGAGATAGCCGACCTCTTCGGCGTAAAACTACTGGGTCATCCTCAGCCGCAATACTTGATATTGACGAAGGACTGGCCTGAAAAGAATCGGCCTCTTAGAGGGCCTTTGGAAGGAAAGCTCCCACCGCAAGCGAGGCCAGTAGCTGAGGCATTGATGTCAACCAGCTGCGTGGCTCCGGTATCAACGCTTATGCAGAAAAGGCGTGAGGAGGCAGGCTTACCCAGAACGCCGCCCTTCGCGTTCACGGATGAGAAAGCTATGCAGGAGTTTCAGGGTTTGATCAAGGGCACAGGTTTAGACGAGAAAGCTGGTTTCGACTGGGAGAAGAAGCGATTAAGGTATAGGTGATGGAGGGCTATCGAAGATGGTCAAATATGCATTGTTCCTTGGGTGCCAGATACCGATGCGTTATCCGAGTATTGAGATCGCTTCAAAGAAGGTTTTTGAGAAAATAGGGTTGGAAGCCGTCGACCTTCCAGGCTACTCATGTTGCCCTGAGCCCGTGGTATCCCGTCTACTGGATAAAACTGCTTGGCTCGCGATCTCGGCAAGGAACCTTGCAATAGCGGAGGGGCTTGGATTAGACCTGATGACGCTTTGCAACGGTTGCTACGAAACTCTAGTTGAGGCAAACGAGGCTCTGAAAAACGATCCTGAAGAACTGCAGAAAATCAATGATATTTTGAAGCAATATGGAAAAAATTACCGTGGAACCATCAGGGTGAGACACGCCGTAGAGGTTCTCTACGAGGATATAGGCGTCAAAAGAATCGGGCAGCAAGTTGTTAAGCCTCAGAAGATCCGTGTAGCCCTTCATTATGGATGCCACATGTACCGTGAACCAGAAGGGGGAGACATTATGCGGAAGCCGAACATGATGAGAGAGTTGACTCAGCTAACAGGGGTGGAACTCGTGGATTATAGGCTTGAACGACTATGTTGTGGCTATCCCAGTATGCAAGCAGATGAAGAATTTTCTCTAAAGAACAGGCTGCTCCCAAAGTTGAAGCGTATAGAAGAAGCCAAGGCTGATGTTGTAGTTCTATCCTGTCCAGCTTGCATGATTCAATTTGAGATGGGTCAGACCATGCTCCGTAAATTCGGCTTCGACTATAAGATTCCTTGCATTCACCTTATGGAACTTTTGGCATTATCCCTTGGCATACCCTCAAAGGAGCTGCACCTAGAGTTCCACAGGATTCCTCCCCTAAAATTAGCTCTAATGCCGGAGTGATGTGAGAATGCCAGAAATCATAGAAATCGGGCCGTATCGTCCCCAGCTCCTTGAACCTGAACGCTTCGAAGTAGTCGTGGAAAACAACAGGATCACAGATGTAAATATAGAACTGGGTTATGTACATCGCGGCATAGAGAAACTTTTCACCACGAAGACCTATACGCAGAACCTAGCGCTTGCTGAACGCATCTGCGGAATCTGCTCGGGGGTCCATACACTTTGCTATGCTCAAACAGCAGAAGGTGTCATGGATGTGGAGGTTCCAGACCGCGCCAGATACTTGAGGTCTATCTACATGGAACTGGAACGCTTACATAGCCACTATTTATGGTTCGGCGTCCTCGCCCATAGCTTACATGATGAGGAGGCTTTTCTAAGGATCATGGGAGAAAGAGAGCCTATTCAGGATCTATTTGAATATTTGACTGGAAATAGGCTGAACTATTTGATCAATACAATCGGCGGCGTAAGAAGAGACATCACGCCCGAAAAGGCAGCGAAAATCCGAAGCGTGCTCAAAAAAATGAAACCTCTTTCAAACTACTTGATGACCCTATTGGATGGTAACGGAGGTTTCACGGCGAAGACCAAGGGAATAGGAATACTCCCTAAGGAGAAGGCCCTAGCGCTGGGTGCGGTAGGTCCGACATTACGGGGATCAGGCATAGAAAGCGACATACGGAAAGCCGACCCATATGCCGCATACAGGGAGCTAGACTTCGAAGTAATAACTGAGGAGGGCGGCGATGTCCATGCAAAATCGCTTGTCCGAGCGAGAGAGACCTTTGAAAGCATAAGCATGATCGAGCAAGCCTTAGATAATCTTCCAGACGGAGACATCGCCGTTAAGCCCGGCGAACCATTGGTGAAAGAGGAGATGGGGAGGGTGGAAGCCCCACGTGGAGAACTCTTCTACTACATCAAGTCGAATGGCACCAATATCCCTGAAAGAGTGAAGGTGAGGACTCCCTCCTTTGCAAACGACTTCACGATCATTGAGATGCTCCGCGGAGAGCCGCTTGAAAACGCCAGGGTCGTAATCGAAAGCATCGACCCATGCTTCTCCTGCACCGACCGCTTGACTGTTGTCGATGCGAAGACTGGTGAAAAGAGAAAAGTAAGATTTGAATAGGGGGAAACAGGCATATGAGTGAAAAAATCTCAGTTTATCGTTTCATGTCCGCGGGCTGCAACGGATGCGATGTGCAGATACTGGAGTGCCTTGTTCCAAGATACAAGCTCGGAGAACTTGGCGTAGAAGTGGTTTTCACCCCTGAAGAGGCGAATGTCCTAGCAGTGACAGGGGGCATAAACTTCAAGGGAAAAGAGGAATTAATGAAATCCTACGAAAAACTCAAGTCACCGAAACTCGTTGTGGCAGTGGGCAACTGCGCAGCCACAAAGGAGATCTTCGATAAAGGCTACCCGATGGTTGGGCCGCCTGACAAGATAATCCCAGTTAACTTCTACATCGCTGGATGCCCCCCAAGACCCCAGGCAATCGTAACAGCTATTGCAAAAGCCCTAGGCGCAACCTTAGAGGAAAAAGAGGGTTACTGGTCCACTCCTGAAGGCTTCAGAGGGAAGCACGAATTTGACAGCGAAAAATGCATCGGCTGCGGTGCCTGCGCCCAGGTCTGCAGTTCCGATGCCATAGAGGTTCTGGAAAAGGATGGTAAGCGTACTATAAAGGTTGATTATGGACACTGCTCGTTCTGCGCTTTCTGCCAAGACGAGTGTCCAACTCAAGCGATAAAACTGACACGGGAATACCACCTGCTAACGAATGACAGAAGCACTGAGAACGTTACAAACGAGGTGGACCTATTGAAATGCGTTTCCTGTGGAACATATTTTATTCCTCCACGTCAAATCGACTGGGCGATAGAAAGGGTAGGAGAGAAAGTAGGCGCCTACAAAGAATTCAGCGACGATTTAAAAGAGACCATGAAGCTCTGCTCGGATTGCCGAAGAGAAATCAGCGCCGTTAGAAATGCAAAAAGATTATTGGCACAACTGTCAACGAAAGCTAGAGCCTCTTAATATTCTTTCCCCGCGTTTATCTCTTTTTAAAGTTTACTAGACTTTGATCAACCATATAAAGTACTTTATGTGATGTTAGGACACAAAAGAGTGGGAATCTAACGGTTAAATATGATTCCCTCCAGCCAAGCGCTTAAATCATTAGAAATAATGGGTTAATACAGCCCGAATCCGAGAAATACCTTCTTGTTTAGTGAGACATTCAAACTTATACAGAATTTGGGTTGATTGATGTTCAATAAAAGGGGGTGTGATGCGCTGATCGTAGCGGACTACTTATTCGCGCATCTTCAGGGGGAGTACAGGCTCCTCATATCCGACTAGCTTTGCTCCTGAAATCGCTGATGCATCCATCGAGAGCGCCCTTACATCTTCTGTGGTTAACTCCTTTATGCTACCGTGGCCTGACAACATCGTGAGGGTTCTTATCTCCTCCGCGGTTTCCGCAAGGAAATTCGCGACCCTCTGACCCGCTGTATCTGGGATAAGCTTCGCCGTGAGTTTAGGATCCTGTGAAGTTATTCCAAGTGGACACTTACCCGACTGGCATGAGAAGCATGTGTGACATCCCAAGGCTATCTCTATCGCCGAACACATGCCAACTGCGTCAGCCCCTAGGGCCATGGCCTTCACGGCATCGGCTCCTGAGGTGATGCCGCCTAGGATTATCAGTTTAACATCGTGATAAACGCCTAGCTCTTTCAACGCCTTTACCGCAGGGGCTATGCATCCTATCGTGGGCAGACCAGCATGCTGCGTTGTCTGTTCAGGGGAAGCGCCTGTGCCACCGTATTTTCCGTCAATTTCTATTGCGTCAGCACCGACCTCAACAGCCAGCTTTACATCCTTGTATATCCTTCCCGGCCCTAATTTGATCAATACTGGCTTCTCATAACCTGTCAGGTCTCGGAGCATGTTGACATGCTTCTTCAAATGGTTCTTTACATCGAGGATATCCATGTGTCTAGCAGGGCTGAGACAATCAGTACCCACCGGGATTCCCCTTATTTTCGATATCTCCTCCGTCACCTTGTCTCCGAGAAGGTGACCCCCCATTCCAGGCTTAGCACCCTGCCCAATCTTGATCTCGATGACATCTGCCTTGAGAAGATAGTCGAGATTGACTCCCCATCTTCCAGTGGACCACTGTGTAGCCAGATAGCCGCCAGGACCCCAGGTTTTTTTGCCCTTCTCGAAGTCCTCCTTACTCCGATAACCGTGCACTAAGAGCTCCTCACCTTCGAAGGACCCTCCTTCACCGGTGCTGGCCAGCGTTCCCGCTTTCGCTGCTCCCATGGAGATCGCCATCTTAGCTGGCCTAGATATAGCTCCATAGGACATGGCCCCTATCATGACAGGGAGTTGCATCTTGATAGGCTTCTTAACCCTGCCCTCGCCTATTACTACCTCGAGATCGCAATGCTCTCTATATTTGTCCAGTGGCGATGGATCAGCGAGTTGAGCTGGAACTACTAAGAAGTCGTCAAAGTGTGGTAGTGGTCTCAGGGCTCCGAATCCCCTGATGAAATATTTGCCTTGGTCAGCTTTGGTTTGTATCTCCTCGACAACTCGGCTGGTCCACACACCTCTTGAGTATATCTCCGGGATGGTCGCTCTCACTCTGATTACGTTCTGGGGGCACTGTTCAACGCACAATCTGCAACCGACACAAGCGAGCTCGTTGGCAACGTAGGATCTCCTGTCCTCATCTAGGGCAAAGACTGAGTGGGGGCATACATCGACGCAAGTGGCACATTTTCCGGGTTCTCTCTGGCTTAGGCATCTTGGAGCGATTTCCACTGCATATGAACCTATTATAGGCATTGTCAATCCTCCTTTTTCTCTAATCGGGACAAACTCTCCAACTTTTGGAGAGCATCCTCATCGACTACGGGCTTCTTTAGGCCGTTGATGACGGCCAAAAACGCCTTGTCCACCTCTATGGCGGAACCCCTCTTCTTCTTTGCATCTATGAAGTTCCTCAATTCCTCTCGTGCACCTGGGAGGGGCTCTTTTAAATCGACTTTGTTCATCTTCATAGCTGCCATTACTAGTTCCTCCCCAAGTGGTGTTCTGAGGATCACCGTGCTCGAACCTGGCTCCGAGCCTATGTTCCCTATGGTAATATCAGCTTGTTCTCCTGCGAAATCGATGCACCTAGCACAGCCTTTCGCCATGTATTTTGCCAACTCCGTCAAGGCTATGGTCTTATTTCCGTTCCGCGTTTGAATCACAAGTTCTTCTCCCTTTCCAGCGACCTCAACCTTAAGGATGCTCCACAAGGGAATAGTCAACTCCTTTTCGATCTCTGAAAGAATATCTGGATAAAAGACGCCATTGCAGAGATAGCTTATTTTTAGGTACTTTGGTTTCTGGAAGGGTTCTAGGACATCCATAGTCGAATTTTCTAATCTTTTGAGACTTTGAGCCCAACAGGGAGGGCCAACGATAGCTACTCTTCCCATTCTTTTGACCTTAGTTGTTGTCTTCAAACCCGAAGAGAAGAAGGGAACCGGCAGAGGCGATTCTTTCATGTCCTCTGGGTTATTTGTGAACTGGATTACGGGTTTACTGCTCCACTTATCTAGACTCGCTGCAACAACCCCATCAATAGCCCCAAGTTCCAGGGCGCAGAACAGCAGGTCCTTTACCACGTTCCCTGTGACGTTAGACTTCAACGAGAAGATTTTTCCCAGTGCTTCTGGTTCCCAATCAACCATCCTCGAACAAACATCGAGGCATGGTTCCTTACATAGTATGCAAGGATTGATCTCTATAGTTCTATAGCCTACGAGTTTAATGAACTTCTTGGTGGTTGGATGGCGATCCACATTCTCGTCGAAGGTCAGTACTCCTTTGTTGCATACAGCTACGCAGAGACCGCAGCCTGTACATCTGTCGAGATCCCAGACCTCTTCCTTTAGTTTTTCACTCATTTCTTTTCACCTCTTTTCATTCTATGAACTTTAGTATTGTATCTGGACTAACTCTATTCATGTTAAGACCAACCTCTTCTGAGCTTAACCCTAAACCCAAACCGATTAATTGGGTGAATAAAACAGAGGGGACTTCGAACTTTTCCTCAACTCTTTTCTCTATCATCGCCTGATTTTGATCGAACTGCATCTGACAATATGGGCACGCGGTCACTATGCACTCCGCTCCAGACGCCTTCGCACTGCTGAGTTTCTTTCCAGCGGTTTTAAGGCTTAGATCTCTGTCAAAGGATAGAGTTGGGGCACCGCAACACCATAGCTTAAGCGGCCAATACACGCTTTCGATCCCTAAGTTTTCAACAAGTTCATCTAGCATCTTCGGATTTTCTGGGTCGTCAGGATAATATGATGTTGAGGCTCTTGTAAAGTGACACCCTGGATGCACCGCTGCCTTCAATCCGTTGAATTTCTTGACAATATGCTTACTCAGCTCTTTGGGGCCGATGTCGTCATAGAGCACCTGAAGTAAGTGTTTTGCCTCAACGCCTCCATCGTACTTTAAACTCGTGGTAGAAGCAAGCATGTGGTTCACCTCGTCCTTAAATTTCGCATCCTCTTTGAATCCTGTGTTTATCTTTATGAACGATGAAAAACACTCGGGGCAGAGAGTGACAATGGCATCTAGGCCCCGCTTCTCCGTCATGGCTAGGATTTGTGCTGATAATGCTGATGCCATGTTGTAGTCTACAGACTTGATTACCGATGGCCCGCAACACGGAGCATCGGACATCTCTACGATTTCTACGCCAAGCTTCTTCAGGATATTCCTCGCTGAGAGATCGTACTGCAACATTCTGGTCTGCACGTAGCATCCTGGATAATATCCGTACTTCATCTTACTTCACCTCGAGAATATTAGCGACCCTTGTCTTGTTTACCAGTCCTTTAATCGGATTGGTGTCGAGTTGAGGAATGTCAGGCAATTGGAGTTTCATCCTCCGATCCTTCTGGAATTGGCTCAGCGGGAGCAACCTACCTGTGTCGTAAAGGTTCTTACAGCTCTCTTTAACTGCGTCAGGAATCAAGACCCCCTCCCTCATAGCGATGTCTCTAAGGCTTAGGATGATGCTGGTTAGTTGTACTCCTTGAGGGCATCTTTCAGTACACATGTAACATGTGGAGCACTGCCATATGGCCTTGGACTGAGCAAGTGCCTCCTTTAGACCTATCTTAATCAACTCGACCATTTCATGTGGTTTTATGTCCATCTCATCCGCTACAGGACACGAAGAGGAGCATGTTCCACACTGGTAACAGTAAGGTAATGTTCTTCCAGTGTGAGAGTTCTTCACTTCTTGGAAAAACGCCTTATCAACTTTTAGATTAAGGATTCTCTTCATAGTTCTCACCTCTTTTTATATGGACTAGGTCCAAGCGATTCCAGTTTCTTTGTGAACCGCTCGATTTCATCAGCGAAAATCTTTCCTTCACCGGCGCTAATCCATAAAGTCAAGAATCTTTGCGGATCCATTACAGTCGTTTTTAGCATTTCTTTCAGTTTATCCAGTGTTTCCTCGGCGTTTATGTTCCCGAAGATGTAATGGCAGTCGCCCTTCTTGCAGCCTCCGATTAGAACCCCGTCGGCTCCTTCCATAAACGAGTAAAGCACGTAGATGGGGTCAACCATCCCACTGCACATCGTCCTGATGATCCTTATGGCAGGCGGATACTGGTAGCGGCTCACCCCAGCCGTATTCGCACCCGCATAGGCGCACCAGTTGCAGAGGAAGGCTATAGCTTTAGGATCATCTGGATTAGGCGTGGCTAGGGCAGTTCTTATCATCGCTATTGTCTGTTCTCTTGTGAATCCTTTCACTTCTATTGCTCTGCCGGGGCATCGCGATGCGCAAGTGCCACAGCCCTTGCATAGCATGGGATCTATCTCGGCGACCATTCGGCCATAGGCTGATTGAGCCATCTTTGGGGCATTGTACTCGCAGATTGAGACGCACGTACCGCATCCAGTGCACCTTTCGTCATCTACAACTGCTATGAGTGGCTCGACTGTGAGCTTCCCGAGAACCAGCGGTGTAAGAGCCCTCGAAGCCGCAGCCAAACCCTGAGTGGCAGCCTCCTTGAGGGATTGAGGGCTGTGAGCCGTTCCAGCCATGAACAAGCCGTCTGAGGAGAAGTCTATTGGTCTCATCTTTGGATGAACTTCCAGGAAGAATCCTTCATCGTTTAGAGGCACCTTGAACGTGGAGGAGAGTTCCTCTGCTTCTTCTGGTGCTACTAAGGGAGCTGAGAGGACTATTTTGTCCAAGGGGAAGCTAAATCGCTCGTGGAGGGTGAAATCATATGCCTCTACGATCTTTCTACCGTCTTCTGTGTAAACCCTTGGTCTGGACTCTTCGTCAAACCGTATGAAGGTTATGCCCAGATCTCTGGCTTCTCTATAAATTCTCTCTCCTTCTAGGGGGAGTCTAATGTCTTCGTAGAATACATAAACGTTAGAAGTCGGCTTCAGCTTCTTAACCGTCAGTGCTGAATCTAATACCTCCGAACAACAGCGCTCCGACCCGCCGCAAACTATATAGCCTATCGAATCGCCTTCCTTGACGCCTCCGCCCTCGATTATTTTCCTGAATTCGCTCACCGAATGAACCGAGTCTAGGATTCCATAACCGTATAATCCTTCAGGAATTTTCTCCACGGCATCGGGCGTCAGGATCGCAACGCCAACCTTAAGGTACTTAGCTTCCCCTGAGTTGCTTTCAATCGATACTTCGTAGTTCCCTATCGACCCCTTAAACCTTGTAGGCTTCGATGAGAGAATTACCTCAATGTTTTCCTGTTTCTTTACATCTTCAACCAGTTTTTCGAGTTCTGGCTTCTCATCGATCTCGCTGAAGGGAACATGGGGATACTCGCTGAGGAATCTGCCGCCGAGTTTTTCAGACTCCTCGATGAGATAAACTTTGAAACCAGAATCCGCTATAACTTTAGATGCTACTAAACCTGCTACAGATCCGCCCACGACTAGGGCGGCGGGGGTTATAGTTGTACTGAGTTCTTCGAGTGGCTCCAGCAGAGCTGCCTTTGCCACAGCCATTCTTACCAGGTCTTTTGATTTCTCTGTAGCTTCTTCCGGATATTGATGATGAACCCATGAGGCATGTTCTCGAATGTTAACCATCTCGAAGAGATAGGGGTTCAACCCTGCTTCCTTGCATATACTTCTAAACAGAGGTGCATGAGTTATCGGTGTACAGGCCGCTACAACCACTCTATTGAGCTCCTTGGCTCTTATAACTTCTTTAATGCGTTCTGTACCGTCTTTGGAGCATGTATACATGAGGTCTTCGGCGTAGGCGACGTTGGGAAGGGTTTTTGCGTCCTCTATCACTTTTCTTATATCAACAACATTCGCAATGTTTAGGCCACAGTGACAGACAAAGACACCTACCCTAGGTTCAGCCATCAAGAAGTCCTCTGAGACTTTGCTTTTTTCTTCCTCCTTTAACTCAGGTGATGGGCGGAATGGGGCGACTCTGAGAAGAGCCTCAGCCGCGGCCGCGTGAGCTTGAATTACACTGTGTGAGATATCCTTAGGTTCCTGTGAACAACCGCATACAAAGATGCCAGGTACATTTGTCTTAACATTAAATAAGGGGTCAGAGGAGTTGAAGAATCCATATTCATCGACCTTTATTCCGAGTTTTTTAGCCAATTCTCCAGAGCCCTTTATTGGGACCATCGCAGGACAAAGGACTACGAGATCCGTTTTGACCTCCTTTATTTCACCAGCAGACATGTCCATGTAACGAACGCCAAGCTTGCCGGTGAGGGGATCTTGCTGAACCTCTCCGGGCAGTCCCTTGAGATATTTAACCTTGAATTCCTCTTTAGCTCTCTCAACTAGCCCTTCATAGCCCTTACCCGACACCCTGAGGTCGTTGTAGAGTATATTAACGTCGATGTCAGGTTCATGCTCTTTAGTTACGATGGCCTGTTTTGTTGCGTACATGCAGCACACTTGTGAGCAGTAGGGCTCTCGCTTCGATTTCTCGCTACGCGAGCCAACACACTGAATAAAGAGAATTCTCTCCGGCTTAGCTTTCTCAGAGACTTTGACTATACTGCCCTCTGTCGGTCCTGCCGCGTTCATCATCCTCTCATACTGCAGAGAATAGAGCACATCCGGAAATCTGCCGAGGCCGTATTGGGCGAGTGAGGATGTATCGAGGAGATCGTATCCTGTGGCTACGATTACCGATGAAGCCTCGACTGACAGCTCCTCTGCTTTCTGATTGTAATCTATCGCCCCTGTTGGGCAAAATTTTTGGCAGACTCTGCATATTCCCTTTGTGAGGTAGAGACAAGCGTTTTCATCGATAGTGGCTATTGCTGGTACTGCTTGTGGAAAGGGTATATAGATCCCCTTTCTCTCTCCCAAACCAGCTTCAAATTCGTTCTGAACCGTGCTTGGGCATTTCTCTGTGCATAGTCTGCATCCCTTACAGAGGGTCTCATTAACGTATCTCGGCTTCTTAACGACGTTAACCGTAAATGAGGCACCATCAGCTGATCGTTTAACCTCCTTTACCTCGGAGTATGTCAAGAGCTTAATGTTTGGATGTCGAGCGACCTCAACCATTTTAGGAGCCAGAATGCAAATCGAACAGTCGAGTGTAGGAAAAGTCTTGTCGAGTTGAGCCATATGTCCTCCGATGGAAGGAGACTTCTCCACGAGGTGAACCGTGAAACCCTTATCCGCTAAGTCCAGAGCCGCCGTGATCCCTGCTATACCTCCCCCGATAACCACTACATTATTTAGGGCTCCAGTTTCGGTCATAACCTCACCTTTATCCGAAGGGTTTCTTAGAGAGGGGGACTATCTTTTTGAATTCGTTCGCCTTTGCTTCTATGCCGTATTTTTCTAACAAGTAATTTAATCTGCTCAGGTCTTCTCCGGTTAACTTATCGTATTTGGTGTTGTGTCCAAGGGATTTGCATTCTCCCTTTAAATATATAGATCCTCTGATCAAGTAATCGCCGAGTTCTCTACCAGCGTTTCCTATGACCACTATCTCTCCGCCAACCATGTATAGACCTGCGAGGTCTCCAACATCGCCTTTTATAATCAAGGCTCCACCTTTGAATAGCTGCCCAGCTGCGTTCCCAGCATCGCCATAGATGACTAAAGTTCCTCCATAGGAGTACATGCCTGCTCCGTAACCAGAGTTTCCCTTGACTATTATTTCACCCCCCCAAGAATTGTCGCCAGTGAAATCGCCTGTATTCCCTTCAATAACGATTTTTGCACCGCTGTTTAGTAGACCCGTGTAATCGCCAACGTTGCTCTTTATCGTTATCTCTCCACTCTTCAGACCATCAGCGATTCCATAAAGATGTTCAACATCAAGAAGGGTGACCTTCAGCCCTTTATTCACAGCGTCCCTGATCTTAGAGTTGACCTCATTGAAAGCTAATGTTTTGCCATCGATCACTATTTCATTAGATTTTTCGCTCTTTTCTTGGATATTTAAATTTGTCAATCTTGAACCTCCCAACCAACTTTGGGTCTACTATACACACTTAACCCCCTTTATAAGTTTTACGCATTATTATCGGTATTGTAAAGTTTATGTCCGATAAAATAATCTAATAAATAGGCTTTTTATTATTTATTTATCGATAGTTGCGAGAAGGCGCACTTGATATTTAGATATAAATGTAGGCTATATCTCAATTCGAAATAATAGTTGCCAACAGAGGAATTAAATTATATTGATTAATACTTTTATTATCTAAGAAACCACATGCAAAATTAAAAACTAATTTGATATTATTTTAAGAGAATATTGGCATCATAGAGATGTTGATCATGAGAAATAATATCAGAATTGAGGTGACCGGCAAGGATTCCAAAAGAGAAGTTTTCATTCCCTTCCATTTCATTAAGGTATTTTTATAGATATGTTTCAGTTCCCTGTTATCCTCTTATATGATGAAGTATTCTGGGTATATCTTCATATATCTAATCAAGAAGGATACCTGTACATTTTTTATATGCGGAATATTTGAAATTCTGAGGGTTAGGTCAGATAGATGTTCAAAATTTCGAGTCACACCAATTGCCATGAGGTCGCAGTCTCCTATGGTTTCTGTTACTACAATTATATCCACCATTTTAATAAGTTCGTTTAGAATCCATGAGGAATATTCGGGTTCCACATCAATCATGAGAATAATCACGCTATTATATCCTATCTTCTCTGGGTTTATTAGAACTGTTGAGCCCTGTATTACCCCATTTTTCTGCAATTTTCTATATCTGTTTGATATAGTATCCGGCGAAACTTTAAGCTTTCTGGCGATATCTCTAAATGGTGTACGTGCATCGTTTTTAAGAGCTTGAATTAAAGCTAGGTCAATTTCATCCATATGAGACTCGCTTGCTTCCACGCTATGTCCCCTCTTTAAACTCAAAGTTCTCTGGACAAAGTAAGACCTCTCCAACCCAAATATTTGTACTCACATTGTTTACATCTGAATGTCTTTTAATCAGATCCCTTACTTCATTTAGACGAATAAAATCCTTGAAAAGTGCAATACTAAACACATTATATCTGCCTATTGATTGAACACAGTGAAGCGTCTCTGGTATCTCTTGAATGAATTCAACAACTTCATTTATACGAGCGTAGTTGGCGTTGATAGAGAAACTTGCTATGTGCTCATATCCCAACTTTTTTGGATTAAGTAAGATAATAGTTCCAGAAATTATCCCCATTTTTTTCATTTTATTAAAGCGTCTGATTATAGTATCTGTTGAAGTATCGCATTGCTTCGCGATATTTTTAAATGGAGTTCTGGCATCACGTTGAAGGGTTCTCAATATCTTAATATCAGTTTTATCAAGTTTTATTCTTTCCAAGAGTTTCCCCCTTTTTAAATTATTCAACCTCATATTATTGTATATTTTGATTTAAAAAATTATAGTGTCCTAATTGGTTGTACATCGAGAACTGATCACAAATTTCTAAAAAAAGAAGAACTCCTTATTTATGCGTGAAAGGCTAAAAAGAATTCTTGCTTATATTGGGGGGTTAGTCTCATACATTAAGAGAGGTCTAATCGTTAATCCTCTTCGATTTCTCTTATGATTCTTCTTATACCTTCAAAATTGCCTCTCACGTGTTGATTTGCCTCGGCAAGTTTTATTTCGAATGCGAAGCAGCATCCACATTTTTGGCATTCTGGGGGAACTCCATCTCCGATCCGAAAGTGCATGTCCTCTAACCCTTCTCTTTTTTCAATAATGTGGCCAACATATTCGATCCATGTGTAGCCACAGTTGGGGCAATGATATCTCTTCACATTTAGTTGATTCAAGAGATTATTTCCTATTTCCATAGACCCATCCTAAAGATCATGTTTCACGCTCATTTATAAAGGTTTTGTCCGATATTATAAATCATCAATTAGATATTTTCGCACATTACGTCTACAAAGAGCGAAAAATAATATCTCAAAAACCTTTAGATTTTAACAGATTAGTTTTTATATTACTGACAAACAACTACTGAAGAATTAAGGTGAGAAAAGTTGCCTGAAAGAGTTCAGAAAAATGCTGCCTTTATAAACGGAATGTCAGTAACTGGAACACAATGTAGAGTTATCGACACAAGCCCCACCAGCGGCATGTGCCCGATATGCATCCACGACTGCGCCTTCCTCTGTGAGATAAGCCTCTCCGCCTTCAGGGGTAGGGAGGTGCTCTATCCAACGCCCCAATACTTCGGCATGAGTACTGCAGGTTCCTTGAAGGACTACGGCCTCACTTGGGAAGACTTCAACATTATGGCGGAGCTCCTCGGTGCAAAGGGCATCGCAGAGGACTCTGATCTAGCGCTCTTCGAGAACGCTGATATAACCACCAAATTAGGCGGTATCCCATTGAAGATGCCAGTCATTGCAGGAGCCTTTGGTTCTACCGCGGTTGCAGCGGTTAACTGGGACGGTCTAGCCGTCGGATCCGCCATCTCCGGAGTCTCGCTCATTGTAGGGGAGAACGTCTGCGCCATGGACCAAAATTCAAAGATCACCAATGGGAAAATCACCTACTCCGCAGATATGGAGCGCAGGGTAAAGAAATACAGAGAATTCTGGGACGGAAAGAACGGCGAAGTTGTGGTTCAGACGAACGTTGAGGACCAGCGACTCGGCGTAGATGAGTACGTCATCTCAAATCTCGAGGTAAACGTTGTTGAGAGGAAATGGGGTCAAGGAGCCAAAGCCATAGGAGGCGAGGTTCGGCTTACAAGCCTCGAAAGGGCAAAGCTCCTCAAGAGCCGAGGCTATATAGTGATCCCAGACCCAGATGATCCGACCGTTGAAGAAGCCTTCAAGTCAAAGGTCTTCAACACCTTTGAGCGCCACAGCAGGGTCGGTATGCCGAAGCAGAGAAGCTTCGTAGAGGACGTGCAATGGCTTAGGGACCACGGAGCTAAGAAGGTCACCATCAAGACTGGTGCATATCGTCCTTCAACCGTTGCCTGGACAATGAAGGTCGCTTCAGACGCCCAGGTAGATTATGTTACCTTCGATGGCGCGGGGGGCGGAACTGGAATGAGTCCCGTCCCGATGATGAACGAGATGAGCACACCCACGGTCTACTTGGCTGCGCAGGTCCTCAAGTGCTGCCAGATACTGAAGAAGAAGGGCAGATACGTGCCCGACATCGTTATAGCCGGCGGCAATATAAACGAGACCCAGATATACAAGGCTCTTGCCATGAGCAACTTCGGTGATGGACCTTTCTTCAAGGCCGTATGCATAGCTCGGTCACCGTTGACAGCTGTCATGAAGTCCGACTACTTCCTCCAACTCGGGAAGGATGGGAAGCTGCCAAAGTCGTTCACAGACCTATACGGAGACAGCCCTGAGAAGTACTACTACGCCCTACCAGAGCTTAAAGAGAAGTTCGGCGAGGAGGAGGTCAAGAAGATGCCCTACCAGGGCATAGCTCTCTACAGCTACCTGACAGACAGGATCGGCACAGGTCTGAAGCAGCTGCTGGCTGGATCAAGAGAGTTCAAGCTTGAACTCCTCAACAGGAATAACCTGGCTTCGCTGAGCGAGAGGGCGGCCAAAGTCACGGGTATTCCGTTGCTCGAAGAACTAGACGCCGACGATATGGAGCAGATCCTGAGCTAAGACCATTATCTTTTCTTTTTCTTCTTTTAGAATCAACAAGATGCCTCAGGCTGTTTCCTGGGAAGGGGTTTTTAACCTGTGTTTCAACTATGTTTAGTGATGCATGATGAGCGCTGAGCTGTGGACAGAGAAGTACCGCCCAAAAACCCTCAAGGAGGTAGTGAACCACGGGGAGATCATGTCTAGGTTGAAGAGGTTTGTGGAGGACAAGAACCTCCCCCACCTCCTCTTCGTCGGACCAGCCGGCGTCGGAAAGACCACGACTATACTTGCCTTGGCGAAGGACCTCTACGGACCGGAGTACATGAACCACATCCTGGAGCTCAACGCCAGCGACGAGCGAGGAATCAATGTTATCAGGGAGAAGGTGAAGAACTTCGCGCGGACCGCCCCGATACAGAGTGGGGTCTCCTTCAAGATCCTCATCATGGACGAGGCGGACAGTTTGACGACGGCGGCCCAGCACGCCCTGAGGAGGACGATGGAGCGCTACACGAAGACCTGTCGGTTCTGCCTCATAGGCAACTACTCTGAGAGCATCATCGAGCCCATTCAGTCCAGATGCGCCGTCTTCAGGTTCGCCCACCTCAGCGAGAACGACATCAGAGAGAGAATCAAGCACATAGCGGAACTCGAGCACGTCAAACTCCTCGACACGGGGTTCAACGCCCTCCTCGAGGCATCCAGCGGAGACCTGAGGAAAGGCATCAACATTCTCCAAACGGCAGCCGCTGCTAAGGGAGGATACGTCGACGAGGAGGTCGTCTTGAGCGTCCTTGGCCATGTTAGTCCGAAGGAGGTTAGGGAGATGGTCCTCCTCTCACTGAAAGGGCGGTTCCTCGAGGCGAGGGAGATCCTGCGGAGGCTCCTCCTGGAGGAAGGACTAGCCGGGGAGGATCTGGTGAAACAGATCTACTCCGAGGTGCTACGCCTCCAGATACCCGATGTCTGGAAGGTTAGGCTCTCGGAAACCATCGGGGAGGTCGACTATCGCCTCACGCAGGGGGCGAGCGTGGAGATCCAGCTCGGCGCCCTCCTCGCGAAGTTCGCTCTAGCTGGAGAGGAGATGGGTCAGAGCAATGAAGCCCGAGGGAAGTCCTTGGACTGAGAGGTTCAGGCCCAGAACCCTCAGCGATGTGACGGGCAACAAAGAGGCGCTCAGAGAACTTGTTGACTGGGTGAACTCTTGGAGGGCTAGAGTGCCTCAGAACCGCGCTGCCTTCCTCTACGGTCCCCCTGGAGTTGGTAAGACCTCCAGCGTAGAGGCCTTGGCCAATGACCTCGGTTTCGACCTCGTGGAGGTGAACGCCAGCGACTATCGGACAGCCAAGAGGCTTGAGACGATCCTCGGGAAAGCCTCAGCTCAGACACAGACACTCTTCGGGACGAGGCGCATGATACTCTTCGACGAACTTGAGGGAATCAGCGGACAGGAGGATCGTGGAGGCATAGAGACTATCCTCATCATCATCAAGGAGACGAGAAGCCCGATCATCTTGGTCGCCACGGGGAGCCCAGAGGAGTGGGGGGAGCTGCTGGACCCCCTTATGAAGGTCTCAGAAATAATAGAGTTTAGACACATCCCCTTCCGAGACATCGTTCAACGGCTTAAAGCCCTCTGCCGAGAGGTTGGTGTTGAGGCAGAGGAAGAGGTCGTTGAACTGATCGCTGAGAAGTCGAGCGGCGACCTCAGGTCAGCGATAAACGATCTTGAGGCCTTGGCTCGGGGAAGGAAGGCGCTGACCTTGAAGGATGTCTACTGGCTGGGCGACCGCGACAGGAAGGGTGAGCTATCCGAGGTCCTGAGGAGGATCTTCTCAGCCAAGTCCTTCAGGGAGGCGAGGGAAGCCTTCGCAGAATCTCCCATCGGCTACGAGGAACTCTTTGAATGGATCTACGAGAATCTTCCCTACGCCTTCGACGATCCCCACGACCTAGCGGAGGCGATGGACGCCCTGTCCCATGCCGATGTACATAAGAAGAGGGCAGATAAAACCCAGGAGTACAGGCTTCTGAAATACATGTTCAACGCGATGACCGCTGAGGTAGCTCTCACGAGGCAGGAGTCCAAGGGAGGAGGATTAATTCAGGAGGTTCGTCGCGCCCTGCTGCGCTTCGGCCTGCCTCCCACAAGCCTCCTGATTCAGGAGGGAGGGGAGGGGCTAATTGTAAAGCCAACTCGTTACATGGGGAACGATTGGCAGCCCCTGAACAATCTATTACGAGGCTTCGGCGGGCGATGGCTTCGGGGAGAAGGATGCTGGGTCATACCCTACTTCAGACCTCCAGGCAGAATCGATCACCTGAGAAGGAGCTGGTGGTCGAGGAGGATGCTTGAGGACTTAGCCATGAAGGTTGCGGCGAAGTGTCACATCTCAAAGAGGGCTGCGCTGAGGGAGGTCGTCCCCTATATCAGGGCGATCTTCCAGGAAAACGAGAAGTCAGGTGTATCCGTTGCTCAGTGGCTGGAGCTGGATGAAGGAACGATTAAGTGGTTGAGAGGAAAGTAACCAGCAAGGCTAGAGCGCGTAAGGTTGAGTGAGATCCAACGCCGTTGCCACGTTGAAAAACTACACGAACGATTACCTAGTTCATCCATTCTTAACATCATGGCACAGGAAAAAAAGCCATGGGATATGATTCGTTGTAGGCGCAGTTTTGTACCTTCTCGTTACTCCTCTAGGGTTCTTGGGTCATGTACAAAGAACGCGGCTAATGCTAGTACGATGACCATGCCAGCTGACGTTATGTACAAGGAATAGCCTGGGTTTGCAGCGTATAGAATTCCTCCTAGGACTTGGGCTATGGAGGACGGTATGAAGAGCAGTGTGGCTCCACCTCCTCCCCCTGCTCCTCCTCTGATGTCGATGAAGAAGTTTCCAGCGCCTATGGATGAAATCACTCTCCCACGGCGGTCTCTGGGCGTATAGTCCGCGAGGAGCGAGTGGAAGCCCGGTGTAAGGAAGACGTTCACGATGGATATCACGATCGCAAGTATTACTAGATTTAGGAAGTTGCCAGTTAGCAGGAATATCAGCGGCATCATGACCGTCCAGATCATGCAGGGTACGAGTATCTTTTTCCTGCTGTGGGTATCCATTATCTTGCCCGCGGGAACCGCGAGCGCTACTTTGGTTATTCCCTGGATCATGGAAGTCAGGCCCCATTCGGTCGTGGATATGTGGAATACGGTATAAGCATAGACGATGTAGTATGGCGATGAAATGCCTGCGAAAAATATTTGGATCATTGCCATGACTGCTAGGACCCTTATTTGCTTCGGCATCCACCTAATCGTCTCGAGGAAGCTCTTGTAGGATTCCAGGAGAAGTTTCGGGAAGTTCCGATAAGATACGATGTCCTTTGTGACCTTCAGGGTCTCTGTGAGTCCCCAATTTCGAAGCAATGCTACGCCTATACCAGCCCCGAATCCGATCATGTAGATCAGCCGCATGGCTGGTATTATACCCATGACTTTGGGGTCCATGAGGTAACCACCGATGACCGGTGAAAAGATGCCGACTGCCTGGGGAACTGTGAGGGCAAGCGCGAACCCACTGCTCCTCTGCTTAGGCGGAATAGAGTCTGCTTGTATCACCGTTAGGATTGGGTTGTAGAAGAGGACGAGGCTCCGTAGAAAGCTGGCTACTGCCAGAACTTGCCAGCTAGGTGCGTACGCGAAGACAAGGAAACTGAACGCATACGCGAATGTGGCCGTGTTGACGAGTTGCACTCTACCCTTCATATCGGCTATGTAACCTCCCAAGGGGTAGAGGAAGATGCCTGCTAGCGCCCCTAGTGAGTTGACAAAGCCGATGGATTCGGCAGTGCCACCCAAGCTTAATACGTATAGAGAGAGATACGGCTGGCCGATGTTTACCGAGAACTGCCATATGACGTTGGATAAGACAAGGACAAGGAGGTTGCCTCTAAGGACCCCGATACCCCATTCACTCTTGCGATGCCCAAATAGCAGCATATCCAAGAGGACATCCTGACAAAGATAAAAACCTATCTTGCAGAATCCTCTTGGAGAATGTTCCTAGCCGACCCAATCGAGGGGCCAAGCTCAGCAAATGTCAAATCAGTGATACCAGGTCTTGAGGGGAAATTCTATATTCAGATTATGCAGATTACTAAGGAGGGAAAAGCTTGACCAAACCACGTGTTCTCCCAACAGGCAAGGTGGCCGCGGACATCCTGAAGAGGATTGTTTTCGGGAGACTCGGCGCCCGGAGCAGCCGGGTTCTCGTCGGGCCGATGGTTGGGGAGGACGCCGCTGTCCTAGATATGGGAGAACGCGTCCTCATCATGAAGACGAGTCCCATAACGGGCGCGGTGCGTAACATAGGCTGGCTCGTGATGTACATTAACGCAAATGACATTGCGGCGTGCGGCGCGAGGCCCCTGTGGTTCCTGAACACGATTCTCCTTCCAGAGGGAGCCGATGAGGCGCTTCTGAGGGAAATCATGACGGACATGGACAGAGCAGCCCAGGGACTGGGCGTGGCAATAGTCGGGGGGCACACGGAGACCGTGGCAGGGCTGAGCAAGCCTATCCTCGTGGGCTTCATGATCGGCGAAGCTGTGAAGGATAGCTACGTTGCCACATGTAACGCGCAGGTCGGGGACGCGCTGATCCTGACCAAGGGAGCAGGCATCGAGGGAACCGCCGTCTTGGCGGAGGACCTGGCGGAGGTGCTCCGTGGGAAGGTCGACGACGAGGTTCTCCAGCGGGCCAGGAGGTTCATCGACTCCATCAGCGTCGTGGACGAAGCCATGAAGGCCACACAAATAGGTGGGGTTCACTCTATGCACACCCCCACGGAGGGGGGTGTTCTGAACGGCCTCTGGGAGATGGCTGAAGCCTGCCAGAAAGGAGTTACAATATACAAAGAACGGATTAGGGTTGCGCCTGAGACCAAGACCATATGCGACGCCTTCGGGATAGACCCCCTGAAAACGCTGGGATCAGGGGCGCTCCTCATAGCCGCTGAACAGGGAAAAGCCCAGGAGATCGTCTCAGCGCTCAGGGAGATGGCCGTCGAGGCCTCCATAATCGGCGAGGTCACTTCCATCGAGGAGGGGCGATGGATCCTCTACGGAGACGGATCGAGAGAGGAGCTCCTACCCCAAGACCAAGACCACGTGTACAAAGTTCTTGACAAGTATGGGCTGGGAAAGGCTCCAATCTAGCATAGAGTTTCATTATATAAGTTACGAAAAAATGTAATTAATTTTTATGCTTATGGTCTTGGCTTAATTATCTAAATCTCTGTCACAACGGTAGGAGCCAGCGGCTGAGAAGGTATAGGGTGAGGTAAACCAGCACAGCGATCAATAGCCCCCTTGTGGCTCTTTTTGCGTCGATGAGGAAGGCGTAGAGGGTGCCGAAGGCGAAGCCGCCGAGGTGGGCGAAGTGGGCGATTGTGGGGTCCAGCCCGAAGACGGCGGAGTAGGTCTCTGTGAGGATGAGGAGGATTCCCAGGAGAACCGCGGGAAGAGGCACCAGGAGGGCGAAGGTGATCTTGAAGGGCATGAGGAGGAAGAGGACGGCTATGACGCCGAAGATGGCGCCTGAGGCTCCCACCACGGGGATGCCTGAGCTGGGATAGGCAATCGAATGAACCAGCCCAGCCACGATTCCTGAGAGGAAGAAGAGGACGACAAACCTATCCGAGCCGATGTCTCGTTCCACTACGACCCCTGCCGCCAGCAGGGCCACGGCGTTGAGCGCGAAATGCATCCAGTTGCTGTGGAGAAACATGTATGTGACGAGGGTGTAGATGTCCCCGCCCCGGAGAACCATGTTCGGGACGAGGGAGAAGGAGCGGAAGATCAGCGTGGCGAGAGAATCGCTGGCAACAGATAAGACAGCCGTAATCAACGCCATTGAGAGGAGCAGAAAATAGGTGGCAGTCGGCTGCCTTGCTCGCTCTGAGGCTCCGAACATTCCCCTTTTAGATTCCAAGAGATGGCTTAAAACAATTATGTATCTCCTCTTACCATGAAACTCTTTTATTTTTCTGTTTCACCCTATACTCTTGACCGAGGACGAATAACATGGATGAGATCATCGGCCATGGAACATGGTACGACAAGGCCGCGAGCGAACTCATCGAGAGGGAGAAGAAGCTGGGCAGAAGCCTCAGCCTTATCCGAAGCGAAAGCGGCCTAGGCGCCTCCGGCTTTCCCCACATTGGCAGCCTAGGAGACGCCTTGAGGTCGTGCGCAATAGCCTTGGCTGTAGAGGCTCAGGGGTACGGCGCTGAGTCCATCGCCTTCTCCGACGACATGGACGGACTGAGGAAGGTTCCGGCGGGGCTGCCCCGTTCTCTGGAGAAGTGGTTGGGGACCCCCGTCACATCGATACCCGACCCCTTCAAGTGCCACGACAGCTACGGGGAGCACATGAGCTCCCTCCTCCTCGAAGCCATAGACAAGTGTGGCGCCGAGTACAAGCCCATGTCCGCGAAGGACATCTACAAAAGAGGAGTCCTGAACGAGCAGATCCGCAAGATCATGGAGAATGCGGAGGAAGCCGGAAAGATCATCGAGGAGGAGATCGGGCAGGAGAAGTACAAGGAGAGCCTACCCTACTTCCCCATCTGCCCTCAGTGCGGCAGGGTCTACACGACCAGAGCCTACCAGTACCTGCCGAAGGAGGGGAAGGTCCTCTACGTCTGCGAGGGAATGGAGATCAAGGGGCGCATGCTCGAAGGCTGCGGCTACAGGGGCGAGGTAAACGTCTTCGCAGGGGAGGGGAAGCTGAGCTGGAAGGTTGAGTTCGCCGCTCGCTGGGCAGCCCTTGACATCAGGTTCGAGGCCTACGGCAAGGACATCGCCGACTCGGTCCGAGTGAACGACCAGATCTGCCGAAAGGTCCTCGGACACGAGCCTCCTATGCATGTGCCGTACGAGATGTTCCTCGACAAGAGCGGGAAGAAGATCTCGAAGTCGGCGGGGAACGTCTTCACCCCGCAGGTCTGGTTCAGATACGGCTCACCCCAGTCCCTCATCCTGCTCCTCCTCAAGAGGTTCGTCGGAACCCGGGCTATCTCCGTCGTGGATGTGCCGATCTACATGGACGAGTTCGACGATCTGGAGGACATCTACTTCGGAAAGAAGCAGGTGGAGGACACCATGGAGCGGGCTAAGCTGACAGGCCTCTACCAGTACTGCTGGATGCTGAAGCCCTCCAAGGGGCCGGGGCTCCATGTCCCCTACAACCTGATGGCCTACCTGACGACCATCGCGCCGAAGGGAAACGAGGAGAGCTTCATCAGCGAGATGCTGAAGAAATACGGAATCCTGAAGGGACCAGCCCCTCGGGGTCTCGAAGACAGGATCAGCTACGCCCTGAATTGGATCGGCGACTTCAAGGAGATCAGGGAGAAGAGCATCTCCCTTGAGCCCTCTGAGATCTCAACCATCCGGGAGCTCGTCGAGTTCCTCAGGGGAGAGGTCGGCGAGGAGGAGATTCAAAGCGCCATCTTCAACATAGCCAGGAAGAACGCCCTGCAGCCAGCGGCGCTCTTCAGAAGGCTGTATCAGATTCTCTTGGACATCGATAGGGGTCCACGCCTCGGACCGTATATGATGGCCATGGGGAAGGAGAACGTCATAGAAGCCCTGGAGAGGGCGCTCAAGAGGTCTCAGCCCTAGCCTCTGTCGAGGTCATGCCTAAAAAGGTTTAAGTAAAATAGTCTCTCCTTCCTTGATGGGTGCGAGATATGCGAATATCCCTGATCGGCCTCCTAGTGTTCCTCGCCTTGACCCTGATCTTTGGGGAGATGACGATGCCAAGTCAAGAGGATCTGTTCTTACTCCTCTCCTCCTTCGGCCTCTTGGTCATGGCGTGGCTTTATACAAGAGATAAGCGCAAAGAGGATGCGAAGGCAAAGCTGGGAGCTGCATCCAAGGAGGAGCAGAAAAAGGCGAAGGAGGAGAAGTGACTCCTTAGCTCTTCTTGACTGGCTGAGATATAGAAATTGTCAAACTCTAGGTTGGGAGTGCTGCAAAGAATGAAGAAGACCCTTTCTGTCTCCTCCGCCGAGGTCTCGGTCTTCTCCTATTCAACGGAGGATGAGAAGAAGGTTCAGAGGGCTGTGCTGAACACTTTTCCCAGGGAGCTCTGGGTAATGGTGAAGTTCTCTTCCCAAATCGTCAAAGGACACTACAACGACAGTATGACGGTGTTAAGCGCGAAGCTGAAGAAAGAGGCCGAGGGCTTCGCCCGTTACCTCTTAAGTCAATTCTCTCCCACGGACAGAAGAAGACTCCTGGATGAACTCGACAGCAGAATGGACAGCTCGGGAAACCTCTACATACGCCTAAACAAGCAGGAAGCCTTTCTGGGAGATATAGAACTCGGCGAGTCAGATCCCATATGGATCAAGCTGAAATTCAAGAGCGGAAGAAGCGTCTCAATCTTCTCCGTGAGAGAGACCCTATCAACCATCTTTGAAGGAGCAGAGGAGTCCCAGGAGACGCTGAAGGAGAGAGGTCCTGAAAATTGAGACGCTTCACCGATCTCCATCTAAGGTTCCCCAGAGGCGATCTCGGGGAGCTCGAGGAGATGCTGAAACTCTCCTCAGATCTTGGATACTCAACCATTGCGATCTCCTTCAACCAGAACATGAGGGATGAGATCAAGCAAGCCCGAGCTATCTGCTCCGACCTAGGCATAGACCTGGCGACGAGGGTGGACCTGGAGCCAAATACCGCGGGGGAACTCCTCAGAGCCCTCAAGGAACTGAGATACAAATCTGAGATCATAGCGGTCAAGTGCTTATCAAAGCCCGTGGCACGCCAGGCAGCGAAGGACCGACGTGTCGACCTACTGAATTTTCCCACAGAAGCAACACAGAGGGAGAGAATACACTTCGATCATCAAGAGGCCGTCCTCGCATCAGGTTCTC
>Ga0315296_10000640_pt1 | contig 31637 bp, 28 predicted proteins | sample YL17G14_18_MG_FD_203921 | JGI IMG/M metagenome (GOLD analysis project Ga0315296, IMG submission 203921) | Sediment microbial communities from Yellowstone Lake, YNP, Wyoming, USA - YL17G14_18 | ecosystem: Environmental > Aquatic > Freshwater > Lake > Sediment | place: USA: Wyoming | collected... | reverse complement strand
GCCCATTTTTGCCCAAATTGCCAGAAAATATGATAATTTTTCTCTACGGTCCAGATACATATAGATCGCGTCAGAAATTAACCGACATCATCGACTACTACAAAAGAATCCACAAAAGTGGACTTAATTTAAAATATTTCGATGGCAAAGATTTAAACTTCCAAGCGATTTCGGACGAGTTGCAATCTGCCTCGATATTCAAAGAAAGAAAGTTAATAGTGCTGGAAAATTCTTTTTTAAACAAAGATTTTAAAAAAGAATTTTTAGAGAATTGTGAAAAATTTATAAACTCAAAAGAAATAATCTTATTTTATGAAGATGGTCAAATTTCAGAGAATGATTCTCTTTCCAAGTTTTTGAGAAAGCACGCCAAGTCTCAAGAATTTCAACTGCTCGGGGGGCAAAAACTAAAAAGCTGGGTTAAAAAAGAATTTGAGAAATATAGATGCCAGATTACAGACGGTGCTCTTGAAAAATTAATCGAATGGGTTGGGAACGACCTTTGGCGTTTCTCTAATGAGATAAAAAAAATAGCTAGTTTTAAATCAGATATTCAAGAAAAAGATATCGAACTTTTAGTGAAGCCAAAGATTGAAACCGATATTTTTAAAACCATTGATTTTTTGGCTTCGAGAAATAAAAAGCAAGCCTTGGGACTCATTCAAAAACATTTAGAAAAAGGAGATCCTCCTTTATATTTACTTTCGATGATAAATTTTCAATTCCGAAATTTGTTGCTTGTAAAATCGCAGGAATCAGGTGATCGGCCTTACGATAATTTCCCTTTTACCCTTAGTAAAAAATTAAATCTTCATCCCTATATCATTAAAAAAACAATCCAACAAGCCGATAAATTTAGTTTGGAAGAATTAAAAACAATCTACCAAAAAGTTTTTCAGGCAGATTTTAATATAAAAACTGGAAAAATAGAACCAGAGATAGCTCTGGATTTATTAATTGCCGAAATTTAAGTCCGTAAAATTAATTTTGCTATTCGAGATTTCTTTCTATCGACGGTATTTTTTTTCATTAAGCCAGTTTTAGCTGCTTTATCCAGGGCCTTGTAAACTTCGGGCAAAAGTTTTTTTGCTTCCTCAATCTTTTTTTGGGAAATTAATTTCTTAACCTGCTTGAACAGGTTTTTCACCTTTTCTTTTTTAGGGATATTTCTGGCTTTTCTTTTCACATTTTGTCTTAGGGCTTTTTTAGCTGATTTTGTTATTGGCATAGTGCTAATACAAAGTTTAGTCGCTCGCCCTCTCTGACACTTCGTGCCAGCGCTCCCGAAGCACATAAAGCTTTATGTGCTCGGTCGCTTCGGCTCGCTCTTTAGAAACCCTCGGTTTCTAACGTTTTCGCCTTCGGCGAAAGCCTGTTTTCCTAGACGGGGAAACCGAAGAGTTTCCCCGACCCTCTTCCGATATGGGACGGTCGTGATTTTACATTAGCTGTTTTAATTTTTTTAATCAAGTCTCTAATTTCTGCTGCTCGTTCAAAATCCAGATTCCTTGCGGCTGTTTTCATTTCTTTCTCTAAAAGTTTAGTATCTCTGATCGCCCAAAATTCAAAATTAACCTCCTTCTTCTTGGGAAAAAAGGGCCATTCTCTTATCTCTTTTATAATTTGCTTCGGGGTAATTTTATGTTTTTTATTATATTCAACTTGAATCTGCCTTCTTCTTTTAACTTCTTGGATGGCTCTTTTCATCGAGCCAGTAACACTATCAGCGTATAAAATAACATGGCCTTCAATATGTCTGGCCGCCCTACCCATTGTTTGAATTAAGGTGGTTTCTGACCTTAAAAATCCTTCTTTATCAGCATCTAAAATTGCCACCAAGGCGACCTCCGGCAGATCTAATCCTTCTCTCAACAGATTAATTCCCACTAAAACATCGTATTTCCCTTCCCTTAAATCCTTTAAGATTTGAGGCCTTTCTAAAGTTTTGACTTCGGCATGGAGCCATTGCGAAGTTATACCCTCTTCAGTCAAATAATCAGAAAGAGCTTCAGCCAATCTTTTAGTTAGGGTTAAAACCAGAGTCCGCTGTTTTTTGCTAACCCCTTTTTTAATTTCTTTAATTAAATCTCGGACCTGATTTTTGATCGGCCTTATTTCAATAGAGGGTTCCAATAAACCTGTTGGTCGAATTAATTGTTCTGCAATGTATTTATCTCCTGCTTTCTTTTTTTCTTTTTCACCAGGCGTGGCTGAAACATAAATTGCTTGATTTATCCTCTGCTCAAATTCGTTAAAAGTAAGAGGCCTGTTATCTAAAGCTGACGGAAGCCGGAAACCATGCTCAATTAAGATTGCTTTTCTGGCCCTATCTTGGCTGGCCATAGCATTTAGCTGGGACAAGGTTAAATGGGATTCGTCAATAAAAATTAGAAAATCTTTAGGATAATAAGAACCTTTCGCTTCGCTCGAGAACCTTGTTTTCTCGCCTTTGGCTCGAAAATAATCAATTAAAGTATAGGGGGCCGCCCCTGGCTTTCTGAATTCCAAATGTCGGGAATAATTTTCTATGCCGTGGCAATAACCGGTTTCTTTTAACATTTCTAAATCATAATTAGTCCTTTGCTCCAATCTTTGAGCTTCCAATAATTTTTTCTCTTTTTTTAGTTTTGCCAACCTTTCTTGGAGCTCTAATTTTATATTTTCGATAGAAAGCGTTAATTTTTCTTTTGGCGTTACCCAAAAGTGGGCAGGGAAGAGTTGAAATTTAGAATTTAGAATGACGAATTTAGGAGTTAGGGGAGTCGAAGAAATTAGAAGTTTATCAATTGCATCGCCAAATAATTCTACTCTTAAGATTTCTTTGCCGGTAACCAAAAAAATATCAATAATATTTCCCCTAACCCGGAAAGTTCCTGGTTTAAAATCAATATCGTTTCTCTGATATTGCAGAGAAGCTAAACTGGCGAGAAACTCTTTTCTCTTTATCTTTTGGCCAGCTTTTATTTCTAAGGAAACCTGCTGATAAGCCTCGGGCGAGCCAATGTTATAAATACAAGAGACTGAAGCAACGATAATAACATCATTTCTGGTTAATAAATCTTGGGTGGCTGCATGCCTTAACCTATCAAGTTCTTCGTTTATTTTGGCATCTTTTTCAATATAGGTATCGGTTTGGGGGATATAAGCTTCGGGCTGATAATAATCATAATAAGAAACGAAATAATGGATAGCATTATTGGGAAAAAATTCTCTAAATTCCTGATATAATTGGGCGCAAAGGGTTTTGTTGGGCGAAATAACGAGAGTGGGTTTCTGAATTTTCTCTATGACCCAGCTCATTGTCGCAGTCTTTCCAGAGCCAGTAACGCCCAAAAGCACTTGATGTTGAGCCCCGGCTTTTAAGTTCTTAACCAATTTTTCAATTGCCCGAGGTTGGTCACCCTTTGGTTTTAATTTTGTAATTACTTCAAACATAAAAAGATAAATGCTTCTCCTTTTTAGCTTGAAATTCGGTTTTTTTCAAGTAAAATTAAGTTATCTAATAATCAAGATTTCAAATGTTAAAAGAAACTCTTAAAAAACTTATCCCCCCTTTTTTAATAAGTTGCTATCATTTTTTCTTATCTTTTTTGGCTGCCCTATTTTATCGATTTCCCTCGAAGAAAATGGTTGTTATTGGCATTACTGGTACCAATGGCAAGTCAACAGTGGTTGATTTGACCGCTAGAATACTGGAGGAAGCTGGATATAAAATCGCCTCTTTATCTTCAATAAAATTTAAAATCAAGGAAAAAGAATGGCCGAATACTCTGCGAATGACAATGCCAGGCCGATTTCAATTGCAAAAATTTTTACGTCAGGCAGTAAATTATGGATGTAATTTTGCAATTTTGGAAGTAACCTCTGAAGGAATCAAGCAATACCGCCATAAATTTATTAATTTTCAAGTAGCAGCTTTTACAAATTTAGCCCCCGAACACATTGAAGCTCATGGCTCTTTTGAAAAATACAGGGAAGCAAAGCTAAGATTCTTTCACGCGACTAAAAAAACCCATATTATAAATTTAGACGATGAAAATGCTGATTATTTTTGGAAAATCCCGGCCAGAGAAAAAATTGGTTATACAATTTTGGTAAGTAAGAAAGGGGAGGGCATTGTTAGGGCCGACAATATCCAAGTTTTACCATCGGGATTAAAATTTTCAGTAGAAAATAAAGAATTCGGCCTTAAACTGTTAGGCGCATTTAATATATCCAATGCCCTATCTGCAATTTCTGTTGGATTGTCGCAGGGAGTGAGTTTGGAAATTTGTAAGTTGGCCCTCGAAAAAGCAAAAAGCATTCCTGGCAGGATGGAAAAAGTAATTGCTCAACCTTTTAAAGTTTTTGTTGATTATGCCTTTACTCCCAACGCTTTAGAAAAAGTTTATCGGACGCTCAAAACAAACGACTCAAAACTAATATGTGTTTTGGGTGCCTGTGGCGGAGGCAGAGATAAATGGAAAAGGCCAGTTTTGGGCAAAATAGCTGCCCAATATTGTAATGAAGTAATTGTTACTAACGAAGATCCTTACGATGAAGAGCCGATGGAGATTATAAACCAGGTAGCCAGCGGTGCTGGCGAGAAAGCAAAAAAAATATTAGACAGAAGAAAGGCGATTTTGGAAGCCCTGAAAATTGCCCGGAGAGAAGATACCGTAATAATTACGGGCAAGGGTTGCGAACCTTCAATCTGTATAGCTGGTGATAAAAAAATTCCTTGGGACGATAGGGAAGTAGTCAGAGAAGAGGTTAAAAAACTTCAATTTTATGAAAAAATACTACCACAGCCCCACCCGCCACCCATCAAAGGAGATGAATATAAAATATGAGATTTTAGAACACAAGGCAGATCTTAAAATAAGGGCTTTTGGCAAAACAAAAGAAGAGTTATTTCAGAATGCTCTTTTGGCGATGACTGAAAGTCAAAAAGGTGAAGACAGCAGCTCCAAAACTGAAAGAAGAATTAGAACCGAATCAATGGATTTGAGCAGCCTTTTAGTGGATTTTTTAAGCCAAGTTCTTTATTTAAGTCAGGTCAACAAAGAAACCTACAACAATATAAAATTTAAAAAATTTTCTGATACCAAACTGGAAGGAAAATTATCTGGTCAAAAGATAGAGAGGTTCGGTGAAGATATTAAAGCAGTAACCTATCATAATTTAAATATTAGCCAAAACAAAGAGGGGATTTGGGAGGTAACTATTCTTTTTGATATTTAAATTAGGCCGGGAGTTGGTTAAAGAACAAAAAGCGCCAGAATCGGCGCTTTCGTGCTCCCCCTTGACAAACCATTGATAATTTATTATAATTAGAAGTTGTAGTTTAGCCCCAGAGTTGGGGGTCTCTGGAGTTTTCTTTTGATGGATAACTTGGCTTTGGCGAGGTTTCTCCTCAGGAAAATTCTAACTTTGCGTTTCTTTAACCCAATCTTTGGCCCCCAACTCTGGGGCTAATTTTTTTTAGCGGGGGTCCGGCGGATTTATTCGCCGGTCACCCTCTCAATTTCTTCGATTGTCGTAATTCCCTCCAAAACCTTAATGAGGCCGTCTTGATGCATCAAAATCATTCCTTTTTTTATCGCTAATTCCTTCATATCAACGATGGATGGAGACTTCAGAATAAATCTTTCCATTTCGTCATCGACCAAAAAAGTTTCATAAATGCCAATTCTACCGCGATATCCAGTCGAATTGCAATCTGGGCAACCCTGGGCTCGGGGGATTTTAAAACTTGCCTTGAGGAAAGAGGAAGGTAAAATTTCCTTATTGACCCCATTTAATCCATCTTTTATCTTCTTCGATTCTTCTGGAGAGGGAGAAACAAGCTTGACGCATTTTTTACAAACTTTTCTTGGTAATCTTTGGGCGACTACCATATTAAGAGCTGGAGCAATGGAAATGGGTCGAATACCCAAATCAACTAATCTGGCCACGGCTCCAGCGGCGTCATTAGTGTGCAGAGTAGAGAAAACTAAATGGCCGGTCAAAGCTGCCTGACAGGCAATTTCAGCTGTTTCCAAATCTCTGATTTCTCCAATCAAAATAACATCGGGGTCTTGTCGCATAATCGACTTTAAACCGCTGGCGAAAGTATAACCTTTTTTTGCGTCAACCTGGGTTTGAGAAAGGCCCCCCAGATGATATTCAACTGGGTCTTCAATGGTAATGATTTTGATTTCCGGGCTGTTAATTCTTTTTAAAATGGCGTATAGGGTAGTTGTCTTTCCAGAGCCAGTGGGGCCAGTGACAATAATCATTCCATTGGGTTTTTTGATTTCTCCTTTGAAGATTTCGACGAGGTCTTTTCTTAAACCAAGAGCCTCAACTTCTATTAACCCTTTTGGATTCAAAAGCCGAAGAACAATTGCTTCGCCGTATTCGGCTGGAAGGGTAGAAGCTCTGATTTCTATTACTATTTCTTCCCGGCCTTTGGCCGCAGCTTGATCATTGGCGACCATCAAAATAGTAAACCGACCATCCTGTGGCCGGTCAGTAATATTTAATTTGATTCCAGAAATCAGCTTAATTCGCGAGAGAAGAGTCTTGTAGGCCTTAAAATCAAAGACCATTACATCATTCAGAATGCCGTCCATTCGCAATCTAAGCTTGACTTGCTCTTCTTCTACTTCAATGTGGATATCTGAGCTTTCTAACAAAATCGCTCCTCCCAAAATAGCTTCCAGAAACTCAGTAACTTTAGCAGTTAAAAATTGCTCAATTTTCTCTTTATATTGAGAGATATTTTTAATTTCTCCCAGGTCTGCTTGCGAAACCTTCACTTGGCCGGTAATTTTCTCTCTAGTCGTTTCCATAAACTTAAAATTCCTTTACAATAAAATAACAATTTAGTTTATCCATCTTATCTAATTTTTGGAAAATGGTCAATTTGTTTTCAGCTTCTCCCCAAAAAACAAAAAAAATCGGCGAAATTTTTGCTAAAAACTGTCTTAAAATTAAAAGAAAAAAAGGCGCTTTGGTTCTTGGGCTGAAAGGAACTTTGGGCGGAGGAAAGACCACTTTTTTACAGGGATTTGCCAAAGGTTTCGGAATAAAAGACAGAATTCTTAGCCCCACCTTCGTCATTTTAAAGAAATTCAGCATACCAAAGAGTAAAAATCAGAGATTTCCAAACTTCTACCACATCGATTGCTACAGGGTCAGCTCTCTGAAAGAAATTTCTAGCCTCGGTTTTAAGCAAATTATATCCAGTACGCAAAATATTGTTGCTATTGAATGGGCCGAACGCATCCTAAAAATATTACCAAAAGACACTCTTTTCTTAAAATTCTGCTTTGTTGGTCCAAAGAAACGAAAAATCAGCTGTGGTATAATAAAAAACAAGGCGAATCAAAGCCTAATTACAAATATTTTTAAAGAATTAGCTTTACGTGCCTTTTAATATTTTAAAAACTTCAAATTTATTTGCTAAAAAACGATACAGATTTTTATTGATCTCTTTTATTTTCAGCGCTCTTTTTGGGGCTGTTTTTTCTAATTTTGCTTTAGCTGGTGCGCCAGGAGGAATTGATGCTACTTATAAATACGCTTGGAGTGAAAAAGTCGGTTGGATAAATTTTGGAGTGGCCAGCGGCAACGTTATAGTAAGTGACGGCAGGTTGACTGGTTATGCCTGGAGCATAAATCTCGGCTGGATAAATTTGAATCCGCCGACAGCCGGAGTTACTAACGATAGTTATGGTATCCTTGGTGGTTATGCGTGGGGCGAAAATCTTGGCTGGATAAATTTTAGTGGAGTTGTGATTGATTCTCAGGGTTATTTTATCGGCTATGCTAACGGCGATGTCGCTGGCCAAATTAGTTTTAATTGTGGCAATACCGGAAGTTGCGGCCTTTCCGATTTTAAGGTCAGAACTGCTTGGCGGCCAGAACCTGTCAACCCTATTTATAAAACTCTCACTATCTCTAAAGCAGGTACTGGTTTTGGCACAGTTACCAGCAGTCCGGCAGGCATTAATTGTGGTTCTGACTGTGCCGAAAGTTATCTTTTGGGAACTTCAGTTACCCTTACTGCCTCTGCTTCAACTGGTTCTGCCTTTGTTGGTTGGTCTGGGGATTGTAGCGGAGCAGCCCCGACTTGTGCTCTTACCATGGATACTGATAAGTCAGTGACTGCTACGTTCAATGCTTTGCCAGGCGAAGAACGCATTCTCACTATCTCCAAAGCCGGTACAGGTACCGGCACAGTTACCAGCAATCCTGCTGGAATCAATTGTGGTTCTGACTGTACTGAAAGTTATCTTTTGGGAACTTCAGTTACCCTTACTGCCTCTGCCGGAGCCGGCTCCACATTTGCTGACTGGTCTGGAGCTTGTACTGGAGTTTCTCCAACCTGCACTTTGACAATGGATAGTGATAAAGAGGCGATTGCTACATTCGATGCTTTACCAGGAACCAGATGGTGCGAGCTTGAAGAGCAATATATCCCAGAGGCAGAATGGACAGAGGAAAGATGCTATCGATGGTGCGAGAGCGAAGGTCTCTATATTCCTCCAGCTGAGTGGTCAGAAGAAAGGTGTGTACCGCCAGGCACTCGATGGTGTGAACTTGAGCAAAGATATGTTCCAGAAGAAGACTGGTCAGAAGAGAGATGTGAGCCGCCAGGAACTAGATGGTGCGAAGCTGAACAAAGATATATTCCAGAAAACGAGTGGTCGGCAGAAAGATGCACGCCATTGGTAGCTACCAAATGGTGTGAAACCGAGCAAAGATATATACCAGAGAACGAGTGGACCGAAGCAAGATGTATTCCTCCCCCTACTAAATGGTGTGAAGCCGAACAAAGAGATATCCCAGCCAGCGAATGGTCCGAAGAGAGATGTACACCCTTAATCATAGAGATACCAACGGAAATCAAAGAAATTATTCAATCAGTTACTGAGACAGTTAAAAAAACCAAAGAATTCGTCGAGAAACCGAAGGCCCAGAAAATTAATAAAACCATTTCAACTGCCGGCTTGATTATTGGAGCTTCAGGACTTCTTTTCTTCCCGTTATCTATTAGTGAGTGGATTTTTCTTCTCTTAAGATTATTGGGGTTGCTTATGACTGCCTTTGGTTTAAAAAAGAGAGTAAGGCCTTGGGGAACTGTTTATGATAGTGTAACGAAGCAACCTTTGGATCCAGCCTATGTAATGTTGCAAGACCTTAGCGGTAAAGAAATTGCTTCGTCGATAACTGACCTCGATGGCCGCTATGGTTTCTTAGTTGGCCCCGGTCATTATCGGATGTCTGCTCAAAAAACTAACTATAAGTTTCCCTCCCAGAAACTTTTGGGTAAAACTCACGACGAGCTTTACAGCGATCTTTATTTTGGTGAAATATTAGAGGTTAGAGAGACAGGAGAAGTTATTACCAAAAACATTCCTCTCGACCCAGAAAAATTTGATTGGAACGAATTCGTTAAAAAGAAAAAAGGACTCCTTAAATTTTATTCCCAATTTGACCTTCTTTTCAGGCGGCTTTCAGATTTATTTTTTGTCGTCGGCTTTTTTGCAGCCATAATCGCTGTTGTCTTCGTTCCTTATCCTTATAATCTCGTCATCTTTTGCTTATATGGATTTTTATTAATCTTGAGAATATTAGGTTTAAAACCAAAAGCCTATGGTTCAATCCTCGAAAAAGAGACGGCTTATCCTCTGTCTTTCGCTATTATTCGGGTTTTTTCAGCTGAACTTGAAAGAGAAATGTTTCAAAGGGTTGTGGATAAATTCGGCAGGTACTATATCTTGGTCCCCAAAGGGAAATATTATCTAAAAATTGAGAAAAAAAATGAAGACGGTTCCTATTCTCATATTTTCACATCGAGAATTATTAATGCCCAAGGAGGAATTATCCAAGAAAGGTTCGTAGTTTAAAAGAAGTGAAAAGCCGGTTTTCTTGAGAAATTGCGATTATGGTAAAATAAAAATATGCCAGAGTATTTTTACAGTGCTAAATCCTTTGAAGGTGAAATAAAGAAAGGGACCCTTTTGGCCAAAGACCAGTCTGAGCTGGCCAGAATTTTACATCAAGAGGGTTATTTTTTGATTTCAGCGAGCTTGAACGCAAAAGAAGTTAAAAAAAGCAAAGTTTCGATTTCTTTACCTTTCTTTGGCGGAGTTTCTCTGGCTGAAAAAATGTTCTTTACTAGAAATCTTCAAGTTATGGTTGGAGCTGGTATTTCTTTACCCAGATCAATAAGAGTTCTAGCTGGTCAAATGAAAAGCAAAAAATTTAAAACTTCATTAATGGATATAGCAGATGAAATAACAAAAGGCAGAAGCTTTTCAGAATCTCTTAAGAACTACCCAAATATTTTTCCGGAATTATTTCAAAGTATTATAAAAGTAGGGGAAGAAACTGGTACCCTGGAAGAGGCTTTAAAAACCTTGACCCAACAGATGGAAAGAGAACACGAACTGAGATCGAAAATCAAGGGAGCTATGGTTTATCCCGCAGTGATTACCTGTGCCATGATTGGTATTGGAATTTTAATGTTAATCATGGTTGTACCAAGGCTAGCTGAAACCTTTAAAGAGTTAAAAATCGAGCTTCCGCTTACTACTAGATTTGTAATTGGCCTTGGTAATTTTATGGCTAAAAGATGGTATCTCGGCATTTTAATAATCATTGCCGCCATATTTCTCTTAAGATTATCTTTAAGAACCAGAATCGGCAAAAGGATAATAGACAAAATAGTCTTAAAAATCCCGATTATTTCACCAATTATTAAAAAAACCAATTCTGCCTATACTGCCCGAACTTTGAGTTCTCTGTTTTCTTCCGGTGTCCCTATTGTTAGGGCCCTGGAAGTTGTTTCGAGATCTTTGGGCAATGCCTATTTTAAGGAAGCAATGTCAGATGTGGCTGAAAAGGTTAGAAAAGGGACAAAACTATCCGAAGCCTTGAAAATTTATCAAAATCTTTATCCAGTTATAGTAATTCAAATGATTGAGGTTGGTGAAGAAACGGGGGAAACTTCAGAGATTTTAAAAAAGCTCGCCGAATTTTATGAAGAGGAAGTTGCCAATGCCACTAAGAATCTTTCAGCAGTCATTGAACCAGTTTTGATGCTTTTCATTGGAGCTGCGGTTGGTTTTTTTGCTATTTCTATGGTTCAACCCATGTATTCAATGTTGGGAGCGATAAAATAAAATATGAAAACGAGATTAAGAACGGTAAATATCGCCTCAATAACAACTTTTTTTGAAAAAGGGGTTACCCTTATTGAATTTTTAACTGTTATTTTTATTTTAATTGTTCTGGCTGGCATTGGGGTTCCGATTTGGAGAAATATTCAACCAACCTTAGAACTTAACGGAAGCACCAGAGAATTAAGCACTGACCTTCGCTATGCCCAACAGCTGTCTATTACTGAGCAAATAATTTATGGAGTCCGTTTTAATTTTGACGAAGATGAATACCAAATAATTCAATATCAAGACGAAAACGAAAATGTTATTAAATTAAAAGCGTTACCAGCCGGAATCAACCTGGAGCAAGAAGAAAGCTTTAGTGAGGCGAAATTTACACCTTATGGCTCGGTGGTGGCGAGGGGACAGGTTCGTTTAGTGAACAGCCAAAATCAAATTAAAACAATTGATATTAGGCCCTCGGGGTTTGTAAAAATCATCGATTAAACAAAAACTTATGCAAAAAAGGAAAAATGGGTTTACTTTAATTGAGGTTATGGTAACTATTTTTGTTCTTGCTCTTGGAATCGTAGCTGTTTTAAATATTTTTCCTCTGGGCTTGCAAATTCGAAGAGGGGCCGAGATGTCAGCGACTGCCTCCTGGTTGGGTCAAGCAAAAATTGAAGAAGTAACATCTATTCCCTATAGCGACATTGCCGTCGGTATAATTGAAACGAGGCATTTTCTTGGTTTTCCCTACGACAAATATGAAAGAGAAACAGTTATTAGTTGTGTCCAGGGAACCGATCTCTCGGTAGTAGACTGCGATAGCCAACCGACGCCGTTAAAAAAGGTGAAAGTAACTGTTTTTTGGAAAAGACCATTTAAGCTGACCGAAGAAAAAATAGAAATTTTAACCTTGCTTGTTAAAAGGTAATTTAATTATGGAAAGTAAGTTCGCAAAATCCATGAGGCGCAATTTAAAAGGATTTACTCTGACTGAAATTTTGGTTGCCATCTCGGTTTTTCTTCTCATCGTTGTTATAATTTATTCAGTTCAGGCTTTCTCGCAAAATGCCTATCAGCGGGGAGAAATAGCGACTGAAATTTTTCAAAATGGCAGAGTCATTTTAGAGAAAATGTCGCGAGAAATCCGTCAGGCAAAATACATCGTAACTTCTCTGCCTGAAAGTCCTGATGACCCCGACTTTCCACCGCCAGCTGAAATTCTGTTCCAGGATGGTCACACTTTGGCAATTATTGAGTTTGGATATGCCCAGGGCGGAGAAGCAGATGAAATCACTTTAATTCCCACTGCTTCCGACGAGAACAACTTTTATAAAGGCGCTTTTATAAAAATAATTGCCGGGACAGGGGTTGGCCAAATAAGAAAAATCGCCAGCTATGATGGTCAGACAAAAGTAGCGAGCGTCGAAGAAAATTGGGAAACTACTCCCTTAGCTGGGGATTCTGAATATAGAATAGACAGCTCATATTACTATATTAAGTACTGGAAAGATGAAGAAGGTTTTTTAAAAAAACAGATTATCGGTTATTGCCCGCCAGAAGAGTGCGATAATTTTGTTTTTTCTCCCTGGAACGCTACAAATGAATTAGGCCAGACTCTTTATGAATTAGATTCAAAAATAATTTTAGAGGACGTCGTAATTGGAGAATATGTAAATGAGCTTGGACTTTCCGGTTTAAAAATTATTAATATTTCTTTAGATTTACAAAAGGGAGCGGAAGAAACCAAATTGGAAACTAAAATTTTCGGCCGCAATCTCTGAATAATATGAATTTAACAATGAAAAAACAGGAGAAAAAGGGAGTTATTTTATTAATTGCTGTGATAGTATTGACGATTTTGCTGCTTTTGGGAGTTTATTTTTTGACCTTCACTTTGACTGAATCAAAAATTTCCCAAAGCCAGGCTTTTGCTAGTCAAACCTACTACTTAGCTGAAGCTGGCATTCGTCAGGCAATTTGGAAATTAAAAAATGAAGAGCCATATAAAAGCGATTTCATGACTGAACCAACCTGTCAAAATTGGTCGGCAAATTTTAGTGGCGGAGGGGGTTTGATTCCTAACGGCTCCTACGAGGTCTCGATTCAAAATACTGAATGCGCAAGGGCAAAAATAATTTCTACTGCCACCCTGCAACTCTCTGGCGGAAAAGAAGTGAAAAGAGTAATAAAAACCACTGCCTTTAAGGCAATTAGTGGCCCAACCCAAGACAGCGCTGTTTTTTCTGGTGGAACGAGTGAAAATACCGAAATCTACTCCAGCAAGTTAAGGATAAATAATGGTAATCTTTACTGTAACAACAACCTCATTCTTAAATCCTGGAGCCAAGTAACAGTACTTGATAACCCAGAGACCGAAGAATTAGAAGGTCAGGCTTTGGCTGTTGCCAAGCTTGACGTTTCTTCAAATAGCATTTTAAACAGCACGACCAAATGCGACAAAGACGCCTGCTTGGGCGACTGTCTTAGCTGCCCGCCAGCTTCTATTTCTATGCCAATGCTTAATTTCGACGCTTATAAAAATGATGCCCAGATAGCTGAAAACAACGGACAGTGCGAAGTTTTATGTAATGGGATTCAATGTTCTACAAAATGTATTTTTACTACATCAGAATTTGAAAATCTTCTTTGCCAGGTAGGGAAAAACGGAGAATTAACTCTGAATAATAATGTTACTTATATTACCGGCCCCTTTGAATTAAAGGGCGGGCGGAGATTAATAGTAAATGGCGTTTTGGCAGCTGATGGCACAATTGATATTGGAACTACGTTTTGTTGGAAATGCGGGGCTCAAAAAGACTGTGAATTTGATAAAATAACTGTTTGCGATTTTGCTGACCCTTTACAGCCAACCCCTTGCCAGGAGGCCGGGAAAAGGGCAGGGCTTTTCTCTAAAGCGAAAATTAATTTCGATATTTATTCTTCTTTTCAAAATATAAAGATAGGAGGACTGATTTACGCTGAAGAGCAACTAAGAATGACAAATTTTCCTTACAGTTTTACAGTAAAAGGAGGAATACTGGCCAGGAAGATATACATAACCAGCGTTAGCTTCGGCGCACTTTTGGACATCTATTTAGATAATTCTATAATTTCAGAAGGGCTGGGAGAGTTTGATCCTCTTTACTCGCCAGTGATTACTGTCGAACATTGGGAAGAAGTTTATTAACGAAATAATTTATTTTTAAAATGCTAGAGTTTTTAGCGCTAAAACCAGAAACTTTCGGCTTAGATATTTCTGATTTATCTCTCAAAGTCGCCAAACTAAAAAAACGGCAGGGAGATTTAAGCTTGATGTCTTTTGGCGAAGGAAATATCCCGCCAGGGGTAATTGAAGGAGGAGAAATTAAGGATGAAACAACTTTAGCAAAGATTATCCAAGAAACAATTCGCAAAACCAAAGGAGCAAAAATCAAAACAAAAGAAGCGATAGTCTCTTTACCGGAAGAAAAAGCTTTTTTGCAGGTTATCCAAATTCCCAGAATGACAGAAGAAGAACTAAAAAAGGCGGTTAGGTTTGAAGCTGAAAATTATATTCCCTTGCCCCTTGAAGAAGTTTACTTGGATTTTCAAATAGCCAAGCCCCTCTCTAACCATCTTGACCACATAGATGTTTTAATTGCTGCCCTGCCCAAAAAGACTGTTGACCCTTATGTTTCCTCTATTAAGAAGGCAGGTCTCATACCACAGGTCTTTGAAATTGAATCTCAGGCAATTTCTCGAGCCCTGGTCAAAAACGAAATTAGTCCCTCCCCTGTTTTATTAATTGATTTAGGGGCTACTCGGACTAGTTTTATTATTTTTTCCGGTTATTCCTTGCGCTTTACTTCATCTATTCCTGTTTCTTCTCGAAAATTCACTGAAGCAATTTCTGAAGCCTTGAATGTTGACTTTGTTACGGCGGAAAAATTGAAAAAGCAGTATGGTCTAGAAACAAGCGAAAAGATTCGCTTGAGAAAGAAACCGGGAGAGGTAAAGTTTGAAAAAGAAATCATTGAAGATAAAAAAATCTTCAATGCCGTGATTCCTGCTCTGATAGATTTGGTAGAGCAAATTAAAAAACACATCAACTATTATCAGACACACGCCAGCCATGAACATCTTCAATCTGAAAACGAATCCCATCCTGGAAAAGGGGTGGCAAAGATTTTTCTTTCCGGGGGAGGGGCCAACCTCAAGGGATTACCCGATATTCTTTCACTGGAATTGGGAATACCAGTCGAAAAGGGGAATCCCTGGATAAATATCCTGCCCGAACCCCTTAAAGAAGTACCGGAGTTGTCTTATGAAAAATCTCTCTCTTTTGCCACAGCTTTAGGGTTAGCTCTCCGTAGCTACAGATAAAATGATAAATTTACTACCGCTTCAAGAAAAAAAAGAATTGGAAAAAAGGGAAAAACTAAAATTAACATTGATTTTAGGAATAATCTTTATAATTTTTCTTGTTTATCTTTTTCTCATTCTTCTTTCAATAAAGATTTATATATCAAGCGAGCTCGGGACCCAAAGAATTATTTATGATATAGAAGAAAAAAAATTTAACACCTCGGAAGTTCAGGAATTTCAACAAAGGATTATTAAGGCAAATCAAAATCTTGCGGAATTAGACTCTTTTTATCACGGGCAAATTGATTTGACAGATATTTTAGAGAAGATTTCTGCCCTTCTCCCCCCAGGGGTTTCCCTCAAGAATCTAACTTGGCAAAAAGAAACATCCCAGGTGTCACTTTCTGGCTTCGCCCCCTTGAGAGAAAATTTGTTTGAACTTAGAAACAATCTCGAAAAAGATTTTGAAGAAGTTTATTTCCCGCCATCGAATTGGCTAAAACCCAAAGATATAGATTTTCGAGCGACATTTAAGATAAGGTCGACTAAATAAAAATTCCATGAAGGCAAATAAAAAAATATATATTTCTTTTCTGGTTTTTGGGACAATCACTATTTTATTTGTCGGCTTAATCATTTACCCCTTGTTGCGAGAAATTAGAAAAAACTCTAAAGAATTATTGGAACAAAAAAATAATTTATCTTCTTTTTCAGAGGGGATAAAAGATTTAGCAAATAGTAAAAAAACTTATGAGGCCTATCGGCAAAACCTAGAAAAAATTGACACTCTTTTTGTTGATCCGGAAGTTCCGATTGAGCTGATTAATTCTTTAGAAAAAAATGCTTCAGACTCCCAGCTTTTAATTGATATTTCTTCCTTACCCACAGTTAAGAAAGGAACTGACCCCTGGCCCAGCCTTTCTTTCCAGATTTCAACGGTCGGGTCTTTCCCCTCTTCCTTAAAATTTTTAGAAAAATTAGAAAACGGCCCTTATTTAATAGATGTTCTTAATTTAAATTTGAAAAGATTAACCGAAAAAGAAATCAAAGAAGGGGCTCCACCCACTGGTATTAACGCCATCTTTTCGATAAAGGTTTTTACCAAATAGTCTTTTAGCGAATATGAAGCTATTTTCGAAGATAAAATTTGGGAGAATAAAAAATTTTATAAAAAGACTTCCACGAATTTTAGCTGAACACTCTTTTTTAACCATTTTAATTCTCTTTTTTCTAGCCTTGATTTTAGGCGGTCTTATTTTTTACAAATATATTTTTCTTATAGAAAAAGCCGAGCCCCAGATTATTAAGAGACCCGTTCGCTTGGAAGAACAAATTTACCAAAAAATATTAAAAGAATGGGAAAAGAGGGAAAGAAGGTTTAATGAGGCAAGCCTTAAAGTATATCCTGACCCATTTAAATAATTCGTTTTGTCGAAGCTTGGAGAATTGACCTCTGAAGTTATTTTAGATATAATTTAGGGCCGAAGTGCCCCTGTAGTTCAACGGATAGAATAGGACCCTTCTAAGGTCTAGATATAGGTTCGATTCCTATCGGGGGCATATGTTTGGTGCTCGTAGCTCAATTGGTCAGAGTACCCCGCACAATTTCTTATGGTGGCTATGGTGTAACAGTAGCATTAGAGTTTGTGGAACTCTCGGAGGCGGTGCAAATCCGCTTAGCCACCCCAAATAAAAAATCCCCCCGCTAGGGGGGGGAGTTTTTTGTAATACCCGGATATTATTTTTTCTCTTCTAATTTTGCTTTCAAGTTAATTTCTTTTTTCCCTCTTAGAATTTTTAGATTAATCTCATCGTCGATTTGAAATTTTTGCAAAATATCAACTAAGGGATTTTTTTCAGTAATTTTCTCTCCCTCAATTTCCAAAATTATGTCAAACTCATGAAGTCCAGCTTTTTCAGCTCCCGACCCTCTTACAACAGCAGTTTCTCCTAATCTTTCTCTAATAATTAGAGCCCCGTAATCGATGGATAATTTATTTTGCTCCGCCAATTCTTTATTTAAAACAATATATTTTACTCCCAAAAACGGTCTTCTTATTCTTCCATATTGCCTGACTTCTTCTAAATCCTTTTTGGCATAGTTAATCGGGATGGCAAAACCTAGGTTTTGCGCTCCCATAACCATGGCGGTGTTAATACCAATTACTTTCGCCTCCATGTCAACCAAGGGGCCACCTGAATTGCCAGGATTAATTGCAGCATCAGTTTGGATCAAGCCTTTTAGTCTGGCTGTTTCCCGGGAGAGACCGCTAAAAGCAGTTATAAGTCTTGATAGGCCAGAAATAATTCCGGCTGAAACCGTATCATGGAACTCTCCCAGGGGATTTCCCACTGCAACAACTTGTTCACCCAGCTCAATTTTATCTGAATCTCCCAGCTCTAAAAAGGGAAAATTTTTACCCTCAATTTTTAAAATTGCAACGTCATTAATTGAGTCTCGGCAGACAACTTTGGCTGGATATTTTTTTGTTGGCTCGATAATAACAGTATAATCAGCCTCCGGGTCAGAGACGACATGTTGGCTGGTTAAAACATAGCCGTCTTCTGAAACAAGAAATCCAGAACCGCCGCCAACTTTAGTTTTTTCCTTTTTTCTTCCTTCAATTCTGGGGACAATAAAACTCTCGCTGCCAAAGGGCAGAAAATAAAAACCCTCGATTTTTGGAAGATCTTTGGAAATAACAACGGTAATAACTGCCGGGCAAACTTTTTTTGCTATCTCGACAATCGGAGATTTGGGGGCTCGCTCCGATCTGTCGGGGTGGGAGGATGCGGTGGGTGGGTTATTGTCTGCCATATAATTTATTTTAACATAAAATAATATTGTCAACCAAGAAAAAATTTGATAAAATCAAAAATTGAAGCCCCTGTCGTTCAACGGATAGGACGAGGGTTTCCTAAACCCTAAATGAAGGTTCGATTCCTCCCAGGGGCATTTGGGCCCGTGGTATAGTGGTAACACGCGTCCATGGCATGGACGAATCCGGGGTTCGAGTCCCCGCGGGTCCACATTTCGTTGCCAGAAATTTTCTCTAAAGTGCAATGACCAAGAGAAAAATTTTTTATCTAATCTTAACTGTTGGTGTACTAATTATTTTGGCAACGGTTTTTTTTATATTGAAAACACCGATTAAATCGTTCCTCCAAAATACATCCCAACTATCGCCTCCAGCCCCGCCCCCCTCATCTGGACAGTCACCAGGCACGCCCCAACCAGAAATAGGGTCGCCAAAAGGGATTTATTTGTTACTGCGACCAGGACAATCAGCAGAACTTATCAATAATATTCTTTCACAACCCTTTGTTGATGGTGCCGTGGTGGGTGGAGCATGGAATGAGCTTGAGCCAAGTGAGGGTCAGTATAATTGGGCACCATTGGACACTTACATTGATATGGTGAAAGCCAAGGGCAAAAAATTTTCTTTGGTGTTATTCCCAGGAAGATATACACCTGATTGGGTTTATGCTGAGGGCGTCAAAAAATGGAATTGGGTTGACCATAAGGGCCAAAATGTAACCTATCCCAACCCAACCGATCCTAAATTTTATGAATTCTGGAAAGATTTTGTTAGAGCCGCTGGAAATAGATATGATAAAGATAGCTCGTTGTTTTTGGTAAAGATATGTGGCGGCACAGGCGCTTTGTGCGGTTTAAGATTCTATGAACTGCCTCCAGACTGGGATGCAAACGCGGTCGTAAATTACTGGGAACCTTTGGTTGATACTTATGTGCAGGCGTTCCCGTCTATGAATTTTGATTTCGAAATTCATACAACTGTTGGGCAAGGGACCAATCTTTCGGAACAAATGGTGAGCTATAATTTTTCTAAATATGGAAGCAAAATCGGGTTGTTTCAAGATTTCCTCTCTTCCACTGCGCCAACTGGCAATTTATTCGATTTCATCAAAAACTGGGGACCAAAGAGTTCTAAAACTTGGTGCGGTTTTCAGCAAAATCATGCGCAGGGGACGGTTTCGGCCCTGGATCAATCCTATAGTCGCGGTTTTAATGATCTTGGTTGCCTTTACTATGAAATTTATCAAACCGACCTTAAAGACCCCAGCTTGGCTTCGGTTAATCAAAAATGGCATGATTTAATTTGGGGTGAATAATTCACCGGCTAAATTAGAATTTAAAATCCAGCCCAAAGAGGCTGTTTTAATTTTAATCTGATTTAATACCTGCTTGATTTTTAAGCCAAAAGATGATATTTTTAAATATGATTTTAAATTAGGGTGGGTTGTGCCGAATTGGTAAGGCGCTGGTTTCGAAAACCAGTGGGTAGCAATACCCTTGCAGGCCCGCCCCGCACCAATTAGGCGGGATGCCAGAGCGGATGATTGGGATGGTTTCGAAAACCATTATACTCGAAAGAGTATCGGAGGTTCGAATCCTCCTCCCGCCGTTAAAATTTGGTGTGGGGTGAAAGTCCTGCACCCACCGCGGACTTATGCTGAATTTTTTTAAAAAACAAAAAAAAGAGCCAAAAGATTTAAAAGAAATTTTAGACTCTTTTAATAAATTGGAGAGAGGTTTTGAAAAAATTTGTCAGGAACTCGAAAGCTTAAAAAAAGAAAACAGATTTTCAATTCAAAAAGTTGGAATTGTTAGATTCAACCCATTTAAAGAAGTGGGTAGCAATCAAAGTTTTTCCGTTGCTCTGCTTGATGGTAACGATTCAGGAGTTGTAATCACCAGTCTTTACAATCGAGAGGGGAATAGATTTTACGGCAAGGCAGTAAAAAATGGCCAATCTCAGTATTTGTTATCTGAAGAAGAAAAACAAGCAATAGAGAAATCTAAGCGCCAAAATGGGAATTAAAGAATTAAAAATCGTAATTAATTTAAATCCCCCCTTTTTTATGTCAGAAACAAAAAAAGACAATTTAATTTCTCGGCCTCCAGTAGTGGTAGTGTTGGGTCATGTTGATCATGGTAAATCTTCTATTTTAGAGGCGATTCGAGACCTTAAAATAACCGAAAAGGAATCAGGCGGCATTACTCAACATATAGGAGCTTATGAGGTCATCGAGAAAGACAAAAAAATTACTTTTATTGATACGCCTGGTCATGAAGCTTTTTCGGCGATGCGCTCTCGAGGGGCCAAAGTTGCTGATATTGCGGTCTTGGTGGTAGCTGCTGATGAAGGAGTGAAAGTTCAAACTAAGGAAGCGATTTCTCATATAAAAAAAGCAAATATTCCTTTAATCGTCGCTATAAACAAAATTGATAAGCCGACAGCTGATCCCCAGAGAATAAAAAGAGAATTAGCTAAAGAAGAAATTTTGGTTGAGTCAATGGGAGGAAAGGTTCCTTCAGTTGAGGTTTCAGCTAAAACCAAGCAAGGAATTGAAGATCTTTTAGAATTAATTTTATTGGTAGCTGAAATGGAAAGCTTAAAAGCAGACACATTAAAACCGGCCGAAGGAGCAGTCGTCGAAGCTTATTTAGATTCCCTGAGAGGCTCGACAGCTACCTTGCTTTTAACAAATGGCATTTTAGAGCCAGGACAGATAGTTGGGACCTCTTCAACTTTTGGGAAAATAAAAAGTTTAGAAAATTTTCAAGGATTTCCCATAAAGACAGCCTTTCCTTCAATGCCGGTGGTGGTTTCTGGTCTCGAAGCTGTGCCGAGGGTCGGAGAAGAATTCAAGGTTTTTCCAGGTTTAGAACTGGCAAAAGATTTTCTTCAAAAATCAGAAAAAAAAGCACCAGTTGTCCTTTCGGTCGAGTCAAATCAGAAAATCTTAAACTTGATTTTAAAGGCCGATGTTTTGGGTTCTTTGGAAGCAGTGGAAGAAGTCTTAAAAGACCTTTCCCAGGAAAAAGCAAATTTAAAAATTATGAAAGCAGAAGTAGGAGAAGTTAACGAAAACGATATTAAGTTAACCAAAAATACAGGAGCTAGAATTTTAGCTTTTAGGGTCAAAATAAATCCTGTTGCCCAAATATTGGCCGAAAGAGAAAAAATTAAGATAATGCAATTTGAGGTAATATATGAGTTAGTTGAGGCAACCCGAAAACTAATGGAAAAAATTATAGAACCAGAAATTGTTAGACTGGAACTCGGAAAAATCAAAATTTTAGCAGTTTTTCTGACCGAAAAAAATCGCCAAATTTTGGGAGGAAAAGTTATTGAAGGAGAGGCAAAAAAAGGATTTGCAGTTGAGGTTTTAAGAAATGATGAAAAAGTTGGTCAGGGAAGAATCGTTAATCTTCAGAAAAATAAAAAAGATGCTGAAAAAGCTGCGAAGGGGGAAGAATGCGGATTACTTTATGAGGGCGGAACCAAAGCGGAAGAAGGAGATATTTTAGCGATTTTTAGCCAAGAGAAAAGAAAGATAGAACTATAAAACTCTAAATTATTTATTCTAATATTTTTGTGTCTGGCCGCCTCCAAAGAGTTAACCAACTTATAAAAAAAGAACTTTCTCAAATTCTTTTGCGGGAATTCGAATTTCCGGTCGGAGTTTTGGTAACCGTAACCAGAGTCGACAGCAGTGCCAACTTGATAAAGGCCAAAGTTTTTATAAGCGTGATGCCAGAAGAGCGGTCATCTGGAGTTTTAGAAAATTTGAATCAGAAAATCTTTGCATTGCAGCAAAAAATTAACAAAAGATTAAAAATGAGGCCAGTTCCCCAGATAATATTTTTGGCTGAAAAAAAGACTCGCGAAGCCGGAAGAATCGAAGAAATTTTGGAGGAGTTGAAGAAAGACTACGACCCCCCACCCTTCGATCCAGCCTACCCGCCCTAAAAAGGAAAATTGAAAAGAGGTCAAAAAATTGCTAAAATATTTCGATGGCCAGGTAGCCAAGAAGTAAGGCATCGATCTGCAAAATCGATATACATGGGTGCGAATCCCATCCTGGCCTCTTATTTTGCCCGGGTGGCGGAATTGGTATACGCGAAAGACTTAAAATCTTTTGTCCACAAGGACTTGTGGGTTCGAGTCCCACCCCGGGCACAAAAAATCCCCCGCCTCAATGGCGGGGGATTTAGTTTATCGGCTTTTAGCTTTCTAAAATTTCAATATAAGAACCTTTCGCTTCGCTCAAGAACCTTGAACGCTTCGCGTAGTCAAAGAACCTTTCGCTTCGCTCAAGAACCTTGAATCTCGGTGCAAGAATATTAACTTTCTAGAACCTCGATATAGGTTCTTTTTGCGCCGAAATTCTTGGCCTCCCAATAAGAAGGAAACCAGATGTCAATATGGTAGTTACTCTTTTTCCAATTCATTCTGTCTTCGACGACAAAGACTTTATCGCCGTATAGCTCCGGGATTCTTATTTTGGTGCCAATTGGCAGATAATTATTGGCGACAATGCCATCCCTTACAAGAGTGCCGGCAGCTGTCACAAAGGGCTCGTTATCGGTTTCCCAGGTCGAGCTTGAATAGGCCGTAATAACCACTCTTATTTCTTTTTTCACTTGTTCCTTAGAAATAACAGGATTAGCCAGGGGCAAAAGGGAATTCCCCTGTAAAAGAATTAATCCAGTCTCTAATTTGCCAAAAGTTTCGTCAATGCAGTTCTTCTCGAGGTTGGCTTCAATCCCTCCTTTTGGTTGGAAAAGAGGTAAAATTCCGATTAATATCCCAGCCCAGAGTAAAAAAACGACGATGTTTCTGCCCCGAGTGGGTCGTTTTAACCTTGGTTTCATTTTAAAACCCCCTTTTTGGGGGTTCTCCCATATTAGCCTATTCAAGAACGCTTGTCAAGGGTCAGGCCCAGCCAGTTTTTATGGTTTTGCTGAGCGGGTGAAGGGAGTCGAACCCTCTTCTCAACCTTGGCAAGGTTGCATAATAGCCGTTATACGACACCCGCCTTCTCTGGTGCCGCGGAGTGGAATCGAACCACCTACCCTTGCTTTTTCAGAGCAATGCTCTACCAATGAGCTACCGCGGCCTCAATTTTCAGACAAGGGTTACTAATTATATCAGATTCGGTTTTAAAAGGTAGTTTGGTGGGCGGTGCAGGACTTGAACCTACGACCTTCTCGGTGTAAACGAGACGCTCTAGCCGCTGAGCTAACCGCCCTGAAATCCCCCGACCCCCACTTAAGACACCTTCTGGTTTCTTACGTCGCTTCGCTCCTAATTTCGAGCAGGGCGAGAAATCAAGGTTCTGATGAAATCAGGTTCTTATTTTTCCACCGCGGGGGATTCTTTTTTGTGCCCAGGGTGGGACTCGAACCCACACGCCATTGCTGGCACGGCACCTCAAGCCGTTGTGTATACCTATTCCACCACCTGGGCTTTATTTTCTTCTGGTTTGGTTTTTCCTTCGGTCTCTCCCACTATTTCATCAGTAGGTTCTAACGCCGTCTCTTTCGTTGCACTCCCGACAAATTCTTTGTGTTTTAATCTTGCTTTTTTACCTCTGGCTCCGCGTAAATAATAAAGTTTTGCCCTTTTGACTCTTCCCCGTTTTAAAATTTCTATTTTTTCAATAAGAGGGGAGTGGAGGGGAAAAATTTTCTCTACTCCAATACCTGAAATTACCTTCCTTACAGTAATGGTGGCTGAAACTCCTTTCCCGTGCTTTCTGGCGATAATCTGACCTTCAAAAGCCTGACTTTTTCCTTTTTCTCCTTCCCCGTGTATTTTTTGATAAACCCGAACAGTGTCGCCAGCTCGAACATCCGGCATCCCTTTTTTCAATTGCGATTGATTAAAAAATTCGATTTTAGTGACCATTATTTTAGATGATTTAATACTGTTTTTAAGCTTTTTGGCAACTCCGAGTTGAATTCCTGTGTGGGAACAGTGGATTTTTCACCGCTTTTTAATTGAATTTTTAGATAGCTCGCGTGAAGAAAATGTCTTTTGAGGTCTTTTGGACAAATTTGGTTTTTAAAGCCATACATTTTGTCGCCAGCAATCGGGTGGCCGAGATAAGAGAGATGGGTTCGAATTTGATGTTTGCGGCCGGTTTTTGGATAAATCTCAAGCAAAGAGTAATCTTTCAATCTTTTCAAAACTTTATATTCAGTCAGGGCTGGTCTCTTTCCCGCCGAAGCTGGTTCGTAAGGCAGATACACTTTTTGTTTTCTCCCGTCTTTTGGCGAACGACCAATTAGAGTTTCAATTACTCCTTGCTCTTCTCGCAAATTACCAACCACCAAAGCTAGGTATTTTTTAATTGCTTCTCGACTTTGAAATTGTTGCTGAAGTAATTCCAACGTTTTATTGTTCTTGGCGACCAAAAATATTCCCGAGGTTTCCTTGTCTAAGCGATGAACCGCTCCATATCTTGGGCATTTTCCAACCTTCTTTAAATTAGGGGAGCGCCTTATCAAATTCTCAATCAAAGTTTTACCGGTTATTTTGTCTTCTGGGAAAACGACAATTCCCGCTGGTTTATTAATTACTAAAAGATCATTGTCTTCGTAAATAATCTTAAATTTCATGTGGGCGGTACAGGATTCGAACCTGTAACCTTTCGCACGTCAAGCGAACGCTCTAGCCATTGAGCTAACCGCCCTGAAATCCCCCGACCCCCGCTTAAGACACCTTCTGGTTTCTTACGTCATTCGCTTCGCTCATTCCTATTTTTCCACCACGGGGGATTCGGTGGGCGTGCGTGGATTCGAACCACGGACCCCGTCTTTATAAGAGACGTGCTCTAACCTCTGAGCTACACGCCCAACATTAAAAATGTTTAATCTTTACTTTTAGCAATTTTTTCTTTTTTGTCAAAGGTTTCTTAATCGGGGCTGGCCTTCCGCCTTTAACTAATTTTTCAAATTCCTCCCTTTCAATAGTTTCTTTTTCAATTAAGGTTTTGGCGATTTTTTCAAGTAACCTTTTCTTTTGGGTCAAAAGCTTTTTGGCTTGGTTCTCAGCATTTTTAACAAAATTTTCAACTTCTTTATCAATTCGGGCAGCCACCTCTTCAGAATAATTTCTTGTTTCAGAAACAGTCCTCTGAAGGAAAATCATTTCCTCTCTTTCGCCAAAGGCAATGGGTCCCAAAGAAGACATCCCATATTCTTTGACTAATTTCCGGGCGAGCTCAGAAGCTCTTTCTAAATCATTGGCTGCTCCAGTTGTGATATCGCCAAATTTTAATTTTTCAGCGCAATACCCTCCCAGCAAAACCGCCAATTCAGCTAAAAATTCTGACTTACTTTTAAGCTTCCTTTCTTCGGTAGGCATTTTCAGGGTGTAGCCAGCTGCCATTCCCCGGGCAATAATTGAGATTTTTCTAACTGGTTCTGCTTCTGGCATTAAAGTTGTCACTAAAGCATGGCCAGCTTCATGATAGGCAGCAATTTCCTTTTCTTTCTTCGATAAAATATGGCTTTTCCTTTCCGGTCCCAATAAAACCTTTTCAATTGACTCTAGCAGTTCTTCCTGATAAATCTGATTTTTATCCCTTCTGGCAGCAAAAATCGCAGCTTCATTGACCACATTGGCTAAATCAGCCCCAGAAAAACCAGGAGTTCTCTCTGCCACCTCTCTCAAATTGACATTTAAAGCCAAGGGTTTTCCCCGACAATGAATTTTTAAAATTTCTTGTCGGTCATTAATGTCCGGCAAATCTAAAACAATTCTTCTGTCGAATCTTCCTGGCCTTAATAAAGCCGGGTCTAAGTATTCTGGCCGATTGGTGGCTCCCATTATAATTAAACCTTCCTCTCTGCCAATGCCGTCCATTTCTGCCAATAGCTGATTTAAGGTTTGTTCCCTTTCTTCGTGACCACCAGTAATTCCAACTCCTCTTATTTTTCCAATACTATCAATTTCATCAATAAAAATTATTGCCTTGCCTGCTTTTCTGGCTTGGTCGAATAAACTCCGAATTCGGGAAGCGCCGACTCCGACGAATAATTCTATGAATTCAGAGCCAGAGATTGAAAAGAAAGGAACATTGGCTTCAGCAGCCACAGCTTTCGATAACATGGTTTTTCCGGTGCCGGGAGCTCCCATTAAAATAACCCCTCGCGGAATCTTGGCCCCCATTTGTAAATATTTTTTTGGATTTTTCAAAAAATCAACCACTTCCAATAATTCCTGTTTGGCTTCTTTCAGACCAGCCACATCTTTGAAAGTGATTGTTTCTTTCGGCTGGCCTTCAGCGCCGAAAAGTCTGGCTCTGGCTTTTGTAAAATCAAAAGCTTGCATTGCTCCTGAACGGGCCTGGCGAAAAATCATCCAGAAGAAAACTCCAAAAAGTAAAAGAGGTACAACAGCGAATAATATAGGGCCCAGCCAGGCCCAAAGACCTCCGCCGTCCTCTTTTGTTTCAATCTGTACCTTCATTAATTTGTTCTTATCCACGCCATAATTTATTAAAGATTGAGAAAGAGCGGCTTCAGTTTCTTTTCTTGAGTGAGCCTTCGAGTCGTCTTGGTAAACAACTTGAAGGTCATTGCCCGAAACAGTAATGTTTTTAATTTTATCTTGATTAATTTCATCAACTAATTGAGTCAAAGACAAGTCTTTTTCCTTTTCAAGAGGTTTTTGTAATAAAGCAAAAATCGCTGAAACAATAATAAAAATCAGGACTATAAATAAAAAATTTTTCAGCAAGTTTCTCATATTACAAAATTGAGTATAACAAAAAAAAATAAAAAATCAAATTCACCCCGTTAAATCCCCTGTTAAATTACCCTCGGCAAAATTTAACAGGGGTGCGAAGCAATTTAACGGGGTAAAAAAAGACTGCCCCTGCAGAGGTATAGAACCTTCACAGGGGCTTCACATCGTGATGGTCAGCGGCGTTGCTGGCGCGGGTTGCCGTCCCGGTAGTACCGGGATGCGTAGTTGGACTCCATCAGGGCCCAGGTCCTCAGCAACTTCTGGACCGGACCCTTGCCATCCTTCAGTTCGTCGAACTTCAGGACGGCTCCCACCTCCGGCATATCGGGGATAGGAGGCGTAGCAGGATTGTGCACTGCCACAACCTCCATTCCGTCCTCGTCCTTGTTGGGCACGAGGACGATGCCGAAGGGCACCTCCTGGTCGTCGTGACGATACCGAAACCTCGGCATCATCATGGCGAGGTAGCGGGAAGGGGGACTCCCTTCCAGCACCTGCTGGGCGAAGCTGAGGTTCCAGGGCGAAGGCTCGTAGCCCAAGCCCTGCACCAGTCTGGTCCACTCGTCCAGGGCCTCCCGGATCTTGTCCGGCAGGGCCTCGATCGGCCCGAGGCCGGTCGGGACGCTGATGACCTCCTTGACGTCCGGGGTAGCGTCCCAGATCTGGACATTGCCCTCTTTGATGAAGAGGAGGGCAGCTGGCCCTGGAATGAATCCCAGGGGAACGAAGTACAGTCCGTTCTGCTTGCCGGTCAGACCGTCAAGCAGAGCCACTCTCCGGGAGTTTCTGACGATTTCGGCATAGAGGCCGAAGAACGTATTATACTCCTTGACTCCGGCCCGAGTGGCCGGTGCGGCAGTTCGCTGACTCATTAATATCTCCCTTATTCTGCTTGGCCCTTGGAGGTTTAAAGGCCTTAGGCCTACCAAGCAATCGGGTAACAGCTAGCTAGCTAGAATTTTTCCAACCAGTTAGCTGTCACCCGAAGGAGATTTTTATTCAATTTCTAAGGTACTAACAAAATTAATTATAGCAAAAATTGCATATTTGTCAAGGGCTTGACAAAAGATAAATTTAAAGATATAATTTCGGATAAACTGAAAGCTCTTTATCAACCAAATAGGAGGTAGTCGATGGAAGCCAGAGAGAAGGTCCAACTTTATTTCCACCCAGGTAGCCGAGGAGAAGGATACAAATGGGCCTCAAGCTACCAGGGATTGCTAGTTGGCTTATGCAGGCAACCCTTCTGTCAGGTTTGTGATGCAGGAGCGAGAGAGCAGCTGCGGCATTTCCGGGGCGGAAATCTTGAGGTTCAGCTTGAGTCTTGGCAGAAGCCAGCTTTCTTTGAGCCGGGCCAGAGGTTTTATCTGGCTCATCTGAAGGCAGTTCCGGTTGAGAAAGTCGAGGCTGATGCTGAAGGAGTAGAGTTTGACCCCTCAAAGCTGAATGCTTTGGTCTTTACTACTCCTGACGGAGCTGTTTTAGTGGATCCTGGTGGAATGGGTTTCAACGGCGATAGTTCGCCACTGCGACAACTCATTGGTGGACAGAGGATATTGGTTACTGTGGTTAGCCATCCTCATCTTGACCATTGGAACTATCTTGGTATCAGAGAGGTCGCTTGTCCGGTCTTTATGACCAATCTGACTTATCGATTTGCTTCTCGGCACGCCAGTTTACAGCGGGATTTCTCGTTGGTAAGGGTGCTTCGAAACGCACAGACAGCCGTTCCCGGCCAACCACTTTTCCTCAACAGAGCACATATCAGGATTGATACTATTCCTCTTCCTCATTCAGTCCCAGAAGCAATGGGGCTGATAATTAGGGGGGAGAAGAAACGTGTGGTCTGCCTCAGCGACTTCAGACTGAATGGCTGGCATACGACCACCAAGGCAAAGACAATTGCTAGTCTTTTGGAGATTGCCAAAGAGGAGGTTGACCTTCTTGCTCTGACCATTTTCAACGCTCACGTTAGCGGTTTTACGCCAATGGAAACCATTGTCATAGAGGCGCTAACTGACATTTTGGTCACCGCACCAAACCGGGTGTTGGTGCCTTGCTTCTCGACTAACCAAGACAGGATTAGACGAGGCGTCGAAATAGGCCAAGTCCTGCAAAGGCCAGTTGCCTTTTGTGGCTCTGGCATGCGGAACGCTCAGGAGCTACTCGGTATCAAAACCGAGGAAGACGTAGAGAACGCTGAAGGCGCGATGGTCTTTGTTACTGGCTGTCAGGCCGAGGGGTTTTCTGTCCTCTGGCGGATAAGCCAGAAGCATAATCCGCCTTTCGAGCTCCGGTCAGACGATACTATTGCTTTTTCAAGTCGCTGCATTCCTGGCAACGAGCCTGGATTGCAGCATCTCATCAGCTCTCTCCGACCGCAAGTGCAGAGAGTGATTGTCCACGAGGGCGAAATCGAACGGCTCGGCTTGGGGGGCCTGGGTGTTGAGGAAGCCTTGACCCATGTCACTGGGCATGGTAGCAGAGAGGATTTCCGCTTGGTGCTGGAGATTCTCCGACCAAAGCAAGTGCTTCCTTGGCCACAAACCTCGCCCCAGATAGAGGCATTCCGTGAGATCACAGAACCTCTCGGAATTGAGATTCTGTCCGAAACAGAGAGGGTGTTTGAAGTATAAGAAATGTCACGGTCGCTAACGCTCCCGTTCCATTTCTTGATTCCCACAGCAAGGCTGTGAAAATTAAAGAAGGCGTCCCGCACAACGGGACGCCCTTAAATTTAGATTCCCCCGAGGTGGAAAAATAGGAGCGAAGCGACGTAAGAAACCAGAAGGTGTCTTAAGCGGGGGTCGGGGGAATGCTAATTAATATATGCGCCACGAGTATTTCCAGCTCGGCAAATAAACTACTTCCTGAAATTGATTCAAAATATCCTCTAAAGAAACCCTTTTTAAGTTGGCTTTTGTATCAATGGGTAAATTGGAAACTCTCCTCGTTGGCATGCCAGAAATTAAATTGAATAAATGAGACAAGAAAGTGGTAGCATAACATCCTTTGGGTAAATTAAAATTTAAAATCACGCCTTCGGGCACAATTTTATGGTCTAAAACTTCAGCCCTTTCTATGGTTTTGACCTGTCTTTCCCTCAGTTTTATAAATGGGAGGGGAGCTAAATTCTTCAAAGAAAAATTCATGGAGAAAACCCCAAATTCATCTAAAAGATCTTTATAAAACAGCCAGGTTTTTTGATTTACCCCCAGAATTAAAGGAAGAGTTGGCGGTAATTTTTTATTTTCTTTTAAAAAAGAGGAGAGCTTTCTGTTAAAAAGAAGGGCGGCAAAAGAAGTGAGCCAAAGTTCAACCACTCGCGGAAGTTGATTGAGAGCACCAACAAAGTCTTTAGGGTTTTCGATTAAATAAGCAATTAACTTTCTCTCGTCTTGAAAAGTGAGGGGAAAGACGTCTAAAATTCCAGAAATTTCTTCCCAGTCTCCCCACAATTTCTCAATATTCTTTCTTAATGCCTGAAAATAGAAAAGTTCTCTTACGCCCGGCTGGCAAAAAGCAGTAAAGATGGCTTTTTCATAATCGCCCTTGAGAATATTAAGGCCACATTGAGGGTTAATTAATCTTGGGACGCCGAACCTTTGCAGGTAGAAAAAATTGTAAAATCCTTGTTTTTGAACCTCCCTTAATTTAGTTAAGAAGTCAGTTTCTGGTAGAAAGTGTTCGGTTCTTATCAAAATGGTAAATTGATTTCCCTGTAAACCCCCGAGCCACATTTCCTTTTTTTTGGAAAAGACATTTTTGACAAAAAAATAAGGAGCAGAAAGTTCATAGAGTTTTTCAGCGTTCGCCCCTTTGATCGAGACTAATTGGGAAGTAATTGCGTGTTTATCTTTTATCCCGGCAAATTTTATATCTCCAGGTTCTATCTTCAAATCTCTGGCTAATTCTTCTACTGCTTCGATGGTCGACAAACCACATTTAACTAAAGTGGCGTGAACCACCGGATCTTCAAAAGAAAAGTCTTTTTTCGTGCTTAAAAATTTTTCGTGATAGATAGTTTGCACTCTTCCTTCTAGAGAAATTTCTTCAACGATAAAGTCTTGCGGCCAAAGTTTGATGTATCCACTGGGTAAATTTTTCTTTTGGGGAATAAAGATTCCGTATCTTTCTAAGAATTTCTGGTCGTCTATATAGGTATCACTCCGAAAAAGACGGGGAAAATCTTTAGCAACCTGTTTTAAATTTTGACTTTCAATTCTCTTCGCTGCTAAAAGATTCATATTTCACAAAAGAAATAGTTTTATCGAAAAGACTATTACTTCTCTGCCAGCTTAATCGCTACGCTATAAATTAGTTATTCGCTTCGCTTTCAACTAATTTTAAGCTCATTCGATGTTCGATGGAGTCGATTGATAAAATCTGAAAATCGTATTCTCCGCCAATGTTTAATTGTTCTTCCATTTTCGTTATTGTCCCAAATTCGGAAATATGGATAAGACCCTGAATTTTTGGATTAATTTGGACAAAAGCGCCGAAAGGATTAAATTTTGTTACTTTACCTTTGAAGATGTCTCCTTTTTTGTATTTTTTTTCAATATTTTCCCAGGGGTCTTTT
>Ga0315296_10000639_pt1 | contig 31673 bp, 25 predicted proteins | sample YL17G14_18_MG_FD_203921 | JGI IMG/M metagenome (GOLD analysis project Ga0315296, IMG submission 203921) | Sediment microbial communities from Yellowstone Lake, YNP, Wyoming, USA - YL17G14_18 | ecosystem: Environmental > Aquatic > Freshwater > Lake > Sediment | place: USA: Wyoming | collected... | reverse complement strand
GTTCGCAATCCATACGTTTATTGCTGGGGCGACCTGCACGCGCACACATCCTACTCGGACGGCCTGCTTACTCCCAAGGATGCATACCAGCACGCGCGCGACACGTCGAAACTTGACTTCTTCTCGGTGACGGATCACGGGGAAATCACGACCGCCGAGGAAATGGCCGACACCATCGCCCAGGCAGATGCCTTCAACAAGGACGGGGAGTTCGCGGCCCTTTACGGAGTGGAGTGGACAAAGAGGACAGGGCACATCTGCTACTACATGCAGGCGGACCCGAGCCTTTCCCCGTCGCTTGCCGGTTTCTGGCGGCAGGTGAGCGAGATGAGAGTGTTGGCGCACTTGAACCACCCGGGCGTCGAGAACTTCGACAATCTGGTTTACGATGCAGACGCGGACCAGGCGATTTTCGGGGTGGAAACGAGAAGCGAGAAAGAGGAGCAGGCGTTCATCCGGCTTCTGGACAACGGCTGGCACGTTGCGCCCACGGGATGCCAGGACAAGCACGATGCAACCTGGGGGGAAGGCCCTCACTGGACAGTGGCGCTTGCGCGGGCAAAGACGCGGGCGGGGATACTCAGAGCCCTGGGTGCGCGGCGGGTTTACAGCACTTACGACCGCAACATGCGCCTGGCGCTGACGATCAACAATCGGGACATGGGCAGCCGGATCTCCGGCCCGGCGGGCGATTTCAACGTTACGGCCTCGGTTGATGATCCCGATGCGCAGGACGCGACCTCGCTGGTGCAGGTTTACCTGGACGGCAAAGTTGCTCACGAAGCGAAGCCGAATGCGGCAACGTGCGTCGTCAATACTATCCTGAAACTTGAGCCGGGGCGTCACCACGTGTTCGTGAAGGTTACGCAGGCGGACGGCCAGAAGGCATGGTCTGCTCCCATCTGGCTGTACGTGCGGGCTGCTCAGTAGGGGGATCTGTTTCATGTTACAGTCCTTCTTGCAGGGATTGGTGTTGTGCGGATGCGCGGCGCTTGGGCTGGCGGCGTTCGGCGGGTGCGCTGCGAGCGCGCCGAAGGTTGATCTGACCGGCGCGGTGGTCGTCGTCGCGTCGAACGCGTCGGCGGTCGAAATCAAGGCCGCGACGATGCTCGCAGAGGAGATCGAGAAGAGAACGGGCGTCAGGCTGAAAACAGCAAGCGATCTGCCTGCTGCGGGGCCTGCGATCGTGGTGGGCAGCCGCGAGAGGCTGCCCGAACGCGTTGCCGGTTGGGCGCTCACCTTCCCGCTGGACAGGGATGGGAAGCCCGCTGCAGAGGGCTACGTCCTCGCCGTGGACGGGAAGGTGCGCAATGGGGCAACTGTTCTTGCCATCGGGAACGACCAGCGTGGAACGCTGTTCGCGGTTGGCCACCTGCTGCGCGCCGCCGAATTGCGCGAGGGGAGCATCGAGATACCTGCTGACCTGAAGATCTCAACATCGCCGCGATATCGCATCCGGGGGCACCAGTTAGGTTATCGGCCCAAGAACAACACCTACGATGCATGGGACGTTGCGCGCTTCGAGCAGTATATCAGGGACATGATCGTTTTCGGGTCGAACTGCATCGAGATCATGACCGCGCTGGATCCCGATGATGCGGTTTACAGCCCGTTGATGCCGGTTGATCCGTGGAAGATGACGACGGAACTGTCGCGGCTGTTGGATTCCTACGATATGGACGTTTGGCTCTGGCTGCCGCTCACCGGCTGCGATGTATCGAAGCCGGAGGACAGGAAGCGGACGCTCGAGGAGCGCGGGAAAGTGTTCGCCTCGATGCCCAGGCTGGATCACGTGAGCGTGCCGAGCGGCGACCCGGGTGAGACGAAGCCCGAGGTGCTGCTGCCGTATCTCGAGGAACTGGCAGCGGTTCTGCACAAGCATCATCCCAAGGCCCGCCTGTGGGTCTCGAACCAGGGCTTCGAACCGGGCGAACTTGAGGTTTTCTACCGCTACCTGAGAGAGAAACAGCCCGATTGGCTGGCGGGCGTTGTTTACGGCCCGTGGACGCGAGGCACGATCGAGCAGGTGCGGGCCGCTGTTCCCGGGAAATACCTGCTGCGCGATTACCCCGACATCTGCCACTGCGTGCGCTGCCAGTATCCTGTGCCGCGCTGGGACCAGGCGTTCGTGCTGACGCTGGGCCGCGAGCCGACGATGCCCAGGCCGACGCAATACGCGCACATTCACGAAGTTACCGCGCCGTTCACCTGTGGTTTTATCACCTACTCGGACGGGGTCAACGATGACGTGAACAAGATCATCTGGACTGTGCGCGGTTGGGACCCGGATGCCGATGTCAGGCAGGTGCTGATCGAGTATGGGCGCTGTTTGGTTGGGCCCGATCTTGCGCAGCAGGTTGCCGACGGGCTGCTGGCGCTGGAGAAGAACTGGGTGGGGCCGCTTGTGAAGAACGAGGGCGTGGAGAAAACCCTTTCGCTGTGGCAGCAGATGGAAATGCGCGCCAGTCCGCAAATGCTGGCGAACTGGCGATTTCAGCAGGGGCTTTATCGCGCGTATTACGATGCCTACGTGCAGCAGCGCCTGCGCGATGAGACCAACTATGAAAAGCAAGCGCTCGATTGGCTGGCGCAGGCGCCGAGCATCGGAGCGGATGCCGCTATCAAGGCCGCGCGCCTGGCGCTCGCGCAGCCGGATACGGGAGACCCTGCGGCGCGGCTGCGAAAGCGTATCGAGGAACTCGCGGGCGCGCTGTTCAAGAGCATCGGAATGCAACTGAGCGTTCAGAAATATGGCGCGAGCGGGGTCGAGCGAGGCGCATCGCTGGACGGCATTGACACGCCGCTCAACAACAGGCTCTGGATCGAGGCGGAACTGAAGCGTCTCGAAAACCAGGATGAAGCCGCGCAACTTGGCGGGATCAAGCGCATCCTGCTGTGGGAAGACGCCGGGCCGGGCGGGTTCTATGATGACCTGGGCAACCCGACGAAGGAGCCGCACCTCGCGCTGGAGCCCGGCTGGAAGAAGGACCCCGGGTTCGTCCTGAGCGCGCACGATGAGCACGGAGGGCCTCGCCCAGGCCGACTCTCCTGGCAGACGCAGGGGCAGACGCTCTATGATACGCCGCTGCGCATGCACTACGAAGGGCTGGACCCGAACGCGCAGTATGTGCTGCGGGTGAATTACCGGGGGCGTTTCAACAGCGTGATGCGGCTGGTGGCAGAGGGCAGATTCGTGATTCACGAGGCGCAAGGCCCGAACGACCCGGAGCGGCCGCTTGCGTTCCAAATCCCGCGGGAAGCCACGGCAGATGGAAAACTCGACCTGGCATGGACGCGGGTTTCGGGACGCGGCCCGCAGGTGGCGGAAGTGTGGCTGATGCGAAGACAGTGACTGATGGCACTGGTCTTTGGTGGCGGCGGATTGGCGGCTTCGCCTTGAGATCAAGTGCGGCACGGTGTATACTTGGTAGGTGGCAGGCGTGCGGAGGAAAAGCATGGCGAAGATTGGAGAACAGTTTCTGGTTGACCACAATGGAAAGAAGTCTGCGGTGGTCCTGCGCGTGAGGGACTACGAGCGATTGCTGGAGGACGTCCACGACCTTTCTGTTGTGGCCGAACGCCGCGATGAACCGACTATCAGTCTTTCGGAACCGAAGCGCAGACTCCGGGCAGATGGCCTCCTACAGGATTGGATTCAAAGGCCAGGGCTGTAGTCATTCATCACATTCGCCATCGCAGAGAGGCGTATCGCAGGTAGGGGCATCTTCAATCCGCTGGGGGGGTTGGCGAACCGCGCCGACCTGTGGTGTGAGTTGCGGGGGGAGGGGGGGGCGGATATAATGGGCGCGTGTCCACGAAGATTGTAGTGCGCGGAGCCGCCATCCTGATGGCGGCAACCGTGGCGAGCCGGGTGCTGGGCTACGCGCGCGACAAGATTATCGCGTTCCAGTTTGGCAGGGACCTGCACACGGATGCCTACTGGGCGGCGTTCTCTGTGCCCGACCTGCTCTATTTCCTGTTGGCGGGCGGCGCTTTGAGCGCGGCGCTGATTCCGGTGTTCACCGATTACCTGGTGCACCAGGAACGCGATGAGGCCTGGCGGGTTGCAGTAACGCTGGCGAACCTGTTGGTGGTGCTGGTCGCGGGCGGGGTGGTGCTGGTCGTCGTATTCGCTCCACAACTGCTGTGGGTGGCGGCACCGGGATTCTACCGCAAGTATCCGCAGGCCGTTGAGGAGTGCGTGCGCTACGTGCGCATCATGGCGCCGATGGTTTTCATGACCGCGCTCTCTGCTCTTTCGACAGGGGTCCTGCAAGCCTTTCGGCACTTCACATCGCCCGCTGCGGCATGGTGTCTGTACAACGTGGGGATCATATTCGGGGCGGTGTTCCTGGCGGGGAGCCTGGGGATCCCCGGGCTGTGCGTGGGCGTTCTGATCGGCGCGGCGAGCATGGTGCTGGTGCAGTTGCCGTCGCTTCATGCGCGCGGGTTTCGCTGGCGGCCTTCGCTTGACCTGAAGCATCCGGGCGTGGTGAAGGTGATTCGCTATTTCCTGCCCGTGATGGCGGGGCTTTTCTTCACGCAGTTGTGCCTTTTCTGGCTGCCGAACTTCTTCGGGTCCTTTTATGAGGGCGGGGTAACGAGCCTGCGGTATGCAAACCGGCTCGTGATTTTGCCGCTGGGGCTGTTCGGGGTGGCGATTTCGACCGCCGCGTTTCCGACGCTTTCCGAGCATGTGGCGCGCGGCGAAGTCGCCGAGTTCAAGCGCACATTCTCGGCCAGCTTGCGGGCGATCTTTCTGCTCGCGCTGCCATCATCGGTTGCGCTCGCGGCGCTTGCCGGGCCGATAGTGCGGCTGCTGTGGCAGGGCGGGAAGTTCAGCGGTGGAGATGTCGAGGCGAGCGCGTTCGCGCTCGTGTATTATAGTCCTGGGCTGCTCGCGATCTCCGCCCTGCAGATAATCAATCGTGCTTTCTACTCATTGAGAGACATGGTGACGCCGCCGCTGGTCGGCGCGGGGTATGTGGTGTTCAACCTGGCCCTTGCTCCGGTTCTCATGGGCACGGGGCTGAGATTCGGCGGCGTGGCGCTTGCGACTTCGCTCAGCACGACGGCGGGGATGGTGGTGCTGATGTATCTCCTGAGCCGGAGAATGGGCGGGATGGGCGGCAGGGAAATGATGGCGTGTTTCATCAAATCGGCCGTGGCAGCGGGCGCGATGGGGGTGGCGTGCTACTATGTCTCGGCATGGGTGGGCAACGCGGTCGGGGCTCCGGTTACGCGTTTCTCCCTCACTGCGCCGACCGGCGGAGCAAGCGCATCGGCAAGGTCGCTGAGCGCGGTGGGCTTGCAGGTGCTGGCCGCTTGCGGGGTTGGGGCGATAGTGTATTATCTTGTCTTGCGAGCGCTGCGCTGCGCGGAGATCGAAGAAGTGGTTCGCAGGGTGCGGCGCCGTTTTCAGAGGCAATGACGGACCCGTCGAGAATCCGAAACTTCTGCATCATAGCGCACATTGACCACGGCAAGTCAACGCTTGCGGACCGGCTGCTTGAGTTCACTGGCAGCGTGGAGCCGCGCCAGATGCGCGAGCAGGTGCTGGACGAGATGGACCTGGAGCGCGAACGCGGCATCACGATCAAGGCGAGCGCGGTGCGGCTGGAATACACTGCCGAGGATGGGCTGCAGTATGTGCTGAACTTGATTGACACGCCGGGGCACGTTGATTTCGCATACGAGGTGTCGCGCAGCATGGCCGCCTGCGAGGGGGCGCTGCTGGTGGTTGACGCGGCGCAGGGGGTCGAGGCGCAAACGGTCGCCAATGCGCACCTGGCCGAGCAGAACGCGCTTACCGTGGTGCCCGTCATCAACAAGATTGACCTGGCGGCCGCATCGCCGGAGCGCGCGATGCAGGAACTGGAGGACATGCTGAAGATTGACACGTCGCAGGCGCTGACGGTGAGCGCGAAAGAGGGGATCGGAACCAAGCAAGTGCTCGAGGCGATAGCGCGCATGATCCCGCCGCCGAAAGGGGACAGCGAGGCTCCGCTGCGCGCGCTGATCTTCGACTCGCACTTCGATCCCTACCGCGGCGTCGTATCATACGTGCGCGTGCGCGATGGGGTGCTGCGGCGCGGCGTGCGCATCCAGATGATCAGCACCGGCAGGGTCTTCGAGGTCAGCGAGGTGGGCGTTTTCCTACTGGGGATGAAGCCCGTGGATGAACTGGCAGCGGGCGAGGTGGGTTACGTCTGCGCGGGGGTCAAGAACCTGCGCGACACGCGCGTGGGCGACACGATCACCGAGGCCAACCGGCCTGCGAGCCAGGCGCTGCCGGGGTATCGCCCGGCGAAGCCGATGGTTTTCTGCGGTCTGTATCCTATCGAGGGCGAGGATTTCGGCGCGCTGCGCGACGCGCTGGAAAAGCTTCAGTTGAACGATGCCGCGCTTCATTTCGAGGGCGAGACCTCGGCGCTGGGCATGGGCTTTCGCTGCGGCTTCCTCGGCCTGCTGCACATGGAGATCGTGCAGGAGCGCCTGGAAAGGGAGTATGGCCTGGACCTGGTGGCAACCTCGCCGACGGTCGTGTATCGAGTCCACACCAGGAAGGGCCAGGTGATCGAGGTCGAGAATCCCGCGAAGATGCCCGACGCGAGCGAGATCGAGCACTGCGAGGAACCCTACGTGAGCGCGACGATCATGGCCCCTGCGGAATACGTCGGCCCGTGCCTGGAACTGGCGCGCGAAAGGCGCGGCGAGTATCGCAACATGGAATACACCTCGACCCAGCGGGTGATCATCACTTACGATCTGCCGCTGGTCGAGATCCTGGTTGACTTGTTTGACCAGTTGAAGTCGCGCACGCGGGGCTATGCGTCGTTCGATTACGAGGTATCCGGTTACCGGCCCGTTGGCCTGGTGCGGGTTGCGATCATGATAAACGGCGAGCCGGTGGATGCGCTGTCGTTCATCACGCAGCGCGAGCGCGCGCAGGCGCGGGGCAGGCAACTGGTCGAACGCCTGCGCAAACTGCTTCCCAAGCAGTTGATAGAGATACGAATTCAGGCTGCCATCGGCAGCAAGATCATCGCATCGGAGCGCATAGCGCCGCTGCGCAAGGATGTTACGGCGAAGTGCTACGGCGGGGATATTACGCGGAAGCGCAAACTGCTCGAGAAGCAAAAGGCGGGCAAGAGGCGCATGAAGCAGATCGGCAAGATCCAGGTTCCGCAGGAGGCCTTCATGCAAGTCCTTCGCCTGGGCAGGGACCGCCAATGAGCGACCAAGAGGCCAGGTATGTGGCACAGCCGCTCCCGGCTGTGCCGGAGCAAGCACAGGCAAGAGTGCCTGTGCCACACAAGACAAGAGGCAGGGGCAGTGATTAGCAGCAGGTCGTCGGTTGGGTTGTATGTGCACGTGCCGTTTTGCGCGCGGAAGTGCGCGTACTGCGATTTCAACTCGTATGCTGGCATGGACGAGTTGATCGAGCCCTACGTGCGCGCCTTGCAGTGGGAGATGGAACAGCGCTCGCCGGAGGTCGGGCGGGTACCGACGATTTACATCGGCGGGGGCACTCCGTCGCATCTGCCGGAGGGAAGGCTGGAGAATGTGCTGTGCCAGGTGTTCCAGGTTTTCGATGTTGATCGCGATGCGGAAGTAACAGTGGAGGCGAATCCGGCGGACCTTGATATTCGGCGGATGCGCGCCCTGCGGAATGCAGGCGTGAACAGAGTGAGCATCGGCGCGCAGTCGTTCGATGACGGCGCGCTGCGTTTCCTGGGGCGGCGGCACGATGCGAGCCAGGCCAGGCAGGCTGTTGAGATCGCGCGCGCTGCACGTTTCGAGAATGTGAGCATTGACCTGATCTACGCGCTGCCCGCCCAATCGCCTGAAGAATGGCGAGGGACTCTGGAGGAAGCGATCGCTTTATCGCCGGATCACATATCTGCTTACAGCCTGACGATAGAGCGCGGCACTCCACTCGGCGACCTCGTCGAGCGGGGCCTGGTTGCGCCCCTTGACAACGACACCGAGGCGGAGATGTATGAGATTGCGCGCGGGATGCTCGAAGCGGGGGGCTACGAGCATTACGAGATCTCGAATTTCGCGCGGGCGGGATTCTCCTGTCGGCATAACCAGAACTACTGGAGAAATGGTGACTACCTGGGCGTGGGGGCGGGGGCGCACTCCTACCTGAACGGCGTGAGGTGGTGGAATGTCAAGCACCCCGAGGAATATGTTCGGATGGCGCGAGGCGGCGCGCTGCCAGTCGCTGGGGCCGAGCGCCTCTCGAGGCATGAGCAGGCGATGGAGAGTCTCGTGCTTGCCTTGCGCACGCGGGAGGGAGTAGTCGTCGAGGCATTGGAGCAGCGGTTCGGAAGGGAGTTATGGCAGTCGCACCGAAACAGGATCATGGGAGCAGTGGAAAACGGGCCACTCTGCATCCGCGACGGCAGGCTGGCGCTTGTGCGCGAAGCGTTCGTCATTGCGGATGCCGTGTGTGAAGCCCTAGTCTAGGCGACCGGGAGGGGAAGATGACGAGAAGGTGCCTGATACTCAGCGCGGCTGTGATCGCGCTGGCATCGGCCGCGAGCGTGGCGCAGAAGGCGACCATCTATGAGGGTCAATCACTGTCCGCGGGCGGCCCGCTTGTGGTTGCGGGTTGGGGATCGGGCAGCGCCAGGGAGGTGAGCGAAGAGGGATATGTCGGCGCAAGGTCCTTGCGCGTGGTAACTCACGGCTATTACGCAGGGGTAAGGTTCGATCTTCAGCGCCCGCTGGACTTGCGCGACTTCCTCGGCAAGCCGAACTCCTACGTCGTCTTGACTGTCAAGCCGGCGCTGCCGGTGCCAGGGCAGACGACCACCAGGACATCCACAACGTCGTGGACAACGAGCGGCACCCAGGCCGAGACCCCGGACACCGCTTACACTTTCCCTTACCCGCCTGGGGAAGAGCCGCCCGAAGCCAATCTGCCAGTGGGCGTTGAGACGCGGTTCAGGATGGAGCGGATGCGCGTGGTGCTGGATACCGATGGCGGGGTCGCGGTCGCCGAGGACCTGGATGTGAGAAAAGCCATAGACGAGGAACGCGGCTGGAAACAAGTGGTGGCGCCCCTCTCGTTCTTCAAGGGCAGTGTCAATGGAATGCTGCGCCGCGCGATAGTCTCGGGCAACACCACCGACATGTTCTATCTGGGCGAGATGAAGATCGTTACCGAGCCGGTCGCCAAAATAGCCCTGGACACCGCGGTGGAGCCATACGAGGCAAAGGTCGGGGAGAAGATAACATTCACGGCGCAGGCGCAGGCGGGGATCGCGCCGCTGGAGATCGTGTGGGACTTCGATGCTTCCGACGGTTTGCAGGAGGAGGCGGTCGGCGAGACGGTTTACAATTTCTACTACAAGGCGGGGGAATACACGGCAACCTGCATCGTGAAGGACCTTTCCGGGGCGCAGGAGCCCCTCAAGCGCACGCTGGGTGTCCGCGTTGTGGCGCAATGACGCCCGCCGCATGCGAGGCCCTGCCGATCGGGCACGTCAAGGGGCGGGTTGCAGCATCCGCTCTCAATGACGCCGGATATTGCCGGCTGATAGTCGAGCAGCCTGAAATCGCCCATCGCAGCAGGCCCGGACAACTTGTTTACGTTGCGTGCCAGAGCGAGGGTGAAGAGCGGCTTTTCGCCAATCGCCGCTGCGAGCCGGAGACCAGGCGAGGGCGGTTCAGCGACTTGCGAATCCTCCGGCGGCCTTTCGCGATCGCGGGCAGGCAGGGCGACTGCATCGTGCTATTGCTCAAGGTCGTGGGGGCGGGCTCGCGCTGGCTTGCGCGGCGGCGGGAGGGGCAGTCGCTTGATCTGGTCGGCCCGCTGGGGAATGGCTTCGATCTCGACGGCGTTGAGCGCGCCTTGCTCGTCGGGGGCGGAACCGGCCTGGCAAGCCTTCTCTCGCTTGCTCAGGAATGTGCGGGCAGAGGCGTGAAGGCGACCGCCGTGGTGGGAGCCAGAACGCTGCAGGCATCTCCGCTGCCCTGGCGACAGACTGCCGCAGGGCGCGCGATCGAAGAACTCGAGGCGATGGGCGTCGAGAGTTTGTTGGTAACGGAGAAGGAGGACGCCCTGCTTGCGACGCAGCCCGTGGAGGAAATGCTCTCGCACATGAAGCCGGGCGAGGTGGATGTTTTCGCGTGCGGGCCTTGGGCGATGATGGCGCGCGTTGCGGAGATCACGCGCGGGCGGTTTTGCTGCCAGGTTTCGCTGGAGGCGCGCATGGGGTGCGGAGTGGGCGCATGCCGGACGTGCGCGGTGCCCATTCGCGCAGGCGCTGGGTGGAACTACAAGACAGTGTGCAGGGACGGCCCCGTATTCTCAGCGGAGGAAGTGGTTTGGGAAAAGCCCCCGATCTGAAGCCCGATCTGACGGTTGACATCGGCCCGCTGCGGTTGAAGAACCCCGTGATGCTGGCGAGCGGAATCATCGGCTACGGGGTCGAATACGGCGCGCTTGTGGGCGTGAATCGGATGGGCGCGATAGTGCTCAAGACGATTACGATGGCACCGAAAGAGGGCAGCCCGCCGCCGCGCGGCATCGAAACTCCTGCCGGCATGTTGAATTCAATCGGCCTGGAGAACCCAGGCATCGAGGCGTTCATCCGCGAGAAACTCCCGGATTCCTTGCGCCTTGGCGTTCCGATCATCGTCAGCATCGCGGGCCTGTCGGTTGCCGAGTTTGCGCAGATGGCTGCGATACTTGACCGGGAGAAGGGCATCGCCGCCATCGAACTCAACATCTCAAGCCCGAACCTGCCGGGCGGCGGGATGCTCTTCGGCCAGGATGCGGGCATGAGCGCCGAGGTGGTTGGCGCGGTGAGGTCGGCCACGCGCGTGCCTGTGATTGCGAAACTCACGCCCAATGTTACCGACATCACCGAGATCGCCGTCGCGTGCGAGCAGGCAGGGGCTGATGCAATATCGCTGGTGAACACGTTCAGCGGGATGTGCATTGACATCATGACTCGGCGCCCGATGCTGGGCGCTGACTTCGGCGGCCTTTCGGGACCGGCGATAAGGCCGGCGGCAGTGCTGCGGGTGTTTCAGGTTGCGCGGGCGGTCAGCGTTCCGGTCATCGGCATGGGGGGAATCTGGGACTGGCGCGATGCGGCGGAGTTCATCATCGCGGGCGCGACCGCCGTTCAGATTGGCACGGCGCTTTTCTACGATCCTGGCCGCGGGCTGAAAGTGCTGCGCGGGTTGAAGCGGTTCTTGAAGGAACAGGGCCTTTCGAGCATCCGCGACTTAGTCGGAACCGTCCGCCTGAATCCGTGACGCTGTCGCAGGTGTGGCCGCGACCTTCAGGTCGCGCGATGTCAGCCCGCGTCGTGGCGCAGGCTAAAGCCTGCGGCTACGTTCGGGTCTGGTAGCGGCCGAATTCGAGGGCGGCTTGGTACATTGCTGCGACGTTTTCGAGGGGAGTGCTGGGCGCCAGGTTATTGCCCTCGCGGAGAACGAACTTGCCGCCCTCCGTGATGCCGGTGCCAAGGATGCGCTTCAATTCGTCGCGGACCTGCGGGGGAGTCGCGCCGCGCAGGAATGGCACGCTGGGGCCGCCGTAGATCGTAACATCAGGGCCGAGCGTTTTTCGCAGCCAGCCGAAGTCCACTGGAAAGCCTGTGTCGAACGATTGGATGTTCAGTTCATCGCGCAGCATGGGAAAGTGCCTTGTCGCGTCGCCGCAGAGGTGAATCGAATGCGGGCCGCCTTCGCCGAACGTTTCGAGGAACTTGCGGTGGTAGGGGAGGACGAACTCGCGATACGCCTGCGTTGAGAGAAGCGCGATGCTGTCATCGGCAAAACCTACTGACTTGGTTTTGAGTGGCTCGTTACGCAGCGCGCGCAGGGTCTTGATGCGAAGGATCGTTGCCTGGGTTATGTAGTCCAGCAGTCGGTGAACGTAACCCGGGTCTTCGTAGATGTCAATGCAGATGCTGGTTGCGCCGCGCAGGTTCGCGGCTGCGGTGAACGGCCCGTCGGTGCCCATGGCGGCGATGTTGATGCGGTTCATGGGGCGACCCGCATACTCGTAGCCATCACCCCTTCTTCTGGCGAAGAACTCCGCGAAGTCCAGGTTCTTGCGCATGATCCCGCCGAGCGGGTCGGGCAGGCCGAGGTCGAACAGCAGATACTTGCGATCGTCTTTCAACAACGGCAAGGTATCGGGGACTTCTCCCTCATAAAACCGAACTTCGGCCCCGAACCAGGCGGCCTCGTAGTAGTTCTGCAGATCAACATAGACATCCCAGCCGTCCTTCGGCAGGCCCATCTCGGCATCGCTCATGATGTTGTGGCGCACGAAATGAAAGAAGCGCACCTGAACATCGAGCATCGTCTGCGGATCGTTCGAGTATTGCTCGAAGGTGATTGCTTGCGCATTGTATTCGGGATTCAGCAGGATGAAGCGCGGATTGATCCCGATCGTTACCGGCACGCGGTAGGGCTTGCCCGCGTGATACGCCTCCCAGACTCTCTTGACTTCCTCGTTGTGCTTTTCGAGGTCCACTGGTGGCAAGCGACCCATCTGCTATTGCTCTGCCTCCGCCATCGGTGGCGCGCTGGCTTGCGAACGGCCGCCGGAACGAATCCCGGCCTGGTCTGCTAGTAGTAGCGGTATTTGTAGTCGCGGCGGTCAATGAGTGTCATTTCGCCCTTAGAAGCGCCGGTGCGCATCTGCATTCCTGTTACGCGCAGGCCCGTCTCGCCGTAGATGAGCATCGTGGACGGGTCTATCAATCGCTCCCCCGCACCGCGGAATTGAACATCAGCGGCCCTGGGCCTGGGGCTTTTCATCTCCAACGATTTGTAGATCTCCGCGATTTTCTTGTCCACCAGGTCGCCGAGATCAGATGCGTCTGACCAGTACACGTAGCGAACGCGCAGGCACCGCTTGCCCGCGACCGTCTCCCAGCCCATGAACTTGACTGTGCTCTTGTGCTTGATCTTCTGGCCGGAGGACAAGGCATATTCGCTCTCGCCGTTCCAGACGTCGCCGACCTTGGCTGTCTTGCCGACGAAGTCGCCGATGCGTGCGTCCCACTCCTCGATCTCCCTCGCGGCGAGGGCTTCCTTTGTGATCGTGTTCCCGAGGGCCTTGGTAGCCTCGGGCGGCATGTTCTTGCGTAGCGCTTCCACGACCTTGTCGTAGCCCTTGATCGCAGTCGCGCGCCCGGACTTGGCTATGATGAATGTGAGAGGAACGCTCGACAGCGCCATCAGCGCGGGGTCCAGGTATTCCACGCCGTCGCGGTTGCAGAAAACGACCTTTAGTACAGCGATCATCTGGTAGCCGCCTGCAACCTTCTTGAATCTGCGGTCCTCGTAGGCAGTGCTCTTGTCAATCTGCGACCGTCCGGCGAAGAACTTCTTCCTCGACATCTTTGTCACTACGATTGCGCGGGTGCCATCGCGCGGCGCGAAGGCAAACCGCACCGACTCGGCGGCGCCAACCGGCTGACGCTCAACGAGCAGAGCGGCTGCCAGCGCAGCCAGCAGCAGAACGCATTGCCACGCGTGTGCTTCCCTTTTCACATCGCTCTCCTTTGCCCGCGGGGAGCCTCGCCGCTTTCCTGCAGACGGGCTCGATCATCGTACAGGGCTTCGAATGGCGAACTTCGAGGTTGAGGGTCCAGATTCCTGTGGCCCGGCCTTCTGCCGGCCGTAAGTGCCAACAGGATATGGGTGTTTCGGGGGGCGGCTTCTCGCGCCGTCGCTGAAGCGGCTATGGCGCGTAGGCGGCCTGAAGCCGCCTTTCTTGTCGCCCTGAGTCCGCCAGCTGGCGGACGAAGGGTCCCACCACCTGTTCTCACCGTAAACGCACGCGTAGGGAATGGGATTCTTCCCTGCGGTCAGAATGACAGAGGAGGGAGGGGGGCAGCCTTCGGCCTCGCTCAGGCCAGGGGAGACCTCGCGCCCAGTTGGCAATTACGGCCGACCAGGGCGCCGTATCGCAACCGAACCCGGCGCGCGCACGCAATCGTTCGTTCCCGTGACTGTTGCGGAAACGGGGAGGGTGTGGTATAATGCGCGACCGTATCCGGCCCTTCCGGACCCCGATGGGGCCCGTCAGGGTCCCAGAGGGGCGGGCAGCCGATGATTGCGGCCGAGGATTTGATTGCCGAGAACGTCGAGCGCGTGCGCGAGCGTATTGACGCCGCTGCCGGGCGCGCTGGCAGGCGGCCTGATGAGATCAGGCTCGTGGCAGTCAGCAAGGGAGTGGACATCGAGCGCATCGCGGCTGCCGTCGAGGCCGGCGTCGGGGAGATAGGCGAGAATTACGTTCAGGAAGCAGCGCCGAAGATAGAAGCGCTTGGCAGCAAGGTTACCTGGCATCTGGTTGGACACTTGCAGACGAACAAGGCCAAAGCGGCAGTTTCGCTCTTTGACATCATTCAAACGGTTGACAGCGCCCATCTCGCCCAGGCATTGTCGCGCAGGTGCGAGCAGGCGGGCAAGGCGATGCCCGTGCTGATCGAGGTCAACACGACCTCCGAGGCATCGAAGTTCGGCATCGAGCCGGGGCAGTTGCGCGGCTTGCTCGAGCAGGTCGCGCTCCTGCCGAACATTCGCGTCGAGGGCCTGATGACAGTCGGTCGCCTCGGCGCTGGCGCAGACGAAGCGCGCACGTGCTTCGGTTTGCTCGCTTCTCTCGCCGACCAGGCGCGCAGTTGGCCGATCGAGCGCGCGGAGATGCGATGGCTCTCGATGGGCATGAGCGATGACTTCGAGGCGGCGATCGAAGAAGGGGCTAACATCGTGAGGATAGGGAGGGCGATTTTCGGACCCAGGGACGTTCCGGGCCAGAATCAGAAGTGACGGCACGGTTCGCAGTCAACATCACAGCAAGGAGGGCGCCGGGATCATGGCCAGAGTGTGGGAGAAGTTGAAGCGGTGGCTGTTGGCAGAGGACGGAGGACAGGAGGAGACGAAGAGGCGGGGCAATGCGGCGGCGGTCGGGGATCGTCCCGACCAGATCGTGGTGAGCCGCCCCAGGACGCTGGACGAGGCGCACGTGTGCGCGGGCTGGCTCAAGGATCAGCGCACGGTGGTCGTCAACCTGAGCGTCTTGGAGCAGCATGTGGCGCGGCGGGCGCTGGACTTCCTGGGCGGAGTGGTTTACGCGATTGACGGGCAGATGGAAGAGGCCGGCGACTTGATCTACGTCATGACGCCCAGCGTGATGGTTACGAACAGCCAGGCTGACGCGCGCCAGGATGTGCAGTTGGCGTGGCCCACGCAAGCGGGCCTGCGCTAGCGCCGGTTTCAAGTTAGGAAAGAATGGGCCGACCAGGTAACCCCTGGCGGCTGCGTTCTGGTGGTTGTAGGCGGGCTGCCCTCGGACGAGCAGCAGCGGGTTTGCGCCGCTGGCGCGAAATATGAGGCGCGATCGCTTGTCCGCCTTCGCCCCGCTGAGCAGGGGCTTCGGCGGACTGATTGCTTCAGGGGGAGGATGATTGCCATGCTTGATCAGATCAGTCTGGGATTGTGCGGCGTGGGCCGCATGGGCGCTGCCCTGGCGAAGTGCCTCGCCGGCAAAGTGCGCGAGATGTGGGCTTACGATGTGCGGCGCGAGGCGCTGGCCGAAGTAGCGTCTGCGACTGGCCTGAGGCCGGCGAGCAGCAGCGAGGACCTGGCCACGCGAACGCAGGTGCTGATGATCGCCGTGAAGCCCAAGGATGTTTCCGGAGCGCTCGCAGAAATGCGGCCGGTGTTGACCAAAGAGCACATCGTCATCTCGATCGCCGCTGGCGTGCCGATTGCGCGACTGCGCGAACTGTGCGGAGACAAGCCCAGCATCGTGCGCGCGATGCCGAATGTTCTTGTCCTGGTGGGTCAGGCGAGCACTGCGGTGGCCTCGGACAGCCCGGCAAGCGAATCTGCGCTGGCGATTGCGAAGGCCGTTTTCTCGGCGGTCGGGCGCGTGGTGATGCTGCCGGAGGCCCTGATGGACGCTGTTACCGGGCTGTCGGGCAGCGGGCCTGCGTTCGTGTTCACGTTCATTGAGGCCCTGGCCGATGGGGGCGTGGCTGCAGGGCTGCCGCGCGACCAGGCGCTGGAACTTGCAGCCCAGACGGTGCTGGGGTCTGCAAGGATGGTGCTTGAGAAGGTCGGCCACCCTGCTGCCTTGAGGGAGATGGTAACATCCCCTGCTGGAACGACGATAGCAGGGCTGGCGGCTCTGGAGTCGCGAGGCTTTCGCGCGGCCTGCATGGAGGCGGTGCAGGCCGCTGCCAGGCGCGCGTCGGAACTGGCGAAGGCGTAGCCCGCCGGAGGCTCCCATGGGCATCCTGGTCCATTACATCAATCTGGCGATAAGCGTACTCATCTTTTTGGTCGTGGCGAGGGCGATCCTGACCTGGTTCCCGGTTCCGCCCTACCATCCCGCCGTCAGGGCGCTGGACTCGATTACGGAGCCGCTGCTGCGGCCTTTCAGGAAAATGGGGAGATCGGCCGCCGCGGGCTTCGATCTGTCTCCAATGATATTGATCCTGATACTGATAGTGGTGCAGAGAATTCTGTTTGAATTGGCGAGGCGTTAGTTCTGGCCGGGTATCGGGGCGTGGCGGACACTCCAGAACAGCAAGGGGCGGTGGGGCGCGAATCTCCTCCGGCGCCCACGCGGATTCCACCTGCGCGCGCAGCATTGGTCGCCGCGCTGGCGCTGGTTGGCGCATGTATGGTCGCGCTGCTGGTGCCGGGGATGCGGGAGTCCGCGCCAGCGGCGCGCGCTGAGATTACGCTGCTGCAAGCGCGCATTGCCACGAGGCTGGTTTATTTCTGCATCTCCAACGAGGCGGAGGGAGAGGCAGGCCGCTCGCGCTTGCTATCGGCGCTGGGTTTCGCGGAGGTGCCTGTATCTGAGGCCCTCGCCGAGGCTGGTGCGAGCGCCTACGAGTCTCTGCTCGGCGAGGCGTTCACCCCCTCCGAGGCTGCGGTCAGCGCAGCCATACTATACGGCTACGCCGGGCAAGATCAGAGGGCGGCCTCGCTTCTGGGAAGGGCGCGCGACATTCCGCCGATCGTCCCCGAGGTGTATTCGGGGCGTGTTCTGGACAAGCAGTGGCATCCTGGGGCAGATGTCATGAGATTGGTCAATAAAGTTCCTGCAGGGCCGCTGTTTCTGGCAAAGGTTTACAGAAGCCTGGGCGAGCCCGCAAGGGCGCTGCGGGCGGTCGAGAGAGGCTATGCTCGCAGCCTGCTCGTCCTTGTGCCGATGATCGTTATCGTGCTCGCGGGCGTTGTCGGCCTTCTGATCGTGGTGGCGGTCCTGTTTGTGCGCCCGTGGGGCAAGCCCGGGCGTCTGCAAATGCCGTCGTTCCGGCTGTGGCAGGGCGTCGAACTGATGCTGGTCTGGGTGGTTGCGGGTGTGGGCCTGCCACTGCTCCTGTCGCCGTTGCTCCAGCGGGCAGGTGTCCAAGGGATATGGTTGGTTGGCGTATTCTACGCGGTCCCCGCGGTTCTGGCGATGGCATGGTTTGCGATGGCGTCGCTGCCTGCCGGGGAGAGGCGGCCAGGCAGCGTCGGCTGGACGAGCAGGCGCGGTATTCTTGCGGGAATCGCGGGATACTGCGCGATTCAGCCATTAGTTCTGATCGTGTGGGCGATATTGCGGCGCGTGAACATTGATCCCACGCAGGCCAGCCCTGTGCTGCCGATCATTGCAGGGGCGACCAGCGCGGGGCAGCGCGCGGCGGCGTTGTGCCTGGTTGCGCTGTTGGTGCCTGCCTTCGAGGAGACGCTTTTCCGGGGGATTCTCTACGGCGCTTTGCGGCGGAGCATGCGCCCGCTTTCTGCTGCTCTGATAAGCGCCGTCGTTTTCGGGCTCTTGCACTTCCAGTTGACAGCGGTGCCGGTGCTCGCGGTTCTGGGCCTGGTGTTTGCCTATGTTTATGAGCGCACTGGCTCGCTGGTCGCTCCTGTGATTTCCCATGGATTGGTGAATGTGATGACCACGGCTGTAGTGATGGCGGTGCAGTGATGAAGGGCGTTTTGCTTGCAGGCGGAAGGGCGACGAGGCTTCGCCCGATAACGCACACGATGACCAAGCACCTGATACCGCTTGCGAACAAGCCAATCCTCTTCTATGGCCTGGAGGCCCTGACCCAGGCGGGGATCAGGGACATCGGCGTGGTGGTGGGCTGTCAGCACCCCGACTTCCCGGGGAGCATTGACACTCGGCGCGACATCGCGCAGGCTGTGGGCGATGGGAGCCGGTGGGGGGCGCGTGCAACCTATATCGAGCAGGATGCCCCGCGCGGGATCGCGCACGCGGTCTTGACGGCGCGCGATTTCGTGGCGGGGGATTCGTTCGTTACCTTCCTGGGCGACAATTTCCTGCCCGGGGGGATCCTGGATTTCGTGAAGGAGTTCGAGGCGCAGCGGCCCGATGCGATGATCCTGTTGTGCCGCGTGCCCAATCCGCAGGATTTCGGAGTGGCGACGCTGGAGGGCGAGCGGGTGGTGCGGCTTGAGGAAAAACCCAAGGAACCGCAGAGCAACCTGGCGCTCGTCGGTGTCTATCTTTTCAACCAGACTGTCTTTCCGGCGATCGAGCGGCTCAAGCCGTCGGCGCGCGGCGAACTGGAAATAACGCACGCGATCCAGGCGTTGATTGACGACGGGCTGCGCGTCCAGGCGCACGAGGTGCGCGGCTGGTGGAAGGACACCGGCACGCTTGCCGACCTGCTGGAGGCCAACCGCCTGGTGCTGGAGGGGCTGGAGGCGCGGCACGAGGGGGAGGTTGATGCGGCCTCTCAGATACTGGGGCGGGTCGTGCTCGAGGAGGGCAGCAAGGTTGAGAACAGCGTGGTGCAGGGCCCTGCCATCATCGGCAAGAAAAGCCGCATCATCAACGCCATCGTCGGCCCCTATATTTCCATTCATGACAACGTGGTGATTGAGCGCTCCGAGGTCGCGAACAGCATCATCCTGGCGGGGAGCGTGCTGAGAGGGGTGCCGCAGAAGGTGCGCGACAGCCTCATCGGCCAGCAGGTGGTGGTGGAACGCGACGTGCGCGACCCAGGCTTCACTCAACTGATGCTGGGCGATTACAGCAGGGTAACGCTGCGCTGACCATGCCCCAGGTTTCGGTTGTCATCCCTGCCCATAATGAGGAAGCGCGCCTCGGGCCGACGCTCGAGAGGATTCTGTCTTACCTTGGCAGCCAGAGTTATTCGTCGGAGGTGGTAGTTGTTGACGATGTGAGCAGCGATGGCACGGCGCGCGTGGCGAGCCGGTTCATGGGAGGCAAGACGCCGCTGCGGCTGATCCGCCGGCAGGCGAAGAACGGCAAGGGCTTCGCCGTGCGCGAAGGGATGCTGGCGGCGAGCGGGGAACGGCGGCTGTTCTCGGATGCGGACCTTTCCACGCCGATCGAGGAGGCGGAGAAGTTGCTTTCAGCGCTCGACAGAGGGTATCATGTTGCGATCGGAAGCCGCATGGCGCCGGGCGCGCAGGTGAGCCGGCCGCTTTCGCGCGCGTTGATCTCGCGGGCGTTCAACCTGATCGTGCAGGCATTGCTGCTGCCGGGGATACGCGACAGCCAGTGCGGTTTCAAGGCGTTCACGCGCGGCGCAGCGGAGGACCTGTTCGGGCGGCTGACGCTCGGCGGATGGGGTTTCGATGCCGAGTTGCTGTTTCTCGCGCGCAAGCGAGGATGGAAGATCCGCGAGGTGCCGGTGCGCTGGATTCACTCGCCGGGCACGAGGATGCGGCCGTTCAGGAATGCGCTGCAAATGATGCGCGACCTGGTGCGCGTGCGCTGGCAGTATCTGACGGGAGTGTATGACGAACCTGGAGGCTAGTGTATGGATTATCGGGCAACCTTGAACTTGCCGAAGACTGACTTTCCTATGAAGGCGAACCTTGCCGCGCGCGAGCCGGAGATTCAGGGCTTCTGGGAGAGCATCCGCCTCTACGAGCGGATTCAGGAGAAGAACGAAGGCAAGGAAAAGTTCATCCTGCACGATGGGCCCCCATACACGAGCGGCGACCTGCACCCGGGCACGGCGACGAACAAGGTGCTGAAGGATGTGATCGTCAAGTTCCGCTCGATGCTGGGGTTTGATGCGCCCTACGTGCCTGGATACGACATGCACGGCCTGCCGACGGAGATGGCCGCGCTGCGCATGTTCGACATTGACCGCAAGGCGATTGATCCAGTTTCGCTGCGCGCGAAATGCAGGGAAACGGCATTTCACTACAAGGCATCGCAGACCAAGACCTTCCAGCGCCTGGGGGTTCTGGGTGACTGGGAGCACGCCTACTTCACCGCGGACCCGGCTTACGAGGCCACCACGCTCGAGGTCTTTGCGCGCATGGTTGACCAGGGCGTTGTCTTCCGGGGCTTGCGCCCCGTGCACTGGTGCCCGACGTGCGAGACGGCGCTGGCGCAGGCTGAACTCGTATATCAAGACGCCGCCTCTCCGTCGCTGTGGGTCAAGTTCCCGCTTGAGCGCTGGCGCGCGCCGGGGCCGAAGGGCTGGCCGGAAGAGAACGTGTTCTTCATCGTCTGGACGACAACCCCGTGGACGCTGCCTTCAAATGTCGCTGTCGCCGTGCACCCGGATTTCAAGTACGCGCTGGTGCGCGTGCGCAACGGTAGGACAGGTTTCCAACCTGTCCCCCAGGGTAGGACAAGTTATAAACCTGTCCTACCGGAGGCGGAGGAGTGGTGGGTGATGGCGCAGGAGTTGGTGCAGCCCACGATGTCGCTGCTGGGGATCAGCGATTACGAGTTTGACGAATCGCGCAGCCTGCCGGGCGCGCAGGTGGCTGGGCACGAGCGAGCGCAAGAGGTGCGAAGCGGCGGCTGGGCCAGGCTGCGCCATCCGTTCGTTGCGGACCGGGAGGTGCGGCTGGTCCTCGCTGACTACGTTACCCTCGACCAGGGGACAGGGTGCGTGCACACTGCGCCCGGGCACGGAATCGAGGACTTCGCGACCGGCAGGGAATATGATTTGCCCGTTCTGCAGCCGCTGGATGACCAGGGCCGGTTCACAGAGCAGGGCGGGCAGTTCGCAGGCCTGAGATACGATGAGGCCGACCCCAGGATCGTCGAGACTCTCGGGCGGGAGGGAATGCTGCTTCGCAGCGAGGTGGTGAGGCACGCCTACCCGCACTGCTGGCGGTGCGACCAGCCGGTGATCTTCCGCGCGACGCAGCAGTGGTTCATCTCGCTGAAAGGGTTCACCGAGGCGGCGATGAACGCCATCGAGCAGGTTCGATGGATTCCCGCCTGGGGCAAGGTGCGCATCAGCAGCATGGTGAAGGACAGGCCCGACTGGTGCATCTCGCGCCAGCGCGTGTGGGGCTTGCCGATTCCGGCGTTCTATTGCCAGGCGTGCGGCGAGGTGCTTCTCACCGGAGAGACCGTGCGGCACGTGCGCGACATCTTCGCCGCTCAGGGGTCTGACGCATGGCTAACTCTGGAGCCATCGGCCCTGCTGCCTGCCGGAGCGAAGTGCGGCAAGTGCGGCGCATCGGATTTTCGCAAGGAGACCGACACGCTGGACCCCTGGTTCGAGTCGGGTTCGAGCCACGCCGCGGTGTTGCTGACGCGGCCTGAACTGCGGTGGCCGGCCGACCTGTATATCGAGGGGCACGACCAGCACAGGGGGTGGTTCCAGAGTTCGCTTTGGACTGCCATCGCTTCGCGTGGCCAGGCCCCCTATCGCGCGGTGTTCACTCACGGCTTCCTGCTGGATGAAGAGGGCCGCGAGATGCACAAGCGGCTGGGAAATTTCGTCGAGCCCGGCGCGCTGATGAACAAGTATGGGGCAGATGTCGTGCGCCTGTGGGCTGCTTCCGTTGACTTCAGCGATGACATCCGCTTTTCGGAGAAGGCGATGGGCCAGGTTGGGGAGATTTACCGGAGGCTGCGAAACACGGTGCGGTTCCTGCTGGCAAACCTTTTTGACTTCGAGCCGGATGCTGATTCCCTGCCGCCCGCGCAGATGAGCCCGATTGACAGGTGGGCCTTGCACCGCCTGCAGGAGGTCGTGCAACAGGTCAGCGCAGCCTACCAGGAATTCGAGTTCCCGAAAGCGGTCAACGCTCTCAATGCGTTCTGCGCCGTGGAACTGAGCGCTTTCTACCTGGACGTGCTCAAGGACAGGCTTTATGTCTCGGCTCCAACTGATAGAATGCGCCGCAGCGCCCAGACCGCTCTCTTTGAATTGGCGCGAACGCTTGCGCTGCTGATGGCCCCCGTTCTTTCGCACACCGCCGAGGAGATCTGGCAGCACCTGCCGGCAGCTGGCAGCAGGGAAAAGAGCGTGCACCTGGCCGATTGGCCGCAGGCGGACCAGCGGTGGCTGGACGAGGACCTTGCGCGCCGGTGGGCTTCCTTTCTGGAGATTCGCGATGAAGTCAACAGGGCGCTCGAGATCGCAAGGACAACCGGGGTCGTTGACGTTCCGCTCGAGGCATCAGTCTCGATATACTGTCAACCGCCCCAGCGGGAAGTGCTGGAGGGGATGGGCGAGGACCTTGCTTCCCTGTTCATCGTCTCGGCGGCGGGCGTTCACGATTCCTCACGGGAGCATGATTTGACTTATTCGAGCGAGGCAATTTCGGGGCTCTCGATAGAGGTGAAGAAAGCGGGAGGTCGAAAATGCGCCCGCTGTTGGCTAACCAGGCCGTCGGTAGGGAATAATGGGGAACACGGCACTTTGTGCCAGCGCTGTGTCGAGGTGGTGAGCAGATGAAGAAGACGCCGGAGAACAAAGCAGCGGTTGCGCTGACCGCCGGAGAGAAGAAGGGGCTGCGCGAGCGCCTGCTCCAGGAGCAGGAGCGATTCCAGCGAGAACTTGCGGAAATCGAGGAACGGGTCTCGAACATCGAGGAGGTGGAGGCCGGGGCGGAACCATCGGGCTATGAGGACCATCCGGCCGACCTGGCCAGCGAAACGTTCGAGCGCGAGAAGGACCTGGCGATGGCGGAGTCGGTGGGGGCTGCGCTTCAGAAGGTGCGCACTGCGCTTGAGAAACTGAAAGGGAGCACTTACGGCGTTTGCGACGCCTGCGGCAAGCCGATTGCCAAGAAGCGCCTGGAGGCGCTTCCCTATGCGACTCTTTGTGTGGACTGCCAGGCGAGGATAGAACTCGCGTGAGCGCAGCGGAAACTCTGCCGCCCCGCGGGCGCAGCCGGTCGCGGATGTTGGCTTGGGCGGCAGTCCTTGTGTCCTGCGACCAGGCTGCCAAGTGGGCCGCGCACAGCAAGGTCTCCGGGGGCATAGCGTTGGGGCCGCAGTGGCTTCGCATCGCGCCGAGCCGGAACTACGGTGGTCTTTTTGGCCTGTTTGAGGACGCGAGAGTGCTGCTCACCATCGTCAGCGCGGCGGTGCTCGTTGCGCTTCTCATCTGGGCGTGGCGCGGCGCAGGGAAGTCGCGGTTGGTGGACGCTGGGCTGTTGCTGGCGATGGCGGGAGCGGCGGGGAACCTGGCCGACCGCCTGGCGCTGGGATATGTCAGGGACTTCATTCACGTGGGGCCCTGGCCCGCGTTCAATGTCGCTGATGCTCTGATCACGATGGCGGTCGGGATGTTCCTGCTGGCGGCAATCCGGCACGGCAGGCCCGGGGGGCAAGAGTGCATCTGATACTCGTAAAGATCGGCCCCGTCAAGATCGGCGCTTACGGCGTGATGATGGCGCTGGCCTTCCTCGGCGGACTGTGGGTGAGCGTGAGGCAGGGGGGGCGCCGCGATGTGCGGCCCGAGATTTTTCTCGACCTCATGATATGGGTTCTGGTGGCGGGCATGATCGGGGCGCGGGCGCTTTTCATCGCGCTCGACCCTGTCGTAACCTGGAAGGAATTCCCTTTCTACTGGCGGCAGGGCCTATCTTGGTACGGCGGGCTGGCAGCGGGGGTTCTTGCAGGATGGCTTTTCTCGCGGCGCGCGAAAGTCCCGTTCCTGACCCTCGCCGACTCGTGTGCGCCGGGCATCGCGCTGGGATACGGCATCGCGAGGATAGGCTGTTTTCTGAACGGATGCTGCTACGGGGCCCCCACGCAACTGCCGTGGGCTGTCCGCTTCCGCCTGGACGGCGGGTTCACTGCGCCCAGCCATCCGGCGCAGATTTACTCTGCGCTCGGTTCGTGGGTCATCTTTGCATTTCTTCTGCTCATGTCCGGCAGGCTCAAGCAGCCTGGCCGGTTGTTTTCTCTATACCTGGTACTTTACGGCGTGCTGAGGGGGGTGGTCGAGATCTTTCGAAAGGGCTACACGGCCGAGGTGCTGGTGGGGCCGCTGACATACGGCCAGGTGGCGAGCATTGGGCTGATTGCCGTGGGGATGGTGTTGTTCTTTGGGTTTGGGCGCAGGTAGGGGGCCGTGCTGGTCTGGCGATGTCGGAGAAGCGCTTCGAAGTCGCGGAAAAGTTGGCTGGCCTGAGGCTGGATGCGTTTGTCGCGCGCGTTTTGCCTGATTTTTCTCGCGCTCGCGTGCAGCGGCTGATCGAGCAAGGGCATGTTCTGGTTTCCGGCTCCCTGCAAAAGGCCGCTCACCGCGTGCGGGCAGGTGAGAAGGTATCCGTGTCCGTTCCGCCTGCCGCGCCGCCGACTCATCTGGCGGCCGAAGCGATTCCGGTTGACGTGGTTTACGAGGACGAGGACCTTCTGGTGGTCAACAAGGCGCGGGGCCTTGTCGTTCACCCGGGGGCGGGGCGGCCCGGCGGGACGCTGGTGAACGCCCTGCTCGCGCGGGCTCAGATCGCGGGCGGCGAGCCGTTCCGCCCGGGCATCGTCCATCGGCTCGACAAGGACACATCCGGGCTCATGGTCGTGGCGAAGAGGGAAGAAGCGTTTGCAGCGCTCGCGCGCATGGTCAAGGCGCGGGAGGTCGAGAGGCACTACCTTGCTCTGGTGTGGGGTCAGATAGGCCGGGACCGGGTGGTTATCGAGGCGCCAATCGGGAGGCATCCCACGCAGCGCAAGAGCATGGCGGTGCTGCCGGATCGCCTCGGGCGACCGGGCGTGAGAGAGGCGACAACGGATGTCCGCGTCAAGAGGCGGTTTGGCAGCGTAACCCTGGTGGAGGCGCGCCTGCTAACTGGAAGGACTCACCAGATCCGCGTGCACATGGCCCATATCGGGCACCCTGTCCTCGGCGATCCGGTTTACGGCGGCAGACGGGGCAGGCAGGAACTCAAGGGGCTTGATGACCCCCTGCGCGCCACCATCGCGGCGCTGAAGGGACAGGCGCTGCACGCTGCATGGCTTTCATTCGATCATCCGCGCACGGGGCGTCGCATGGAATTCTCCAGCCCGCTGCCGGAGGATATGGCGGCGATATTGTGGTGCCTTGAAAATCAAAGCCCGCAAGAGGGCAAGCGCGGGGCCGCGCAGAAACTGCGGCGGGCGCAGGACTATTGAAGTTCGCAGAATACGGTTGACAGGCGACAGATGAATCTTGCCAGATTGTAAGGGGCTTCGCTGGGTTATACGGTCCAATCCTATTGTGCGAGACTGAATAGAGGCGAAGGAGGCTGTTTCTGGCCTGCGGGCCATAGTGTGTGCATGGAAAGGAGGAACGAGCAGGTGTATCCACAGGAATTGCGCTACAATGAATGGCACGAGTGGATCAGGGTGGACGGTAGTGTGGTAACGGTTGGCATAAGTCACTACGCGCAAGATCAGATGGGCGACCTGGTATATGTTGAGGTGCCTGAGGTGGGGCGCCGAGTCGCAGCCGGGGAGCCGTTTGCCAGCATAGAGTCGGTGAAGGCGGTGCAGGACCTGAACGCGCCTGTGAGCGGAGCGGTGGTGGAGGCGAATACCGCGCTTTCCGACGTGCCGGAAACCGTGAACAGGGACTGCTATGGCGAAGGTTGGCTGGTGAAGATCGAGATCGAGGACGCGAGTGAGTTGGCGAACCTGTGGGATGCTGAGCGCTACGAGGGGTTTCTGAAGACCCTTTAGGGCCTATCGGAAGAATAAGAGTATCGGGAAAATGTCATTCTGAATCCCGACGCAGTCGGGATGAAGAATCCCATCCTTGACGCGGGCCTCGATTCGTTTCGAAATGGGACCCTTCGCTTCGCTCAGGGTGACAGTCAGGCATTTTCGGGATAGGCTCTTGGGCTTTCGCTGCGGGCGCTCGCAGCCCTCGGGAAGAACTCTTCATGGCTCAAGCAGCGGTTGTGGCAGCCACGCTGCTGTGGAGCGTGGTGCCACTGCTAACCAAGGTGGCCCTTGTCGCCTTCAGCGCGCCGTTCATCGCCGTGGCGCGCCTGGCCCAGGCGACAGCCATGGCGGCGGCGTGCTGGCCGCGGTCCTGGCGCCCGTCCGGCGATGCATCTGCTGCGTCAGGCTGGCGGCTCGCAGCCCTTGCGGGCCTGGGATTGGGAGGCAACTACGTCTTTTATGCGCTCGGATTGCGGCACACGACGGCGAGCGCGACAAACCTGATCGTGCAGATCGAGGTCGTGGGCTTGCTTGTCCTGGCGCGCGTGTTCCTCAATGAGCGCCTGGGCAGGCGCAGAGCGATTGGCGCCTTGCTGGCGCTCGTGGGCGTGGGACTCGTCGGGTGGGGCGGCGAGAGCCTGCGCGCTCTGCTTGCCTCGGAGCATTTCGTCGGCACCATTCTGGTGGCTGTCGCCGGGCTTTGCTGGTCGGCCTACGCAGTGCTGCACAAGATGGCGCTGGCAAAGATCCGCTTCCAGCACAGCCTGCTGCCGGTGTTCGCCGCTGCGGCGGCGTGGTGCATTCCGTTCGCGCTGTCGGGCCGGCCGGTGGTTGCGTCTCCCGGGGCTTCTCACTGGACGGCGCTTGCTATCTTGGGCATACCTTGCACCGGCCTGAGTTACGTTCTGCTTGCCTGGGGGATGCAGCGCGTCTCTGCCTCGACCATGGGATTGATGACGAGCCTGCTTCCGGTGTTCACGATAATCGAGTCTCACTTTTTCCTGGGCGAGCAGGTGACGCCCTACATCGCGCTCGGGGCCGCGGCTGCCGTATCCGGCGTGATCCTGGTCTCTACCGCACCGGCCGGCGTCACTGCCAAAGCGCCTGGGCGCTAGCCCCTCTTCCTGACCCATCTGCGGGGGGGCACCCCGCGCGGCGGGGTGAGCCATGGGGAGGCCGGCCCGGCCAGGGATGCCCATGTCGCACGCGCAACGGCTCCCCTGGAAATATCTGCCGGCGATGAATTGGCGATTGGTTGGCAACCAAGCGATTGACAAAACGCCCACTATCTGCTAGTGTAGCAGGCGGACGGACGGGGGTTATTGCACTGATCGGCGCTCGCTTGGCAGCGAGGCCCGCATCGCGGCTGCGGTCCCCATTGCCTGAGGTGGCATCACTGTTTGCCCCAACCCCGACCGCCGAGGGTTATGGAGCCAAACAGGGGACAGCGTATATGCCGCGGAAATGGCAGTCCTTGAGAGGGGTAGCCGGGCGGCCGCGACCGGCGGGAAATTGTCCGGGGCGGCCCGGTGGGTTCGCGCGGTCGCACTACAGGCCGTTGGTTCTCCGTGTTCTCCTTCACATTGCGGGCAGCCGTCGTGCCCGTGCAACTCGGCCCTGCCAGTGAGCAATGCTCATGCTGGCATTGCCATTCCGCATTGCCGCGCAGCGTGACCCTCGGCGGAGCGAGACCGGTGCGCTGACGCTGTAAGAATAAGAACATGTGAGAGAGGAGGTGGTAGCGGAGCAGAGGAGAGAGCGTGCCATTGGCATGCGCGTTGTGACGTGGCACCCTACGTTGACAGCGCAAACGACACAGCGGGTCTAGTGCGGTTATACCACTATGGCGAAAGGAAAAGGAGGCATCCATGAAGCGGATTTCACTGCTTGCTTGCGTGGCCTTGGTCGGGGTGGTACTGAGCGCCGTTCCTGCCTGGTGCGTCAGCTTGCAGCCGGGCTGGCCGCAGAGCACGGGAAGCTATGTCTTTAGTTCGCCGGCTTTAGGGGACCTGGACGGGGAGGGCGACCTGGAGGTGGTGGTCGGGTCCGTCGACTCCAAGGTCTATGCCTGGCATCACGACGGCACCCCGGTGGCGGGCTGGCCGCAGAGCACGGGAAGCGATGTCGTTAGCTCGCCGGCTTTAGGGGACCTGGACGGGGACGGCGACCTGGAGGTGGTGGTCGGGTCCAATGACCGCAAGGTCTATGCCTGGCATCACGACGGCACCCCGGTGGCGGGCTGGCCGCAGACGACGGGATCCGTCGTCGGTAGCTCGCCGGCTTTAGGGGACCTGGACGGGGACGGCGACCTGGAGGTGGTGGTCGGGTCCTCTGACTCCAAGGTCTATGCCTGGCATGACGACGGCACCCCGGTGGCGGGCTGGCCGCAGACGACGGGAGCCGGAGTCTATAGCTCGCCGGCTTTAGGGGACCTGGACGGGGACGGCGACGTGGAGGTGGTGGTCGGGTCCTATAACTACAAGGTCTATGCCTGGCATCACGACGGCACCCCGGTGGCGGGCTGGCCGCAGACGACGGGAAACTGGGTCTATAGCTCGCCGGCTTTAGGGGACCTGGACGGGGACGGCGACCTGGAGGTGGTGGTCGGGTCCTATGACTTCAAGGTCCATGCCTGGCATCACGACGGCACCCCGGTGGCGGGCTGGCCGCAGAGCACGGGATCCATCGTCCGTAGCTCGCCGGCTTTAGGGGACCTGGACGGGGACGGCGACCTGGAGGTGGTGGTCGGGTCAGTGGACTACAAGGTCTATGCCTGGACGTGTGAAGTGCCTACAAGTGATCTGCTCCCCTGGCCGATGTTCCGGCATGACCTGCAGCGCACCGGGCGCCATACGATGATCGGCGACACCACCCTCGTTCTCAACAGCGTCAGCCCCGCTTGGGTGACGGTGGGCTCAAGTGGCCCCGTCGCATTGACGGCGACCCTGAGGCGCAATGACACCAGGGCGGGCCTCGCGGGTGCCACGGTCGCCTTCTCTGTAGATGGAAACCCGGTCGGGACCGCGGCCACCGGTGCTGGCGGAGTAGGCACCCTGAACTACGACCCGTCCGCGCTCGCGCCAGGCAGCCACAGGGTGCGGGCCTCCTTCGCGGGGCAGACCATCGGCGGCATCGCCTTCCTGGCGAGCGCAAGCAATGCCCTGACGCTGCATGTGCCCGTGCCCGATCCGTATCCGCTGGTCATCAGGCAATTGACCAGTTGGCCGGACACCTCTTTTGTATCCTGGGCCGCCTTCATCAACTATGACGGCTCGCGCGTGGCTATTGAGTCCGGCGCCCCGCTGACGGGAGGCAGTCCCCCACCGGGTGGCGGCAGCGACGTCTTCGGCGTTTACGGCGACGGAACGGGGCTGCGCCGGCTCACCTATGGCGCCGGCGGGAGTACGGTCATGATCAGTGGCAACGGAGAGATGATCGTGTTCTTGGGGCGTGGCAACATTACAGGTCAGAATGCGGACGGCAGCAGCGAGGTATTCGTCGTGTCGTTTGACGGCTCGATAGTGCGCCAACTGACGTTCAGCCCCAATTCGGCCGACGTTTGCTCGGGTGCGAGGATAGACCATGACGGCCAGTGGGTGGCCTTCATCTCCAATGCGGACTTGACGGGCGAGAACGCGGACCACAACTACGAGGCCTTCGTGGTGCGCAGCGACGGCACCGGCCTCAGGCAACTGACTCATGAGCCCAGCCCCTCCTACCGCGTCTATGGCATTACCCTGAGCCGCGACGGGCAGAAGGTCGCGTTCGGTTCAACCAGTGACTTCCTGGGAACAAACCCTGACCACAGCCGGGAAGTCTTCATCATCAACCGCGATGGCACAGGGCTCGCGCAGGTTACGGACAACCCAGACCCGACGAAGACCTTCGACGCGGCCTACGGCATAACCTGGGGGGGCGACACGCTGTTGATCTACGGGACAGCAAACCCCACCGGCCAGAACCCCGACGGTCACAGCGAACTGTTCATCGTCAACTCCTACGGCACCGGGCTGGAGCAATTGACCTGTGACCGGTACTACGACACCACCAACGCAATGATGAGTTACGACGGCACGGTGGTGAGTTTCCGCTCCCGCGCTGATTTCACCGGCGAGAACCCTGACCATTCCTGGGAAGTATTCATGATGCGGTCCGATGGCACGCGGCTTACTCAGGTCAGCCGTTATGATGGCCCAGGGTTGGGCTCGTGCCTGGACCGGCTTAGCGGCGACGGGAAGCACATCGCGTTCACTTCGAACGGCAATCAGACCGGCCAAAATCCCGATCTGAGCCAGGAGGGCTTCATCGCCGATGTCCTGCGCGAGACCACCCTCGCTCTCAACAGCGTCAGCCCGGCTTCGGTGCCGGTCGGCTCTGCTGGCCCCGTGGTATTCACGGCGACTCTCACGCGCAATGACACCAGCGCAGGCGTCGTGGGAGCGACGGTGGCCTTCTCTGTAGATGGAAACCCGGTCGGGACCGCGGCCACCGGTGCTGGCGGAGTAGGCACCCTGAACTACAATCCCTCGGCGCTGGCGCCTGGCAGCCACACGGTGCAGGCTTCCTTCGCGGGGCAGAGCATCGGCGGCGTCACGTTCCTGGCGAGCACGAGCAGCACCATGACGCTGCTCGTGGGCAATACCCCGCCGGGCTCGGATGTCTCCGTCGAGCCGGGGCCGGAGGTCGGGGTCACCTTCTCCCAGGTGACAGGTGGCGGCAACACTGAGGTGACCACCAGCAGTCAAGGGCCGCCTGCGCCTGCCAATTTCCAGACGGGCGACCCGCCGCTGTACTACGACATCACTACCACGGCCACTTATACCCCGCCCATCACCATCTGTCTCAGCTACCAGGAGGGCCAGTTCGAGCACGAGGATCAGCTCCGGCTGTTCCATCTCGAGGGTGGCGTCTGGGTGGATGTGACGACTTCGCTGGATATGGTCAACAACAAGATCTACGGCCAGGTGTCGAGCCTGTCGCTGTTCACGCTGGCGGAACCGGTGATCGAGCCTACTACCCTGGTTCTCAACAGCGTCAGCCCCGCTTCGGTGACGGTTGGCTCCAGTGGTCCTGTCGTGCTCACGGCGACCCTCACGCGCAATGACACCAGCGCGGGCGTCACGGGGGCCACGGTGGGCTTCTCGGTGGATGGAAACTCAGTCGGTACAGCGGTCACCGGCGCTGGCGGAGTAGGCACCCTGAACTACGATCCGTCGGCGCTGGCGCCGGGCAGCCACACGGTGCAGGCTTCCTTCGCAGGGGAGACCATCGGCGGTATCACCTTTGAGGCGAGCACGAGCAATACCCTCGCGCTGAAGTGTGTTTACAACTTCATCGGCTTCCTGCCGCCGGTGGACAATCCGCCGGTGTTCAATGCCGCCAAAGCCGGGCGCACGATCCCGGTGAAATGGCAACTGAAAGACGCCAATGGCGCGTTCATCAGCAGCCTGAGCGTGGTCGTGTACAATCCGCTGCGGTATTGGCAGATCGCCGATGACGGCGCACCGGTTGATCCCCTTCCCATTGACGCAACTACTACCGGCGGAACAGTGCTGCGCTACGACAGCGCCGCCAATCAGTTCGTCTTCAACTGGCAGACCAGCAGCACGTTTGCGGGCAAGTGCTTCGAGTTGCTGCTGGACCTGAACGACGGCACGCAGCACGCTGCGCGCTTCAAGTTCACAAGGTAGGAAGGAGGCGACTGGGCAACCGTTTGAGAGCGGTCGCCTGTCTGTGTCCCGCTGGATGTCGGTCCGGTAACCGC
>Ga0315296_10000637_pt1 | contig 31707 bp, 20 predicted proteins | sample YL17G14_18_MG_FD_203921 | JGI IMG/M metagenome (GOLD analysis project Ga0315296, IMG submission 203921) | Sediment microbial communities from Yellowstone Lake, YNP, Wyoming, USA - YL17G14_18 | ecosystem: Environmental > Aquatic > Freshwater > Lake > Sediment | place: USA: Wyoming | collected... | reverse complement strand
CCATAGTTCATCGGTGAGTAGCGGCTTAGCCATAATAATATCCTCCATGACATTAGTTTCAGTTTGGTTACTATTGTCATTTCGGACAAACCACTACTCAATCTTTAGGTTTTGTTAGAGTGCCTTAATATATTACGTATATGTGAACTGGTGAGGTCAAGAAAGGTCCGTACACAATCACAAGAATTGACGGAATAAGATCTGTCAGTTTTGTATGTTTGAGGCGAAAAGCGAAATGGATTCGAAAGAGACAGGGTTCTTATCGATAATCACGACATTGTGGCCTTCGCCAGCTAATAGTTTGGCTAACTCCGAACCAACCCTACCGCACCCCACTATTATCACATACATTCTGGCCCCTCCATAAATCCTAACTTATTTTACCTTCAGTATAAAACAAACCAACTTAATGAAGTTTTTGTAACGTATCTGCATAAAAATTGATACTGACCTTTTACACTTTTTCTTCTCCAAATTCCAGCAAATTATCCCCTACGTACCTTAAGCCACATCTGCCAAGCCAAGCGCATCGCCGAACTTGGCCAGCAGCGCATGGCGAATATTTTTGTGCTCTGCTTTTAACAACATCGGGTCCTGCGAGACCAGCTCGAAGGCATTTTTTCTTGCCATAACCAGCAGGTCGAAGTCATCGACGATATTTGCAATTTTCAAATCCGGCAGTCCGTTTAACAATTTCCGGTATGCTTCTTCGGTTTCCGCGAACTTCCGATACGGCTCTACAAATTCCTTCAGCACTTCGGACATCTTTATACCATCGCTTGCTGGACCGATGATCACGTAGGGTACATTTATTCATACGCGGATCGGAAAGCAGAATTAACCTTTGCCAACGAGGATGCAAAGGAAGAAGAACGGTATTGTCCAGAGACTTTGAGAGCAAGGTCGTAGGTTCGAAACGCTCCCCCGCTATGAACCTACGACCACGGTTGCATAGGAGCGGCAAAGCACTCTTTGTCTGCCCTATATTACCCTAACACAAAGGGGCCTATACCGAATCGGTATAAGCCCCTAATTGATTCACGCCGGCACCTCTTTACTCGCTAAATATGATTCTACAACTCCTGAAAACTCAGTTCAAGGAAAATCATTTTCTTTTTAGCTTAAATTCTGTAGAATTACGGCTATGGAAAAGGCCGAAATAAAGCGCATTGCGGGTTATCTCAAAGACCTTGAGGAGGGGCTTGTCGAGTGGGATTATCGAGGGATTACTACGCGCCGCTGCTGACCACGCCCGGGAGGGCTTCGAAGGTCGGAATTTAAAGGAGGGTTACTTTTCACGTTTAATCATAACCCTTGTGGTTAAGATTACGCATCCGAGTTGGAGCTCTTGTGGTCAAGTAAAGATTCCACTTTCAGGACAAACATAGCAACATTTTCCTCGAAAGGATATTCTCGCCAGTCCCATACGTATCCAAGATTGAGTTCTGCTGCCAAGACTTGCCGCATGTATTGCCTCGGAAGAATAGGGGCTTCAAAAACCTCATGATTCCCTGGCCCGGTCGAGTAATAGATGTATGGAACCTTCTCACGGTTCATCTGGACTAGGTCTTCTAATGAAGAGACGGAGCGATGTTTTATAAAATTGTCTATAAGTATCTGTGGAATATGTGTAAGATTAACCGGGAAAATGTGCAAGTGGTGATGTTCTACGCAACTCCCCGCGTGCGCAGAGCTACCCATAGAGCCATGCTCACAGACTACGACATTGGTGTGGTAAACTTGTTTAAGTATCTCGCTAATTTGTGTGATGAGAGAGGCTAGTTCTCGGATTACAGAATGGTCGAAGGCCCCAGTGTTCAAGACATGTTGCCTTGAGAGCACAAGGGAGTATCCTTCAACAAACGCGCCTAGCCCCGGCACCCATTCGAAGTCTGTTGTCTGAACAAGAAGCCTATCTTGAATCTTCCGGTTTTGAACAGGAGTATTGACGATATCACATAACCTACATGTTGGAATCAAACACATCAACCAATTTCCATCACTATTTAGAACAGTCGTTCGCCAGAATACCAGCCCTCTTCACACAAGGACGTGAACTGCAACGCGTTCTTCGTTTATGGCACCATAACCCCGGCGCCACTGGATAGATCGCCAATTGTGCCATATCAGATTGAAGCCCTCGTTGTGGAGAATTGAATCGAATTTCCCAATGGCATCAGCGGACCGAAACGCCTTGGCAGCAGGCGATCCGTAAACTGTCGCAAGGAAACCACCTGGACGCAAGAGGGAAGCGGCGTTTCTGGCAAACTTGCGGAGACCTTCGAAATACGCTTCCATTGCCTTTTGGGGTTTAGTGCGGTTTCTACGTGCGCCCAGTTCATGGGCGAAATCATTGAGCATTGCATCGGAAGCAATCCACGCATAGGAAAGCCGTAATCCGTATGTATAGTCGGCCATGCAAAGATAAGGTGGAGAGGTTATTATAGCACCGGCGGAATTGGGATCAATACCATAATCGGTTGCTGTTGCTGTCCTAGCGTCCGCCCACAAGATTTTGGCACGCTTTAGTTCAGTTTCGGGATCGCGATTGTTCCGTTCTATCGATGCGTATAACCTTTCTACGATATCGATATTGTGGTCCACCCTGTCCAAAAAAGCATCATATGCCTCGTAGTATGGCGGTTCTACCATTTGATTGGGTAGAGGTGTGTTGTCCGCAAAGCGGAAAGGATTTACAATGAATTTGTGCAGGGAAACTCTGAAACATTTTAGGAGGTCGTTATGGCAGCGAAAGGCAGTAAAGGACTAAGTTATGCTGAACTTATGAAACATGCTGACCTGTTCAGCAAGATACCAAAGGGCAAGACGGTGGTGGACGTAGACAGGTTAGATAAACTATTCAAAGATGAGAACCGGGTAGAAGCAATCAATTGGGATTCCGCGTTCGACGATAGATGTGTAAAGAGTTACAGAAATTCGCGGCTCCTGTAAACCGACAACTCCGACATTCAAATTCAATCGGTGAAGTAAGAAAAAGGATTCTCCGGCCGACTTTTCGGATAGCTGGCTATGAGGAGCTTTGCTTTGGGCGATGAGTCGGCATTGCTGATCTCACTCGAACACTGGTCTGAAGTTACTATCAATGCCAAGATACCGGACGAGAAGTTTGCCTGGCTGCCGCCGGCGGGATGGCAGCAGTGGGAGGAGCCGATACCGGTGCTGGCGAGACGGCGCGAAACCTTACCCTGAATGGGTTAAATGAAGAGGAGTAGACGCGCAGGACTCACGCTCGGCCATAAATCTCTGCCAGCCTCGCCAGCTTCCTGGCAGTTGAGAGTGTCATCTGCCTGGGGTATAACCGCCAGCTCCAATTACCAATAGCAGTACCCGGCTTGTTCATGCGAGCTTGCTCTGCCAAGCCCAAAACATCTTGCATTGGGATAACCGCGATTTTTGCGACGGAACTCATTGCTAATTGTATGAAGGCCCAATGTATTTGAGCGGAGGGAACTTTGCGTCCAAGATATTCAAAGAGCCTATTCTTCTGCAAGTATGTCGCTTCTTTACGAAACCAGCCTCTTGCCGTGTTATTATCGTGTGTACCAGTATAGACCACACAATTCCTTGCGTGGTTGTGAGGGCAGTGCGTGTTCTCAGTAGAATCACCTTCAAAGGCAATTTGAAGCACCTTCGTGGAAGACAACCGGAACCGTGCAATAGATGCATTCACATCCGGGGTGATATACCCCAAATCTTCCACTATGATCGACGATGGCGGGCAATGTTCGAACAATGTATCGAAGAAATCTTCATCGGGTACCTTTACCCATCGGCCCTTCTTCGCTGTCTTTGACCTCGCAGGAACCTGCCAGTAGGCAATGAAACCCCTGAAGTGGTCGATGCGAGCCGTATCAAACAAGGATAGATTATATTTCACTCGCCGAATCCACCACCAATAGCCTTTTTCCTTCAGAACCTGCCAATCATAAACGGGATTGCCCCATAACTGGCCGGTTCGGCTGAAACGGTCAGGTGGAACACCTCCAACAAACTTCGGGGTTTTTGTCTTTGTTAACTTGAAGATCTCAGGATGTGCCCAGACATCCGCACTGTCGTAGGCGATATAGATGGGAATGTCTCCAATTGTCCGAATGTTAAGCTGGTTGCAGTAATCCCTCAAGGAACGCCACTGCTTAAAGAACAAATACTGCAAAACCTTCTCTCGGTTTATGCTGTCCCTCAATTGAGCTTTCAGGGGTGTAAGCGCCCGTCGCTTTTTGTCCCGCAGTTCGATTGGCCAGTTGCACCATAACCTCGGATGAAAATGATAGCGTAGCGCAACAAACATAGCGAAATCATCCAACCACAACTTGTTTTCTGAACAAAACTGCTCATAAACACGACTTCTCGGCTTGGACCTGAAACGATCGTAAGCTATGTTCAGCAACTTTGTCTTATGGGAAATTGCCATGCGGTAATCAACACGAGACCCAGGAAAAAGGGGGCTATCTTGCACGTCTTTTTTAGTCAGGAGTCCTTGCTCATACAACAATTCGGGGCTGATGAGAAGGGTGTTTCCGGCAAAGGCCGATAGACAATTATAGGGGGAGCACCCACTTTTTGCACTTGTTGGGCCCAGTGGCAGCACCTGCCAGTAACGTTGCTTAGCATCGGCGAGAAAATCGGCAAACTTATACGCTTCAGGGCCGAGGTCACCAATGCCGTATTTCGAAGGCAATGAAGTGACATGGAGTAGTATTCCACTTGCCCTTTGCTTTATCATGAACTATCCCCTTGCGGCCCCCTGCCCCGACTTGCGTCGCAAGACGCAGGGGGCAGGCCCGAACGCGGCTACTACACGCATACATCAAGGTAGCGTGCCAGATTCTTGAAATGGTGGACCCACTTTTTGGCATGTTCATCGCCTGAATCAGCTTGCTTGTTCATATTAGGATACCTTTGGCTGCTAATGGAAAAGAAAACGTTCTGAGCCTTCTGCAGATCAAGGTGCGAACCCATAGCCGATAGAATTCCCAAAGTGGCTTCTATTATCTCGAGCAGACTAACATCGTCGGGTGAGCCTTCCAGCCTGTCCATGAGACGGTTGATCTTACGAGTTGCTTCAAACCTTATGGTGGCTTCATCGAGTTGTAGTGAAAGTCTGGCAACTTCATCCGCAAGTCTCTTCAGCCTTGCAAGGTCAGACTTAGCATCCCGTAATTTCTGGCAAATTTCCTGATTCAGTATGAACTCGGCGGGAGCAGATAGGGCCTTGGGCAACGGCATGTTCATCCCTCTCATTATCTGCATGATTGTGTAGTTATGCTGGTAGATTTGCTGAAAAGAGGCTGCAATCTGTTGCAAAGTTGGCGCAAGCAGTTCATACAAAATGCGTCGTTGTTGGTCCTTGAACAAATGCCAGAGTGAGTAAGTGTTTCCGGCAAAAGAGATACTCATCAGGCGCATAACCTCGGTAGTATCACCCTTATAAAAAGCCGTCTCCATGTTTTGCCGCATAACCGAGAAGACGTCATCGGGCATTCGGGCATTGACAGCGCCGAACAGATTCTGATCGCCAAAATGCAACACGGCGAAGTCAATAGCATGTCTCTCAAGAAGGATATTAGACTGCACGGTCGCCCTTCCGGTGGCAAGCGATTGAATTCCCGCGTCTATACGGCCGTATGACTCGACATCCGCAGTATAGGAATAGATTTCCACTTTACCTTTTGGCTGTTCTTCAAAAACAGAGCTGACTGCCAAGTGTGCGCCAACCCTGTTGAGGTCGACGTTGCTGGATTTTACACGAGCGTCGTAGGCTTCTCTGCCGTTGGAAAATTCTTTCACATTGGTGGGCGCTTTTCCAAGAATGTTTTTGAATCCAGGCTCGAAGTCCTTGTTGTCGGTCTCCTTCGCCAACTGAATTGCCCGGGCGGCGTATTGCATTATCTGAAGCGCCTCTATCCCGCAGATATCATCGAAGAACCACCCACAGCTTGTGTACATCAGCATAGCGTTTCTTTCCATCTCAAGCAGCTTGAGGAACTCCACCTTTTCATCATAGGAAAGCTCCTTTCCAGTTGTCTTCGAGATGAAATTCTCCATGTTCTCGATGGACCGGTTATTGACAACTGTTATGTACTCGTTTCTGACCTGCCAAGGGTCACGCCCATACCGTACCATCTTCCTTTCATAAAGGGGAGCAAGTTGGTCACGAAGCCAGTCCATGGCATTGCGAAGGGGCGCTCGCCACTGTTGAGCACCTGAACGATATTCGCCGTAATGACAGCCACAGTCAGTCCTCCATCTTTCAATGCCATGAGAGCAGCTCCATGAGGTGTTTTCGTGGATCTCAACTTCGTACGTCGGGGGATACCTTTCCAGATACTCGCCATAGACTGTTATTTTTGCCAGCTTGTTGGATTCCAGGAAGTGAAGACAGTAGGCCAGCGCCATATCGGTGTAGCGGTAGTGATGGCCGTATGTTTCGCCATCTGTTGCTATGTGGGCAAGCCGGGCTGGCTCGCCGTCATCCGTTATCACCCCAGTAAGTCTCTTGGCAAACACTTCACCATTTGTCAGAACACGTCCCCCAGCCACATCCAAGGCTGCCGAACCATGGTAGAAGAACAAGTTTATACTCCGTCCGGAAGCAAGTCGGCAGAGGTATGGCCTGCCGGTATTTAATTTGTCGCGGTCAACATCCATCCACTGTGTTTCTCCGAGCCTACGTATCCGACGCGCCTGATGTGGGGCCAGTACAGTAAACTTGATCTGCTGCTGGGCAAGTATTTCGAGCGTCTCCAAATCTACGGCGGTTTCCGGTAGCCACATGCCTTCCGGCGTTCGAGCAAAGCGGGACTCGAAATCGCGTATTGCCCAAATTACCTGGGTGTGTTTGTCTCGCGTGTTGGCGAGGGGCATGATGATGTGATTGTATGCCTGTGCAATGGCCGCACCGTGGCCAGAGAAAAGACTTCGGCTCTTCTTGTCAGCTTCGATCACACTCTCATAAACGTCAGGTGCATGTCTTTCAAGCCAAGATAGCAGAGTCGGACCAAAATCGAAACTCATCTTCGAGTAGTTGTTGACTATGTCTATAATCCTTTTGTCGGAGTCGAGAATGCGAGATGCCGCATTTCGCCTGTAACACTCTTCTGTAATTCTCTCGTTCCAATCATGGTATGGTGAGGCTGAGTCCTGTAGTTCAATATCTTCCAACCACGGATTCTCCCTTGGTGGTTGGTAAAAGTGGCCATGAACACAGACATATCGCTCCATTGTTGGATTTCCCCTTTCTTTCCAGTATTATCCGATAAAGTGGAAGCCTTTCCCAAAGGCTTCAGGCCACATCTTCTCGAAACGGACCACAAAGCACGGCCTATCTCAATATTTTCCATGAGAGATCCCAACTTCGGCACAGAATATGCCGTCGAAACCTGTGTCAAAAATTATTATTCAGAATTTCTATCGTGCGCCGGCATAATTCACTGCCATAGTCCGTCCAAATACCTCCACCCCAATAGCGAAAGCAACTCGTCTGAGAAACCATCAGATGAAACAACGCGTTGCGATAACGTGGATCTGATGTGGTGACGCGTTGAGAGAGGACCTTTTCGGCGAAGAGCGCGCTAGCCGATTGCATCGGCCCAAGCATGTGTTCATAGCCCCGGACCCAGGAGATGTTGCTGGTCCAGCTACCACCTTCTATGTGGAAGCGCTGATCCTCCTTTTTCAGGTTTTCAATTACCATGCTCAAGGCCTCCGGTCCGGCTCCATCTATGAACCTGTCCCAAATCCGCCCCTGCATGACAGGCTGAATAGCAGGAAAGTCGTGCTGTGTAATACCGATGCCTTCGAGGTATTCCAAGTACTCAGTTATATTCGCTGGGGGTGTCTTACTGCCTGAGGCTTCGGCCATGACATCAAGATATTTAGAGGGGAATTCATTCATCATGACACCACCGTTCTCACCATCAGCGATTTGGGCCACTATCGGGGGGATAGATTTCTCGGATAATTCTCTGCGAGAAAGGTTCTTGGCCTCATAGTAAGGCTGCATTTGACCAACCAACTTCGTGTCACTACCCTGAGTTTTAATAATGGCAGTGATAGCAAGAACTTGACCGTGCGAATTTTTCGCCACCAACCTATGAGGGATGTGAGGTTGAGTTATTGGGCCGCCATCCTCGACCCTCTCCACCGTATGCTCCTGTACCAAGACCCAGCGATAGCCACAGTCCTTGAGGGTCTTTACAAACTCATAGCACACATCAGGATCGTTGGGCAGGGCCATTTCACTTGGGGAAAAACCCCGGACTCGGCCTAGTGCCTCGAAGCCGAAAAGCGCGGCGAAGAAATGTTGCCACGCTCGTACATGCAGTCGGTAATCCTGCACCGGTGTGGAGGGCGCTACCGGATGGCCCCAGGGCGATCCCAGCCACTCAACACACGAGCGATATGCCGGCTCACACGTGATTGTTCTTAAGCTCTCAATCACATCACCCAATCCCATTTGTAGGAGGCCATAAAGCAGACAACCGGAATAATCCAACATCACGCGGGGCTGTTTACCTTCCTGGGCTAACAGTGGGATGAATCCGCCCACTCGCTTATAGCACCAGTGGAAGACACGGGCGTTGTGGTTGTCCCCCATTTCGGGGTGATCCATCATGTGCTTCAGGTTGCTGATCACGCTGGCGGTCTGCAGAATGTCCCCACCAGCGGGGATCAAAGGTTGGTGCATATGAAGGGCTATCGCAAAAGCACTGCCTATGTTAGCAAAGTCGATGCCGCTCTCCGGCAAGTAGAATGGCCCACTACCCGCACGTGCCTTAGTCGCGAGTTCTTCCGATCCACATATATTCGGAAGACCATCGATATATTCCGGAATTGCTGAAAGCGTCATTACGTTGCCTTTTTCCGCGAGACCCCCTTCCAATCATACTGTAGCCAGGTCGGGGCTACCGACCGCAGCGACGCAGTCACGCCACCGGCTGCAGGCAAGTAATAACCCATCGTGTAGTCCAACAGCATCCGGCGTGCGTTATATCGCCATGCAAGTGTTCGCATGGAACGCTTTTGCATTGCAACCCACCCATGGGAAATGCCGTCCGTGCCGCGCTCATAAAATAGCGGGATCACCTTGTTTTCCATGACTTCATGGAAGGATTGCGTATCCACGTGGTCTTGGCGTTCCCAGTTGGAATGTTCGCTTCCATAACCTATGGCAAAGCCATTCATACCATCGTAAGCCTCTGCCCACCAGCCGTCAAGAACTGAGAGGTTCAGACCTCCGTTAAGGGCCACTTTCTGGCCGCTGGTACCGCACGCTTCCAAGGGACGGCGAGGGATATTCAACCACAAATCAACTCCCTGCACCAAATGCCTGCTGACGTTGATATCGTAGTTTTCGAGAAAGACGATACGACCGAGGAACCGTCGGTCGCGAGTGACCCGGAAGACTTGTTGAAGGATTTTCTTAGCCGGTTCATCCCTCGGATGGGCCTTGCCCGCAATGACGATCTGCACCGGTCGCTCGCGGTGGTTCACGATATGGTCCAACCAGTTCAAATCACGCAGTAGAAAATCGCCACGCTTGTACGTTGCAAAACGACGAGCAAATCCGATGGTAAGAACAGACGGTTTAAGACAGCTTTGTGCTGCCTTGCAAATCTCTTCAGACTCCCTTCTGGCTTGCGCCTGAGCAAAAGCGTTGCGGCGGACATACTCGATCAAGTGGTTTCGGAGGAACTGGCCTGTTTTCCAGAGTTCTGCATCATCGATCTCGGTTATTTTCCTCCAGGTGTGGGGATCGTCCAATTTTTCCTGCCAATCTTTCCCAAGGTATCGGCTATAAAGCTCATCCATCTGTTGGGCTAGCCAAGTTGCAACATGCACACCGTTTGTGATAAAGCCTATCGGGATCCTTTCTTCCGGTAGTTCTGGCCAGACCTTGTGCCACATAGCTCGACTGACGCGGGCATGCAACGCGGACACACCGTTGCGCCACCGTGACATCTTCAGCCCAAGAACCGTCGGGCAAAACGGTTCCCGTTCATCTCTGGGATCGACCCGACCTAAGGCCAGCAAGTCATATTTGGAGATTCTCAATTGCTGTCGTAGCGGTTCCAACACTCGTTCTACAAGCTCTGGTTTGTAACGATCGACCGCGGCCTCCATTGGCGTATGCACAGTAAAGATAGTCTGCGTGGCGGCTATTTCTCGCATGTTTTTGAACGTCTGGCCGTCCCGTTCCATCAGATATTTTGTCAGCTCCAGAACTGCAAAGGCCGTGTGTCCCTCATTTAGATGAACGACACCTGGACGAATGCCCACTGCGGCAAGTACTCGTAGTCCGCCCACTCCCAGAATGACCTGCTGCCGGACGCGCACATCATCGTCTCCACTGTACAGAGCTGTAGTAAGAGTCCTGCTCTGCTCGGAGTTGCCGTCAACGTTTGTATCGAGCAGAACGAGGCGATTGCGGCCTACACCCGTGCCCCAGGCTCTGACCTGAATGTCACCAGAGTCCATCTGTACAGTTACGCAAACAGGGTGACCATATTCGTCTGCAATGGGCTCCAGGGGCAGCTCACTGATATTGACGTTAAGATAACGTTCGTGTTGGCATCCGGCTACATCTACGGTCTGGTCGAAGTAGCCCTTAGCATAGTAGAGGCCGACACCAACCATTGGAACAGCCAAGTCCGACGCAGCCTTTAAGTGGTCCCCAGCCAATATACCGAGTCCTCCTGAATAAATTGGAAGGGACTCGTGAAGCCCGAACTCGGCTGAAAAATAAGCCACTGGGTTGACACCAAGAGGGCCGGCGTGCCAGAGTCCCCGGGCATCTTCAGTTTCCAGGTAACGGCGCACTTGCTCAAGGGCGCGGGTCAAACGAGTCACGGGGGCCGGTTCCGCACCTTTCTGCTCCAACACGTTCTTTGCCAGCCGGGAAAGAAACATGGTGGGATTGTGGTTGACCGCTCGCCACAACTCCGGATCAAGGTCGCGGAACACCGCAACCACCTCTGGGTGCCAGCCCCAATAAAAGTTCCGGGCCAAATCTTTCAGTCGTGCAGCCACCTGAGTTACATCCATAAACACAAACCCCAGACCAATTAAGCAAGCAATTCTCGGTAAACGTTCTCGGTACGCTCAGCAATTGTGTCCCAGCTAAAGCCGTAAGCAGCTTTTGTCCGGCCGTTCCGGCCCATCCACCGTGCGTGATCGAAGTTGTTGAAGATTTCGCCGACCCCACAGCAGATTGACTGTGGATTATCATAGATAAGGTAGCCATCCTGTCCATGGGATATCAGCTCCCGCGGACCGCCCCTCTGCGTGGCTACAACCGGTTTTCCGGCTGCCCATGCTTCGAGCACGGTAATCCCGAAAGGCTCGTTTCGACTCGGGACACAGACAACATCAGTACTCTTAAATAGATTAACGAGGTCCCCATTCTGACCCATCGCGCCCAGGAACCGAACCGCATGAGCGACGCCTATCTGGTGGACCCGCCCTTGCAGACGAGACTTGAGGTATCCGTCGCCCACGAATACGACTTTGGCATCACCGCGTCTGTGCAGAATAGACGGGACGGCTTCGAGCAGCAGGTCAGGGCCCTTTTGTGTTGTCATCCTTCCCACGAACAGCACCATCGGGTCGAGCGGACCAATTCCGTAGGTTCTGCGGCAGATCGCCGGATCAATGTAACCATCGAAGCGGTGACAGTTTATCCCGTTGTGTACGGTCCGGAGTTTCCAATCAGGTATATTGTACTGCCGCTTGATTTCCTCAGCCAAGGATCCTGAAACCGCAATAACACGATCGGCGCAGTAGGCACCTTCAGCTTCGATGGAACAGACGCGTTCTGCTTGCCCACCATAATGATTGTTCCCGCACCGGCCGTATTCAGAGGAATGAAAAGTCATCACGATCCGGCTGCCTCGATCATTCTTAGCCTGAACGATTCCTTTGGCACACAGCCAGTCGTGCCCGTGCACTATGTCAAAGCGTGCGTTCTGATAAGCCTCGGTCTGGCCCATAAAATAAACAAAGCTGTTACACATATTGTTCATTTCGGTAACGAAATCTGGATTCAGATCAATGGGACAGCGATGATAATGGACGCCGTCGATAAGTGCATAGGGTGTTTGTCCCTCGCCCATGCGAGCAAAGACGTGCACTTCATGACCGCGGCGCTGCAGGGCCGCGGCCAGTTCTGTTACATGGACCGCTACGCCACCGACAGCAACCGAATGCAGACTTTCCCATGCAAACATCCCAATTCTCATTGCCAACAGCCCTCACATATTCCACCAATTCAGGTCAATCTGGGGGAAAATGACATCATGTACGTCAGGATCCTGCAAGTCGAATCTTTGCACTTCGTTAAGGCTGTCGAGGTAATGGGAATCAACAGCCAAGTTCTCCGCAATATCGGTAAGGCATTCGAACCGTGCTACATGCCCCATGAACCTCTTAATACCATAATCGTCAGCTTGACAACGTGCGACCGCAAAGGGCCAGTCGCTGGCTTGCAGCAGCAGCAGTTCCCGACCGGCTTTTTCCAGGATTTTGCAAAGCGCATAATGCTTCCGCCAAGGCAGATGATAGGTCAACTTGCCAAAAAGAGTCTCACACTGATACTCTATGCGCCACATCCAGTCAACCTTCTCATTAGCCCAGACACGGTGGTCACCACCCTCGCCCCAAGAGCCCTCTGATAGCGACACGCTGTTCTGAGGTTGGTATTTTTCCAGATATGCCTCTGGCGTGCACAACTCCACCTCCGGATCGGCATTCAGGGTGAGCAGCACATCATGTAGAAAGCGGGGTCCCTCGAACCACCAATGGCCAAAAAGTTCAGCATCAAAACAGGCCACTACGACTCCGCCGCGACCCGTCCGCTGGTAATACTCGGTCAGCCGCCTCTTGACTTGGCAGCAGAAATGTCTGGCATGTTCATAAATTTTTCCAGCGACATCGTCTGGATAGTACAACTGCTTGCCATCGAGGCCAGACCGGCGGTCGGTAATCTTCCAATAGCGCAGTCCCCGCCGCGGGCCGTGCCTCTTATGAAACTCCAAGTATAGACCATCAGCAGGGTAGCCTACAAATCCACACCAAACCTGTTTGCAGATTTCAGAATCACGGGCGAAGGCTGCAGGCAATCTGCCATTATTCCCATTATTACTGACCCAAAACGGCTCGCGTACCGCTGTCGTGGGAGAAACTGCCAATTTGGAATTCTGAATTTCAAATTTTTTCAGCAAGTGGTCTTCGACAAAGAAATGTGAAAGGTTTTCGTCTGCGACAATCTGGTCAATTCCGAGGCGATTGTTCTCGGCACCCCACGGAATTGGCGGGCTCCATGGACCACCAGGTCGATACGCCCCTTCCGGTAACCATACCCCCGTGGGGCGGAATCCAAGAATACGTTGCGAACTGCTGACCCCCGCACGAACTTGCGCCCGCACGCATGAGTCCTCAAGCAACAGCGGCAAATATGCGTGTGTCGCACTGGAAGTTAAGATCTCGATAAGACGGCGGTCCACCTGCTCTGCAAATGCCTTCGGGATATTACCTTCAATTCGGTCGAATTGTTCCGCTAGGCGGGAGAAGAAGAGTTCCCACCGCTCGGCAAGGTGAGCCTGGTGCGTCTGGTCTTGACGCTTGAAGTCGGCTTTATCCGCTCGCGCCCTGTTCACCTGCTCCTGGAGATATTTTTCAAATCCAGACCTGAAGTTCTCGTGGGCGAGCTGTTCAAGCAACACAGGCGTCAGGCTGATCGCAAGTTGCGGATTGCAGTCAAGACGTTGACATTCATCGATGAGAGCCAGCAGCGGCAGGTAACACTCGGCCGCAGCTTCATATAACCAGTCCTCACCGTGCGGCCACTCTCCATGACGGAGCACATAAGGCATGTGCCCATGCAAGACGAGACAAAAGCTGCCGACAGCCTTATCTTTTCGAGTTTTTGCGCGTTTCGCTGTTTGCATCCTTGCAGTGAATATACCTACTGTAACCTATGACTTTGGCTCTTGGTGGTTTTCTATGACCTCGCAGCTTCCTGCACATGTCTTCACGACACATCTGCAGTATCTGGGCGGTTGTAGCGCTGCTGGCGGAACCTTCACCTGAAGGAATTGACGTTTCGAGCTGGAGTGAGCAGGCAACACGGCCTAATCCCGTTTTGTGCATCTGTTCATGGCATTGTTCGAGGGCGGCTAACAAAGTCCTGAACCTGCCTTTCAAGATTATGCTGCCGTTGTCCCGTTGCGGTTGAAGCCCAATTTGCACGAGGCGCTCCATATAGGAGTCAAGTGAGTGTCTGGTGCCATCTCCATTGTGGTTAACCTCTAATCTGAGGTTTGTAAAGAGCTCACCGAGAGGAGCTTGCTCGATTCCGGGTTCTTGATTCTCTGCGAGTATCGAGTATCCAGAATCTGGTGTCAAGACTGGGCAGACCTCTTTATAGACGGCAAGCGTCTTTTCCACGATCGTGTTCCATGTGAAGCACTCGTCCACAGCCTTTCTGCCATTACGACCCATCCAGCTGGCTCGCTCAAAATCAGAAAAAATCGTACCTAAGCCCCAAGCTATGAAATTGGGATTTGCCTCTATTTTCAAGCCATCCACTTCGTGCCGGACATACTCGCTCGGGCCACCGACTTGAGTCACAACTACAGGTTTGCAAGCACTCCAGGCCTCGAGTACAACGATCCCAAACGGTTCGTTCCGGCTCGGTACGCAGACTACATCTGCCAGCTTGAATAAATGTATAAGCTCATCACCATCACGGCGGCCGAGAAATCGCGTTGATCGGGCGATCCCAAGTTGCTGTACCCGTGCCTCCAACCCAGAGCGCATCTCTCCATCGCCGACAAAGATAAACTTTGCGTTAGGACAAAACCTGAGCACCGAAGGTATAGCCTCCACCAGAAGATCAGGACCTTTTTGCCACACCAGTCGGCCACAGAATAGGACCGTGGGATCCAATGGAGCGATCTCGTATTGTCTTTTGTCCTGTCCGGGATCGGCAACTAAGTCGAAGCGAGAAGGGTTCACTCCGTTGTAGACCACCGATATCTTCCAGGCGGGCAGCTCGTACATCCACATTAATTCGTTTTTGGTTGCCTGTGAGACCGCGATGACCCGATCAGCCCAGTAAGTCCCGGCACGCTCCTGGTCTCTGATACGAGCTGATCGCCCGGGCGGAAAAGCGTTGCCACACCGAGCATACTCGGTTGCATGGATAGTCAAAATACAATTGTGTTTGCGTCCCTGCTTGATCCAAATCATGGCATTGGCCGAAAGCCAGTCATGCGCATGGACTAGGTCGAAACGGCCAACAAAGTCTTCGACCTCAAAAACGCGGTCAACGAAGGCCCGACACATGTTGTTGACATCGTCCACAAAATCATTATGCGGCAGGTATTCGCACTGATGGTAGTGGACGCCATCTATGCGATCGTGGCCTCGCTGGCCACCCATTCGCCGAGTGAAAACGTGCACCTTATGGCCTTTTCTTGCGAGAGCAGCAGCCAATTCGCTCACATGAACAGCAACGCCTCCAACAGCGACCGAATGAAGCGACTCCCAAGACAGTATCGCGATCCGCATAGTTTGTCCTTTTTTGTTTTTTTCTAATCTAAAAAAGTTCAATTTCCTTCACAGTATCATAGCGCCCACGCTGCCATGCCAGGTCCTATTTCATCGTCTCCTCGGACAATTCTTGTGTTTCGAGATCACTTCCCGATACACTTCTATGCATTTCCGCGCCGCCTCCTCCCAGGTCGGCGGACGAATTTCACTTTCAGCAGGAATATCCAAGATGACCGTGCGTTTTCTGCCGCGACTAGACCACTTATCGCTTCTGCTATCAGCCTCGGCTTGCTTGACAGAATCCTTGGCTTCGGTCTCTAATGCCCCCTTGGCCCGCCAAATCAATTCCAGACAATTCGCCCTTTTCGTAGCTATTTCTATTGGAAATCCTATTTCCGCTATCATCCCGAAGGCAACCAACAAAAGGGAAATCTTAAGAGTCTTGCCAATGCATTTTCTTATATCTTCGAGAAAATACACGATTCGTTTTTCAATATTTCAGACCAAAAAAACCAGAAATTGTATATTTCATCCTATAATATCGACCTTTACATCTTGGCCGCTTTAAACTTTTCTGTCCGAAAATACCGCCGCACATGCCTCAGCCAATCCTATTGCCTGATGATTCTGCAAAAAAGGCCAACCCCGTTGTTAGTATTGAAAAGCGGGTTCCTCGAGGGGGCTGGGCGCCTATAGACAAAATGCCCCGCAGTAGAAATCTTGTCGTGGATTCCTGACCTCGCCGCTCAACTCAATTGATCCGTAGGGCTATCCTTGCTATAATAGTGGCGACCGAATCGAACGGCTGCGGACGGAATGCTCAACCTGGGACCAGCATCGTAACCAGCACCAGAAGGGCGTGGACTGGCGATTCACCACCGCCGACGCCCGGATCAAACTAAAGAGGCGGCAGAAGCTCTTCGACTCCGACCCACGCACTGCCCTCGCACTTTTGAATGTCGAAGATGACCTTTGGAAAAATCCCTTTCAAAACTTCCACATCTTCAAATGCGAATCCTTGGTTCGCTGTTTTGCTGGTCGTCGATAGGTGTTTGGAGGCCGCGTAATTCATTGTAAATGGCAAGGAACTTTTCGTAGGCAACGCTGTTTCCGTTCGGCCCGGACAATTCGGGAAGGATTTGAACTTCGCCTAACGCCTGAGCAAGCTCGTCCATCGCGGCCGCAAAAGCAGACTGCAAATCCTCAATAAAAGTCTGCCAGGGGAGTTCAGTTGTATCACTATTTTCTGTGTCGGTGGTAATGTCCTGTTCTTGTGCCGGGGCAAACAAATTCCGAAGCGCCTCGGTAAAATCTTCAAATGCGGTATTTATATCAGCGACCGGCTCGCTGTGATTTCCACCAGCCGTCTGGATGAATGTATCCTGAAGTTCCGAGATGGTTGTAATCTGCTCGTCTGTCGGTTTGTTTTCTCCTTCGAGGAACGAATTAACAACCGCACAGACGGATTCGAGAACGCCGCTTACCTTTTCTTCGGTTACCGACTGGAGTTTTTCGGTTTCGAGAGCGGTCAATTCATCGTAGAAATTGATACGAAGGCGAACATCCGATACGCCTTTGAAATGCCCTTCCTGCAGCAGACGCAAAACTCCTTTACCCTCTTCTGAATCATTTGCCTACTGAACGTCCGACTGAGGCTCGGTCGGTGAAGGTTGTTGGGTCTCTGTATCGTCTGGAGGCTGCTGAATTTCTTCAACCTCGGCTTGGGCCTGATTCGGCATATTAGCCTTAAAAAACGGCTTATTTTGCAAGCTTACTCCGTCAATCTTCATAATCTATCTCTCGAAAAATTATCGAGACCATATTCATCAATACATTATCGTTGAAGAGCCCGGTAAACTTTAGCAAAAAGCTTTTCTGTGCCAAATACAGGTCTGTTCTGGGCAATTACAATCATTTCAAGCTTTTTGCTGCTTAGTATATGGGCGTCCCTTTAGCTTTCTTGACCATCGTCATTATCTGGGTCGTAGGTTCATAGCGGGGGCGCGTTTCATACCTACGACGACCGACTCAAGGTCTCAAGAAACAGCGATTTTGGGCTGAAAAATGGGCCTGGATTTTGTCCCCAGGGGTTCATAGCGGGGGCGCGTTTCGAACCTACGACCTTGCTCTCAAAGTCTCTGGACAATACTGTGTGGGAAATCCTGGGTAAAATTATCAAATCGAGCGTTGATGGTTTTTTGCTTGTCAGAAAACCGTAAATTGAGATAAAATGTCAATTGTTGGTTTTGGTGTAAATGTTTGTAAATAAAGAAGGACGGAATTTTCGGCAGGGACAGGTGTTATACTGACACTCGGAGAGGTCAGGAGTCTTGTACAGAAACCATATAAGCATTGTTAGAGCGAAAGCAATCTCGAGATAATTATAGGATCATGAAGTTCAATATTATTTTTCTAATCTTTCTGCTTGGCATCATTATCTTCGTTTCGGGATGTTTATCTTTCTTTACTGTGGAGAAGCAGGAGGGTTACACCTTTGATATTGTCCAAAGCAAATTTCTCGGCTCGCTTTGGAACGAATCACATGCCAAGGCTTCGATTGTTTCACAGGATGGTGGGCAGTCTTTCGTAGTCCCAGGCGGGGCGATCTGGACCTTCGGCGACACCTTCAAAGGCTTCCGTACCGCCGATGGAGCTCCGCACTTCTCAGGAGGAGCGGTATCCTGTTGTATTGCTTTTCTTGAGGAGAATGCTAAAAGCTATCCCCCCGCCTTCTCATATCTCGTGTCCAGTAGTGGTGAGGCTGTTTCCCCACTTGAGCTTTACCCGGATGAATCTTGGGAACGTTATCGGATTTGGCCATTAGGCGGAATATATGTTAACGATCACTACTACCTTTATTATTCTCTTATCGAGATTTTTGGGGAAGGCCAATGGGACTTCCGTGGAGTTGGTTCCGGCCTCGCTCGGTCGAAGGTTGCGCTCGGACGATACGAGCGAGTTCGACCAAGCGGGGATTGGCGTTTTCCAGTTGAGCCTTCCCAGGTAGTTGAAACTGAAGGTTGGCTCTATCTTTTTGAAATCAAGAAGATTAGAGGAAAACAGGGCGTTGCCCTTATCCGGGTGCGCCCGGAGAAAATCGAGAGTCCCCATTCGTATGAGTTCTATACTGGCGTGGGTCCGAAATTCTCGTCCCAAAAAGAATCCTCATCTGTTTTGGTCGAGAACATCGGCGGTCAAGTCTCGGTCGCCTGGAATAAGTATATAGAAAAGTATGTGATGGCTGTCTCAAGTGACTTCCGTCACCCTCGAGAGATTCGCTTTCATGTCGCCGATGCCCCTTATGGCCCCTGGAGTCCACCTGTTGCTCGCATTGAGGTGCCTGAGTATCGTCAGGGAAAGCGTGTCAGTCTCGTGTATTGTGCCTACCTTCACCCTGAACTGTTTCGGGAGAATGGTCGTGTGATGAATCTAACCTACACACCAGGTCTGCATGAAGCCGGCTTCGATGAAAACTGTGAAATGGTCGAGATTGAACTTAGACGCTAAAACTGATTTTCCGAATGTATCTTGAAATGGGGTCGCCTAACCATTCGCTTCAGCCAACCGAGACCCGCCGCGAGGCTCGCGGTGGCTGAGCTGCGACGTTAGGGTCGCCGAGACACAGTCCGCGCGATCGACACCCCCGAGGAATAGCACGAATACCGTCCTTCTTATTCTGCTGATTGTGGGGATTGTCAGTTGCTTCTTCTTGAAAAAGAAGAAAGGCGCTCAGCGCGCTATTGTTTCTCTAACCGGTCCCGGGCGGGCCTATCATCATAATGTTATATCACTTAATTTTTGCCACTCTATTTTAGGCTCACCTGTCTTGCTTATGACAATACGTTTTACAATCTGCTTTAGTAGGTTCTTACGTATATCTGGTCCCAAATATTTTATTAGAGTCTTAAACTGATTATCGTTTTGAGATTTAGTAATCTCTGATAACACTGTCCGATAAGCTTTTTTGGCTTCAACTTTTGCCCATGTTTCTAAAGTATGTATATCGTTTTTTGCTATTGCTATCCGCCTCTATGACATAGTTGATGCGGTCCCACATAAACGTCTTATTCACCTTGTCCAAGACTCGAAGAGTTCGACCGGCTTGTGGTATCGCAAGCTGAGATAAAAAGCATCGTTGCTGACACTATACAGTTCATTTCAGGCCTGGAGTTTACCGTTCAGCCATGCCGTAGATAACTACGTGGCTCATAATACCCGAAGACCGACATGGATTTCAAGCTATTCCTTACCCAAAAATGTAGTCTGGTGATTTCTGAAGTCCTCCGGCATCAGCCCAATATGAAACAGCCGTTGGCAGGTCAGACATTACCAGTCGGTGCCTGCCAGGTCGATATCGCCCGGAGGAAATTGCCTTTTGGCGAGAGGATAGAACATGGTAATGTTCTTAGCAGGGATGAGCAGCTTACCTTTTTTCTCATCAAGCATATAAACATCAGAATCAAGCTCGTGCCAGCCCATACGTTCATAGACTGTCTTGAGCTCATCGAGGCAAAACAGAAGTCCTGCGTCAAAGCCGCGTCTATTTACTTCCTCCATGGCGATCGACATCATCCCATCTGAAAGGCCCGTGCCTCGATAATCGGGCAACACACAGAAGCTCTGCACCCCGGCAACATGTACTTTGGATGAATTGCAGCCAACCGCCACGGACCGCTCCACCACGGCCGCATGTGCGACTATCGAATCTCTCCGGTCTCTGCCGAGAACCCGATAGATTGGAACGCAATGCCACCAGCTTTGACGCTGGTAGTATTCACGGTCTGCGGGAAAACACGCCACTAAGGTTTCCCGAATGGCTTGATCCAGATCCGGCGAGACGTTTTCCTCGTTGATAACAGAGAACCGCGTATTGTCATGTTTTATTCTCGTCATCAGAACTCCTATAGCATAGAGGACAGCTCCCACAAGATAAGAAAACCAAAGACTTGCGAATTTGACAGAGGGTGTGACCATCTCATATATGAAGCAGACTGCAATCATGAGCACAGCAAATGCTTTGATGCTCATGCCTAACGCTTTTCGCTGATACATTTCTTCCATACGTCCACCTAAAAAACCAGCCAGAACAGCAATGTCAATGATACTCCCACAGACACGGACACGATGCTCCACAGGCGCCAGTCGAGCAGCGGCCGCGCCATTACGTCCCGCTTTTCTTCAGAAGTTCCCCAGCAAAGACCTTTTAACTTGTCCTGCGAGTACGGTTTGGTAAAACGGCTGCCACAAATAATTATTGCCCCCGTCAGGAGGCCTCCCGCCCAGCCGGCCCATACAAATGACCACCAATAAGGAGTCACAGCCGGCCCGACGAACCGGTCCAGAACGAAGGCCGACACCGACCCTGTCAATAGGCCGATAAAGGCCGGCAACGCGGTTGCTTTCTTGTAGAATATGCCGATGGCCATGGTCGCGAACAACGGAAATTGTATATACGAAAGCACAGACTGCCATGCCTTGTAAGCGCCGCCAAAAAGCGGGTAAACTACAGTCGCGAATAGTGTTCCGCAGGCCAGAAGCAAGACTACAAACACTCTCCCGGCCCAGAGATAATGCACGTCCGTTTTGTTCTTTATTATGAACCTTTGATACATGTCTCTGGTTAAAACCGCAGACATAGAAGCCAACAACGAGTCACAGGACGACATTCCTGCCGCGTACAATGCGGTGATCGCGGCACCAACCGTACCGACGGGCAGCAGTGTCGTTATGACTTTGGGCATGGCATTGTCAGGATTTGTCGCAATCACATCCGGGAATAGTACAGCCGCACAAAGACCCGCAAGCCCCCATATAAACGTCATCGGATACTTCATGATACTCCCTATTACCAATGCAGCTCGCGATTCGGCTTCGCTCCTGCAGGCAAATGTTCTCTGTAGAGTATTTTGATCGGTGCACCAATACGCCAAACCGAGAGAGAGCGTGCCTATGAACATGGCTCCCCACCACGTGTCTGGGGTACCCTCGGCTCTGCTCAATACCACATGAAACATTTGGCGTGGTAATGCAGAATGCAAAGCGGCCCATCCGCCGACCTTACGCAAAGAGAAGACAACGAGTCCTACAGCACAGACCGTCATGATAATGAACTGGAGAACGTCTGTAATCATGACACTCGTCAGACCGCCCAGGAAGCAGTAGATACCGGTGACTCCTGCCGCTACCAACAGTGAAAGCCACCAGGGCCATCCGACAATCAATGACAGCGGCAACGCCATGGTATAGATGACTACCCCCAGGGTGAGCGTTCTGACTACGATGAACAACAGCCCCCACAGAACCCTCATGGGAGCATTGTACCTTCTTTCGATGAATTCAGGTATCGTATAGACTCCGCTTCTCCAGTAATGCCCGACAAAAAACCATGCCGAAACTATACAGGGAATGGCACAAGCGGGCAGCCAATCATAATTCAACCACGCCAACCCGGTCGCGGCGACTACTCCGGTAATGCCTATATAGGTTTCCGTCCCTATGTCTGTCGCCTGTAAAGAACAGGCAGCTACCCACCACGGCATTTTCCTGCCGGCAAGAAAGAAATCCTCTTGCGATTTTACATACCGGGTTACATACGCGCCCAATCCCAAGACGATAACGAAATAACCTATGATTATTGTGATATCGGGCCATGCAAGCATCCATACACCTCAAACATGAAAGTCCGTTGCCGGTCAAGAATTAATTGTCACGTTCGTCTCTCGGCTCTTCAGATTGCGTCCTTACTATTGCCAGAGACTTGACCTGCTGCCATTCTACCTGCCTATATCGCTGTTTTCCATGTTTTCTTATGGAACGGCCGTCAGCAAGGCAAGGGCCGTGGGGCAAAGGCAGAAATTAGGCTCAGCGTCGTACCTGAACTGCTATAAACGGGAAATGTCAGCATTATTAGGTATCTGGGTCATAGGTTCATAGCGGGGGAGCGTTTCGAACCTACGACCTATCAGATCTTTGTGTCGGGGTCTGTCCGCCTGAATATATCAGTCCGGCGTCAAAGTATGAGTTCAAGGCTCAGGCCTGTGATGTCGGGTTCCGCATTGGAGAACTTCGCCGACAAGTGGGCTGACTATCCTCGCAAACAGAGGATCTTTTTTGAGTGGCTTGATGCAGTCGAACGCGAATACAAAAACCCGCTGACCGATCGTGGCTTCGAAAAGGTCGGCGAGTACTTGGCCGAGTCTTACGGCCAACGTGAAGTGAAAGCCGCAATGGTTAAGTATGCCAGCCGTCAGACGGTAGAAGGTAAATCTGTCCCTGGCGCATCGGTCATTCTCGTACCAAGTCGGTCCAAACCGTTTGATAAGGCGTCTTACCCAGAGATCGAGGTATCCAAGCCGAGCAAGCCCTGGATGTTCAGCGGCATTAAATTTGAATTGGACTCAGAGACCTGCTTTTTTGTTCCGGAATCCGGTTTTAATGCCAAAAAACAACCATCGGTAAATATGATTAATCAAAAAAATACTTTTTAAAGAGACTGTTGCAAGATTACAGAGTTTGCCGCTTGGTGGGCATTTGTTGCCTGCGGTTGAATGGCGGCAATAAACCCCGTTTGGTGTTTGGATCAGCTCCAATCGAAATCCGGAAGGTGCTATTTGCCAACTTGAATGTTGTATAAGTCATTGTGCTTGAGTTCTTTACATATTATTTACTCTGTAAAGCTGCTATAGTCTCTTTTAAATAATATTTGTTTGACAAAGTAAACATCTTCAATTATCATAAAATTTCAGATAAAAAACGACATGTACATCACCATTTGCCTGTGAGGATAGAGTCGTCTTTCGTTAATCATGCAGGCGTTGTGTTTTCATATCTTCGCAGGTTTTCTCAAGGGAAAGATGTGCGAATGACAGGAAAACAGGAGGTGAGCTGATCTAAAACATATCTGAAGGATTTGCTGGCTTGAAAGGTTGTTTATCACCTAAAAATTAATGTCTTTTTTTGATTTGTGATAGCACAAAATATTCTGTGTGAGCAGGCTATTGTTATCCAAACTTTGTTGGTTGTGAGGTGCCCTTTTGGGAATGGTAAAAAGCATCAAAGATTGGCGACAACCTTGGAGAGTGAGGTCTGAGTCAAGTAGGCCCACACTATTGGAGATACTTGAACCTCGGATCTTACTTTCAGCGGACAGTCTGCTTAATGTTATCATACCTGACCAAGGCCAGGATACGTTACTGGATGGCATGCAGGAGGTTTTCCAATACGCGGAATTGCTGGATACAAACGAACAGCTTGAGGAGCAGATTGGCCAGGAACAGGCCCCATCCGATACACCCAATACCGACGTTTACCAGCCGATCTTTACTTTGCTTGTAGATGATGATAATACAAATGACAAGTCAATCGATGTGGATTTGACTGTTAATAATATTGGTCCTACTCAGTTCAACGGTGATATCACTGTACTTTTGAATGATTCGGATGGAGATATAGAAAGCAAAGTTGGCATAACTGAGAATAATAGTCAACCGGTTTATGTTAGCAATAATGACATAAGCATTGAAGAAACCACACCTATCGAAATAAGAGGGCCCCCATCTGGCGAAATCGGCTTGGACAACACGATAAGTCCCTGCCTTGAAAGCGAACGGCCGGAAGTTGCCGCTTCTATTCTTGATGAGTATGCAGCAAAGCTACAGCCAGGCGGAAACATAGAACTTCCGGGTCTATGTCTTGTTGACCCAAGCGTTGATTACTATGGAGGTCAGATTATCTACCTCAACTTTGATGGCGAGGAAGGTGTGAGCTACAATGGACCTGTAATGGTAGATGGTATTGATGTGCCTGCTTTATCCTTGCCGGGAGACTTGGCCGGGCAAGAAGAGCTCGTTATCACTCGCATTGTAGAGGAGCTAAAACACACATTTGCTGGTTTTGGTGTGGTTTTCACGACTGAGAAGCCCGTCTCTGGCTTAATGTACTCAACTATATTCGTCGGGTGTGACGATTCTGAATTTGCAGAATACGGTTCATTCTTGGGTCTTGCCGAGCAAATCGATGTTGGCAACCAAGATCCTTGTGATGATGCTTTTGTCTTCGGAGATATAATCATCGCATGCCATTCCAATGTGGAAACGCTAACAACTGAACTTGCGAGCATAATTACCCATGAAATTGGTCACTTACTTGGCTATAAACATGCTCATTCGGACTCAACTGGTGTTCTCGACCGGGTAGCTGTATTTGGCAGCCAGCAGGTCATAAGCACGGAGGCTAACGGGGCATACTCAGTCTATGCCTGCGACTTGGATGGCGACGGTGATAATGACATCCTTTCAGCCTCTCTTGACGACGACAAGCTCGCCGGGTATGAGAACCTTGGCGGAGGTACTTTCGGCACTCAGCAAGTCATAAGCACACAGGCGGATGGAGCACGGTGGGTTTATGCCTGCGACCTGGATGGAGACGGTGACAACGACACCCTTTTAGCCTCTGTCTTGGATGACAAGATCACCTGGTATGAGAACCTTGGCGGAGGTACTTTTGGCACCCAGCAAGTCATAAGCACACAGGCGGATGGGGCAGCTTCAGTCTATGCGTGCGACCTGGATGGTGACGGTGACAACGATGTCCTTTCAGCCTCTTCTTACGACGACAAGATTGCCTGGTATGAGAACCTTGGTGGAGGTACCTTTGGTACCCAACAAGTCATAGGTACAGATGTGGACTACACGGTCTCAGTCTATGCCTGCGATCTGGACGGCGACGGTGATAGCGATGTCCTTTCGACCTCCAGGTACAATGACAGAGTCGCCTGGTATGCGAACCTTGGTGGCGGTACATTTGGTAGCAAACAGTCGATAAGTACACAGGCGGATGGGGCTATGTCGGTCTATGCCTGTGATTTGGACAGTGACGGCGACAACGATGTCCTTTCGGCCTCGTATTTTGACGACAAAATCGCATGGTATAAGAACCTTGGCGGTGGTACTTTTGGCACTCAACAGGTCATAAGTACACAGGCGGATGGGACATACTCGGTATATGCCTGCGACCTGGATGGAGACGGTGATAACGATATCCTTTCGGCTTCTTACATCGACGACAAAATCGCTTGGTATGAGAACGGTGGCGGAGGCACGTTCGGCAGCCAGCAGGTCATAAGCACTCAGGCTGACGGTGCATACTCGGTCTATGCCTGCGACCTGGATGGAGACGGTGACAACGACGTCCTTTCAGCCTCTATCTTGGACGACAAGATCGCCTGGTATGAGAACCTGATATCAGCAGGAGTAGGGTCGCCGGAGATCGATGTTGAACGGAATGGAACAAACGATGTACATACACACTCGTTTGGAACTCTGGATCCTAGCCAGAGCGTTTCGCAGGAGTTTACGGTCCGCAACGAAGGGGATGCCGACCTCTTGGTAACCCAGGCAGCGGGGCTGGTCAGTCCCTTTAGTATCAGTCCACTCAACAATAGTAGTAGTACTGACGACTGGGTAATTCCTGCAGGTGGGGTACAGACATTCACAGTGAGCTTTTCTACAGACAATATAGGGGATTACAGTGATAATCTTGTACTTACCAACAACGATTCGGATGAAGGGAGCTACCAGATCGACTTTACCGGCGTAGTATCAGGTCCTGAGATAGAGGTCCTTGGCAACAGTCAGGTGATTTTGGACGGCGACACGACTCCTGATCCGAGCGACCACACGGACTTTGGAAGTTTGTACGTGGCCAGTGGTTCAGTCACGCGGACATTCACTATCAGGAACATAGGCTCAGAAGATCTGAATCTAACGGGCAGTCCGGACCGAGTGGTCATCGCCGGCAGTGGCGACTTTGCAGTGACACAGCAGCCTACCTCGCCGGTGACTGCTAATGGTGGCACAACTACTTTCGAGATAACGTTCGATCCGAGTAGCTATGAGACTAAGACGGCTACAATCAGTATTACCAACAACGACTATAATGAGGATCCCTATGATTTTGTTATCCAGGGCACAGGCGTGCTTTTTGGCAGCCAGCAGGTCATAAGCACTCAGGCTGAGGGAGCATACTCCGTCTATGCCTGTGACCTGGATGGTGATAGTGATAGTGACGTCCTTTCAGCCTCTAACTCCGATGACACGGTCGCCTGGTATGAGAACCTTGGTGGAGGTACTTTCGGCACCCAGCAGGTAATCAGTACACAGGCGGATGGGGCACGATGCGTCTATGTTTGCGACCTGGATGAAGATGGCGACAACGACGTCCTTTCGGCCTCTTGGTTCGATAACAAGATCGCATGGTATGAAAATCTTGGCAATGGTGCTTTTGGTAGTCAGCAGGTTATAAGTACGCAGATGCAATCGGCAGTGTCAGTCTATGCCTGTGATCTGGATGGTGACGGTGACAACGACGTCCTTTCTGGCTCGTGGGATGGGAAGGTCGCATGGTATGAGAATCTTGGTGGAGGTATCTTTGACACCCAGCAGGTCATAAATATACATGCGAGCTCGCCAGAGTCAGTCTATGCCTGCGACCTGGATAGTGATGGTGACAACGACGTCCTTGTGGCCTGCGGCATCGCCTACAGGATCACATGGTATGAGAACCTTGGCGGAGGTACTTTTGGAGGCCCGCAGGATATCGTTTCGGGGTCACTAGCAAATTCGGTCTATGCTTGCGACCTGGACGGAGATGGTGATAATGACATCCTTTCAGCATATGACTACTACGACAAGATTGCATGGTATGAGAACCTTGGCGGAGGTAATTTTGGTAATCAGCAGGTGATAAGTACACAGGCGAATGGGGCAGAATCAGTCTATGCTCGCGACCTGGATGGTGACGGTGATAACGACGTCCTTTCAGCCGATGACAGCAAGATTGCCTGGTATGAGAACCTGGGCGGAGGTAATTTTAGCAGCCAACAGGTTATAAGTACAGAGGCGGACTACGCAATCTCAGTCTATGCCTGTGATCTGGATGGTGACGGTGACAACGATGTTCTTTCAGCCTCCGCTGGGGATGACAAGATCGCCTGGTATGAGAACTTCAGATCGCCCGGAGTAGGGTCGCCGGAGATCGATGTTGAACGGGATGGCACAGACGATATCCACGCACACTCGTTTGGAACTTTGGAGGTTGGGCAAAGCGCCTCGCAGGAGTTTACGGTGCGCAACGAGGGGGATGCCAACCTCGTGGTAATCCAGGCAGGGGGGCTGGTCAGTCCGTTTAGCATCAGTCCGCTTAATAGCTGGGATAGTAATGATGATTGGTTAATTCCTGCTGGTGGTACACAGACATTCACGGTGAGTTTTTCTACAGACAATCGGGGGGATTACAGCGATAATCTTGTACTTACCAACAACGATTTGGATGAGGGCGTCTACCTGATCAGTTTTAACGGTATAGCATTACGTCCTGAGATAGAGGTTCTGGGCAACACTCTGGTGATTTTGGATGGTGACACGACTCCCAGTCTGAGCGACCACACGGACTTTGGTAATGTATACGTGCCCAGTGGTTCAATAACACGGGCATTCACTATCAGGAACGCAGGCTCGAAAGATTTGAATCTGACGGGCAGTCCGGACCGGGTCGTCATCACCGGCAGTGGCGACTTTACGGTAACTCAACAACCTGCTTCGCCGGTGGCTGCTTATGGTGGCACGACTATTTTCGAGGTCACGTTCGATCCGAGTAGCTATGAGATAAAGACTGCTACACTCAGCATTGCCAACAACGACAGCGGTAAGAATCCTTATGATTTTGTTATCCAGGGCGAAGGTTCGCTTTTTAGCATCCAGCAGGTTATAAGTACGCAGGCGGATAGCCCACGCTCGGTCTATGCCTGTGACCTGGACGGTGACGGCGACAGCGATGTACTTTCGGCCTCTTACGAGGACAACAAAATCGCCTGGTATGAGAACCTGGGTGGTGGCACTTTTGGTATCCCGCAGGTGATAAGCACTCAGTTAGTATACCCAACCTTAATGTATTCCTGTGACCTAGACGGTGACGGCGACAACGACGTCCTTTCAGGCTCGTACCTCGATAAAAAGATCGCCTGGTATAAGAACCTGGGCGGAGGTACCTTTGGCCCCCAGCAGGACATAAGCACGCAGAAGAGTGTGCAGTCGGTCTATGCCTGCGACTTGGACAGTGATGGTGATAACGATGTCCTTTCGGCCTTATTGTGGGATGACAAGATCGCCTGGTTTGAGAACCTTGGCGGCGGTGCTTTTAGTAGCCAGCAGGTCATAAGTACGCAGGTTGGCAGTCCAACCTCAGTGTATGCCTGCGACCTGGATGGTGACGGTGATAACGATGTCCTTTCGGCCTCTACCTTAAATGACAAAATAGCCTGGTATGAGAATCTGGGCGATGGTACTTTTGGCAGCCAGCAGGTCATCAGTACGCAAGCTAATAGGCCAACGTCAGTCTATGCCTGCGACCTGGATGGAGACGGCGACAGCGATATACTCTCAGCTTCTGAAGGTGACGACAAGATTGCGTGGTATGAGAATCTCGGTGGGGGAACCTTTGGTAGCCAACAGGTCATAAGCACACAGACGGACGGAGCGATATCGGTCTATGCCTGCGACCTGGATGGCGACGGTGATAACGACGTCCTTTCAGCTTCCCTCGACGACGACAAGATCGGCTGGTATGAGAACCTGGGTGGTGGTACTTTTGGCAGCCAGCAGGTCATAAGCACTCAGGCGGATGGGGCAAACTCAGTCTACGCCTGTGACCTGGATGGTGACGGTGACAACGATGTCCTTTCAGCATCTTCTCGCGATGACAAAATAGCCTGGTATGAGAATCTGAGATCACCCGGAGTAGGGTCGCCGGAGATCGACGTTGAACGGGATGGAACAGACGATGTTCACGCACACTCGTTCGGTACTCTGGAGGCTGGCCAGAGTGTTTCGAAGGAGTTTACTGTCCGCAATGAGGGGAATGTTGACCTCGTGGTAACCCAAGCGGCTGGACTGGTCAGTCCGTTTAGTATCAGTCCGGTCAACAGGACTGATAGTACTGATGACTGGTTAATACCTGCTGGTGGTATAAAGACATTCACAGTGAGTTTTTCTCCGGTCGATGCGGGCGATTATAGCGATACTCTTGTACTGACCAATAACGATTCGGATGAGGGCAGCTACCAGATCAGTTTTACAGGCAGAGTATTAGGTCCTGAAATTGAAGTTCTGGGCAATAGTCAGGTGATTTTAGATGGCGACTCGACTCCTAATCCGAACGACTACAGGGATTTTGGTAGAGTCTGTGTGCTCGTTGGTTCAGTCTCGCAGACATTCACCATCAGGAACACAGGCTTAGAAGATCTGAATCTGACGGGCAGTCCGGACCGGGTGATAATCACCGGCAGCACTGACTTTGTAGTGACTCAACAGCCAAGCTCACCGGTAGCTGCTAATGGTGGCGCGACTACTTTCCAGATAACATTTGATCCGAGCGGCTATGGGATAAAAACCGCTACAATCAGCATTGATAACAACGACGAAGATGAAAATCCTTATGATTTTGTTGTCCAGGGCACAGGTGTGCTTTTTGGCAGTCAGCAGGTCATTAGTACGCAGGCAATGAACGCCCAGTCTGTCTATGCCTGCGACCTGGATGGTGATGGTGACAACGATGTCCTTTCGGCCTCTCTCATGACCAATGAGATCGCCTGGTATGAGAACCTTGGTGATGGTACGTTTGGTGGCAAACGGTCGATAAGCATTTGGGCAGATGCGGCAAGGTCTGTCTATGCATGTGACCTGGATGGTGACGGTGATAACGACGTCCTTTCAGCCTCCCGCGACGATGACAAGATTGCCTGGTATGAGAACCTGGACGGAGGTACCTTTAGCAGCCAGCGAGTCATAAGTATTCAGGCGGACGGTGCAGAATCGGTCTATGCCTGTGACCTGGATGGTGACGTTGATAACGATGTACTTTCGGCCTCTGTAAATGACAACAAGATCGCCTGGTATAAGAACCTGGGCGGAGGTACCTTTGACAGCCAGCAAGTGATAAGTATGCAGGTGGACCTGTTAGAGTCGGTCTATCCCTGTGACCTGGATGGAGACGGTGACAACGACGTCCTTTCGGCCTCCTCTGTCGACAACAAGATCGCCTGGTATAAGAACTTGGGCGGAGGTACTTTTGGCGGCCAGCAGGTAATAAGCATCCAGGCGATCGGGGCAACCTCAGTCTATGCTTGCGATTTGGATGGAGATGGTGACAACGACGTCCTTTCGGCCTCTTACTTCGATTATAAAATTGCTTGGTATGAGAACCTGGGCAGCGGTACTTTTGGCAGCCGGCAACTCATAAGTACGCAAGTGGAAGGGGCAGAATCAGTCTATGCCTGTGACCTGGATGGTGACGGTGATAACGACGTCCTTTCGGCCTCTCGTATCGACGACAAGATCGCCTGGTATGAGAACTTAGGCGGTGGTACATTCAGCGGCCAGCAGGTCATAAGTACACAGGTGGACTATGCGATCTCAATCTATGCCTGCGACCTGGATGGTGATGGCGATAGCGACGTCCTTTCGGCCTCTGGCTTAGACCACAAAATCGCCTGGTATGAGAACCTCAGACAAGCCCCAGGATCGCCGGAGATTGATGTTGAACGGAATGGCACAGACAATGTCCACACACATGCGTTTGGCATTGTACAGGTTGGCCAGAGCGTTTCGCAGGAGTTTACGGTACGCAACGAGGGGGATGCTGACCTCGTCTTGACTCAGGCAGCGGGGCTGGTCAGTCCGTTCAGTATCAGTCCGGTCAACAACAGTGGTAGCACTGATGACTGGGTCATTCCTACGGGTGGGACGCAGACATTCACGGTGAGCTTTTCTCCGGACAGTTCGGGCGGTTACAGCAATACTCTTGTACTGACCAGCAACGATTCGGATGAGGGCAGCTACCAGGTTATTGTCCAGGGCACAGCGTCTGTACCATCAGGTGATAATGTTGCGTTGGGCAAAGCGGCCAGTCAGTCCAGCACTTGGGGCCCTGGTTCTGCGGAGCGGGCTGTGGACGGTAATAGCAGTGGGAACTGGGCTGATGGGTCCGTCACCCACACGGATCTTCAGACGCATCCGTGGTGGCAGGTGGACCTGGGCGAAGTTTATTCTGAGATTAGCGGGATAGAGATTTGGAACCGTACGG
>Ga0315296_10000636_pt1 | contig 31754 bp, 86 predicted proteins | sample YL17G14_18_MG_FD_203921 | JGI IMG/M metagenome (GOLD analysis project Ga0315296, IMG submission 203921) | Sediment microbial communities from Yellowstone Lake, YNP, Wyoming, USA - YL17G14_18 | ecosystem: Environmental > Aquatic > Freshwater > Lake > Sediment | place: USA: Wyoming | collected... | reverse complement strand
GATAACTTGTAAACCCGGAAAGACCGGAGTAGCCGATAAGTTGGCCTTCTTTTACTTCCTGCCCTTCAGATACCTGAATACCCTTGCGTAAGTGAACATAATGCGAATCCTCGCCATATTTGTGCTTGATCATCACGAAATTGCTCTTACCCAGGTATCTTCTCTTTAAAGCTCCTTCCGCATGACCGTCCTGCATCCTGGTTACAACCCCTCCCCCGGCTGCAAGGATGGGCGTCCCCACTTCGAGAGCGAAATCCACGGCGTTTCTCTGCCAAATCCCTTCGTAATGGAACGGTGCAGGTCTAACGTCGATTTTCTTGTCGAATGGTAGCCTGTAGATGTTTCTTGACCCGGTTGAAATTCGCATATTTATCCCGCTACTCCCACAGAATATAATCCCACTGTGAAGAGGCCAACTGCCCCGAGAAACATGCTCAATTTCCACAGGCCACGCGCCTCCAAATGTCCAATGATGAGAGAGACTCCCAGGACTATCATGCCGAAACCGAATATTGCCAGGTTCGTGTTCATGGCCCCCTCGGATTTACGCGCCTGTCTATGCCTACCCGGTTCTCTTCCAGGATCAGACCACCGATCCCACTGATGTACGGGCGCATGTAGGGCTCGTGATAAGCCCAGGGCCACCACCGTTGCCACCAGGTCTCCTCCTTCTCCTTCTGGACGTGGGCGAGGATCCGGTAGGTCTTGTTCAGCTCGATGGCATTGAAGGTATTCCTGACGAGAGCCTGATACTGGTCGTTGCCGGGCGCGTGATGCTTGAGACTTCCGATGTGCAGGAACAGCTCGTGCAGCACGCACCAGGATATCTCGAACAGCTCTTCCCCGCCGATCTTATCCTTCACTACGACGTAGCCACGGTCAAGATCGTCCGGTTCAGGCTCAAGCCGCTTACTGACGAACTGCGTTTTGACTTCGTAGAAGCCAAGATATATGTGCAATTTTTCCTGTTCCTCCAGAAAGGCTGTATATGCGGGATCCGATGCATCGGCCCTCTTCATCGAGTAATCTCCGGAGACGAACCTGTTCTGGCAGACCAGACATTGCATCAGGAAATCGTGGCTGGCATTCTTGTAGGCTTCCCCGAGATTCATCATCAGGCCGCCGCATTCAGGGCACCGCCAGTCCCACTTCTTCTTCCACATCTCCGTTGCCCGGAAGTTCTTTTCCCATTCCTCAAGGTGGGCGATGCGCTCCCTCCAGGTCGGCCCGTAAGGGTGGGCCCGGTCATCGAGACCGCAGCCACCACATGAGCATGAGTTCCGCAGGCTCATTCCATATCCTCCGAAACTTTCCTGTGCTCCACGAGGATTGCCCGGTATTTTTGTATAAATTCCGGATCGAGGAAATTGTAGTCGAAGGGGACTACTTTGATGATTCCCTCTTCGAGCATAATCTGATCCATGGCGTCCAGGTGCTGTCTGCTCTTGATATAACCGACGAGGGTTGGCCAGCGGAGCCAGAATTCGACTAGGAGGCTGTGGTACTCGAACAGAACCTGGTTCTTCAGGAAGTGCATCAGGCCCATATTCCCTCCAGCCCGAGCCACTTGGGTTTGAAGACCAGCAGGTGCGCGAAGAAGATCAGGGCCGCCATCGTGTAGGCGAGGAGAGCAAGGTGGAAGGTAGAGACCTGGAGCACGAAGGCAAAGAGGATTATGGCTACGACACTCACCGTATCGAGCACCGTGAGCAGGCCCAGGTCCAGGGACGAGTAGCTCATTCAGCCGTCTTCTCCGTCGGTGACTTGACTTCTATCTTGAGGATGGTGTAATGGAAGTACGAGACCAGGAAGGCCATATCCCCGGCCATGACGAGGATCCCCCAGCCGGTCATGGTGTGCGAACTGTTGACCATAATGATGATTATGAGCCCGGCCAACATATCGACGATGGTGAACGGGATCAGCATGTCGGCCACCGCCGCCTCACTGATATTGAGAACCCTGAAGAGCTGCCAGTACCCTATGACCGCGCAGAAGATGCAGCCTGCCGCGATGTACCAGGGATAGCCGAACTGCATGATGGTGGCATACCCGAGGTAGTAGATGAGGGTGCCCCAGGCCAGAATTATGACCGGACCCCAGAACCACCACTTGTTCCAGAGCTGGAAATGACTCCAGGGGAAGTTCGCAAAGGCGGTTTCTGACATAATATCTGAATCCGCTTGACTATTATAAAAAAGTCCCGTTTAGATGTCGAGTTCCCTGCAAAGTTCCTCGAAGTCCCGCGTTCTCTCGGGATGCTTCTTTCCCTCTTCGAGCTGCTGCATGATATCCGGATCCGCGAGGATCTCTTCCTCAGCGGTGAGCTTTCTTCCAGGCATGAGCAGTCGTTGTCCTGGGAACCTAAAATAGTTTCGCCGCGAGTTCTTTGCTGCCGCAGACCTCTTCGCCCCACTTGTTGGCTTCGATGTAAAGCCTGGCGGCCAGCTTACCGGTGATGGTCGGCTCATATTTGGCCTGGATGACGTGCCTGATGTAGAGTGCCAGGCGCACGAGGAACTCCGTTTGCCGCCCAGGATCTCCCTTGATAGTGAGAAGCTCGGCCCGTTCCCTCCTGAGCCAGCGTCGGCTCACGCGCTGCCAGTCGCGGTAGACCTCTCCTGCTACCTTCGCTTTCTGCTGGCAGCTTTCGATGTACTGCGTCTTCAGCGGCTTCTGCTTTCTTTTCATACACGGCTTCTTTCGTACCATACTCGTTGCATATGCACGTATGTCGGTATATCTATATAATTATATCGTTTCAGAGGAAAGTGCATGAGGTGGATGGTGGGCGGGGAGGGCCGAATCGTGGCCCTTTCCCCCGCCTCGTCAGGAGTGTGCCCATCCGCGAGGTTTTTGGAGAGGGACACAGGCCCTCTGGCGAGCCGATTGCGTGCTCCGACCCGCCCTGGGCCTGGACCTATGAACGTACCCGTCGTTCTCCGTTGCCGATGGTGAGAAGGCGGAACTGGAATCCCGTTGCCTTCATAATGGATGGAGCGCGGAGACCCCCGTTTTTTAAACGGGGGGGAGGAAGCGCGTCCTGTCACCTCTGAAATCTTTTTGTCGCATATTATGTGATCTCCGGGTTTTCCCCGGGTAACATTTCCCTTCGACCTTGCAAGGAAGGCTTAGTACACCGGAGTGTACGCCGGGTTCGGCGTGCCCAGAGGTGGGCGGGACTAGGGAAGCATCCCGATCCGCTCTTGTAGCCTTCAATGCGCTTGACATCGAGTTTTCACCCTTGTTTCAGTCTAGTCAACTATTTTGTCTCGCTTAGCCGTTTGCAAGCCACCCGATTCATCAGGTGGTGGTTGACTCCGTGATCCCATCGGCCTATTTGTTCGGCATCGGATAGAGCTGGTTCTTCCCTGCCCGGATGTGGAGCAGTTCTGGATCTCTCTCGTGCCCGTGTCGCAAACGCGGGTTGGTGCTGAATGCCGACAAGCATAGGGCCATTATGGGAGCACCCCGCCCCGACGGGGCATCCCTCACCATCCTGGCCTGGACGGTGCTGGCCGCTTGTGCGGCAAGTAATGATATACCGACATATCATATAAACATTCCGATATTTTCCGTCGAACCTACGTGCATATGCAAGGAGGTTCGATGATGATGATAGTAGTAAAGGGGATCCCTATTTCACTTCGACGCTCAACAGGTCAACGTACAGTTTCCCCACGACGTAACTTGCGTATTCCACAGGATGGAGCTGCCTGTACACCTTGATTTCCGTGAAGCCCTCTGGATACAGCCAGAGATACTTCGGAGAATATCCCGTTTCCTGTTCGCGCCACTCCTGCCCCTCCTTCGTTTTCAGATGGATGAGGCATTGGTCCTCCTCGAACTCGATGTAGGGGCCGTGCGCCCCTATTACGACGCGATTGAACCCTGTCAGGAAGGAGACGTGATTGATGCTGACCGCGCAGCTCGTCGGAACCTGCCCCGCGAGCTTCCGGTGTTCGTCAGTCAGCCGCTTCAGAAATGCCTTCGTGCCCTTGTAGTTCTTCGACTCCAGCTCCTTCCGGAGCTCGCGGACCCGCTCTGCCGTCATGTGATGTACTTGATGGTGCAGGAACCGTTGGCCGGTGGATCTGCGAATTCGATGATGAAGTTCCACCCATCTTGCTTGTCACGCCGGAATTTCCCGAACTTGTACTGCGTGACCATGTTCCTCAGAAGAGAAATCTTCGTGGCCTTGTCCTGGTATTCGCCGGTCATCTCGTAGGTGAGCCACATGTTATTCGGGAGCTCGAACTTCAGGTGCGCCTCGGCCAGTCTGCCCTCGCGTTTCTGCTCCGCGATGCCACGGACCTGCCCGTAGTACCATTTCAGGATCTTCTGATAATCATGCTGGGCATTCGGATCCTTGACGAGCTTGGAATTCATGATGAGGGAACCATAGACCATGAAGAGGGCCACGAATGGACTTAGGAGTTCCATTCCCGTCATATAGAGAGCCCACTTCAGGCGTTCTTTCATGGGCATCTCCATCCATTCGCTGTTCGTGACGACGGAGCGATTGCTGTTGAAGATATTCCCAAAGGTGTTCAGGGAGTAGTCCATGGTGACTTCCCCCTTGGATAAGTCCAGGACAATCTCGGCATCGAGAGCCCTGGTTCCTGAATAGATACTCATTGAAAACCTGGCCCTGTGGAGAACATCTCCACTGGGCCGCCCTGTCGTACCTTACTCAATGACGAGAATGGGATCCCCGAAGAGTGAGCCTTTCTTCTTTGCCTTGGCCACGTCCCCAGGCTCTACGGCCTTGACCACTGGGGGTGGCGGCGGGGTAAGATGTCGCTCGTTGTCGTTGATGTGCGTGTCCAGCTTCTGCTCAACATGCTCAACTTTTCCTGAGAGGTCTTCAATATCCTTACCGGGTTCCATAAGATGGAGTGAACTTGCGAGTATAAATCATTTCGGTTCAGGAAAGAGTTGCTTGCGATGATTTCGTCCGGGCCCTAATTACATTCCTCATGAGCGATCTCGATTTGTATGCGGTGATGGTCCGCGAAAACGTATGGTATCTCTTCGACCATGGCTTTACTTTCTTCCTGATATCGGTGAATCCCGCGATTTTCAGGTTGATATACGCTCGCGCCCAGGATCCTGCTGAGGGATACATCCCGAACATGAAGACCAGCTTGCCCCCTGGCTTCAGAACTCGATAAATCTCCCGGTAGGTGTGCAGATTCCCGAAGGCAATGAGCAGGGCACCACGGCTGATCACGAAGTCGAAGAAGTCATCTGCGATGGGGATCCGGGCCTTCTCCACATTAACGGCAATATATTCGACCCCTGGCTCGGTGCGCCCATGAAGGTCGATGGCATGGGTGGCCCCAGGATATACTCGACCTCCTGCACCGAGGTCAAGGATGAATCGTTTAGATTTCAAGGCATACCTCACCGAAAGAAGGTTATTTGAAGTGATTCCTGACCTGTCGTACCAGGGCATCGATGGAATACACGATTTTGACTGCTGGCCTTACGAATTTCATTTGAAGTTCCACATCCCTTTTTCTCTGGTATTTTGGATGAATACCCACGAATATGGGTTTATTAGTCATCGACCAGGTGCCAAGCTCGTACAGCACAATCGGATTCAGGGTTTCCGGTGAGAACCAGAATGAAATTGCCCCGGCCTTTCTTAAATAATCGTGTTCCCATTTCACCTGTTTGTGCGCGGCCCTTGGATCTGATATCGGGAAATTCTTCCTCCGTGGATTGAACACGACGATATCTTTGTCCACGAGCTTGCTGGCCATCTGCTGCTGCCAATCGGGGCATCCTGTAATTCCTCCCGCGAGAAATAGGGATGGCTTCTGTCCAGAATATGTATTCGGTGCTTCGATGTACATCATGGTTTTATCCCTCTTTTTTGTCAGGAACCCCCTTCAGGAGATCCTTGAACCGCCTCTTGTGCTTCTTGACGAGCTGGAACCAGCGTTCCGCTTCCTCTGTGGTGAGAATGACCCCGAAGTATGCCTTCCTGGAGACTGTGGTTTCCTTGATGATCCTGTTTTTCTGGTCGATGAGCCAGGAATGTGGTTCCCACAGGCCGTCAATCCCGAGGCCGTAGCCAGTCACGACCTTCCAGCCTGCGGCATGGCCGGTCTTCTCCCAGATCGAGGCTGCATTCCCGTGACACTCATTCGGCAAGGTCCACTTCTGGTGGGTGTGCTCCCACTTATAGCTCCTGAACCACCGGCCCCGCTGATACAGGGTCCGGCAGGGTAACTGCGAGGTCTGGCGCGAGACCGTGTTGCCACCGATGCCCAGGAGCCTTTCCTTGAGGAGACGGTAACTCTTGGTCGAAAGGCTGCTGCCGATCATCTCGTACCGCTCCACAGTCTTGGCCCCTTTCTTCGTTGCCCTGGTTCGGAGGCGCATCGGGTGGATCCACCTCAAGGAGATGATATTCCCCTCGGCTACCTGGAGGGTGTCCGGTCCCCAGGTGGTCGCAGTCTCCTCGAACCCGATCTCGAAGGTGTAGACAGTATATCCTCTCGGGAAATGGGGCGGCGCGATGCCCGTGCATTGGCCGATGAAGGTCCGGTGGCCCTTGCCCCAGCGAACCGTGACCCGATACCAGCCTTCCTTTTCAACCTGCGGCCTGCTCATTTCCTGCCTTCCTCCAGAATCTGGTACTCCTTTCTAAAAGGTGTGACGAACCAGAACTTGAACTTCGTCCCACATTCCTTGCAGCGCGGGGTCCAGGAAGTCGTACCGAAGTACTTACCGCACCTTGGACAGTTCACCCAATGCTTCTTCCTGGGGGCCTCTGCCGGACCCCGCCCCGCCGCTTCGTTGCTCCGCCAGTTGCCCCGCGCCATCTTATCGACCCCTGTTCCTGAATCGTCCCTGATTCAGCCACCGAACACTCACATTGGTCTTTGAACCAACTCCGGTGAACGTCACGGGAACCCATTGCCTCCCTCGTTGAGATGGTTCCACATTCACTCGTTTCAGACCCTGGGACTCCAGGATCTCTTTAATTCGACGCTCGGCAGCAGGGCGAATGACAGTCGTGCCTGTTCTTTCCTTCGGGCCGTATCCAATGCCGATATATCCCCGGTAGTTCGGGCCTGAAGCACTTGGATGTCCCGCGCAGCTCATGCAGGTTCTATAACCCTGTCGATTCAGCTCAAGAACCGGCTGCCGTATTTCGGGATCGATATCGTATGGCAGACGATTTCTTTCCATCTCATCCATCTCGGCGTGAGTGGGGAGCTGCTGTCCGCGCCTCAATATGAATATGTCCTCGTGCATGTCTGGGTGTTCTCGTATATACCGACGAAAGCGTTTTGTCCTATCCATTCTTTCTACCCCTTTTCTTCAATATCTGCCGACGAATCGAATTCTTGAAAACCGGAAGTTCCAGCCAGTCTTTAACCCCATCGGGACATTCCGCATCGTAATGTCTCCCTTTCCATTTGATCCAGTAATGACCAGGTAAATCGATAATCGTCCCCTTGTAATTCACTACCAAATTCGTGGGTTCCCCTACGAATTTGATGCCCATCTTTGCCATCTTTTTATGCTCGTCCAGGAGCATCTGAGTTGATTCCACTATATTCCAGACAGATGCGCCAGGGATTAATGAGATCAAGTCGTCAGCGAATTCCTCGCAGGAACCGTTATTGATGTCGTAAGCCGTTGTCCCAGGGCGTATCTTGAGATACCTGTCCCTCACCATCTTAACGAGCTGTGGAACCGTTACCATTCAGAGTCTCCCCTTCAACGCCGTGAGGCCAGCTAACGCTGCCGCCATCGTCGGATGGCAGATTCTATCGCTAACGTAGTTGGCCCACACGTCCCAGTCCAGCATCCCTTTCCAGGCCGGGCCGTATGCTAGGGGGGCATTGTCAGAGAGATCCCCGAAATTCTTAATATGCCTGTCCTTCGTAATATCCCAGGCTTTGATGTAGAAGCATGGCTCCCAGTCATTGGCATCATTCGAGATGACAACGAGCCACCTGGACCTTTTTCGCATGAATACCTCTTCGTGCCACACCGGACTGCTTACCAGTACACCCACGTCACTTACCTCCTCGCTTCTTCTTCGCCCACCGGATCTTCGACCTCGGCACCTTCTGCCATTCGCGCTTCTTCATCAAGTGGAGGTTTGGTGACATGTACTCCCCCTGATACGGCCAGATCCTCATGATCTGCGCTGATGTCACATGATTGAGCCAGAAGTCCAGAGTTTTGACCATATATCTTAACTCGAACTTCTTTTTTAATGGGTTCCATTCTTCTACGATGTTCGTTACATCACCGTAGATCGAGCCCTCACCCCAAGGCCACTTATACTTCACCTGGACCTTCATTTCAGAGTCATCCCAGCTTCTTTGAAGAAATCTACATATGGGATTTTCTCAATTTTCACGAGCTTGTGATTTTTATACGTGAGAATGGTTACTTTGTCCGGCCCCCCACTTGCTATGTCTATTCGATTCCTGTAGATATCCGCCCTTCTTTCCGTGTCCTGAAGTCAAATCCCCCCGTATTCCGATATTTATAGCCGCGTTTTCTGGCTATTTTATAGAATGCCGCGAGGATATCCGGCCCTGTCGGTTTCATAACCTCATCGCCGCTTCTCACCCACCCAGACGTGCCATCTCGTGTGCCCTCTCAACCAGCTCCCGTGCTTGACTCCTGGACCACCCCGCTCCTTTGTCGTTGTGATCCTGGCGTTGAACCCGAGATTTCTCCAGACCCTGGCAGTTACCTTCGCATCCGATTCCATGAGCTCTTCACGGTGATAGTAGAAGAAAGGTTCATCGGCCTTGAAACGTCGTTTCTGCGGTTTGAATGGGTATTTATGGCTGCAATCCTTCATCAACCTGAAGACTTCCTCCGAGGGTTTCTGGGTGAAATACCCCCAATTGACTTTCTCGCAATCGTTCATTCTTCACCGTATGCGATATCTGGAGAGTCGTATCGCTCAATTGTCTTCCCGCCTCTCACCGTGGTCTTCGTTTCGATGTACCTTGGTGAGAGCCGCTTCGCGCTGATCACGTCCTCCTCAGAGATCCACATGATGGCCGGACCTGTGTGGGTTCTTGACTCGTCATGCCCGATATCGAAGATATAGGACATCTTCCCCTTGAGGAGTTTGGATGGCCCCCCGCTGGCGAGCTGCCCAACGAAGGTCATGTGTCCCCTTCCCGAAGGGATTGTGACCCGATACCACCCCTTTTTCACGAATTTGTCCTTCATCGCCTGTTCCTCTCAGATGGTAGGATGTGCTTTTTCCTCTTGCGTTTCTGGACCCTGGGGGCCACGTAGAGGAAATAAGTAACGAGATCGCTGCGTTTTAGTTCACCATCATGGTGTCCCACGTTTACCTCAATCACCCTCGCCAGGAAGCCGTTATTGCGGAGGAGCTTCACGGCTGCATTGGCTGACCGCTTCTGGTTATACTTCGTTACGAAGTAGTACGGTTTGTAGTCGAAGTCCCGTCTGGCCATGCGGAACTGGATGGCCTGGCTCGCCGCGAGCAGAAGGTCTTCTATCTTGACGGGCATTCTGGGCCTCAGAAATCGTAGGTCTTGTTCTCTTCGAGATCCTTGTGGACCCGGTTCCAGTCGAGCTTCTTTTCTCTGACTTCGATCAGGTAGATAATTACCTGGCCGAGATTTACGAAGCCGATGGCCCCCTTGAAGGCTGAACGCTTCAGGAGCCACTTGTATTTCGCCGTCGCCTTCTTGTGCAGGGTGAATCCCATCGCCTCTGCTTCTTTCTTGACATCGCTCTCTTTGTGCCGCATCATCTCAATCCCGCCCGAACATTCTGATGTTTTTGCTAATGGCCTTCGTCAGCGAACTGTTGATGACCCACTTGCCGTTCTCGTGTTCCACGACGTAATTGATCTTCCCGATCTTGCAGAATCCGACGAAGGGCTCGTCCTTATCCACTTCGAGTCTGCATCCCTTTTTCACGAGCTCGATTCCGCTGACTGTTTTCTTGCTTTTCCGGAAGATATTTCGTTTGATGTGCCTCATCTCCTCTTCCCCTCCCGTTTCCTGGCGATATCGAGAGCCTTCTTGATGACATTGCTCCGGTCCTCAGTCTGAGCTACCGCGTCCTTGTACTCTTTCTCCTCCAGGGAATAGAGCATTTCCCTCTGGAGCGGCGTGGCTGCCGCGATGCGCCTCTTCAGGCGGACGCCCCAACCGGTCTTCAGCCACTTCAGGTGGTTCTCCACCATCTTCAGGGCATGCTCTAGGACATAGGACGAGGATTTGGCGTAGTAATTCACGTCGCTCGCGCTCATTTCCGGCCCCCGGTCTTGAACCCCGGCGGATACGTGACCGTCATCACGCTCTTTCTGGTCCCCTGTTCCAGAATGCGTTTCGGAGTCTCCGCTTTTTCCCGGACATGACTGCCGCAGCCCATGTAACACCACCAGCTCCCATCGACGTTTGCCGCCATGGTCTGGCCGCAGAACGGGCAATCTGCGAACTTCCCGTTGGCCGTCCGTATGATCTTCAGCTTCTTCGGCCAGAGGATCCTTCCCGTCGAATCGAGCTCGACGTTGAAGGTCTTCTTCGTGCTCCCTGGCTGCTGGCTGACTGGAATCTTCCGTATTGTCCCTGGTCTCCTGATCATGCTTTCCATCTCCTGTCCTTCAGTTCGTAACCGAGATCCTTGAGACACTGCTGCGCTTTCAGGAAGAGCTCACCCATAATGAGGTGGACTTTCCCGTGGTCTTCCCCAAATTTCACGTTTTTGGTGAAGGTCTTGACCTTCTTCCAGGTCAGTTCCTCCTTGCGCTCAATGTAGGCGATGTACCTGACGGGCTTCGAGTGGTCGTAGCCCCGGCCCGTATCCGAGATCGGCGCATGCCGGATCACGGTCACGAAGTAAGCTACCCCCGCTGCTACCCCCCACGCGCCCAACTTCTTGAACATGACCCTCTGGAACAATGCTGGATCCTCGGGCAGAACCTGCGCCATGACTTCATACCTCGGAGTTGGCTTTCGCCAACGCCATGTCGAACTTTCTGTGCCTCGCAGCCATCGAATCCAACCAACCCAGGTCTCTTTCCAGGGCCTTGATCTCTGCATCCAGCAGTTTGTGGACCTTGGCACCGTACTTGTCCGTCATACCTGGGATTGGTGTCGCGTTGTCACGCAGGCGTTTAAGTAAGGTGATCTCCTCGACTATACTTGTCCCCAGGTCCGTATTGGCTCCGTGAACCCCCTTTGTCATTTCTTCCTCCGCAATGCTGTCTTTGGAACCAGGACGACCTGGCCCTTTTTCCCCGACCTGTTCCGGCCAGGCAACCGGCAGTCCCTCAGCAGTTTGACCCTGACCTTCTTCGGCGTCTCCCCCACCACCTCGACGGGGATGTAGTTGAGCCCCTCCCATCCCTGCGTGGCGATGAAGGTCTCCATCGGATCAGTCCCTGGGCACCCACTTGTTCTTGACCAGCTCGTACAGCGAGTCCTTGCCCCTGGCCTTGTACTGGTGCATGAAGAAGCGACCTGTGGATATATGCTTCTGGTACAGTATGGCTCCTTGAGAGGCCGCGTTGCTCTTGAGCACTCCGAGAATCGCCGCATCCATCTCGGCCACGCTCGGGAGCGGCAGTGGCTGTTTGTACTCGGCTGATTTCGCCCCCGCAGCCGTCTCTACCCAGAGCGACCACAAGGGCCGCGCTGCTACGGCCTGCTGCCGCCTTATGTTCCTTGCACTCCTGAAGACTGGCATGGTTTCACCTCACTCGTGATGCAGGGCGAAGACCTTGGCCTGCTCGTAAGCTTCCTCAAAGAGCTCTTCCGGCTTCGTCTCCCGAATGAACTTCCGAGCCTCGTTCTCAGCCTTGACCCGCGACTTGTTCCATCCGAAGACCTGGACTTCATTACCTGCCGAGACCAGATGGATGTAAAATCCATCCTTCGGAGTTCCCTCGACGATTACTTTTGTCCTGGGCTTGCCATGGATTTGATATTGGACCCAGGATCCCCCGTTAGGGAGTGTTCCGCGTTCCTCTTTCGCAACTGATGCCGTGTTTATCCCTTCCAATGTAATGCGAACACCATAGATGCCTCGTATGCAGAGTGGTAGAGTTCGCCCGGTTTCGTGGTTTTGATGAATTCCCTGGCCTCTTTCTCTGACTTCTCCTTCGACTTGTTCCATCCGAATCTCAGGGCTTCTTTGCCCGGGGTCCAGAGATCGATGAAATATCCTTCCTTTTTCGACCCCATGACAGTTACGTGGGTTGCTGGCCTCGTCCTCACCAGGAACTTGAGCCAGGTTCCACCCCCTGGCCAGGCTGCACTTGGGGGGATCCTTCCGCGTTCCTCTTTTGCAATCGATGCCATGAATCAGTATCTCCTCATTTCTTCGTTCTGCCATTCGGTCTTGAAAGTCGTGCCCGGCAGCTTGGTCATTGCCTTCAAGCGTTTCATCGCATTCGCCGCTGCCACCGCCCAGGTCTTCCCCGTCTTCGCGGTGAACCAGAAGTTCAGGCCCCAGCAGCCCCACTTAATGTACCCGTCCTCTGGGGGCTTCGGATTCTTGTAGCCCAGGTCGGGGGTGAAGTCCCCGCCGGAACTCATCCCGTCCCAGAACCCCCCGATAGGTTTTGGGAACGTAACGACAAGGACCGGAATCTTGAATGTAGGCCCTGCGCCTGGTCTCTCCCAGATTTCATTTGTCTTTGGCATAGTCCTCACACGATCTTCTTGTAAGTTACCCGGCTGCCTGCGTTGCGCGGGTCGTTTTTGATGTGTTCGACTGCACTCTTGACTATGCTTGCTGGACCATCGAAGATCCAGGAACGGTTCCCGCACCTGATTAGATATCCATGGTGCTGGATTTCCCTCGTGATTCCATTGACCGCCATTAGATCACCTCACGACCTTCTTGTAATGGACCTGATTGCCCTTGTTCATCGACTCGCGCCGGACCCTTGAGAGGGCTGCTTCCAGTTCGTGCTTCGAGCCGACGAATAGGTATTCGTTCATCCCGGCCCGGATATACCAGACCTCGCCATGTATTTGTTTCAGACCCGTGACTTCAGCGATTGCCATACCTCATTTCACCTGTTTGAACCGCTCTTTGGCTTCCTTGAGGGCCTGGGTTGCATTCCCTGCCCGTATTCCATAACTATCCAGCCATTTCCCGAGGAAGTAATCGTGGGTGCCTGCCTCGGTGATCATCACCCTGTACTGCCCCGGTCTGAGATACCATATCTTGGCCTGATACTCCTTCCCCGCGAATTTGAAGAATTTCGTCAAAGTGGGATTCTGTATGTTCCCGGATTTTTCTCCTGTCATCACCTGTCCCTCCACCATTTGATGATCGACTTGAATTTTTTTATGGCGATTCCGATGGCCTGTGTCCCGTTCCCCGCCGCCACCTGAATGAGTTCCTTGTACCTGTCTGTCAGCGGCTTTCCCTGCTCGTGGAAACTGACTGCGTAGACCTGCCGCTCGAATTTGCGCGGATGGAATGCTTCGACGTTGAACTTGATGCCGTCGATCTGGATGACCTTCTTGACGCGCTTTGGGTGTCCGGTCATGTCAGCCACCCGCCCAGTTTCCCCTTCAGATTCGGATAGGCCGCATATAGGGCCGCCGTAGAGTAATAGGTCTTGGGTTTGCCCCCGTCCCTCTTGACTGCGACCAGCCACCTGCCCTTGACGCGCTGTGTTGTTGGATCCCCCTTGCTGAGCTTGGACTTGAGAACGGCATATACCTCGTACTTGTGTCCCTTCACTACCAGGATTTTCGTTTCCACGTCTTTGGAGAGGTTCATTTTCGCCCCCCGATATTCTTCATCTCCTTGTACCTGGCCTTCAGTCCCGCCGCACCAGCCGCTTCGAGCCAGAGCATCATTTTCCCTGCGGGGAGCCTTTGGCTGATGTCTATCGTTCCCCCGGATTTCAGGACAATTTCGAGCTTCGGCTGGCCATAGGCCACGTCGATGTTCAGAAAGCTCACACTGGTCCGGTGCCCGTGCTGGGTCTTCTTCCACTTCGGCTGGGTCGGGAATTTTCCGATCCTGCCGAGGGTATCGAGGAGGGCCTGGCATTTCTTCGCGGATGCGCGTTCTGCCATGATTATTTTTCCCTCCACACGAAGACCCCGTACAGTTCCCGGTGTGGGATCCCCTCGTCCTGCTTGATCCTGGCCAGATAGCCCTCCATCCTCCTGTACTTCTCGGCCAGGGCCTCGGCCTCTTCCCGTGTCAGGCCGCCACGGACCCCGATGAACCGCCTGCCCTCCAGCACGAACCCCATGTACCGCTCGGAGTTCTTCTTCCTGAAGGCGTATTCCATCCCCAGCCGTTGCCGCGTGGAATCCACGCTGATCAGTTTCCTCGGTTTCATGTACCAAGGCCAGTTTTTTGGCTTCAAGTGTGTCGGTACTCGTGTCATGTCACTTCCTCCTGATGTAGACCTCGTAATTGGCATCCAAGCCCCCAGGGAGCATGTGAACCCATCGAACCGCCGCTCCACGGCTGGCATGAACTCCCTGCTCCTGGTTCCCTTGAGCTCTTTTATCATGGTCGCTTCCTCTTCGGAGCCTTCTTCCGCCTGTCCTTCCGCATCTCCGCAGCGGTATCCCGGACGGATTCCATCATGAGTGGATAGAGTTCCTTCGCTACGGCAATTTTCTCTTCGTAGCTGACCCTCCGGCCATGCCAGACATCTTCACCGACCTCCTCCTTGTACCGCTTGCGCCCGTTCTCGACCATGTTCACGATGAGTTTCAGGGCCAGCTCCTTGACGAAGATGCCCTTGATCTTCTTCCTGGCGAGGTTGTTCACAATCGGGATGTACTGCGAGCGATAGAGCTGGTAATCGTTCACGATGAACCGTGCAAGTTCCTCCTGTTCCCACGTTGCCATGTTTCTCACCCCCTCTTTGTTACATATATCCAGTAGAATTTCCGCCATTTTACGACACGGGCCTTGCGAGGTATACCCATGAGATACCCGTCGCGGATCTGATCCGCCCTCTTTTGTGCTTGAGGCTTGGTGTCGAACCTCTCGAAATGGAGCCTGAATTTCACTCCATCCCAGATGCGTTCATCTGCCGGTTCGTCGTATGGATCTGCCCAGTCATGCTTCTTTGTCATGGTTCAATCGAACTCCTTCCAACACTCCTTCTTCGCTGCACGACACAGTTCATCCATAGCTTCGGCGGATATTCCATATGCCGTCTTCCCTGGATGCAACCTCTTCGTCCTCATTTCGTCGTAGAAATCCTTGAAGAGTGCCCGATAGACCCCTTTGAATGCTTCCCTTTTTCGTTCCGATACCATGTTCTTCACGGCCCCTGCCGCTTGTAAACGGCATATTTGATATCCCAAAGTCCTGGCTTGATCCCGATGATCCTGACCAGTATCCCGATGTTCTTCAGCTTTTTCTTCTCGGCCAGGGCTTCCCGCCTCGTCTTGACCATATCGAACAGCCGGTACTCTTTCCCATCGAATTTCATGTAAGCACGAGCGATACTGTACTGCTTCGTCGCCATGTCATTTCCTCCTGAGATAGATGATATACGCCTCCGAGGGCCTCTGGACCCTCTGCTTCACGGCCCGTCCCCCCAGACCTTCCGGATACTGGGTTGCCACGCCAGGCATCATGACGATACCCTTCACGACCCGGGCTAGGTATCCTGATTTCCGATACTGCCTCGCCCACTCATGGGCCGATTCCCTGCCCAGGGTCCATTTCCTGGCCTTGAACAATTTACCGTCGAATTTCTTCACCGGGTTCTTGAACACATCTACCATGATCAGAGCCTCATGTTCGTCGCGTGCCAGGGCTTGACCGGCGTTTCCTTCAGCTTCTTTGCGTGAACAACGGTGTTCATGCCCCCTGCATGGACCCCGTGCCACCAAACCCCCATGTGGTCCCTGAACCAGACATCGACCCTGTGACCCCTGATGTTGTGCTTTCCGAAGGTTGCCCAGGCTACCGGGAAGCTGATCAGGCCGTCCCAGTTCGAGACGGTCTTGTTGTGATCCCCGAGGTAGAACATGTGCTTGTCCCCCGGTTTCTTCCTGGCAATGTCCTTCATCTCCACCCTGGCCAGGCATTCCCCACAGACCTTGTTCTTGCTCTTGTATGAGGGATACCCGTACCCCGGCCAGCCCGTGCCTGTTTCCGCCGCGAGGTCCGGGAGCTCCCGATGGCAATACGCACATTTGAAGGTATTCTTCCTCGGAATCACTGGTTTTCCACGCACCATTCCCTTCACCTTTTCTCCTTCTTTCTCAGGTAGATGGCCCCTGCTGCTTTCTTTGTCAGGAAACCTGCCTTATTCGCTTCCCTGCGATGTTCACTGAGGGGGTCTTTGTCGATGATCCAGAACCCGAAGGTCCAGACTTTGCTGCCCTCCGTGAACTGGAGTGGCATTCCCCCCTCGGAAGCGTTTTTGCCTAATTCCCTGATCCTCTGCCTTGCTGCCCTGTATGCGTTCCGATACCAGGATAGTTGTGTTGCCATTGGTTTCACCTCAATGCCTGTGCTCCCTCATGTACCGTTCCAGTTCCCTCTGTGCTGCCTTTTTCGTAAGTAGATCGGCGGTTGGCGGGATGGCTACGGTTGCATTCCGCGCCGGAATGAACATCGAAATGCCCCATTCCTTGCGCGTATACCCGTACCCGAAGGGCCGCGTGAACCTGTCGATATAGAGGATGGTCTGCCCATCTGATGAAATGTATCCGCCGACCCACTCCGGCGGCGTCTTCCTGCCCACATTCCTCTTGATCTGGAACCAGTCGTCCTTCGCCATGATTACCTCACGTAGACGCACCATTTGATGCGTCCCAGCCTGCCATCTGGCACAACCCTGGCCTTGCTGCCACGGTTTCTGTAGTGCTGCGCTATTTCCCTGGCAGCCGCTTTGTCGAGGCCCTCCCCTGCGAGAGCCCAGGACATTCCCTCGATCCTTCGATGAGATGGGTTAACCCAGTGTGCCATGATCTCACCACTTCTTCTGCGAGGCGTAGACTACCCCGTGCTTGAACTCGGGGCGTTTCTTGGCCATTGCTTCCAGGATGGCGTTCACGACGATGTTGGCGTCCGTCTTGTTGCCCGTGAAGCAGACGACGCTCTTGCCCTTCGGGTCGCCCATGAGCTTCGAGAGCCGGACGTTCTTGCCCCCTGCCTTCTTCACGATCCCCGAGATTTTCTTCGTCGGATATCCCCCCTCGTCCCAGATACCGGACCTGCCGATGTACCACCGTGTCATTTCCTTCCTCCCTTCTTGCCACCCTTGGGCTTTTTCATTCGCCTGGCGTAACTCTCTGCGTCTGATACATGCTGGAAGTGCGGATTTGAAGGATCCCCGTATTTCTGCATGATCTCAGCACCTGCCTTCGTGCTGAACGGGCCGATAACGTAGAGATACTTGTGGCCGTGAGAATCTTTAGTTGGCTCGGCTCGCGCTGTGAAGACCTCGCGCTTGTGATTCTTGAGAACCCCGATGTAGTACTGGCTCATTCATCGGCCTCAAGGTCGTGGACCCTCTTGGCATACTTGAATGAGCGGCCTTCCTTCGCGTTGGCTTTCTTCAGCCGTGTAATGATCTGGTCCTTCTCCTCTACTGTGCCATGAAAGACATAGTACCTGACATTCTTCCACATCGCATTCGAGTCATTTGGTCCCTCGAATTTGATGTAGTAAGTCGGATACCGCCATGCCAGGAGATAGAGCCCCCTGAAGGGCGTTGTCTTCTCCTTCACAGACTTTGGAATGAATCCCTTTGCTGCCATTATCACACCTTCCTGTCCATGGCAAGGATCCCTCCCTTGAGACCTGCCTTCGAGAGTTTCCTGACACTATCCCCTAGAATCGGACTGTTGAATGCATATGCAATGAGTTTCGTCTGCGGAGCGTCTGCCATAAACTTCCGGACCAGCCTGGTTGCCTCTTCCCTGTCGTAACTCCCGCCGAGCACAATGCTCCGGTGCGGGGTGATGAAGTAGATGTACCAGAATGGTTTCTTGTCTGGCCCTTCCTTTGCATTCATGTCGGCCTGGACTACGATCCGCGTCCTTGGGTGGCCCACCAGGTCGTACTCGGTCCAGTAGAATGGTCCGTAGCTCCCGGTGCTGACCTTTGCTTTCAGTCCCATTTTGCACCGTGTCCTTCCGGCGATTGCCGGTTGTCTTCTTCATCAAGGGCTTCCTCGACGATTTTGGCGGCTCGATTCAGGGATCTTCCATCCACGTAGATACACTGTCTCAGGCTGTAGGCCCGGTGCTCCTCGCGCTTCAGATACCGGATCTTGTTCTTCCGTAGGACCGACATGACGAAGGCAGCCTCTTTTTCCCTTGGGGTGGTGAAGAGCTCCTTCTTCCCCTTTGGCGGCGGCGGGAGCTGCATTTTAAGTCCCCCTCCATCCGCGAACCAGCAGGACGTTCATGTTGCCCCGTTTCTCCCACCTCGACGTGAGATAGCCTTTCTTGAGATAGTCCTTTTTCATCTTCTCTTCCTCCGTTTTCGCTGTTGCGATTGGTGCCCAGTGAATCTCCTCGACTGGAGTGTATTCGTGCTTGTGCCCCTTGGCGCGATGCCGCAGGATTTTGACCCGACAGACCGCGCCGGAATAGATCAGATTCATTTTGTAGCCCCTGATACGTTTCTCGGCCAGATCCCTGGTTTCCTTGATGGTATCGACGAAAGTGCTGCCATCGATGTTGTGGACGCCTCCCATCGCGCTCCCGGATCTGTGCCCGAGAGGGATCTGATTGGGGCCGCACCCCCAGGCCATCAGCGCATACCGGCGGTAATCTACGCCCATTATGGATACCTTCTCGATGCATTCGGATACCCGCAACCTACTTTCCCGGCAACATAATCGATTGCCTTCCTGAAGTTGGAGAACGTCTTCATCACCTTTGCGTAGCCCCTTGAAGTTATGTAGATAGCATCGCCACCCCTGCCGCCCAGGTGATCAGATGCCTGCCACATTGTTCCCGTCTTGATGTTTTTCCAGGTGCGAACCCATACATAGCCGTTATCGAAATCAGGAATTCGTTTCCAGACTTTCTTGTAAACCGGCTCTTTCCGTTTCTTCTCTGCCATGATCATCTCCTCCCCAGCCTTGCAGACTCCTTTCTGAAAATAATCTCGACCCAGAGCCCGTAGTTGTTCCAATTCACTCCCATCCTGCGAGCGAGCCGGTATTCCACCGCATTCGCAACGATATGGGCCTCACGAACCTCGGGTAGCCCATATTTCAATGCAACGTACCGCTCGATGGTTTCGTGGACCGCCAGGCAGATGGCATACTTCCGGTTATGCGTAATCTCCGGATGTTCCCTGACGACGGGCTTATCCTTCCGCCAGTCCCCTACCCAGAGAACGTGCTTCGGGATTTTGACCGTGTTCTTGTGCCATCGCCCATCATATTTGCAGGTGATTATTCCATCCTTGATCTTGACGTAAGTAACGTCCAGGCGCATCAACCTGGCAGCGACCCTTTTGAATCTGTCACGGACGAGGGCCAGGGCCATATTACTTCCCCTTAGATTTTCTCTTTGGTGGCGGTGATCCTGTCGATGGCTTTGTATAGATTGACCAGATATCCGTTGTAGAACCCGGGAACTCCTGAATGACCCGTGCTTTGTATCCCGCTGCCCTCAGATTTTTCGCCGTGATATCACAGAGATACTTCGGCCCATTCTGACTGAAGTAGTAATATACACCATTGAACATTTTCCTCGATTGAATCATTTCAATCCCCCTGATTGAAGACTTCCCTGGCGAACTGGCGGAACGTGGGCGGCTTCTCCCCGGTCATCCGGCAATCCAGGACGGCATTCTCCCAGCTATCATGCAGGGCCTCGGACTCCCGATTTTCGGCATACCATTCCCTGAATTTGAGGTCTGCCTGCTGCTTCCGCTTCGGCTTGGTCGCAGACCTGTTCTTCTTCCAGAGGCCCCTGATATTCCCTGCCTTCGGATTCACTTCGGATCTCCTCGTGAGCTTAATCGGTTTCATTTTCGTCACACCCATGCTGGTTTCCTGTCTGTATCCGGCAACGCCTTCACCCAAGCCAGGACATCCTCGGGAACCTCTCGCTTGAGGTGGTACTGCTTCCAGATTGAGAAGAATTTGCCCATCATCGCGTGGGTCCATCCCGGAGCGGGTTTAATCCTGAAATACATGGTTGCCTTGCCCCAGTCCATGTCGATCTGTCCGCATGAGCCCATAGCATTCCCTGACGGAAGCGGCCCCTCAACCCCGCTGATTGAGAGGTGACGATTCTTTGGGCTATTGATCGTATCCATTTTCCAGTCTATCGCACAGAAGATGCTGTAGATCCTTCCCCCGTGCGTTTTTGTGGTTCCCAGACGGATGATCTTTTTGAATGGTTTCATAATTCACATCCCCGCGATGTAGCCTCTGGCGTAATTCTCCGCGTGACCCTTGATATCGGTCAGCAGCGTTACCGACTTCTTCGGCGTGATGAGGAATACGCACCACATTTGCAGACCGCGTTTGGACTTACCACATTCCTGGACGATAACGTGGGTCTTAGGTTTCCCTTTGATGTGAAAATCGATGTAGTACCTGTAGCCCACTTTACCGTCGAAAATCTTTCCTTTGATAACTTTTTCTATCTCAGCCATGATTCACTCCAGCTTCCTGACTTTTAGCACGACGGCCCAGACCTGGAGGTATGGGTTATACTCGGCGTGAAGATAGTACGAGCCCGGGCGGAGGACCGGATCCTTTCCCTCGCGCATCATCTTGATCCGGTCCTGCGCGTACTTCTTCTTCTTGTAGACGGCCCAGGTCATCCAATCCTTGGTGTACTTGACCGTCATCGTTTCCCTCCAGATACAGGCGTCACCCTCACCTTCACGACCCTGAACCCTTCACGGTAGAGACTTTTCCAGGGCCTACCAAAGTTTCGTACCGCATCTTTGATGGCATCCTTGCGGATGAGAGATGTGCCAGTGAAGACCCCTTTCATTTTCATTGATTTGTTCGGATAACCGATGTGCGTCAAAGCCCAGAATATTTCAGGCATCTCACTTCCTCCTCACATAGATGGCGTCCTTCCGGATGGCCACATCATACTCGCAGTCGCGCCAGTTATCTGCGATAAAGTCTCGGACTTCCTTTGTGATCCTCGTGCTGACCCAGTAGAAATCGAGGCTCTTGCCATCGCGCCGGGCCTTGATCCTCCAGGGCTGATAGTGTGGGATTCCCTCCCTGATTACGGCATTTGCGGTCTTTACCGCTGTCTGATAAATGATCCGAAGCTGAGCACAGTCCATCGGCCCCTGCTTGACCGGGTATTCCCGCCACCTGTCGAGCTGCTTGCCCATATTCTCTCACTTCTCGTGAGGCATCCTTCCCCAGATACCGACGCGCTTCACACCCTTTCTGGTGAACTCCTTGATGGCGATCTCGCTGAACCGCCCGGTCCCGCCGAGAACGGTGGCCTTCTCCTTTGCCTGGTCCTCATTCGCTGCCGAATCGAGAAGGTGGAACACCTTCCCGTTGATTTTCTTTGACGGAATCTTCACAGTTTTCATGGTTTCACCTTATGGCCACCCGTTCAGGTGCCCTTTCAGATTCGGATATGCTTTGTAAAGGGCTTCCTTGTTCGTGAATTGCCCCATCGGGTACTTGTCCGCCGTTGGATCTCTCCAGACGTGATAGAGGTATTTCCCTCTCAACTTTCTGGCGAGACCTTGGATACCAACTGCCATGATTGTGTACTCGTGTCCTTTTACTTTGACTATTTTAGTCGTTTGGTTCACAGAGTCACCTCAATTTCAGTCGCTTGTTCGCCTCTGCCGTCGCCTTTTCCTGAGTCATGCCCTGGTCCATCAGGAGCTGGACGAGCCATCCGGGTCTGCTCTCCATACCCATTGCCTGTCCCCTGAGGGATTTCTTGACATCCCTCCTCCTCGTTCCCTGAATCCTGGCAACCCTAAGCCCCTCTCTCGAAGTCTTTGGTCCCCTCCTCCATTTCTGACTCGTCCTCAATAAACCACCCTCTCGTGAGCCTGGACCCGGATCTTGCGCTTCCGTCCAGGCACGGTTCGGAGATGGGATTTCACTTCAACTACCCTCTCCTTCTTTTTCCCAGAACGGGCTTTAGTTTTCTTACCCATGTTACTATCACGTTCCAGTCTGCTCTGGATGTATATAACTCTTGCCAGGATTTGAGGGTTCGTTCACTTGCCTCCCATAATTATCTGGATCTTCGTATAATGACCTAACACAAGCCTATTGGTAATCGGGGCCATCTATGGCTGCCGGATCTGCATTAGAACGCTGTCGTGCTCCTTTTTGCTGATCGGGAAAACTATATATTCTGTGATCCCAATCTGACTACTATGCCGACCCGGAAACACGTCACAAAAGACGGCGCGTATTACTTGTGGGGGAATCACGGAAAGAAGTATTTTTTCACGCCCGGCAATAAAATTTCAGAAGGGATTGCCAAAGCCAAGGCGGACCGCCAGGGTAGGGCGATCCGTGCCGGTGGGTGGGCAAAATAAAATCAGGTTGACGGAACGAAAAGATCCACCACTTTCCAGTCGTTAGCCTGGAGGGTCCATTCCGAGCTGCATTCCCGGCACTTGCAGGCGAGCCAGGCTTCCCCTACCCGGATCTGCGGATAGCGATTGAAGCGGCTGATGTCCTGCTCCTCTACCCAGATGTGTTCTGTGCCGCAGTTCGGGCACGTAATGAGTTTCGCGTCTTTCTCATTCATCGGTGCTTCTATCGGGATCAAAATCACACATGAAGAATCCTCTTGAGAGGATAGTACCCTCAGCATCGAAGTAGAGCCTGAAACCCTTGAACTTGATCTTGTCCGGCGTATACCCGAGGGGTCCATAGCTCACTTTGCACTTCTGGATGATGTCCTGAATGTTGAAGTCTTCAGGAGGCTGCATCTCCTTCCCGTGCGGAATCAGGCCGGTTTCCCAGTCCCTCTCGCAGTTAGTGCAGTGGATGTACGGCTCCGCTCCCTTTATAATTTCGAGTATTCCCTGGCAGGCCGGGCAAGGGATATCATTTATTCTCACAGTCATGGTCAACCCTTTATTTTATTCCACATGAACCACATTAGACGGTCCTTTTCTTTTTCGAGTTTTTCGAGGACGTTTTTCTTGTCCTCTATTTTCCTTTCCATCTCCCGCATGACTTTCCACACTTCGTCCTTCGTCATGTTGTCCCACTGCGTCTTGGGCCGGGGGAGTTTTAATTTTGATACTCGGACTCCTTTTGGCATGTTTCCCTCTCCTGAAGCACAGGTTCGAGCAGAATCTGATTTTTGGGTTCTCGGTATGGAATTCCTGGCCGCATCCGCACTTCCGCATGTACCACCTGTGGTGGCCCTTGTACCCGCAATGCAGGTATTTCTCACACTCCTTCCCAAAGCACGAGACCTGGATGACGGGCTCGTTGATGAGCAGGCAGCGGAGGGGTTTCGGCTCGTCTCTCCTCTCGGATCTGTCCGGCCTTTCCTGCTTGGATTCGATGAGTATTCTCACGGCAAAACCTCTGGTTTGTACGGTTCCAGGATCCCATTCTGCCGCTTGGTATAAGTCACCATGGCGGCCTTTATCCGCTTCAGATCCTTCGATTTGAATGCTGCCTGGAGGTTCTTCTTGTCGTAATCATCGATGTACGGCCCCCACATCCTCGGGCAGCTCTCCATGGCTGGGCAGAACATGCATTCGATCTTTCCTAAATCGAGACCGCTGCTGTCAATACCGACCTTGGCCATGATCTCAAGACATTCCTTCGGATCTTTCGTGATGAAATTCACACCTTTTTCAACCATTGTTTTACACCTTCCTGCATATGCAATCAGACCCCGATTGCCCCGAGCCAGTGGCCGAATGCTATCCCAACCCCCAGCATCAGGAGAATGGCCGCGCTGAAGAAGATCATATCCCATGGATCTGAGAGACAGAGCCTGAACCCTGGTTTCTTCCCGATCCCACTCCGGACCTCAATAGCGGCCTCCGGCTGGCCTCCACCGGGTTTTGAGATATAGATGCTTACCGAGCCCCCGGCCTGCTCCCGGACCGTGACCATGCGCTTTGGGAAGAGATTTTGCTTGGCAATCAGATCCGCGATCCTGTTGGCGATCTCAAGAGGATTGGCCGCCACCAGGTCGATATCCTTAGGGGCCTGCTGTGAATGGGGCCCGGCCTTTCCCTGGACCTGGCTTCCGTATGTCCTGGGCGGCTCCCCGGGCATTAGTCGGCCTTCGGGTGCTGCTTCTTTTCGTATGCCAGGGCGAACTGTTCCATCAGGATGATGAGAACATCCGAGTTATGCCTTGAACCATACTGGGCCGCTACTGCGGAATTGAATCTTCGCTTTAGCCGTTCAGGGGCCATGATATGCATATCCGAGGTCGGTTCCCCGGTATATTGGGCCACGATTGCCGACTTGAACTGGCCCGTTTCCGGCATATCTTTCGGATTCAATTTTATGGTCTCATCTGCTGATTTCTCCTTCTTCGGTGTCTGTGCCTTCTTCGGTGCCTTCGTTTTTCTCTTAGTCTCTGCCATACGTGTCCTCCTCTTGTCTGGTAACTTGTCTTCTTATTATCATTGCCCTGGATCGTTCATCATCGTTCAGAATCGAGAGAAATTCGCTGAACTCGCCCCAGGACATCTCCTTGATGGCCCGTTCCAGTTCTGCATCTTTTTTACACATTGCCCTGGCCGCCGCGCCGATTGTAACATATGCCACCAGTCTCTGTCCGGTGACCTCACCGTTCATCATGTCTTTACATGCCTCTCGACGCGCCATTAGTGAACTGTCCCCCGCTTATGCGCTGGACTTTCTGCGAGTGTGCTGAAACGATGTTCAGACCTGTGTTTCGCAGATTACCGACAAACTGCCGGTAGCTCGTCCACAGAGCATTCTGTGATAGGAAATCCAGCATAATATTGACCGTGGAATTCCGGTCTCTATCAAGGATGTTCCCACAATCACATTTCATAACTCTCTTCCATACAGGCATATCGTGAAGTTCCCCACAACAGCAGCATCTCTTGGTAGTTTGATACTCGTCGTTTTCTATTCCTTTTTTACCTACCTTTTCACATTTGTAGGTTAGAAAACTGGCGATTCTGCCAAGAAATCCGGTCCCCTGCGTTGCACGGTTCATCCAGGGAGTTGCCTTCTCACTCTGCGCCATCTTTTTGACACTGAGATCACCAAAGACAATAGTATTTGCTTTCGTGTTATTAACTGCCTTTGTTGTGAATTTATGCTGGAAATCTTTCAGTTGATTTGCCTGTTTCTTTTCACATTTGCGCTTCAGGAAATTGAGATATATCCATTTACGGCTACCTTTTATGCAATGGTCGCGCCTTGATTGGATCCCGGTTATCGATTTTCTCCAATATTTATCGGGTCGTGGATTTTTTACTTCAATGAATTTCCCCTCGATATTTACTCCGGTTTGCTTCTTAATTCCCAAATCCCATGCCTGATATAATTTATTATCAATATATTCTGGAACTTCCTTATCGTAGATAACCGCTATCCAGAACTGCCCGTTATGCTTGAATATCTCCACTTGAAGGATGTGGTGGAATTTCAGCGGCATGTCAAATTCTAATGGGATATCATTGATAAAGTGAGATAGTAAAATTACACCATCATCCAATCTGAACCCACTCTGGTTGTATTTGAGCGTGATGAGATGTTTCTTTCCTTTGTATTTTGGTGGTCTTACATTCACGTCGCCATTTTTTTTCAAGGCAATGAATGAACAATAATCCGCATCAAGTGTTCTCAAGGTCATCTGGAGGAGTTTAGAATGAACTTGCTGATATCGTGGATAGTGCTTCTTAATTTTGGGGAGATCGTTCTGCTGTTTTATGTATCCAATAGATTTCCCAGTATTGGCATACGTTTCCATGCGTTCTGTCAAGGCAAAATTATATATCAAACGGCAGTTCTCGGAGAGAGTCCAGAGTACGTCCAGTTGCTCCTTCGTCGGAAATATCTTGAACTTCTTAACGAGCTGCATAGTCAACCTATAAATTGATGGAGGGGGACTTCCAGCCTGAATCCTTTTCTGTCAGTCATTGAGCCCACCAGAGAGGTTCACCCGGGTCAGCTTTCTCCATACGTCCGTAGCATTCTCGGCAAGAACCAGGTCTTTCCTGGTCTGGACGAGCCAGTTTACCAGGTTCCTTGGGTCTATGGTGGTTTTCTGTGGGTCCAGTTTCTCATGGCGGTCCTTGTAGAGTTTCATGAGGTTCACGAGATTCGCCCTGGTCGAATCACTGAGGTCGCTGACGGCTTTATCCTCCTTGTACGCAGTCATCTCCTGGATGTTGAACTGGCCGACTTCAAGCGGATTCTCCATGACGTTGATACCATAGAAGAGAGACCTCATGATCTTCCTGATCCGGTCCGGTGAATTGTCCACATTCTCCAGGATGTACTTCTTGTAGTTCGCCATGGCCATACTATGGATGGACTCGAATACCGCCCCAGGTGCCTGTTCCAACTCGTACTGGAAGATTTCCTTTAGCTCCTCGTGAAATGTCGAGGTGACGACCACGCAGGGGGAGTTCAGACCGACTACGAAGTTGTAGTTCCCCTTTGTGAGCTGCTGGACGACCTTCTTGATCTCGTGGGTGATGATATCCACCCACGGGTACTTCGTTTCCCATGACTCCTTATTCTCCCCTGCAAGGATGCGGTTCGTGGATTCCGCATACACGACGAAGAGATCGGTGTCTGAACCCCCGTGGGTCATCCCCCACATATGGGAGCCGATAATTGTCACGAATATCGGGACATTCATTCGTTAGGCCCCAGGAACCATATGGTCGTATGTCTATACGATCAGCTTATATTAATCGTTTCTGTTCCAATCGGCTCTCGGAGAGGTATTTTAAAAGAGGGGATTGAAGGGAGTTAGACCTGGATAGCACGCCACCGGGTCCGAGTCTCGTCCGGGACATAGGATTCCATTTCCTTGCGGAGCTCATTGAGAGAGCTGTTCTCGACAAGGGTTTCGAGCCGGTGAATCATGGCCTCGATGGACTCATCGCCGGTGACGTTGACATGGTGCATCTGTTCGAGAAGCCGCTTCATGGACTTTTTCGCATTCGGGTGGATCTGTTTGTTCTCATCGAGATAGACCTGGAGCTTCTTGAAGAGGTTCCCGTAGACCTGGCTCTTGATTGAACCGATGAGGGCCTGGTACATCGCCCCCTCCTTCATCTCCTCCATCTTGAGCGGGAGGAAGACGGCAGAGGCGGTGAGATCCGTGTCAATCTCCTTGAGCTTCTCCTTGGCCTCCTTGATGAGATCCTCGATGTCCTTCTTCTGGGACGCGGTGCAGATGCGGATGTTGTAGAAGATGAGGCAGTTCCCGAGGATTGGGCCGCGATACTTCATCCGGCAGCTCTGGATAGAGTTCCGGATGGCCTTTTCCCAGTGATAGGTAAGTTCGACCTTCTTTCCTTCGGTGTCGAGCTCTTTGCGCTCGTCAACCTTGAACTCCGAACTCATCTTGAGCCGGATGATGTAAAGTTGTTCCATACCGTTCTACTCCTGACTTAACCCTATTGCATATGCAAGTATGTCGATATGTCTATATATAGGTGTCGGTTTGGTTCTGAATACGCCGTTAGACTTTGACGGCCTCGTACCTGTCCCTGTCCCGCTTCTCCTGGTCTTCTTCTTTTGGCGGCGTCCCGATGGAATATCCGTCCGCGAACTCGATGTAGGTCAGCCGCCCCTCCTCGCCACTGGTCCTTACGATAGCCCCGTGATTCGCCAGGTTCTTATCCTGCCTGGGCTCCGCTACCGGGGCCTGAGCCTGCGGCTCCTCTGGATATTCAATCCTGGTGGCCCTCCACTCGGCCTCGGCTTCCCTGGTTGCCGTCCTGCCTGATGCCCACATTATGTAGAACATGAAGAGGAAGTAGCCCACCATTCCAGCGATTATCATGTCCTTGCTGATTTCGTTATGGACCGCGAAGAGGCCGATGAGTCCCACGGTGAAGACGATAAAGGAACCCGCGAGGAGTGCAACGACTGGCTGCCTGGGCATGGCTCACACCTTGATGACTTCGTAGCGGTCCCGCTTCTCGGGTTTCTTCTCTTCCTGTTCAGCCGGTCCCCCGGTCCCCTGGGTCGGTGGCTGCTGGGCCGGTGGCTGGGGCTGCGGCGGGTCCGGTGGGCGCGTGGTCTCGCTGGATGGTGGATCGTAATCTCTGTAATACTCGTTCCTTCTCCTCATCGGCCTCCATACCCAGGAATACATGAAGTAGACGAAGGTGGTGAAGGTAAAGATTTGAATGATAATACCCCATGGCGATTGGAATGGGATGAGGAGGGCCGACGCAAGTAATGTCATTGGACTCAATGGATTATTTGGGTCCATGACTGTCCCGTTCAGCCAGGACGTATTCGATGGATCGGCAGTCAGATTGACTACCCCATAGGTGTTATTGCCCGACTGGAAGGTGGTGGTTGCGTTCCCCACCGAGATATTTCCTGCCTGGGCCATGATGGTCTGGTTCTGAGCCGGGGTCAGGAGAGTCAGTGGGGCGAGGAGGACGGAGTTCACGTCCTGCCCTGTATAAAAGGCGATGAAGAAGCATGAGCCGACGTAGCAGACCCAGAACATGAGGATCTTCCCCGGCAGGGTCATGTGGTGTGATAGTATTCCCCACATGAAAATTCCTCCAATTATCCCCGTCGTGAGGAAAACTATCGTGCCATCCATCTTCAGACCTTCACGGTTTCCCACTTGTCGCGCTTCTTCTGTTCTTCCTTCTTCTGTTCTTTCTTCTTCGGTTCTTTCTTCTTGGGTGGTTCCTCGGGTAGTACCGGCGGATGATCCGGTTCCTCGTCCCTCAAAGGCTCGTCCGGATGGCCACCCCGGGGGATGATCCTCGGGGCCTCCTGTTTGTGGACAGGTTTCTGGAAATCGGAATAATGGTCTTCTTCCGCCTTTGGCTTGGTTTCGTTATATTGGCCGAAGTAGTTCTTCTGTTTTTTATATCTCTCATAAAGAGCCCTGCGCCGGTCCAAATCTGTTTTATATCTCCCATTTTTGGTCAAAGACGCTTTGACCTCCTCTTTGAGATCATTCGATAGATAGGGTAATTTTTTGACGGACCTTTTTGTTTCCTTTGGAGGCATTGTTACACCTTGACGGTCTCCCATCGGTCCCGCCTCGGTGGATCCCTGGGTGGCTCCTCTGATACAGCCTCTGCCTTTACCTTGGCCTGCTGGACCTGTGCGGATTCCCTTGCCATGACCGGCGCGGACTGTGCGGCACCCGCCCAGTTCGTTGTTCCGTGGATAAAGCCCCAGAACGGACTGGATAATTCTTTGGGCATGACGACCATCATGAATACCATGACGATCAGAACCCCGATAAGACTGGCGAAATAACCGGCAAGGCCCAATGGCGTGTCCGTCATTGAGGAGACGTTTTTCCAGGTAGAGCCCGGTAGAAGTGCGCTCATACCTTCACGGTCCCCCATTTGTCACGTCTCTCATCCCCCGGTTTCATTTCCGGCTCTGTCACGGGCTGCGCCTGGGCCTGCTTTACCCGGACTTCCATGAACGCCTGGATTGCTGCCTGTGTCATGGCACGCATGATGAGATCATGCTGTTGTCTTTGTTCCCGCTCGGTATCTTCCTTTTCCTTTTTCTGTCTTTCAGTGACCGCGAGCAGCCGCTGGATTATCATATGACTGCGGTGGAGGAGATATATTGCGCCAAATGATGTTCCGATGAGGAGGAGATACAGGACCATCGTTTGTATATCGGGCATATCACACCTTCACTGCTTCCCACTTGTCGCGTTTCTTCGGCGTGCTCTGTTTCTTCGGTTTCCTGGCCTTCTTCGGTTTCGGCGGCTCTGCCGTCTGTTTCGGCAGTTCCACCGGCTGCGGAGCGATCTTGGGGACGGGTTCCTTCGGCGGCGTTGGTCTGTACTCTTCCCACCCATCTACTGAACCCAATACAATCTTCGCCCAGGCTGAGTAATCCTCCGGATCCATCTTTTTCCCGGCCAGATACATTTTCGGCATCATATCGTCGCAGCGTTGGCAGATGAGTTGCGCCGTCCTGAAGGTCTTGCCCTCACCCCGGGTTCCGGAGACCATCATGATGGTTGAATTACTGTGTTCGCACTTGAGGATTGTATTGGACATCCCACACCTCAGACCTTGACCGCCCGGTAACGGTCCCGCTTCTCTGGTTTCTTCTCCTCCGATTTAGCCCTTCCCTGTGTTTCCTCCCGAGCTACGACTGCCTGGACTGGGCCTGGTTCCATCCGTGGAGCATACCTGGGGGCATCTGCTGGATGCTGGGCCGGTTCTGGCGTGTCCTGTCTCCGATATCTCCATAGCGCGACGATCACGATCAGGATTATTATGATAGGTGTGGCGTATAGTATCCCCATGGTTGCGGACTGGATAATGCCTATTGTCTGGACCACTGCCGTTTCCGTCTGTGGATTCCCTGCTGCGGTTGTCTGGAGAGAATTCAGAATCGGCCCGATGGCCATCACCGGAATCAGCACCCCGAATACCAGTATCCCTATTACGAGTGAGATTCCGGCGGACGTGTTCGCATCGGTCCTGGCCTTCATACCTTTATCACCTCATAGCGGTCTCGCCTGGGTTCCTGCACCGGGGGAATCTCTTCCCCGTGGCCCTTGGGATAGTCTATCGTCGCAATGACATCGTTGAGGATGGTCCGGTTGTGCCGTTCTTGCAGATTGTGGTGAAGAGAAGTCATGACCCGATTTACTATTGCCTCGTTCTGTTCCTCCATTTTCTTCTTCATGGCGAACATGGAATAACCGGCGACGATGATTCCCACCATCACGGCTGCTGCCACCCCGATGTACACTATGCCAGTGGCCGGGTCCATCATACCTTTATCGCCTCATAGCGGTCCCTCTTTCCTGGTGGGGCGACCCCCTTGACCTTGATACGTTCAACCAGGTCTTCAGTTGGCGGAGCACCATCCAGATTTCGCTCAGTGATATCGACCGGGTGCGGTCTCTCGGAAGCCTGGGTTGCTGCGATGGCCCCTATCAAGCCCCCCACCATCACCGTTTCCAGGTGATTTCTGGTTATGCTGATTTCCGGTGGGGGCTGCTGGGCGAGGACCATAGCAGTCTGGTGTTCTGCCATCCTGCGGTTCTCCTCTGGTGAGACTGGCCTGGATATGACCCGGTGCATGAATTCCTGTCTCTTCCGTTCCAGGAAGGCTTCCTTCTGGCGCAGGTATCTCTGGTAATTGGTTACGACGTAGAATGCAGCAGATATGCCTGACGAGATGATTCCTGTAACCACCAGGGCCGACGTATTAGCCTGGTAGACCGGAAAAAAGGTCATGCCTATCATCCAGGTGACACCGAAGGCTACTGCTATCATACAAGTCACGGTGACTCCAGCCCAGAACAGCCACCGCAGGCCCCAGCTCGTCAGCGTCTCCTCTGGCATCAGACCTTCACCACTTCGTAGCGGTCCCGCTTCTCTGGCTTTTTCTCCTCTTCCTTTTCCCCTGTGTCTGCGGCAGGCTGGTCTGCAACGGGTTGATTGGCATGGTCCTCAACTAACCGGGCCATCTGTGCAACCGGGCGTTCATCTCCTGGTTGCCTGTAAGCCCTGATTGTTGGCAATGATGGGGAGCCCCCTACATAATAGAGAAGGGTTATGACGATTCCAATGATAGATAGGATGACGATTATCTTGCTGATTGTCACCCCCATTTCTATTACCGGTTG
>Ga0315296_10000635_pt1 | contig 31756 bp, 30 predicted proteins | sample YL17G14_18_MG_FD_203921 | JGI IMG/M metagenome (GOLD analysis project Ga0315296, IMG submission 203921) | Sediment microbial communities from Yellowstone Lake, YNP, Wyoming, USA - YL17G14_18 | ecosystem: Environmental > Aquatic > Freshwater > Lake > Sediment | place: USA: Wyoming | collected... | reverse complement strand
AGATTAGTTGGCGCTTCCAACTGGTTCATCCGCGGCCCTTTCTTGGTCCAGGGAGCAATTTCGGGAGTAATCTCAGCTCTGATTTCTCTCTTGGCTTTTAGCTTAATTTTTTGGCTTTTAAGCCCGAAAATTGAGGTTTTATTTCAGGGATTGAATCTCTTTGAGATTTTTGTTAAAAATCTAAGATTCTTAATTTTGGTTCAATTACTCACCGGAATCGGTTTGGGAGTATTATCCAGTTTAATTGCCATAAGGAAATATCTGAGAGTCTAAATTATTGCGGGGTCGTCTAATGGGTAGGACTATAGCCTCTGGAGCTATGTATCTTGGTTCGAATCCAAGCCCCGCAGCCACCTTGAGCGCGGTTCGAGTGATATGCAACTATTAATCCCGAAGCTTTTCGGGATTTTATTTTTATGATATGGTAGGTGGATACAGAATAATCGATTAAAGTATAAAATTTATGACTCAAGGAGAAGTTATATTAAGATTCGACAAAGTTTCTTTCGCGTACGAGAGCAAACCTATTTTAAGTGAGGTTGATTTTTCAGTTAGGAGGGGAGCGAAGATAACGTTAATGGGCCAAAATGGCGCCGGCAAAAGCACTATTTTTCATCTTGTTACAAGAGTTCTTGAACCCGATTCGGGAGCTATCCATCTTGGTACTGGAATTACCGTTGCCGCGGCAAAACAGGTAATTTCCCAGGACCAGCTTCATTTAACATTGCGCGAATTTTTTCAGAGTTGTTTTAAAGAGAAAGTATATAACATTGACCCAAAAATTGACGAAGTTCTTGAGATGGTTAATCTTGTTGCTGATCACGACAGAATCATTAAATCATTTTCGGGGGGCCAGCAGGTAAGGCTTCTTTTGGCATCGGCCATTATCCAAAATCCCGATTTGCTGCTTTTGGACGAGCCGACTAATAATCTTGATAAAGCAGGAATTACTCATCTTACGAAATTTCTTATTGATTATAAAAAAACATGCGTCGTCATTTCTCATGACGCCAATTTTCTAAATGCGTTTACCCATGGCGTTTTATACCTGGATGTATTCACTCACAAGGTTGAGCAGTATATCGGCAACTATTTTGATTTATTGGTCGAGATTTCCGCCAGGATAGAAAGGGAAAACAGGAAAAACGCGCAGTTGGCAAAGAAAATTCAGGAGAACAAAGATAAGGCAAACTATTTTTCCCACAAAGGCGGGAAGATGAGATTGGTGGCAAAAAAAATGCGGGAAAGAGCTCAAGATTTGGAAGAAGAAAAAGTTAACGTCAGAAAGAAAGATAAGACCATCCGGCCTTTTATCATTCCTTCTCAACAGGGCATCGGCGGAGAAATTTTGAGCATTACTTCTTTCTCTGTTATGAAAGATCATAAATCCGTGCAGCACAAGGCAAATATTTCCTTAAGAAAGAAAGAGCATTTGCTCCTTATGGGACCCAACGGCATTGGTAAAACCACATTGCTTGAATCTTTGACTTCAGGAAAAGCAAAAGGCGCTAAAATCGCCCCGAATGTTAAGGTCGGATATTACCGCCAAGATTTTTCCACTCTTAATTTTGATGACACAGTGTACCAATCTCTCAGTTCTGTCACGGAAAATTTATCCGAAGAGAATCTCCGTTCCCTGGCCGCAGGTTTTTTGATAACAGGCGACTTAATGAATACCAAAATAGGCAGTTTATCCGAGGGGCAAAAAGGCCTTGTGTCTTTTGCCAGACTCGTACTGCAAAAACCGGGGCTTCTTATTTTGGATGAACCCACCAATCATATTAATTTTCGCCATTTGCCGGTTATCGCTTCTGCGCTAAATAAATACGAAGGAGCTATGATTTTGGTGAGCCATATTCCCGAATTCGTCCAGCAGATTCGTATCGATGAAATTCTTGATTTGGGTAAATAATTGTATTTCTTTGACCGCGTCATTCTAAAATCGCCGAATTTCTTCTTAAATCCTCGGTTCTAGACCGGAGTCACAGCACATTAAGTTTAAAAAATCGCCAAAGAGGCGGTTTTTTGATAAAGTAATATTAATAATTATGATACATCAAGGGTTAAGTGAAAATCAGGTTTTGGAATTGAGAAAGAAATTTGGAGAGAACACCATATTTTTTAAAGAAAAAGTTTCTTGGTTTTTTATTTTATTATCGCAATTGAAAAGCCCCTTAGTTTATATTCTAGTTATAGTTAGTTTGATTTCTTTATTTTTTAAAGAATATGTCGATGCTGAACTAATTGGATTTGTTGTCATTCTTAATACATTGATGGGATTCTTTCAAGAGTACAGGGCGCAGAAAACACTAATCGCCCTCAGAAAAATTCTAAAACCCAAAGCCATTGTTATCAGAGGCGGTCAAAGAAAAGAAATTGAGGCCAGAGAAATAGTGCTAGGCGATTTGGTTATTTTAGGAGCCGGCGACAGAGTACCGGCTGACGGTAAGCTAATTAAAGGACTAAAGCTGCTGGTCAATGAATCAATTTTAACCGGAGAGGAAGAAGCAGTAGAAAAAAGCATCAAAGAAGACAGTAATAATTTGTTTATGGGTACGACCATCGTTTCGGGTATGGGAATAATGAAGGTAATAAAAATTGGGAAAGAAACAGAGATGGGGAAAATCAGCCAGAGTTTAACAGAAATAAAAGAAGAAAAAACCCCCCTTCAATTGAAACTGGATAAATTTACTAAAAATTTAGTTATATTCATTTTATTAATTTGTTTTTTTATTTTTTTAATAGGCATTTTTCATCACGAAGACATCTGGAAAATGTTTAAGCTTTCCGTTATTTTATCGGTCGCCGCCATACCGGAAGGTTTGCCAATAGCTATTACCGTAATTTTGGCTTTGGGAATGAGAAGAATTTTAAAGCGAAATGGGCTTATTAAAAAATTGCTTTCTATTGAAACACTTGGTTCGGCTTCAGTAATCTGTACTGATAAAACAGGCACTTTAACAGAAGGAAGAATGCAAGTTGTGAAAACTGATTTTATTGATAAGGAAAGAGCGCTCTTGGCCTTAACCCTCGTCAATGAACAAAGGACTAATTTAGAAATTGCTCTCTGGAATCAGGTAGAAAAAGAGGGTTTGTTTAATCCAGGAGAAATTTTTAATTCTACTGAGAGAATTTATGAGGAACCATTTGATAGTGAAAAAAAATATGCAATGACGATAAATAAGGTTAGGGGTAAAGACACGGCTTTTATTATGGGCGCACCAGAAATTATTTTATCTTTTTGCGATATTTCAATAAAAGAAAAAAATAATATTTCAACAAAAATCGATGATTGGGCGAGCAGAGGATTAAGAATTTTAGGAGCGGCATTTAAAGATAGGGGGGAATTAAAGGAAAAACAGGGTTATCTTTGGCTTGGCTTGGTTGGAATCGAAGACCTGGTAAGAGAAGGGGCAAAAGAGGCAATTTTAATTGCCAAGGATGCTGGTATAAAAACTAAAATAGTAACCGGGGACTATAGAAAAACTGCAGAAAAAATAGCCACTAAACTTGGATTTGATTTGAAGCCGGATAATGTTTTGGAAGGAGAGGAATTAGAGATGATTTCAGATGAAAAATTAAAAGAAAAAATAGATGATATTATTTTATTTACCAGAGTTACACCCCATCAAAAACTTAAAATAGTAAAAGCGCTTCAGGAAAAAGGGGAAATAGTGGCAATGACCGGAGATGGCGTGAACGACGCTCTGGCTCTTAAAAAAGCTGATATTGGCGTTGTAGTTGGGAATGCTTCAGATGTTGCTAAAGAAGCCGGAGATTTGATTTTGCTTGATAGTAATTTCAAAACAATAGTAGCGGCCTGCGAGGAAGGAAGATTAATTTTGTCTAACATTAAAAAAGTTATTGGTTATGTTCTTTCCAACTCTTTTGCCGAAATTATTCTGATTTTTGGTACCATAATTTTAAATTCGCCTTACCCATTAACGGTTGTCCAGATTTTATGGATTCATCTTGTCTGTGATGGTCCGCCAGATATAATGCTGGCTTTTGAGCCAAAGGAAAAAATGTTAATGCGAGAAAAGCCAAAAGACATAAAGAAAGAAAGTCTCTTGCCGGGCTTTATGATATTTTTAATTTTTAGCATAAGTTTAATAACCGGTCTTTTGTCTTTGTTGTTATTTTACTACTTTAATCAGCTAGGGAATCTAAATTTGGCTAGAACTATATCTTTTGCCACCATTACAACAGGAAGTCTTGTTTATATTTTTGCCTTCAAAAATCTTAAAAAACCAATTGTTCAAACTGAAAATTTTTTCCAGAATAAATATTTATTTTTAGGAATAATTTATGGATTTTTCCTGCTTTTTCTGGCTATTTATTTACCTAATCTTAATCATATTTTAGGAACTGTCCCTCTTTTACCCTTTCACTGGCTATTGGTTTTTGGCACAGCTTTTATAGTTACTTTTTTAATCGAGATAATAAAACTCCTGAGTAATAAAAAGAATAATGTTTATTTTTAATTACTCAAACATTATAGATATTATAGACTCTTAACAAAAAATACTCTCTAAAATCTCTTCGGTTTTTTAATTTGTTTTTTAGGTTTTAAAATGATAATTTGAGAATAATGCCCAGTAATACAACCCCGCACCAATTTTAAAGATATGTACGGGGCTCCGCTCCTGCTGTCGCTTCGCTTCCCACTATTTCTGGAAGCAGAGCCCAGTAGAGATCAGAGGTATTCTACTGGGTTGATATACTGGGATGTACAGAAAAAACAAGAAAAACGAATTTTATACAATATTGGCCAAAAAAGAGGGATATCCGGCTAGGTCAATATATAAACTAAAAGAGATAGACCAAAAATACAAAATTTTCAAAGAGGGCAACCAGGTTTTAGATTTGGGTTGTGCACCGGGTTCCTGGCTTTTGTATATTTCTCAAAAAGTGGGAAACAAAGGAAAGGTGATTGGTGTTGATATTGAAGAAATTAAAATACCCCCAAAAGCCAATATTGTTTTCATTAAAAGAAACGTTTTTGATTTAAAAGAATCCGATTTTAAAGATAAATTCCAAGCGGTGGTTTCCGATTTGTCGCCCCAAAAATCGGGCATTAAATATTTAGATTCCGGAAAATCTCTGGAATTGGCAGAAAGAGCTTTTGAAATCGCAAAATCGGTTCTGGAGCCCGGCGGAATATTTGTCTGTAAGATTTTTGAAAGCGAATCAAGCAATGAATTTTTTAAAAAAGTGAAAAATTGTTTTAATTTTGCCAAAATATTCAGGCCAAAAGCAATAATCAAAAGAAGCAAAGAATTTTATATTATTGGCAGGGGGTTGAGGGTTTAATATATGACAAAATATTTAACCCCAGAGGGTTTGGAAAAATTAAAGAAAGAACTGGAATATTTAGAGAAAGTTAAAAGAAAGGAAATTTCAAAAATAATAAGAGATGCTGCTTCTCAGGGCGACCTGACGGAGAATGCAGGTTATGACGCAGCCAAGGAGGAACAAGGATTTGTCGAAGGAAGAATTAAAAAGTTAAAAGAAATTATTGCTCAAGCTAAACTTATTAAGAAGAAAGAAAATAATAAAGCTCAAATAGGTTCTTTTGTTTATTTAAATTCCAACAAAGGAAAGCAGAAATTCCAGATTGTCGGTCCGGAAGAGGCAGATATTCTGAATAATAAGATTTCTTTCAAATCGCCTTTAGGCAAGGCGATTTTGAATAAAAAAGAGGGAGATAGGGTGAGAATTAACACGCCGGATGGGAAAAAAGAATACAAAATTGCTAAAATTTTATAGGTTTATTTTTGAAACTTTTAGATATTGTTTTGCTGTTCATCGGTGCAACTGACAGAGAACTGTTTTCTGTTATTGTATTACATTTATATTCTTCAAAAAATCGCCTTCTTGGCGATTTTTTGGTAGAATAATATTATGGAAAAACAAACTAAAATAACTCTTTTATTTTATTGACCTTTTTCTTTTGAAATCTTATAGTTAAATGATGAAAAAGAGAAGAAAAAAATTAATCAAAACAGAGAAGGAAGACATTAGAGAGAGTGATATGGTTAAAAAAATAAAGATTAGGGTGATTGGAATTGGTGACGGGGCGGGGAACATTGTTTCTGAAATAGCCCAGAGAGTTAAAAGAGCTTCATTTTTCGCTGCTAATACTGATTCCAAATCTCTAAAGAGTTTATCCAGAAAAGTTGCTAGATTTCAGTTTGGTCAGAGTTTAACTCAGGGTTTAGGTACAGGCATGGACCCGGAAATCGGTGAGAGAGCTGCTATCAATGAAAAAGAAAAAATAAAAAAATTATTAGAAGGTCAGGATTTTGTTATTTTAATTTCTTCTTTGGGAGGAGGAACTGGGTCGGGAGCCAGCCCAATTTTTGCCAAAATCTCAAATAATTTAGGAAATTTGACTTATGGCATTTTTACTCTGCCTTTCAGATTTGAAGGAAAAAAGAAAATGGAAATTGCCAAATCTGCTCTAAAAAAATTAGAAACAAGATTAAATGCCTTTACTCTTTTACAAAATGAGAAAATTTTTCAACTTATTGACCGGAAGACTCCTTTGAAAAAAGCTTTGTCAATAATCAATAGAAACTTGGCTGATAACATTCAAAGTTTAATTGAAATAATTTATCAAGCCGGTTTAATCAATATTGATTTTGCCGATTTAAGAACAGTTTTTGATGGTCGGGGCAGATTAACCTATTTTAATTCAGTTGACATTGATGGTAATGGAACAAAAGAGGCAACAGATAAAATAATAAACTTCCCTTTATATTCTTATAGTATTGAAGGAGCCAAAGGTGTTTTGCTTAATATTTCAGGCCAAAAAAGATTGTCTTTGGCTCAGGTCAGCCAGGTTTCCCAGAATATTTCTAATCTGGTTGATAAAGAAGCAAAAATTATTTTTGGCATTTCGGGAGGAAAAACTGATTCCAAAATCAGAGTAAATTTATTAGCTACCGGTTGCAAAAAAGAAATTTTCCCGGAAAAATCTAAAAAAATATTAAAGGGTCTGAAATCCCAACTAAAAGAGAAAATTAAATCAAAAAAGACCGAGTTAAAAAAGAAAGGAAAAGTAGAAGCACCTCATGAACCCGAAATAGAAGAGGTTGAAAAAACCCCATTATTCAAATTCCCGGATTTTGGAACAACAGTCAGAAAAAATGCCCTTCAGGTTAAAAAAGATGTTGAGAAAGAAGAAAGTGAGATAACGGCTAAAGAAAGATTCTGGGAAACACCGGCTTTTCTAAGAAAAAAATCAAATAAACCCCGTTAGAAATTTTACAAGCAGAAGTTTTACTGAAATATTTTGTCTCAAAAATTTCTAAACGGGGTAAAGGTCAATAGTAAAATAATTAAATAGTTAAATAGTATTACCACTATGATAAAAGTTAGCAAAAGTATTTTAAAAGAGATTTATATAGAAAGACCGAGGGAAACAAAAAAATATGATTTCGGTCTTTTAATAGTTATTGGCGGTTCAGAATTTTATTCCGGCTCACCAGCCCTAGCCGCCATGGCCGGATTCAGAGCTGGTGTGGATATGGTCAGAATTATTGCTCCCAAAAGAGCAGCTGATATTATTGCTTCTTTTTCTCCCAATTTGGCTGCCTATCCTCTAGAAGGAGATTGGTTAGAAAAAAAGCATTTAGCCACTTTAATCTCAATGACCGAATCAGCTAAAACCGTTGCCAGAGGAAAGGCAGCAGTAGTCATTGGTGGCGGAATGGGTCGAAGCGAAGAAACCAAAGAAACGATTTTGAGCTTTTTGGAACAGGTAACTTTGCCAGTAGTCATTGATGCTGATGCTATCCATGCTTTAGAAGGAAAAACAGAACTGGTTTCTGGAAGAAATTTTTTGATTACACCTCATACCTATGAATTTTTCGTTTTAACCAAAAGAGAGGTTTATAAATTACCAGATGAAGAAAAAATAAAAGCTGTTCAGGAAGAAGCCAATCGATTACAAACAACAATTTTATTAAAAGGACCGATTGATATAATTTCTAACGGAAAAGAAATAGCCCTCAGTCAGACCGGCACACCATGGATGGCTAAAGGCGGTTGTGGAGATACTTTGGCTGGCATTTGCGGGGCTTTAATGGCTAGGGGTGTTGACCCATTTTTGGCTGGTCAAGCCGGAGCTTTTATTAATGGCAAAGCCGGTGAAATCGCTACTCAAAAATTCAAGGAAGGTTTAACTGCTACTGATTTAATTGATTCTATACCTGAGGTTCTAAAATAAAGCCCTAAAATAAAATCCATGTTTGATTTAATTATTATTGGCGGTGGACCAGCTGGAATTACAGCTGGTATTTATACTGCCAGACAAAAATTAAAAACTCTTTTAATTACCAAAACTTTTGGCGGACAGGTAGCCAAAAAAGCGGTTAGTATTGAGAATTATCCTGGATTTGAAGAAATTTCAGCAATGGAGTTAATTGAAAGGTTTAAAAACCATCTAAAAAAGCAAGAATCAATGGAGATTCTGGAAAATGAAGAAGTAACAAAACTGGAAAAAAATAATAATCATTTTTTAGTTTGGACTAAGAATAAAGATAAATTTGAAGGAAAAGCAGTGATTATAGGGTCGGGCACTGACCCAAGACCTTTGGAGGTACCGGGAGAGAAAGAATTTATTGGCAAGGGAGTCAGCTATTGTGCTGTCTGTGATGGCGCCTTATTTCCAAATAAGAAGGTAGCAGTGATTGGTGGAGGAAATGCTGGTTTTGAGACAGCCTTATTATTGAGCAATATTGTTAAAAAGATTTATATTTTAGAATATGACTCAGAAGTTAAAGCTGATAAAAGAAATCAAGAAAGAGTTGAAAAAACAGGAAAAGCGGAAATAATCACCGAAGTTGATTTAAAAAGAATTGAGGGAGAGAAATTTGTTAATTCAATTATTTATCAGGATAAAAAAACCGGTCAAGAAAAAACCTTGGCAGTTGAAGGGGTTTTCGTTGAGATTGGTTCTCAACCCGCCACCTCTTTTATCAAAGATTTAGTTGATTTTAATGAAAAAGATGAAATAGTTGTTGAGTTTGAGACCTGTCAGACCAAAACTCCAGGTCTTTTTGCTGCCGGCGATGTTAATGTCGGCAGATTTAAACAAATTATTACCGCCTGCGGTGAAGGAGCCAAAGCAGCTTTAGCTGCTTTTGAATACATCCAAAGATTAAAATAAGTTTTGAATAAAAATGTCTAAGATTCAAGATATAAAAGCCAGAGAAATTTTAGATTCGAGGAAAAATCCGACAATTGAGGTTAAATTAAAAACTGATTCAGGAAAATTTTTAGCTTCGGTTCCTTCCGGAGCTTCCAAGGGAAAATACGAGGCCTTGGAATTGAGAAACAATGGCAAAGGGGTTTTGAAAGCCATAAAAAATGTTAATGAGATTATTGGACCCAAACTAAAAGGGGAGGACCCGAGCAAACAAAAAAAGATTGATGAAATCTTAATCAATTTGGACGGAACTGAAAATAAATCAAGATTGGGAGCCAATGCCATTTGCGGAGTATCTTTAGCTGTTTGCCGGGCCGGCACCGCAGAAAAAAATATTTCTTTATGGGAATATATCTCAAATCTATCGATTTACGAAATCGATAGATTTCCTATTCCTTGTTTTAATCTGATTGAGGGCGGAGCTCATACTAAAAATGATTTGGATTTTCAGGAATTTATGATTGTTCCCTATACTGGAATTTCTCGGAAATTCCAGTCGGGTCGTCTCGCCCAAGGCGAGAATAGACCTCAAAGAGATTCTTTTGCTGAAAATTTAAGAATTGGCTCGGAAATTTATAATCAATTAAAAGAAAATCTTTCTCAAAGATATAATAAAAAAGGTCTAATATTAGGTGATGAAGGAGGATTCTCAGCACAAATAAAATTACCAGAAGAGGCAATAGAATTTATTTTAAAAGCGGCCAGAGATTTAAATTACCAAAATGAAATTAAAATTCTTTTGGATATAGCCAGTTCTCAATTCTATGATGGTGAGCATTACAAAATGAAAATTGGTGTTTTTACCAGAGAAGATTTAAATAAATATTATTCAGATTTAATTTCAAAATATCCAATTCTGGGATTAGAAGACCCGTTTTCAGAAGAAGATTGGCAAGGATGGCAGGATTTAAATGCCAAATGTCTAATTATCGGAGATGATTTGACAGTGACCAATCCAAAAAGAATAAAAATGGCTAAAGAAAAAAAGGCCTGCAATGGAGTAATCATTAAAATAAATCAGATTGGGACTTTAACTGAGGCAATTGAAGCTGTAAAATTAGCCAAAAGTTATGGCTGGAAAACAATTGTTTCTCACCGCTCAGGCGAAACCAATGATGATTTTATTGCTGACTTTAGCGTGGGAGTTGGAGCAGATTTTATCAAAGCCGGAGCCCCGGCTCAAAAAGAAAGGATGGCAAAATATAAAAGGTTGTTAGAAATTGAAAAAGAAATTCAATCTATTAAATAATATGGCAAAATTAGTTCTACTTAGACATCTCCAATCGCAGTGGAACTTAGAAAACCGCTTTACGGGGTGGATTGATGTTCCTTTAAGTGAAGAAGGAATAAAAAGTGCTGGAGATGCGGCAAAAAAATTTGGAGATGAAAAATTTGATGTAGTTTATACTTCACCTTTGATAAGAAATAAGGATACGGTTTCTTTAATCTTGGAAAAACTTGGTAAAAAGCCAAATTTTCTTACTCCCGGAGAAAAAACCGATTTAGAGAAAAATTCTTTGCCTATTTTTGTAGATAAAGCATTAGATGAAAGAAATTACGGCCAATTACAAGGATTAAATAAAGACGAAATGAAAGCAAAATACGGCGAAGAGCAAATTAGGCTATGGCGGAGAAGCTGGAACCAGGCACCGCCAGGAGGAGAAAGCTTAAAAGATGTCTATAATAGAGCAGTACCCTTTTTTAAAAAGTACATTGAGAAAGATTTAAGATCGGGCAAGAATGTTTTAGTTGTTGCCAGCCATAATAGTTTGCGGGCTTTGGTTAAATATCTCGAAAATATCTCGGATGAAAATATCATTAACCTTGAAATACCAACAGCCAGTTTTAAAGAATACAATTTTTAGGGCTTGCCTGCCAAAATTGTGTGAAGCAAAACTTAGGCGGGTTTATGGAGTAGGGCAAGCTTCGGTTAAAAAATTTTCAGAACAGAGTTGTCAAAAAGGAAAACTGGGTATAATAAAACAACTAAACTTAATGGCGAAAATTTTAGAGTATGCCCCGTAGAGAAATTTCGGCTGCTGCGGGGCAGCAAAAATAATATAAATTAGCCGAAATTCTTCTACGGGGTATGCCAGATGATTTAATCAGAGAAATTCAAAAAAGAGTAGGGGATAAGGTTCCTATTTCCGGAGGCAGGGGAAATAAATTTAACAAAATCAGTTTCGATGATTTGGTTTTTGTACCGGCTCAACTTTCAAAAAAGCCGGTTGATTATTACAAAGAAAAAATTAGTTCAAAAACTGTTATTGGAAAAAATAGTCAAAAGCCGATTGAGATTGAAACTCCAATTATTATTGGAGCAATGTCTTTCGGAGCTGTATCCCGGGAAACAAAGATTGCCTTAGCCAAAGCTTCGAAATTAGCCGGAACAATAGCCAACACCGGAGAAGGGGGAATGTTAACAGAAGAAAGAGAATTTTCAAAATATCTAATAATTCAGTACTCAACCGGTAGATTTGGAATCAGAGAAGAAATTTTTAAAAAAGCTGATTTAATAGAAATTAAAATTGGCCAAGGGGCTAAACCCGGAATGGGCGGGATGCTTCCGGCTGAAAAAGTGACAGAAGAAATTGCCAAAGTCAGGGGGGTTCCGATGGGAAAAGATGTTCATTCACCAGCTTATCATTTAGATATTAAAAATATTGATGATTTAAGAAAAAGAATTGAATGGTTAAGGAGTTTAACCGGAGGAGCACCGATTATCATAAAATTGGCAGCCGGGGATATAGAAAATGATTTAAAATTAGCAGTTAAAGCTAATCCTGATATTATTGCCATTGATGGAAAAGGTGGAGGGACCGGAGCTGCGCCGGAAGTAATACTTGATGAGGTGGGAATTCCGACTCTGGCTGCTTTAGTCAGAGCTAGAGAGACCTTAGATAAAATTGGAGCCAAACAGGAATTATGGATTGGCGGAGGATTGCAAAAAGGGGCGGATTTTAGCAAAGCCCTGGCTTTAGGAGCCGATGCCGTCTTTTCTGCCACTTCTTTGTTAATGGCTATGGGTTGTATCAATTGTAAATTATGTTATCTTGGGAAATGTCCCAAAGGAATCGCCACTCAGGAACCGGAATTAAGAAAAAAATTAAATATAGAGGAAGCTTCTCAAAATATTGCTAACTTCATTAAAAATAGTACTGAGGAAATAAAGATGGTTGCCGGTGTTTGCGGTGAAAACGATATTCATAAATTAAATAAAGGTCATTTAAGAGCTTTAAACTCAGAAATAGCCAAAATAACAAGACTAAAACATATCTCTGAGTAAAATAAATAAAAAATGGCTTTAAGAATTAACAAAGAAAAATGCGTTGGTTGCGGAGTTTGCGTGGCTAGTTGTGATGGGGCAACCAAACTGGGAGAGGACGGAAAGGCAGAAGTGATTGATTCAGGAAAACTGGAGAAATGCGGCGGAAAGAGCGTTTGTCCCTATGGCGCCATAGAAGAAACTGAAGAGAAAAAATAACCTCAAAATAAGCTCGGGATTTAGATAAAAAAGCTACAAGAACTCCCAGCTGATTTTTTGTTAAAGTATGGCAATTACTTTAAACGATGAGAATTTTGAGAAGGAAATTTTAAATGCCAAAAAACCAATTTTGGTTGATTTCTGGATGTTTGACTGCGCTCCTTGTTTTTTGCTTTCTCCGATTTTAGAAAAATTGGCGAGAGATTTTGAAGAAAAAATTATCTTAGCAAAAGTTAATATTAATGCAACCCCTATTATTGCTCAAAAATACGGCATTAATGCAACTCCGACTGTAATTCTTTTTAAGGATAGTAAACCTGTTAGCGGATTCATAGGACTTAAACCAGAATCCGCTATTAGGGAATGGTTAGAGAATTTATTGAAAGACAATGACAATGACGATGACAAAATTGAGAAAGTAATTCAAGAAGTCAAAGAAGATTCCTTCTTTTCCACCTCAGCTGCGACTTCGGTATATGAAGAATACGCCGAGAAAAATGGATTTGCTTTAAATCCCAATAAAAAAGTGGTAGAGGGAATAGTGAAAAGCTTATTGGAAAGAGAAAAAAAGTTTGGTTTCAGATACTGTCCCTGTAGAAAAATTACTGGCAACGAGGAAGAGGATAAAAAAATCATCTGCCCTTGCCAATTCCATCGCCTAGAAATAGAAAAAGATAGCCATTGCCTTTGTGGATTATTTGTAAAAACTTGACGTGCTATCTTGGTTTTTGCTATACTAAAGCCGACTAATATGGTCGGTTTTTGATATGAGAATATCTACTAAATCTCAATATGGATTAAGAGCAATGGTTCGTCTGGCAAGATTTCCAGGAAAAATTTTGTCTTTGAAAGAAATTTCCCAAAAAGAAGGAATTTCTTTTGATTATTTAGAAAAAATAATTTCAAAATTGGAAAAAGCAAGTTTGGTTGGAGCTAAGAAAGGCGTTCAAGGTGGATATTTTTTGACGAAATCTCCTTCAAAAATTAAAATAGGGGAAATAATTAGAGTTTTAGAAGGAGAATTATCTTTGGTTAAATGCTTAAAGTATTTCTGTCCAAGAGAGAAAAAATGTTTAACTAAAAATTTTTGGAAGAAAATTCAAAAATCCTTAAATTCCTCTTTTAATTCTTTAACTTTAGTCGATTTAATCAGAGAAAATAAATGAAAAAAAATTTATTAAAAATTGAGAAATTAAAAGTCAGGGCAAATGGGAAAGAAATATTGAAAGGAGTCAATCTTCAGATAAAAGAAGGCGAAGTTCAGGCTATTTTGGGCCCTAATGCTAGCGGTAAATCAAGTTTGGCTCAGACAATTTTGGGCAATCCAAAATATAAAATAGCTGAAGGAAAAATATTTTTTAAAGGAAAAGAGATTACAAAACTTTCTCCAGAAAAAAGAGCAAAATTGGGAATAGCTTTGACTTGGCAATCTCCGCCAACAATCAAAGGAGTAAAACTCTCTCAACTTTTGGAAAAAATTTCCAAAACAAAAATAAAAATTAGCGAAGGAAAATTGCTTTTGGAAAGAGAGATAAATTTAGATTTTTCCGGTGGAGAGAAAAAAATTTCTGAACTGTTACAAGTTTTGAATTTGAAGCCGAAATTGGTGATTTTTGATGAGATTGATTCAGGATTAGATATTAAAAAATCACAGATTGTAGCAAATTTGATAAAAAAGGAATTGATACAAAAAGAAGTTTCGATTTTATTAATTACTCATTCGGGTCAAATTTTGAATTTCTTAAAACCAAAACTAACTAATGTAATGTTAGATGGAAAAATTATCTGTCAGGAAAAAGATTTTAAGAAAGTTTTGAAAATTATTAAAAAATATGGTTATGAAAAATGCAAAAAATGTAAACCGAGCACATAAAAAGTTATGTGCTCCGGTAAATTTTTGGCAGATTGACCATAAAGTAAGGAATATTCTTGAAGTCAAGGGAGTAACGATTTTACCAAGTCCAAAAGCCTGGGAGAAATTTGGTTGGGTAAAGAAAATTTTTGAGAAAAAACCAAAAGAAGGCTATTTTATCTGGGTTAAAAACCAGCCGGACTCACCTTTAGCAACTTGCGTGACTTTAGCTTCTCCAAAAATATCTCAAAATCTGACCAATTTATTGGTGATTGAGAAAAATATAAAAGTTAAAGCCAATGTAGTTTGTCATGCTGCCGAAAATAATTTATGCGGGAAACATTTAGCTAAAGGAAAACTGATTTTAAAAGAAAACTCAAGTTTAGAATATAACCACATTCATGTTTGGGGCGAAAAGGATTTTATCAATCCGGATTATGAATTTATTTTGGGAAAGAATACTCGTTTAATTTATACCTATAAAAACCTATTTCCTCCAAAAAATTTAAAATTAGCCACAACTATTCATTCTGGCAATAATTCGTCTTCCCAAATAAATTTTATTGTTTCAGGTTCGAAAAACTCCCAAACAGAGATAAAAGATACCGTTTTCCTTAAAGGTCAAAATTCTCAGTCAGTCGCCAGATTAAGATTGGTCGGGAAGGAAAAAAGTCAGATAACAGCTTTCAGTAAAATGGTGGCTACTTCTTCGTCTAAAGGTCATCTCGATTGTCAGGGTTTACTGGTTGATAAGGGTTCAAAAATCTCTTTAATTCCAGAATTAATCTGTCAAAATAAAGAAGCCCGTCTGACCCACGAAGCTTCGATTGGAAAAATTTCTGAAGAAGAATTAACTTATCTAAAAATGAGAGGCTTAACCGAAAAAGAAGCCATTGATTTAATTGTCAGTGGATTTTTAAAAATATGAGAAAAAAAGTAATTTGTGCCATGTCAGGAGGAATAGATTCTTCAGTCACAGCTGCTCTTTTGAAAAGAGCCAATTTTGATGTGACAGGCGTTTTTATGAAATTGGCTGATTCACCAAATTTTAAAAAAAGCGAAAAAAGAGCAAGAAAGATAGCCAAATTTTTAAAAATTCCCTTTTTTGTTTTTGACTTTAGGAAAGAATTTAGAAAAAGAATCATTAATTGCTTTCTTAGAGATTATAGAAAAGGACTCACCCCGAATCCCTGTGTTTTTTGTAATAAACAAATTAAATTCGGACTTTTATTAGAAAAAGCATTGAAGTTGAAAGCTGATTTTTTAGCTACCGGACACTATGCCAAAAGACAGAAAATAGAAAATAGAAATCAGAAAATAGAATATAAATTATTGAGGGCGAAGGACAAGGATAAAGACCAGTCATATTTTTTATGGAGATTAAATCAGAATCAATTAAAACATATTTTATTTCCAATCGAGAACTATACCAGAAAAGAAGTTGAAGGATTAGCCAAAAAGTTCAAATTACCGATTTTAAATATCAAAAAATCAGTGGAAATTTGTTTTATTAAAACAACAATAAACCTCGTTAGAGGTCAACGAGGTTCGGTAGAAACACAAAGAAAACAAACCTCTAACGGGGTAAATGATTTTTTGATGAAATATCTGAAAGAAAAACCGGGCAAGATTGTTGATATTAAAGGAAAAGTAATCGGCGAACACAAAGGTTTATGGTTTTACACTATCGGTCAGAGAAAAGGAATAGGATTAGCTGGCGGTCCCGCCTTCGCTAAAGCTTCGGCGGGCAAGCCTTTTTATGTTTTGGATAAAGATTTGAGAAAAAATATTTTAATTGTGACTAAAAATAAAAAAGATTTAGAAAAAAAAGAATTAATTGCCCAAAATATCAATTGGATTTCAGGCAGAGTACCGAAACTTCCTTTAAAAATAAAAGCCAAAATAAGATACAGACATCATCCAGCTTCAGCTGTGATAACCAAAACTAAAAATCCTAAAATCGTTCAGCTAAAATTTTATAAAGCTCAAGCAGCCATTACTCCCGGTCAATCAGTTGTTTTTTACAGGGATCAAGAACTTTTGGGAGGAGGAATAATAAATTGAGAAGTTTGATAAGGAGTTGGAGAAATTGTCCGAATGATTTATCTTTCAACCAGTAATCCTCAAAATCCAAGAGTCGAGGTTAGACTATTCGCTAATGTTATTAGATAAATATATGAATAAAAATAAGGAAAAGAAAATTTATACCTGTCCGATGCATCCTGAAGTAAGAGCTGATAGACCCGGTCTTTGTCCAGAGTGTGGAATGGACTTGATTCCGATGGAAAAAGGGAAAGAAAAGAAAGAAGCCGAGGATAAACACATTGGCCATACGACCCAGATGTTTATCAAAAAGTTCTGGCTAAGTTTGATTTTGACTATTCCGGTAATACTTCTTTCACAACTCCTTGGAAATTTGTTTGGTTGGCAGATTGCCAACTTAAGCTGGGCTAAATATCTTTCTTTGGTTTTAAGTTCGATTATTTTCTTTTATGGCGGTTGGGTTTTTATTGAAGGAGCCTGGAGAGAATTAAAAGCCAGATTACCTGGTATGATGACTTTGATTGGTCTGGCAATTTCTGCTGCTTTTATTTACAGTTTTTTTTCAGTTATTTTTGGCCAGGGCCAAAATCTTTTTTGGGAACTGACAACTTTAATCACTATTATGCTTTTGGGTCATTGGTTAGAAATGAGGGCTGTTCAGGGAACACTAGGTGCTCTTAAAGAATTAGCCAAACTTTTACCCGACACAGCTGAAGTTTTTAAAGAAGAAAAAACCGAAATTTTAGCCATTGGTGAGCTTAAAGTTGGAGATTTTGTCTTAGTCAGACCGGGCGGAAAAATTCCAACTGATGGAATAATAACGGAAGGAAAATCAGAAATTAATGAATCAATGGTTACCGGAGAATCAAAACCAGTGAAAAAAGATATGGGTAAGGAAGTAATTGCCGGAACAATTAACGGCGAAGGAAGTTTAAAATTAAAAGTGACAAAAATTGGAGAGGATACTTTTTTAGCCGGAGTGATGCGACTGGTTAAAGAGGCTCAAACGTCAAAATCTCGACTCCAGATTTTAGCCGATAGAGCTGCTTTTTATCTAACTCTTATTGCTGTCATTGTTGGTGTCATAACATTTTTGACCTGGATTTCATTAAAAGCAGGATTAAATTTTGCTATTGAAAGATTGGTAACAGTTTTAGTAATTACCTGTCCTCATGCCTTAGGTTTGGCAATTCCTTTAGTGGCTTCGATTTCCACTACTTTAGCTGCCAGAAATGGATTTTTGGTCAGACAAAGATTGGCTTTAGAAATGGCCAGAAATTTAGATATAGTCCTTTTTGATAAAACCGGAACATTAACAAAAGGAGAGTTTGGAGTAGAAAAAATCTGGTCTTTGAAAAGAGATAAGAATGAATTATTAAAAATTATTGCTTCTCTGGAAACCCAATCTGAACATTTTATTGCCAAAGCCATAATTAAGGAAGCAGAAAAAAGAGGAATTCAATTTTTAAAAGTAAAAAACTTCTCTAATATTACTGGCCGAGGAGCAAAAGGAATTATTGATGGTAAATTAACTTTTATCGGCGGAGCATCTCTTTTAAAAAATTTTGAAATTAAAATCCCCGACTGGTTAGAAAAAGAAATTCAAAAAGAAAGTAAAATCGGAAAAACAGTTATTTTTGTCTTTACTGAAAAAGAATTATTAGGAGCAATTTCTTTAGGAGATGTTATTCGCCAAGAATCAAGAGAGGCAATCTCTGAACTAAAGAAGATGGGTTTGAAAGTGGCAATGATTACTGGCGACACAGAAGAAGTTGCTAAATGGGTAGCCAAAGAATTGGAAATTGATGAATATTTTGCCAAAGTCATTCCTCAAGAGAAGACGGAAAAAGTAAAAATTTTGCAAAAAAGAAGACTAAGAGTGGCGATGGTTGGAGATGGAGTCAATGATGCCCCGGCTCTAACTCAGGCAGATTTAGGTATTGCCATTGGTGCCGGAACAAATGTAGCCATTGAATCAGCCGGTATTATTTTAATGAGAAATGACCCCAGAGATATTGTTAAAATTATTAAACTTTCCAAAGCAACTTTTTTAAAAATGATTCAAAATCTCTTTTGGGCAACTGGTTATAATGTGATTACTCTTCCTTTAGGAGCAGGGGTGTTGGCTTCAAAAGGAATTTTGCTTCAGCCGGCTTTGGCTGCCATTTTGATGTCTTTAAGTACGGTCATTGTGGCTTTTAATGCCTTACTTTTAAGAAGAATAAAGTTATAATAATCTTTATGGTTTCTTTCCCTAATAGATAAATGCTTTTAAAGTTGGTAAAAATTTGTTAATATCAAAAATACTCATGAAATTTAAAATAATTCTATTTTTAATCTTTTTTTTAATCGGGATTCTTGGCCAAGGATTTGTTTTGGCTCAGGGAAATTCAGCAGAAATTAATTTATTTTATAGCGCTATTTGTCCTCATTGTGCTAAAGAAAGGGAGTTTTTGAAAGAATTAAAAATAAAATATCCAGAATTGAAAATTAATGAATATGAAGTTATTTCTAATTTAGAAAATCAGAAAATTTTAAATGATTTTTATGAAAAATATCAGGTACCCTTAAAAGACAGGGGCTGGGTGCCGGTAACTTTTACTCCTAATAAATACTTTATTGGTTTTAATCAACAAATCGGTCAAGAGATTGAGAATTGTATTAGAGAATGTCTGGTTGGAGAAAAACAAGCTCCCTCAAAAATTCATCTTCCAATTTTTGGCGAGGTTGATATTTCTAAGATTTCTTTGCCCGTCCTGACCATAATCTTAGGGACATTAGATGGTTTTAATCCCTGCGCAATGTGGATTTTAGCTGTTTTAATTTCTCTTTTAATATCTTTAAAATCTCGAAAAAAATTAGCTTTAGTTGGCGGGACTTTTATTTTTGCCGAGGGACTGCTTTACTTTCTTATTATGGCTGCCTGGTTAAATATTTTTTTAGCCATAGGTTATGTTTCTTTAACCAGGACTTTAATCGGATTGTTCGGAATTTTTTTTGGAATTTTAAGAATCAGAGATTTCATAAATTGGAAACCGGGTGTTTGCAAGGTTGTTGACCATTCAAAATCTCAGGAAAAAATAATGGATAAAATTAAGAATATTTTAAAACCCACTGCTGTACCAGCTACGATTTTAGGGGTGTTTGCTTTAGCCTTTGGTACAAATCTAATTGAATTTTTCTGTTCGGCAGGATTTCCAACAATCTTTACTCGAATTTTAGCCCTTCAAAATATCGGTAAAATACAATACTATCTTTATCTAATTTTTTATAATATTTTCTATATGCTTGATGATTTTATGGTTTTTGGCTTTGCCCTTTTCACCTTAAATCGCTTTAGTTTTTCTGATAAATATAATCGGTACTCAACATTGGTAGCCGGAGTTTTAATCTTCATTCTCGGAATTCTTTTGATATTTAAACCAGAATTTTTAATGTTTTGATAAATTATGGCGCAGACCTGGCTTTATTCCATAATCAGCGTAATTTTAGTCAGCTTGATATCCCTGATCGGCGTTTTTACTCTTTCCTTTAAGAAAAAGAGATTGGAAAAAATTTTGACCTTTATGGTCAGTTTTGCTGTCGGTGGATTACTCGGCGATGCTTTTTTGCATTTGCTGCCCGAGTCATTCCTGAAACTGGGCGCCAATACTACTACTTCTCTTTTTATTCTCTTGGGCATTTTGATTTTTTTCATTCTGGAAAAATTTTTGCGCTGGCAGCACTGTCACGTTCCTCTTTCTGAGGAACATCAGCACCCCTTGGTTGCCGTAAATTTGGTTGGCGACACGGTTCATAATTTAATTGACGGCATGGTAATAGGAGCCAGTTTCCTTGTCGGTATTCCGATTGGCGTGGCAACAACCCTGGCTGTCATTCTCCATGAGATACCACAGGAAATAGGCGATTTTGGCACATTTCTATACTGGGGCGTTTCAGTAAAGAAAGCTCTGATTTTTAATTTTTTGTCAGCCACCAGTGCGATTTTAGGCGCAGTTATTTCTCTTTTTCTCGGTCCGCGGATTGGAGGTTTCAACCTGGCTTTACTGCCAATTACCGCTGGCGGGTTTCTATACATAGCAGGTTCAGATTTAATTCCCGAACTTCAACATGATGTCAAAATTTCAACCTCTTTCTGGCAATTAATTTTAATCTTTTCTGGAATCGGAATTATGTTCCTCTTAACTTTATTAGAATAAATTGATAAAATTCAATTAAGTAGCTTAGGTTTATTGATTTCGGAAATCAATTAAAGGTCATAATTTAATATAATTAAATTAATTCAATATGGCGGATTTAAAAGGAAAAGCCCCGAACAAATCCTTTGGGGATTTAACGGGGCAAGTAGCTATTATTACCGGAGCAAGAAGGGGAATGGGAAGGTCGCATGCAATAAAACTGGTCGGGGCCGGAGCAAAGGTAGTTGTCGCCGACATCTCTCAGGAAGATTGCCAGAAAGTGGTTGAAGAAATTAAAAAGGCAAAAGGCGAGGCAATGGCTGTAAAATGCGATGTGACAAAAAAAGCTGAGGTTGATGAATTGGTGAAAAAGACAATTGAGAAATTTGGAAAAGTAGATATTTTGGTAAACAATGCTGGAATCTGTCAATTTAAGCCCTTTTTGGAATTGACCGAAGAAGAATGGGATAGAACTTTGGATATTAATTTGAAAGGATATTTTTTATGTGCTCAGGCAGCGGCTAAAGAAATGGTCAAGCAAAAATCAGGGGTTATAGTCAATATTGCTTCAATCGCCATGGGGCAGGTTGGGGTTGGTTTTCCTCAGATTGTTCATTATTGTGCTTCAAAAGGCGGCATTGTGGCCATGACTGAAGCTATGGCTTTAGAATTAGCTCCTTTTAATATTAGAGTTAATGCCATTGCTCCCGGAGCCATTGATACGCCAATGGCAGCTGCCACCAGTCAGGACCCCAAAGTTCTGGAAGGAACCTTAGCCAGAATTCCTCTTCATCGGATGGGTAAACCAGAAGAAGTTTCTAATTTAGTTTTGTTTTTAGCCTCGGATGAATCTTCTTATATGACTGGCTCAGTTGTAGTTATTGATGGCGGCTGGCTGGCAACATAAAATTTTAGAAAAATCCAAGATAAAGAAGAAGTTGAAGAAAACTTAGAAATTTTCGGCATATCGATTTCGGAAATCAATAGATATGAAAAATAAAGAATTTGAAATTTGTGTTAGGGCTGTGATTAAACACCAAGGAAAGATTCTGATGTGCTGGAATAAAGCTAAAAAATATTATTTTTTTCTTGGCGGTCATATAAATTTTGGTGAAAGAGCCAGAGAAACTTTAGCCCGGGAATTAAAAGAAGAATTGAATATCTCAATTAAAAAATGTTCATTTATCGGAACAGTGGAAAATATTTTTATTAAAGAGAATAAAAAACATCATGAAATCGATTTAGTTTTTGAGATTAAACCAAAGAAAATAATTACTAAAAGCAAAGAAGACCATATCGGTTTCTTTCTGATAGATATTAATAACTTTTCAAAAGAAAAGATTCTACCAATTGCCTTGAAAAAAGCTATTTTAAAATGGTTAAAAGACAAAAAGACCTTCTGGGCGAGTCAGATTTATTAAAATATGAAAATTACCAAAAATTCAACCTTAGCTGAAATTTTAAACTATCCTCAAGCTGAAAAAATTCTGGTAAAATACAATTTGCCCTGTTTGAATTGCCCGATGGCAAAAGAAGAAATGGAAAATTTAAAAATTGGCGATGTTTGTAAAATGTATAATATTGAACTTAAAAAGTTGCTTTTGGAATTAAACAAGCGAATTCCCATTGATAAAAAATAAAAATCTTGATATAATAAAAATATGTCTAATAATAAAAAAATTCTAATAATTATATCCTTGTTTCTTTTCAGCGGGTTATTATTCGGTTATTTGTATATTAGGCAGACAAAAAATCTTTTGTCACCTCAAGAAGCAGCCCAAAAGGCAATAACTTTTATTAACAAAAACATGCTGCCAGAAGGGGCAACCGCCTCTTTAATCAGCGTGTTGGAGGAAGGCGGCATTTATAAATTTCATTTTAAAATAGCAGAAAATGAATACGATTCTTATGTGACCAAAAATGGCAAACTTTTATTTACCAGTAGCATTAATTTAGAAAATCAGCCCCAGAGTAACGAAAAGCAGACTATTGGTGATTTCTTAGTTTCTGAGAAAGAAGTCTGCCAGGAAAATGGCAAGCCAATCATTTACTTTTTTGGTTCGCAAACTTGTCCACACTGTCAATGGGAACATCCTCTAATCCAAGAAATAGTTTTAAAATTTAAAGATTATATTATTTTCCGAGACCGTATGGATTCTCAAGAAGATATAGATATTTTTAAAAAATACAGCACGGGCGGTATACCAACAATAGTTTTGGGCTGTAAATACACCAGACAAGGTTCTGGAGAAAGCTCAGGAGTAGAGGAAGAAAAAAAAGTGCTTACAGCTCTAATTTGTGATTTAACTAAAAAATTCCCAGCGGATGTTTGTAATCCGGTTCAAGATTTAATAAATCAAATCTATGAGTAGTGAAAAAATAAGTTTTAAGGTTAGGGTTTTCACTACTCCTTCCTGTATATACTGTGTTGTCTTAAAGGAATTTTTGAAAGAAAATAAGATAGAATTTGAAGAAATTGATGTTTCCAAAGATGATAAAGCCAGAGAGGAGATGATTCAAAAATCAGGACAGCTGATCGTGCCGGTAATGGAAATTGATAGTCAGATTGTCATTGGTTTTGATAGAAAAAAAGTTGTAAAATTATTAAATATTAAAGATTAATTTATGCCAATTAAAATAGCTATTAATGGTTTTGGTAGAACCCCGCACCAAAGCAAAGCTTGGTACGGGGCAGGTAGGCCGACCTTAATTTATTTATGATTAAATTAGCTATAAACGGATTTGGAAGAATAGGAAGACCAACTTTTAAGAGAATTTTGGACAATCACCCAAACTTAGAAGTTGTAGCGATTAATGATTTGACTGACCCTGGAACAATGGCTCATCTTTTAAGATACGATTCGATTTACGGGATTTATAATAAAACGGTTAAATCTACTAAAGATGAATTATTGGTGGACGGCACCAAAGATGGCAAAAGAATAAAAGTTTTTGCCGAAACTGACCCGACAAAGCTACCCTGGAAAAAATTAGGAGTTGATATTGTTTTGGAATGTACTGGTCAGTTTACTGATTTTGAAGGAGCAAAAAAACATTTAACTGCCGGAGCCAAAAAAGTTATTATTTCTGCTCCAGCCAAAGATGCAGATAAAATTCCTTCTTTTGTTCTGGGAGTGAACGAAAGCCAATACGACCCAAAAAAATATGACATTGTTGATATGGGTTCTTGCACCACCAATTGTTTAGCTCCCATTGCCAAGGTTTTAAATGATAATTTTGGCATAGTCAGAGGCTTTATGAGTACTATTCATGCTTATACCAATGACCAGAGGATTCTGGATGTAGCCCACAAAGATTTGAGAAGAGCCAGGGCAGCCGCTTTAAATATTATTCCGACCACAACCGGAGCAGCCAAAGCCATTGGCAAAGTAATTCCTGAATTAAAAGGTAAATTAGATGGCATAGCTTTCAGAGTTCCCACTCCGACAGTTTCAGTTCTGGATTTAATTTGTCAGTTAAAGAAAAAGACAACTGTTCAAGAAATAAATTATCTTTTCAAAAAAGCTTCTCAGGAAAAAGAATTAAAAGGCATTTTAGGGATTGAAGATGCTCTTTTGGTTTCCTCAGATTACATTGGTAATTCTTTCTCTGCTATTTTAGATTCAGCTTCAACCATGGTTATTGAGGATTTGGTAAAAGTTGTGTCCTGGTATGACAATGAATGGGGTTATGCCTGTAGATTAGCCGAATTTGCTGAATTTGTTGGGAAGAAATTGTAATTCCTGAATCCCACAAAAATAAAAAAATCCGGTTTGGCACCGGTTTTTTATTAAGGTATAATAAAAGATTAAAGATATTATGTTTAAAAAGGGAGATTTGTATTATCCAGATAAAGAATTCAAAGAAAAAGCTCAAATTAAAGATAAAGAAATCTATAAAACAGCTGAAAAAAATCCAGTTTTGTTTTGGGAAAAATTAGCTAATGAGCTATTTTGGTTTAAAAAATGGAAAAAGGCATTTTTACAAAAACCTCCCGATTCCCAAGCAAAGCTTGGGACGGCCTATGGCTCGAGAGCCCGGCTCTATAGAGGTCGTCTCGCCGAAGGCGAGAATAGACCCTATTTTCAGTGGTTCTCTGGCGGCAAGATAAATATTACTTCCAATATTTTTGAGAAAAATTTAACACCCTACAAAAATAATCATTATGAGACCGGAGACACTACTTTTAAAAATTTCAAACATAAAACTGCCTTAGTCTGGGAACCAGAACCGATTAATGAAAAATTACGCTTTTTAAGTTATGAAGTTCTTTTTCAAGAAGTTAATAAATTAGCCAATGCGCTTAAAAATAAATTAGGAGTCAAAAAAGGGGATAGGGTAGGAATCTATTTACCGATGATTCCTGAAGCCATTATCTCAATGTTAGCCTGCGCCAGGATTGGAGCAGTTCATACGGTTGTTTTCTCAGCTTTTTCTAGCCAGGCCCTGAAAATCAGATTACAGATTACTAAAGCTAAAGTTTTGATAACTGCCGATGGTTATTACCGAAGAGGAAAAATCATTAATTTAAAAGAAAGTGCTGATGTTGCTGTTAAAGATACCAAAATAGAAAAAGTCATTGTGGTTAAAAGAGCTAAAAATGAAATTCCTTGGAATTCCGAGCGAGATTTATGGATGGATGAATTGATAAAAGACCAAAGCGATAAATGCGAACCAGAATTAATGGATAGCGAAGACCCTCTTTTTATTCTTTTTACTTCCGGTACCACTGGCATTCCCAAGGGATGCCTCCATACCTGCGGTGGCTATGCTGTCCAGGCCTATTGGACCGGCAGATGGATATTTGATTGGAAACAAGACGACATTTTTTGGTCAACAGCTGATTTGGGCTGGATAACTGGTCATACTTATAGTTGCTATGGAATATTACTCAATGGAATAACTTCCATTATTTATGAAGGCGCGCCTGACTGGCCAAATCCTGACCGCTGGGCTGAGATTATTGAAAAATACGGAGTGACCATCTTTTATACCGCTCCCACGGCTATTAGAATGTTTGAAAAATATGATGGTAAAATTGCCCAGAAATATAAATTTTCCAATTTAAGACTTTTAGGTTCAGTTGGTGAGCCAATTGATGAGGGAGCCTGGAACTGGTATTTCAAGGAAGTGGGCAAAAAGAAATGCCCGATAGTTGATACCTGGTGGCAGACCGAAACCGGCGGAATTTTGATTTCTTCTTTGCCGGGAATCGGCCCTTTTAAACCGGCTTTTGTTGGATTACCTTTTCCGGGAATAAAAGTGGATATTTTAAATGAAAATGGCAAATCTTGTAAAAAAAATGAGCCGGGAAATTTGGTTTTATTACCACCTTTTGCGCCGGGATTATTAAGAGGAATTTATAAAGATGAAAAAAAATATTTAGAAACTTATTGGAGTCAGTACGGGAAAGAAGTTTATTTTACTTCTGATGCTGCCTTTCGAGATAAAAATGATTTAATTAGAATTGTTGGTCGGGTTGATGATGTAATCAAGGTGGCGGGTCATAGATTGACAACCGGTGAGTTGGAAGCAGCAATTAATCTACATCCAGAAATTACCGAATCAGCAGTTATTGGCATTCCAGATGAAATAAAAGGAGAGGTTCCGATAGCATTTATCATCTATAATGGAAGAAAGAATCAAGAAGAAATAAAGAAAGAAGTTTTTGAACAAATTAGAAAAGAAATTGGACCAATCGCCCTGCTAAAAGAAATTTATTTAGTTGAAGATTTGCCAAAAACAAGGTCGGGTAAAATTATGAGGAGAATTTTAAAAAAGATATTAAATCAAGAAGAATTGGGTGATTTATCAACCCTTTCCAATCCAGAAAGCGTCGAAAAAATTAAAAACATAATTCAAAAAAGATGAAAGAAAAATCCCAAAAATATATCTTGTGGTTCAAAGAAATTTCCAAAAATGATGTTCCTTTGGTCGGAGGGAAAAATGCCTCTTTGGGCGAAATGACAAGAGAACTTATTAAAAAAGCCTATCCCCGCCAAAGGCGGGGCGGCCCGTCCAAATCAAAGATTTGGAATAGGGGAATTTCAATTCCTGACGGTTTTGTCTTGACCTCAAAAGCTTTCTGGTCTTATTTGAAATTCAATCAAATTGATAAAGAACTAAAAGACATTTTTGCTAGATTTAATCCCAAAAGCCTAAATTCTCTAAAAGAGACCGGCAAAAAGGCCAGAACCCTGATTTTAAATGGAAATATTCCTCCGGATTTGGAAAAAGAAATTTTGAGAAATTATCAAAAGCTTTGCCAAAAATACAATCAAAAAGATTGCGATGTGGCTGTCAGGTCTTCGGCTACAGCCGAAGATTTAGCCACTGCTTCTTTTGCCGGTCAGCACGAGAGCTATTTAAATATTTCGGGTTCAGAAAATCTGTTGGAAGCTATTAAAAAATCTATGTCTTCTTTATTTACTGACCGGGCTATTTCCTATCGGGAAGAGAAAGGATTTGAACATTTAAAAATTGCTCTTTCAGTCGGAGTTCAAAAAATGGTGAGAAGTGATTTAGCTTCTTCAGGAGTCATTTTCACTCTGGATACTGAAACTGGTTTTTCCAATGTTATTTTAATTAATTCTATTTTTGGAATAGGTGAACTGATTGTGAAAGGTAAAATTATTCCCGACCAATTTTATGTTTTCAAACCAACCCTAAAACAAGGTTTTAAATCAATAATTGTTAAAAATCTAGGCAAAAAGGATAGAAAATATGTCTATAATAAAAAAGGTGGTCTAAAAGAGGTAAATGTTCCTGAAATAAAACAATTAAAATTTTCCTTAACTGATGAAGAAATTTTAACTTTAGCCAAATGGTCAATGATAATTGAAGAACACTACGGAGTTCCTCAGGATATTGAATGGGCAAAGGATGGCAAAACCGGAGAGTTATTCATTGTTCAATCAAGACCAGAAACTGTTTATGCTCCCAAAATTGAAAATTTCTATGAAGAATATGAAATCAAAACTGAAAAACCCCCAATTTTAACCGGCATTGCCATTGGCAATAAAATTGGTCAGGGTAAGGTTAGAATAATTTCCGATGTTTCCAAACTCAATCAATTTCAAAAAGGAGAAGTATTGGTAACTAAAATGACTGACCCTGATTGGGTGAGCATCTTTCCTTTAACTTCAGCCATTGTTACTGATGAAGGTGGAAAAACCGCCCATGCCGCCATTGTCAGTCGGGAATTAGGAATACCTTGCATTGTCGGAGCAGAAATAGCAACTAAAATTTTAAAAACCGGAAAAGTCGTTACTATAGATTGCACCTCGGGCTCGAAAGGAAAAGTATTTCAAGGTAAAATTCCATTTCAAATTAAGAGATATGATTTAAAGGAAATCCCGAAATTAAAAACCAAGATAATGATCAATATTGGAGCACCAGAAATTGCTTTTAAAAGCTCATTTTTGCCGGTTGACGGAGTGGGATTAGCCAGGATTGAGTTTATTTTGGCTGAAAAAATCAGGGTTCATCCTTTGGCCCTCTATCATTTCAATAAATTGAAAAAAGAAAAGAATCCTGTTTCTAAAAAAATTGTAAAAGAAATTAAAGAGTTTACTCTTGAACATAAAGATAAAAAAGAGCATTTTATTAAAGAATTAGCCGAAGGAATAGCCCAGATTGCTTCTGGCTTTTGGCCAAAACCAGTTATTGTCCGGCTCTCTGATTTTAAAACCAATGAATATCGGGCTTTGATTGGAGGAGAAATTTTTGAACCAGAGGAAGCTAATCCAATGTTAGGCTTTAGAGGAGCCTGCAGATACTATGACAAATCTTTTCAGCCGGCTTTTGAGATGGAATGCCAGGCAATCAAAAGAGCCAGAGAGGTCTTTGGATTAAAAAACATCTGGCTGATGGTTCCATTTTGCCGGACAGTTGAGGAAGGAAAAAAAGTTCTGGCTTTGATGTCCAAAAATGGCTTGGAAAAAGGAAAGAATGACTTGAAAGTTATTGTTATGTGTGAAATCCCTTCCAATGTTATTTTAGCCGAAAAATTTTTGGAAATTTTTGATGGATATTCGATTGGAAGCAATGACCTTACTCAATTAATCTTGGGTCTAGACAGAGATAATGCTAAAATTGCTTATATTGGAGATGAAAGAGACGAAGCGGTAAAAGAAATGATAAAAAGGGTTATAAAAATTTGCAATGAAAAGAAAAAATATTGCGGAATCTGCGGTCAGGCCCCGAGTGATTATTTGGAATTTGCCGAATTTTTGGTGAAAGAGGGGATTGAGTCAATATCTTTGAATCCAGATACGGTTATTAAAACAATTTTGAATTTAGCCAAATTTAAAAATAAGGTATAATCTTAAAATAAAGGTCATAAAATTAAATTAAAAAATATGGCAAAAATTACTTTATCAATCATTAAGGCCGACATTGGCAGTATTGGCGGGCATCTAAAGCCAAGTCAAAAGCTTTTAGAAGCGGTTGAAAATTATGTTAAAGGAAAGGGCAGGGGATTAATAATTGATTCCTATATAGGTTTTACCGGAGATGATATTACTATTTTAACCACCCATAAAAAGGGGATAGTAAATGAGAAAATCCATAAACTTTGTCTTGATGCCTTTCTGGCTGGCACAAAAGTAGCCAAAGAACAAGGACTTCATGGCGCCGGTCAGGATTTATTAGTTGAATCTTTTTCTGGCAATATTAAGGGTATGGGTCCCCAGGTGGCGGAAATGGAAATTGAGGAAAGACCAGCTGAACCATTTTTGATGTTCATGGCTGATAAAACCGAACCCGGAGCTTTTAACCTTCCTTTATATTTATCATTTACTGACCCAATGCATCTTTCTGGTTTAATTTTGTCGCCAGAAATTAAAAAAGGTTTTAAATTTGTGATTATGGATGTAAGTTATACCAAAGCAGACAGAGTGATTGAACTGGTCAGTCCAGAAGAAACTTATGACATTGCTGCTCTTTTGAGAGATACCGGGAGGTTTGTGGTTGAATCAATCTTTTCTCGAGCCAGCAATGAGCAGGTAGTGGCAGCTTCAACCACCAGATTACATAATATTGCCGGCAAATATGTTGGCAAAGATGACCCGGTCATGTTAGTCAGAACCCAAAAAGATTTTCCAGCTACTGGAGAAATACTTTCTCCTTACACTATTGGTCATTATGTTTCAGGATTTATGAGAGGAAGTCATACCGGTCCCTTGCTGCCAGTCAAAAAAAATTCTCCAATTTCCTTTTTTGATGGGCCGCCAATAGTCAGTGGTTTGGGTTTCTGTGTTAAAGATGGAAAACTGACTGAACCGGCTGATGTTTTTGACCAGCCCTATTGGGATTATGTTAGAATGAAAATTAGTCAAAAAGCAGAAGAAATCAGAAAACAGGGATTTGCAGGAGCCGCGATGTTGCCAATGTCAGAGCTGGAATATACCGGAGTGATGGACACTTTGAAAACCTTAGAAAAAAGATTCACAATCAGAAAAAAATAATGTCCTAGACCTCATTATTGATTAAAAGGAATATTAAGGTATACTACTGATTATTATTAATCTTTATGCTTAGTTTATCAGCTAAAATTAGAAAAGAAATTGGTAAAAAAGTAAAACCACTTCGTAAAAGGGGTATTTTACCTGCTGTTTTATATGGACCGGAAATCAAGAATCTAAATTTAGAATTGGATTTTAATGAATTTGAAAAAGTTTATAAGGAAGCTGGGGAAAGTTCCCTTGTCTCTTTAGAAGTTAAAGAGGATAAAAAGAAAGATAAAAAATTGGTTTTAATTCACGAGGTTCAAAAAGACCCATTAACCGAAAAGCCGACCCATGTGGATTTTTACCAACCTCGGCTTGAAGAAGAGATTGAGGCAAAAGTGCCTTTGATTTTTGAAGGCGAAGCCCTGGCTCAAAAGGATTTAGGCGGAACATTGGTTAAAAACATCACTGAAGTCGAGGTTAAAGCCAAACCCCAAAATCTACCTAAAGAAATCAGAGTAAATATCGGGAGTTTAAAAACCTTTGAGGATAAGATTTTAATTAAAGACCTGAAGTTACCAGAAGGAGTGAAAATTTTAAAAGACCAAAAAGAGATTATTACTTTGGTTACTCCGCCAGAAAAAGTTGAAGAAGAATTAGCTAAACCAGTTGAAGAAAAAGTAGAAGAAATAGAAAAGGTTAAAGAAAAGAAAGAGAAAGAAGAGGAAGAAGAAAAAGAAGAAAAAGAAGAAAAGCAGGTAGAGCAGATGAAGAAAGAAGAAAAAAAGAAAGAGAAATAAGGTTCTCTAAGCGAAGCGCAGAGGTTCTTATGAGTCTTCTTTTTAAAATATTTATTTCCCTTAGTTTAATCTCGGCTTTTTTATTGCCGAATTTTAGTTTATTGGCCGAGGAAGCGACCAGTTCCAATTCAACAATGATTCCTTCTGAGGAAAGAAAGGCTTTAGAAGCAGAATTAAAAATATTAGAGGAGCAACTTTCAAAAATTGATGAAGATATCAGCAAAACCGAAAGCGAAAAAAATACTCTTAAAAATCAAATTTATCTTTTAAAGAAAAAAATTGAAAAGTTAGACCTTCAAATTAAACAAGATAATACAATAATCAAAGACCTCGGTCTTCAGATTGGAGATACTGAAAATTCTATCGATCAAACCTCTTTAAAAATCGGACAATCCCAAAAGCAATTAGCCACTATTTTACAAACAATTTATGAGGAAGAGCAGAAATCTTTAATTGAGATTCTGCTTTCTGAAGAAGAACTCTCAGATTTTTTTGATGATTTAATAGCTTTGGAAGCTTTGAATAGCAAAAACCAGGAGCTTTTGGAAAATATTAAAAATTTAAAATCTTATTTAGAAAAGCAAAAACAATCTTTAGATGAAGAAAAGGCGGATTTGGAAAGGGTGGTTAAAATTCAAATTCTTCAAAGAGAAGAAAGCAAAGGAGCTAAGACGGAACAGGAACAGATTTTAAAGTTAACTGAAGCTCAATATCAAAAATACTTAAAAGACAAAGA
>Ga0315296_10000634_pt1 | contig 31805 bp, 54 predicted proteins | sample YL17G14_18_MG_FD_203921 | JGI IMG/M metagenome (GOLD analysis project Ga0315296, IMG submission 203921) | Sediment microbial communities from Yellowstone Lake, YNP, Wyoming, USA - YL17G14_18 | ecosystem: Environmental > Aquatic > Freshwater > Lake > Sediment | place: USA: Wyoming | collected... | reverse complement strand
TCATGTTGCCGAAGGAGTTTGCAGGAACGGTAATCAAAGTCACAAAATCTGGCGTCATAAAAAGCATCAAAGCTGTTGAAAGTTCTGCTCGCGGCTTGACCTCCAATAATGGAGCTGGGGAAGCGGGACCGCGAGGGGCTATCCAATGCCTTTCTTCGATCTCTGGATCAAAGATCCGGAGACATAACCCGCTTCCTCGCGGTCATCCCGCCTCCTCCTCGGTCCAAACTTTGAGTGGGCGGGGTGGCAGGGGTCGGGGGCAAACGACGGCTACCACACGAGATTTTCACCTCCAACGGTTCACCCGTCTGCCGAAAGGCATCTTCTCGAAAGAGGGGAGAGGACGCCCCCGGCTCGACTCCCTTTCAAGGGACTCGACCAAAAACGAAAGAAAAAACCGAGGTGTGAATGATGAGGACACAAATTTGGAAAGTTGAGTTTGGGAGTTTAGATGTGGCGCGTGTTGTAGCAAACAACCCGAAGGAAGCGATAAAGAAGGCGATACGGCTCAAAAAGGAAGAAGGCATGTCGGCGTGCCGATTGCAGGATATTACTTGCGTTGAACTGGCAGCGATTGCGGATTGAGAAGGCGATGGTAGATGGCTGACGGGAAAATCGAGAAGAAAGACAACACGATGGTCGATTTCACGCTCTCGCTGATTGAACACCTTGAGAATGCCGAACGAATCGTTAGAGTAGCAATAACACCAGAAGGTCTTTTCAAGAGGAAATGTGGTATGCTTGTCGGAAAGAAATTGAATACGGAAGAAGCGAGAGCGTTCGGCGTTGTTGCGGATGTGTTGTACGAACGTGCCAACTATCTGAAAGAACAGCAACGGAAGAAGGTGTATGAAAAATGATTGAGCCGAAGCGAAAGGTTTTCCGTGAACGCTTTTCCGCAGAAAAGGGTTCGATGACCGCTGAAAAAACCGAGTGTTTTGATTACTACGAGAAATGCCCTACGTGCGGTTCAACGGAAGCCAGATGGACGAAAAACTACAGTTATTGTAAAAGATGTAAATGTAGGTGGCATAGGTGATGGGGATAAAAAGTTTGGCGGAGCTGAAGAAGTGGGCTGAATACAGAATTAAAGAACTTGAAGATGCTTACGATGTCGTCTTGGGTAGAGTAACAGAACTGCATGGCGGAAAATGGAGCGAACAGGATTATACCGACTGCGACAAAATCAAGGCTCAAATATTTGAACTTAAACGTGTTCTCGAAAAAATCAACGAGCTGGAGGCGAGCGTGAGGGAACGGATAGAGCTTTTTTCTCACGAAAAAACCTCGGAAGAAATGTGTACGCTCATCGACTGTGAGCATTTGTTGTCCATAAAAGACGATGTTCCCCTTTGCGACAAGTCGGGCGATGACTGCAATCCCTTTGTGTGCAAGCTTTTTCATCAACGTTTTTGTGAAAAAAGGTTGAAAGAACTCCGCCGACTTTTGGAGGGAGAGAAGGGATGAGGCGCTTTTTTACTCACGTAAAAAACCTCGGAAAAAGGCGGAAGTGTTATCTCATGTTGAGCAATTCATCAAAAACCCACAGCATCTCAGTTGATTGCACGGATGAACGACGACGGAAGTTTCCAAACGACACGATTTGCATCAGGCTAAATGTGGGAACGGGAGGAGATGTCAAAATAACCGAAGCGCAGATGACGGCTGGTGAAGCCTTGTTTGTAAGTGGAGGATTGGTGCAACTTGCACTGACAGAGATTAATGAAAAGAAAAAGTTGTTGGAGGGGGAGAAATGATGCCATCGAGTTTTCCGAGGTTTTTTTCAAGAGAAAAAAAGCTCAAGTGCCCCGACTGCACGCTCCCCGTCCTGGCGAACGAGGAATTCTGCATCTTCTGCAATCATAGGCTCAAGGTCACGGGTGGGGCGCCAGTGGGATATGTAGCGCTACCATGTCCTGCCTCCAACGTCCCACCCGCGATTAAAAAGACGGAGGCGGAATAGATGGCCAACTACACTACAAATCCGACATGCACTCAATGCGGGTTCAAACTCAAACGTGGCGAAAAGATACCCAACAAATGCCCAAAGTGCGGAAATCATAGGTGGTCGCTTGGGTGCACGGTTGTGCAGGAAGATCATGTGCGGAAATCAACACGGGGTGAGGGACGATGTCAAAAATAACTTTTGCCCCAATGAAAGGGTCGCAACTCGAGATGGCCGTCCGACGTTGGGCCGTGCCAGCGATTAAATATCACAGGAATGTGGAAGTCAAACGCTTAGGGCGCGTCGAGATCACCGCCGAGTATGAGATCGCGGAGAGCCGAGAGTGATGATGAATTTCGAACAAATCATCGAAAAAATCATGGCGGGGACGGGGATGAGCCGCGCCGAGGTGGAGGCGGAGATCCGTGCGGTGCAGGAAGAATTTCACGGTTTTGTGACGGACGCAGGCGCGGCTTCGCTGGCTGCGCATCGGCTCGGAATCGTGCTGAACGCCGAGGTGCGGGACTTGGGGACAATTGCCGGAGAGGCCAGCCCAATTCAGCAAGAAATCAAAGACGTGGAGTCATGCTCGACCAGTTTAACCGAAAAACAAACAGGAGGGAGTGGTATGGGGTTGAAGTACAAAGTAGAGGCGCCCAAGCAGATCGCCGATGGACTGCACGAGGGGACGATAGTGCGACTCGAGGAGAGCCCGCGAGAAAAGCGCGGACGGAAGTTCATCTACCTCGACGTGTACATCCTCGAGAAGAAAGAGGGCGTGGAGCTACGAGCGGGATACCCGGCGAACATAACTCCCGTGTCGGCGCTCGGAAAACTGTGCCAGCGGTTCGGGTCGGGCCTGGACATCGGGAAGGAGATCGAGGTGGAAGCGATCCTCCTCAACAAGCCGTGCACCTTCGTGACGGTGAACGAGGAAACGAAGTCCGGGACTTTCGCACGGGTGCAGCGGGACAGCCTGAAGCCGATGCCTTGAGGCGAGAATCATGCTGGGGTCGACCCGGGCGGCGAACATACGCCGCCCTCTGATTTTTTCAAAGTCACGCTCATCTACTAATTTTCACAAGTGCGTCTACTGTGGCGCGCCGAACTTCGATCAGGTAATGAAGTGCCACAGCTGCGGACGATTCTTCGATTCGAAACAGCGCGACATCGAACTGATGGTGGGTGTGAGATGATTGGTGCTGACAGTCGGGAGTCTGTTTTCGGGAATCGGGGGTATCGAACTTGGTCTTGAGAGAACGGGGTACTTCAAGACGGCGTGGTTCGTCGAAGTCGACGGGTTTTGCCAATCCGTCCTCCGAAAGCATTGGCCAAGCGTCCCCATCCACGGTGATATCACGAAAATCGATTGGGATTCCATGCCCCGCGTCGACATGCTCACCGGAGGATTCCCGTGCCAAGACATCAGCGTCGCCAACCCGAGGGGGAAGGGGATCGGAGGGAGCAGGAGCGGACTATGGAAGGAATATGCGAAAGCGATTGGGATTCTACGACCCAAGTACGCGCTCATTGAGAACGTTCCAGCGATTGTTAGGAAGGGACTCCACGTCGTCCTTGGTGACCTTGCCGAAGCGGGGTACGATGCGGAGTGGTTCGATCTGCGCGCTTCCGACTTCGGGGCGCTCCACAGGCGGGAGAGGATTTTCATTGTTGCCTACCGTGATGCCGAGCGAACTGTGGACGGGGAATCTGGAGAGTTCGCAAGTCAAGGAGGGGAGCATGCACTCGGTGACATTGGTGCGAGAATTGAAAAGGAAACTGACATTGCCTACTCCAACGGTCAGCGACACAGAGGGCGGTGTGATGAAACACTTGCACAAAAGACGGATGATGCAGAAGTTCAGGGACGAGGTGTTCCGATTGATGTTACCATCTCTCACGGCGACGGATTCGACGGGGCGAGCCTACCAATACTCAAGGGGCGACCACGACAAGATAACCCCCGCAATAAAAATGGCGCTGCTACCCACCCTGACTCAATCGAAAGGGGTAAAATATCTCGGAGGCAACCCGACGATACGGGGCGCATTATTACCCACAATTGGCGCGAACGAATTCAAAGGTTCGTCGAAAAAAAGATTCAGACAAAGCAGGGCTTTTCGTGGTGCCAAGATGTCCGAAGGGTTGAGGACTTGCAGGGAAGACCCGATATACCTCAACCCCTCTTTCGCGGAGGCCGTGATGGGATTCCCGATTGGGTACACCGAATCAAGGCGCTCGGCAACGCCGTCGTCCCCGACTGCGCCGAGTTCATCGGGGAGATGATTATGGAGTTCGATAGGAAGGAGCGTCGTTTTTGATGAAACTTTTCACCATAAAAGTTTCGAAGGGGGCCGCCTGATGCCGTTCGTGAGGGAGGAAATAAATGAGTGAACCTAAAATCGTGGAGCAAGGCTTAAATAAGAATACTAATCAAATACTAATGGGGTTTTAGATGGAAGTACCCTCTATCGAGAAGCGAACCATTATCAGGGTTGGCGGATCGCTAGCCGTAACCATTCCTCCGGGGTGGCTGAAAAATAAGGACTTGAAGGAGGGGGATGAGATACTCGTGGTGGCCGACAACGAGCTGACGATTAACAAGCTCACGAAGGAAAAGATTGCAGAATTGCACAAGACGATGGAGGGAAAGAAATAATGCCATTGAAAGCGTTGGTCGACGCCATCCCTATTTATGCGTGGGATATGGATGAAACGAATCGTGGCAAACCGTTTAAATGTCCGCACTGCCCCGACACTTTGATTCTTGTCTTGCCAACTTGCGATATTATAAAACACTTTCGACATAAGAACAATGAAGCACATGGCGAGCCAGAAACGCCCGAACATTTGAACGGCAAGAAACTTCTTCTGAATTGGTTTAAAGTACACGGAGTGATGTGTGAACCTGAAGTAAGGGTTGGACAGCACATTTGTGATGTCTCTATGGAACAAGATGGAAGTAAGACTTTTTTTGAGTTTCAATGCTCTCCGATTTCAACTGCCGAAATACTTGACAGAGAGCGTTCTTATGATGACGCTGGTTTTTATTGTTGGATATTTGGAGGACATTATTATAAAAATGCGCGCAACTTCAGATGGTGGAAGAATGGAAAATATACTATTCAACGAATAACTAAAGCGGAGCGCCAAATTGGCGTTTGGCAATCTTTACTTTATCTTGATACCAACACTAGTATTTTATATAAAGCAAATTGGAAAACTAGAACACACTCAAGCGTTCTGGGGTGGTATAATCTAAAACCAGTTGACCCTTCTTATCTACTTAATCTTGATTTTTTTACTGACGGATTGTCGGATAACGATTTAGCAAGTAGATTGGAGCGAGATTTCAATGAGTATTGATCATCCGTATTGGCTCCCGCTTTATGAGAATGGTCCTGCCTTGATGGTCAGTAGGATTGGGAAGTCATACCGAATCGAAGTTCGGCAGAGTAGAGAATCCAACGATGTGATTTGGTGTGATACGCAACGCATCCCTTTTTGGGCAAGTGATAAGCGCAGAGGCGAAATCCTAAAGATATTCACTAAATTGTTCCCAACAATGACCAAAGAAAACTTTGAAAAGGTATGTATGGATATGGCATCTGCTGAGTCGTTTGGCGATCTCCCAGCGCCAATAGAACCGCCAGGGGAAGAACAAATATCCGACAAACAGATTACCGACACGATAATTGCTAGCCACCAGTTCTATTGCGACATCACCGATCCCAACACGATGTTGTATGTTTGGCGCGGTGGCGAGTGGTGCAATGGTATTGCGGAGGGACTTGTACTAAACGAATTGTCCACGATATTCGACTTGAAAGAAGACAGATCAAGAATGTTGTTTGATAAGACAGTTAATTTCATCAAGGGGAGAGCGATGGAAACGCAAGTTTTGCCAAAACCTCCGCACCTGATTTCATTTAAAAACGGTGTCTTGAATGTGGAAACCTTAGCATTCTCGAAACAGCACGACTCTGGCATATTCTACATCAACCAAATTCCCCATGATTACAATCCGAGTGTTGATTGCCCCAATTGGAAAAAGTGGCTAGGAGAAGTTGTGCGGGAAGAAGATATAGCATTTCTACAAGAATGGATGGGGTATCAATTTTATGATAGCTTTCCCGAACCCGCGTTTTTGGTGTTGACGGGTAATGGACAAAATGGGAAAAGCGTGTACATGGATATGTTGATTGAAATGCTTGGTCACAAGAACATCACGAACATCTCGCTCGTTAAACTAACCTACGATGCTTACGCCCCATCCGAACTTTTTCACAAGCTCGCCAACATCTCTGACGAAATAAAGCATGGTGTGATAAGTGACGCTGGGGTACTCAAGGAGGCCGCGTCTGGTAGCTACATCCATGCGAGGCAGATTTACGGGAAGGGTTTTGATTTCAAGCCCTACGCAAAAATCACCTATGCCTGCAACGAACCACCAGAGATAAAGGACCAGAGCGAGGCTATCAAGTTCCGATTAAAAGTCGTTGAGTTTCCTTATACTTTCGCGAAGGAGCCAGTTGGAGATCAGAAGCCAGCTAGAGAGAGACAAGAAATCATGGATGAGCTTCGCATAGAGATACCTAGTATCGTCAACTGGGCTGTCGAGGGATTGAGGCGACTTATGAAAAACAAGTTCAAGTTCAGCAGGTCGAAAAGCACGGAAGACACTTGGCTCTTTTATCAGCGCCGGTCAAACCCCGTCGTATGCTTCATTGAGGAATGCTTGGAGTTCACGGATGATGACGACAATTGGCTGTCAAGAGAGGGGCTTTTGTCCAGCTTCAAGACATGGGTGGAAAACAGTAAGATAAAAATCAAGGTTTCTCGCAACAAGTTCTGGCGAGACATGAAAGAACAGGGTATCGAGGCCACCCGATCTCGCGACCATGATATGAAGCGAGTGTATCTTGGTGTAAAGTGTTCCATTGTTCCAATAGAAATAGTAGTAGACAACCCCCCAAAACTACCACATATAGATGATACTACTGATACTAGTAAAATACAGGGAAGGAGGGAAGGGGTTGATGTTGGAACAGCGGAACAGGCTACATTAGACGAGGAGGACAAACCAATCCAAGTTAATGTTGGAACAGTGGAACAAACCCTCATCGAAAAGGCACTACAAGTACTCTCCAACCTCCGCAAAGAAGGCACAATTGTCAAGCTCGTCCGCTACTTGGCGTTGTGCAGAGATGCCGGGGTGGATGAGAAGACGGCCATGACGGTGCTGGAGGAGCTGCAACAACACGGAAAGGTCGGGATTATGATCGATGGGTGTTTCGAGGTGCCGTGAGATGACCGAATGCTGTCCTCTAAAACCAAGCGACTATACAAGCGAAAATCGCGAGTGTGATGGTTCGGCGTGTGCTTGGTGGGACACAGGACACCAAATGTGTGCCATCCTCGCGATTGCTGATGAATTATGTAAAATTCGATACAAGGAGCCCCGCCCATGACCCCCCAGACCGCCTCTAGAAAAATGGTTTGCGGCATCTGCTTCTCCTCGATAGAGAAGGGCGCCGAATATGTTTATGCTCATTACGACAAGCGCAAAATCGGCACGATCACCGCCCATTCGGAGTGTGCGGGGAAGGGGGAGAAATAGATGAAAATTACAAAAAGTGGCTTGGTAATCGTAGCAATAGTGATTGTCGTGACGTTTTTCGTTGGCTACGTAGTTTTTAGCACTTATTCCGAGCAGATGAACCACGATAATGTGGTCGGCGAATGGAATGTGGAATCAGCCGAGACTCGGCAACGCACCATCGTATGCCAATGTATCATAATTTGTGTGGTTTGGGTTGTCGTGGGCGTTTTATTGTGGTTCTTCCCGCTAGCTAAAAAGAAACGGAGGCGCAAGCGATGAGAAAGAAACAGAGAAAGAAGTTGCGTGGGGAGATGGAAGCCGGGTCGGAAGGATTCGATAGCCAAGAAGACTGGCAAATGGTGAGCGATAGATGAAGTGGCTTGATTCATCCCGCGAAAAATGGCGTCAAAGCAAGGCGAAAGAACAGGCGATCAACGAAGCCATAGAGAAACAACTGACTCCCGAATTGAAACTGGCGATATTGCGGAGCAAGCAGGACTCAATCATCCGGTGGTACTGGAAGACAAAACTTGTGCTGATTTGTGCCGTTTTTGCGGTACTCATGTTAGTATTGGTACTCGCTTTCTGTACAATGAGTTCTGGCCTGAAACAATATTTCGGAGAGAATGTCTGGGAGAACATCATAGAATCTGGTTCAGCCCAGCTCGGTGAACTTCCAAATCTCATAAGCATCGCCACGATAGCGATTGCCGCAATTGCATGTGCTATCACAATCTATTTTATAGCGAAGTTCTCCCATGATGCCAGAAAAGAGACGCGACTCAAAAAGGAAGTTTTAGAGCGATTACAGGAGACGAAATAAATGAAACTCAAAGTCCGCAAGCTCGGCTCGTATCGCGGTCTGTGTTTTAGACGCAGGCCAAAATTACCCTGCTTGATAAAACTCGATGGTCATGGCATTCATACTTGGTTTGTCTTCTACCCAATTCGCGCCGTCTTCCTTGATGTGAATTGTGTCATAATCGCCATCCGCTGGTATATCAAACCGTTCTCTGTTTTCAAACCGCGCACCCCGCCGGCGTTCGTGATTGAGTCGGATGTCGATGATTCTTGGCGTCCAGCGCTCGGAGAAAAAGTTGAATTGGAGATCGTGTAGATGGTAGCGCACTCCGTCGACTACTGGTGGATCTGGCCTGTGTTGACAATCGCCGTGTTCTTGATAGTAATTTGGTGTGAGGAAATCGTGAAAGCAGTCAGGAAATGGCATCGCAACTGGTTCAAGTTCTTGAAGCGGACGGTGGGATGGAAATGACCGCAAAACAATTCAAACTCCCGCTTCCCGTCCGCATCGCCATCTTCTTGATTTGTGCGGGGTTTCTCCCAATATTCCTAATAAAGAAAGCGATAAAGAAGGCAAGGGCAAAACGATGAATAAAATCCGAAAGCTCGAAATCGTCATCATTGATATGCCACTTGAATCTTGGCGCTTGATGCTCTTGAAAATTGAAGCGGAAGTCAAGGCGGTGGTAGAAAAAGTTAGACTCTGGACGGAAGGAAATGCACAAAGCTCGTAAGATTGAACTCATAATCGTTGTTGTCGTCTTTATTGCGTTTCTAGCGATATGGTTAAACTCAAGACAAAACGCATACGCACACGATTTTTGGTATTATTCGTGGGGGCAGCATGTCACAGAAAACAGCGGGTACGGGGAAAACGGCGTCATGCCAGGCTCGTTTTTTCAAGGCCACGATTTAACACTTGTTGTCACGCGCGTCTTGATACCAGTGGGAAACTTTGCCGTTCCCGCATTTTTTATTTCGTTCTTTTGTATCGCCGGGTGGTTCATGCTAAAGCCCCTTGTCCGTTTCCCCGAAGCGATATTCGTCGTGGCTCCGTTCTCAATCGTGTTGCTCTTAATTTCGGGGACGTACTTCTTGTTCGCTCAGATGCTTTCTATGGGTTTCTTCTTCTTGGCAATCGGATTTTATTTGCGTCCGCCGATGTGGATTTTGATGCCGAGTTCTAGCAAATTTACCGCTCACGATTATGATGCTAGTAAACTTGTCGTGATGATATGCCTTGCTCTTATGTCGATTTCACATTCGTGGAGCGCCTTGTTTTACTTGGGCGCATTTGGGCTATACTTAATCATCAAAGATCGCCGGTTCATCGCCTATATCATCCCCGCCATTCTCCTTCTGGTAGCAACGGCTCCGGCGGGCTTCCTGAACTTCATAGCCGAACGATCCACAATAGGATCGAATTTCTCTTACCTCGTCAATGTCCAGCTCACCGAGAACTTCATCTTGATTCCGTTCCTGCTTTATGGGGCGTATCGACTCATGCGCTCAAGGGTCGGGTTGCTTTTTGTCATAATTACCCTAGCCCCCTTGGCAACGATAACGGTTCTGTGGTCGCCTTTCTGGTCGTATAGGGTTGTGACATTGATTCCCATTCTCGTCTTCGAGGCTGCAGGGGTTTCGTCCTTGCTTGAATGGATCGCAAAGAGGGGGGGTGTTTAGGCATGGAGAGCTGGCAAACGGTAACCATGATCGTAGTCATCCTTGGCGTGGCCTATGTGCTTCTCCGGGCGGGGCTTGCCGCGTGGTACGGGCAGGGTTCGGGCGAATAAAATCCAAGTCCACACAGATTCTTTCGTTATGGGAAATTAACCAATTAGTTAATCTATTAAAATAAAGTAAAATATGCCTCAAATGTGTAAAAATTGCGAGTTATTTTTTTGTAGTTTAGGAGGAGTTTTTCTAATACCCACTTTTAATTAGTTAATTATAAATAGTTAAAAACGCTAATAATCGGTGATAGTATGGAGAGATTTAAAGACTATTTGGGCGACTTCATACGTCGAGGGAAACAAAACACAGCTAAAACTTACAAGAGTGCGCTTACTCAATTCAACGCATGGCTTGAAGCACACGACAAGCAAGATAACTTTGACGACAAAGAGGTACTTGTGTTTCTTGATGAACAAGTATCTTGGTCAAGCACTGCGAAGAATACATGCCTTAAGGCATTGAAGGGCTGGGCAAAATATGAAAAGACCAGGATTCCAACGGGCAGCAACCTTGAAGAGCTATTGCGAGGCACAGAACTCGGCAAGCGGTACGACAGGATTGCAGACGTTAAAGGATATACTGTTGTCGCACCCATAAAATCCGCGTTGTCGATAGATCAAATAAAACGTTTGTTTGATGTGATGGATTCGGATGCGGCAACGCTTTGGTGGGTTCTGTGTTGGTTCGGGGTACGGCTCAACGAAATAAAAAGAATTGCTGGGGTAAACTGGGAAGAAATGTCGATAACCATTGGAACTGAAAAGACGCCAGGACACAGGACATTATTTTTCGATGTGTATACAGGAAAGCTCTTACACCATGCGATTGAAAGCGGATTACTCGCATGGCATGGTCAAAAAATATGGTCAAAGCTGAAATACTACTCAACAGAGGTAGAACCAGTAAAATTGACTCCGCATCTAGCTCGTCATTGTTTTGCCAGCTTTTTCGCCGATATTATAAACACCGAGTTCCCAGGGGATAGGGACACACTACGCATTATGCTTGGACACACCCCGGCGGATGTTACTGGAATCTATATCCATTCTACACGAATTAGGGACTTGATGCAAAACAAGCACTTTCTCAAACTCCTTGAACCGAAGGTGGAATGATGGAAGATAAAGCCAAACAAATACAAGAACTCGGAGCGCGAATCTTGCGCCCAGAGCGTCGTATCTGTAATGAGGATTTGATTTCCTCCGAACTGGCAATGGCAGTTATGAGCGATCCGTTGGGCAAAATCAGACATGCGTGCGAGGCGACTTTCCTTCTATCTGAAAAAGAACTAGCAAAAGCCGATATCACACTCCGCGAGCAACAAATCGCCACAATGCTTCACACGATATGCCTAGCTCTCCAAAACGCATATGTCCACCAGCTCATCGACACATACGGTCGGATAATCGACAAATGGGCCTCGATTGCTTGGCCATTCCCGCGTTCGGAAGCAAAGCGATGGCTCGAAGAATGGGCGAGCGATTTGGAGTTCACATACTGGCAAGGCGGTCAAGGAGACGAAAAGCGCGAAGCGGAGTTGAAAGAAATAAAGGACAAATATGAGAGAATGTACGAAGTAACGAAATCGCAATGCACCATGCCGACGCTCCAAATATTCAGGACTAGGTTCGAGATGTATGCGATACCACACATCACCGCCTTAATGCAAAAAACGCTTCATTTGGTATCGCCTTCCTCATACGAGATGGCGATGTGGTCATTGCAAAGAGAAGCAAAAAAGACAAAGGAGACCGGAACGTGAACAGCGAACAGTTTATGGGCTATATGCGTCGCCTAGGCACGCTTATAATGTTCCTAGGTATCGCCGGAATCGTGATAGGCATTGTTTTGAGCTTTCTCACCCAAGTACAATATTCGGTGATTGTCTGGGGTTTGTTGGCAGTAGTTGGGCATATTTTGCGAACCCAGTTGCCGAAGTCAAGCGGTGTTTAGAATGGTATATCCGGACATTACATATCGTTGGCTTCGGGGCGAAGGCACGGACATCGATTTCGCCAAACAGATAGTTGCGTTCCTTCAAGGAAAAAGAGATTCGGGCAAGTCCTCAATGCTCGAAACATTTGGCTCAAAATATTTGCAAGCTGGCGCAAAAGTCATCGATTTGTTCGGCGCACACGACGACGAAGGCCTCGCATGGCTCAGATCGCCGCATGTCAAGGAAGATGGAAAAAAGGTTATATTGTTTCAGGACACCGGCGTAGAAGTAGATGCTCCATGTGAAACGATGCCCGTATCCAAATTCAGGCTAAACGATTTGAACAAAGCGGACATTTTCATTTCCGCTTCATCTCTTTACTCTACCACAGATCACGAGTTTATTGCAGTTAATCACATCATCGCGGAATTGTGGAAACGCCATTATTGGAACGAACCTATCTATCTGGTTGTTAGGGAAGCTGGCAATTTGCTCTATTCTCGCTTGAAAATATCGCAAAGTGAGAAGGAAGCAAAGGCATGGTACGTTTACATGATGAGGGAGAGTAGACACGCGGGACTTTCGCTAGGACTTGACTCACTTCGCTCAATGTCGATAGATATTGATATAAGAACATTGTCCGACTATCTGATTTTTAAAAAGATGGGTATACAATCCTTGCCACAAGAAATGGAGTGGGTGTATAAAACGATAGCCCCAGAAGCGATGCGCAGGCTCAAACAAAGAGAGTTTGTGATAGTAAGCGCCGAAGGCGACATTGGAATCGGGTTCTCCGACTTTCCGAGTTGGCATAAACTAGAAAAAGAAAATATCTGCAAGGAAGTCGGCGTCACGGTAGAATACATAACTCCGGGAAGGGGGTGATGACGGATGAATGAAACGAACAAAAAGTACGGCTACATAGCGGTACGGATGTTTGAACTGATAAGCATAGCGGCAATCGTATTCGGTGCGATGTGGAACGGCGCAGAGACTTTCAACCTAAAGATTTCAGAGTTTATGATAGCGTATGGAGTAATTGGAGCGATTGTATCGGAGATAACAGCGCGCTTGCTGAAGAAAGCGTCAAGCACCTTTCGCAAAAAGTGAAACGAATGTTCACGCTTGGACGGCGTTGGCGTCGATAGGAGCGATAATAATGGTAGTGGTAGCTGTGTTCGTGTTCAAATCCATCTGTTGTTCAATAAGTCCGCCAGAGAACTTGGAGAACATCACGAATCCAGTAGAACAAAATCTGGCGAGCGCCACGATGTCAATAGGCGGTTTACTTCCAATGGCGTTGATATTGATTTTAGCTTTTATATGTTGGTTCTTCATCCGTTCAAGTAAAGAAGCATTTGGAGGAGGCTTTGCACATAAATTCGCAAAATAAGCCGTCTGCACATAAATTAGGCCGCTTGCACATAAATTCTGGATATGGACGGACTTTGCCCCGTTTGTATAGTAAATTGCCCCTATTTGTATAGTAAATCGACCCTTGCCCCCGCTTGGAGCTTGCACATATTGATCTATCTAGAAACCTTTGCGCGGGCCGGGATGTCCCCCCGACCCGCGCGACCCGCAACCGCTCATTTCAGTGGGACTGTAATGAGAACGCGGATTGCCATGTGTGATTTTCTGTCGGGGGATAAAAGCCATTATGCAAGCCCACATGCAAAAGTTAATTTTGGAGAATCGAATTCCTATATGGCGCCCCAGCGTCGAAAAAATGGCAGCCTCATTTACACTGAAGGCTTCATTTTTCACCTAAACGTCGGGGCGCCAAGACAATGTCAGTGATCAGAAACCGACTTTGCACATAAACTCTGGAAAAATTGGGATCGGCCTGCCCAAATTGATTTAACCCACCCCGCGCCACCCTGGTATGGAAACCCGCGGTTCGGTCTCATTTGTACCAAAAAAGGAGATGTTCTGCGGGCCTCGCGCCGCCGGCGGGATCTCGTGTCTCGCTGGCCGCGCGAAAAAGCTAACGAAAAGGTTCTGTAGACTCTTCGGTCGGTGAAAGCGAGAAAAGGCGGGATTGAGGCGAAATTTAAAATCGAGGCATACATGCATATATAATACGTATGAACTAGATAGAGTATTTCGAGGTGGGCAAAATGGCCGCAGATATTAGAATTAGAAAGGTTAAAGTTTTGCAGGGGAGAGCCAAAGAAGAAGCCGATAAACAAAGGCTGTCCCCAGATGACTTGGTTATCGTAACAACTAGCATAGGCTCACTACCAGAGTATCATATTGAAAAGATAGATGGAGATCCAATTTCATTTCTGTTAAAGCGTGCTGGCGCGTAGTCTCCGAGGGGTTGGCTTGGTGATTCCGTGGGAGACGCGAATTCTGCTGAATCAGAAGCAATACTAGTTTTGTGCCATTCATTCTTTCACGATGCCTTTAGACCACAAAAACCAGTAGATGCAGAAAAGATTAAGATGTGGATATCTTCGCGTTTCATTACAAATTTTATACTTGAAAAACAGGCCGAAACACCAGAAGAATCCGCATTTGCAGTTACCTCAAGGTCTGCATTTGATAGTTTTGTAAACACGTTCTTGAGTGAAAATCCTTCGATCAATTTGGTTGAGATAGTGGCTATTTTGAGTAATGCGATATATATCGCGGAAGCCAAATCATTTAACCAGCTACCGATTGATGAAGGTGTGATTGCCATCTGCGATACTTTATATTCGCGTTCAAATTATGCACCAATACTTGTTACCAACATACCCAAGAAAGTAAGTATGGTGGAAGATTTTTATGCCAAATCTACCCCAGAGAGAGAAAAAGTAAAGATACCCTTCCCTATTTACAGGACAGTAGAAGCAGAAATGTTTCTTCGCGGAAGATTTTCTGAATTGTGCAAGGCCGTTGATAAAAGAATAGAAGAAAGCGGATATTAAAAAGTGATCTCGCTCTTATAAATCAGATTGCGCCACTTGTCCCGACTTTGCACATAAATTATGTAAAACTTGGTTATTTAAACATGGCACCAATTGTTTATGGGAGTAAATGATCAAGAAAAAGACCAAGAAGCTCCGGAAGACTAAGAAGCTCCAGTATAAGTGCAATCGCTGCGGCTATAGTTGTGTGGTGCCAGAAAGTAAATATCCGACAATTTGCCCCAAGTGCAAGTCGCCCCCACTGCCTCCGTGGAAAAGCAGGATGATAACAGTAGAACCCGCTGGCTAGTATTCCTATCATGAGAACCCATCTACCTCGGAGCGGAGTTTTGCTTTTTTTGGCTCCTCAAGCGAAATGATCTAGACCTATTTGTTTTTCACTTTCGCTGCTTTCTTTAGGCATCCTAGCAACCGCTTCCAGCTCGCTTGGCCGGAAGGTTTTCTTTGTTGCCTTGACCACTCTCTCCAAGTCAGCATAGCGGATGAAGTTCCATTTGGTTTTCTTGATTGTCTCAGCAAGAATCATCAGCCTGGAAACGTGGGTTCGAATCCCATCGCCGCTACTTCATATAATAAAGGGTAAGGAGCATATGTAAGGTTTTCGGTATTGGAGGCCTGAAATTATGGATGCGAACGGAGCCCAAAGTTAACAATCCGACCAACCCTCACTTTTGCCCAGCTTTCCTCGTGTACTCTCTGATGAGCTTCTCGATTACTTCGTTCTTTTTACGGTTCCCCTTTTCTTGGATCACTAAAATACTGAACTTCTTCCAAAGTTCCTCGTCAATCGTAATTGTCGTCTTTACGGTCCCCATAACTCTCCCTATAAACCTGTTCTTTTTTTACCTTATAAGTGTATCGCTGTATAAACGGCAACCCTTATATAGGTGTATAACCTTATATCCGTATAGAAGGGGATAATATGGAAACTACGGTGAATCAAAAAATAACTTACCCTCAAGACTGGCCCGCCTACAACGAGGCGCAGACGCAGGAGAAGTTGATGTTCTTGGACATACTCGGAGAACTTTGCTCCTATGTCCCAGCAGAGAACGGTAAACGTGGCGCGGGACGACCAAGATCGCCACTGCCAGAAATGGTCTTCTCTTGTGTCTCCAAGGTGTACGAACAACTGTCTTCTAGGCGGGTAAATTCCGACCTGGATATAGCGAGGAAAATGGGTTACCTCCAGAATACACCCCATTTCAATACCGTTCTGAAATACTTCAACGATCCAAACCTCGTGCCGATCCTCACGAGCCTCATTCAGTTGTCTGCCCTACCTCTCAAGGACTTCGAGACAACCTTCGCGGTGGATGCAAGCGGACTGAGCAGCGCGTTTTACTCTAGGTGGCTAGACCACCGCTTCGGATATCAAGGTGAAAACGTCAAGATCCACGACTGGCTGAAGATTCATTTGATTTGCGGAGTCAAGAGCAACATCGTGACACACATAGTCGTGACGGGTGGTTATGGCTCGGACTCCCCAGTTTTTCCAGAACTTGTTCAAGAGACCGCAAAGAATTTCAAGATCAAGGAAGTTTGCGCCGACAGGGGTTATTCTGGCAGGAAAAACGTGCGAGCAGTTTTTGATGTTGGAGGATTTCCATATATCTTGTTTCAACGCAAATCGACTGGCAGGGCAATGGGAAGCATGGCTTGGAGAAAACTTTTCCTTTACTTCCAAACGCACAGAGAAGAATTCATGCAGCACTACCACCAAAGAAGCAACGCCGAGAGCACTTTCTCCATGCTGAAGCGCAAGTTCCAAGGAAAGCTGATGCTCAAGAACGAAGTCGGACAGGTGAACGAGGCCTTGGCAAAAGTCCTGTGCCACAACATAACCGTCTTGATCCACGAAGCCTTCGAGGGAAACGCTAGAATCCGCTTTAATGAACTTGCACATTTATTCCCCGACCTGCACATAAATTCGGCAAAAATGTTAGAAAAGGTTTAATTTATATGCAAAGCCTTTGGAGGATACGAGTAAGAGGAGGTGATACGAATGGCAGAAACTAAACAAGAGCCAAGCGAGGTCGAGAAAGCAAAGGCAAAATGGATAGATGAATACAAGAAGAACCCCGCCGAAAAGATGTACGAGATATATGTTGGCATCGCAGTCGTTCAGGGTCAAAACGCAGAATTGAACTTGAAAATAGACCAACTCAATCCTCAAGCCACGCTACAAAGGCAAGTCATGTCGGTGGTGGGTGCGGTGGTCGATATGAACCGCAGGCTCGCCGAACTCGAAAAACCGCGAAAATCGTAAGGTTTGCACTTGCTATTGGCGAAAGGGGCAGTTTTATTAACCAGTGCGGCGAAGGTAAAATGGGGTAGATTGGAATGCCGAAGTGGCTGGTTACCAAACGAGGGTTCAAACAAGGCGCAGCAATTTATGAATCCGAAGCAAGTGCAATAGCAAATGCTCGGACATGGCTTCCACATGTTCAATATCAAATAATGAAGATTTCTAACAAAGAAGCTGCTCGTCGCAAGTCTGTTTTTGAAAAGCGATGGGCAAAAATAAAGAAACAAAAAGGATACTTGTGATGCCGATGCCTCGTATGAAGAAACTGAAGATGGTGGGGTTCAAGTTCAAGCCCCAACGTTTTAGTCTGCCTGCTGATCGGATTCAAAACGGCGATGTTATGAAGCTCGTTTCTACGACCACCCAAGCAGCAATCGGGGTGTCCGTGATGGGCGGAGCGTTGGATGCCATTAGTAAGTTGAAGAAGTGATGATAATGCCAACCGGAGTTTACCACAGAACAGAACCCAAGGAACTGAACATCGCCTTCAAGTGTCCGTCTTGTAGAGAGAAGATAACGCACCCGCAAGAACAAAACCACCTTATCACTCGGATTTCAAGAAAGCACATCAACATTCTTTGTCCGAAGCAAACATTTGGAAGAGCGATTTAAATGCCGTTGGGAAAGCGCTTCGGAGCAATCCTAACGAAAGTCCGCACGCAGCACCCCCGATACTCGAAGCGCCGTGTGATGCGGTTGGCGTGGGCGGAATACAACCGAGGAAAGAGGTGAGAACGATGGCAAGGAAAGATAACCCCAAATATGTTGGTAGATTGGGATTACATTCAGTATACAGGGGGGGGAAAGGAACGTTTGCGATTGCCCAATATAGCAACCTAACGGAGATAGTTCCAGTAGTAAAAATAAAAAATGCTGGATGGAGTTATGAAAAAGGAGAAATCAAACAAATAAAAAGGACTGGCACATTTAAGTCAGAACTTATGTATGCCAAAAAGTTATTAGAAAAATAACATAGGAGATAACTAAGATGGGTTGCGGTCGCAGAAGCTTGAAAGGACACACCTATCGCAGCAAGCGGTGGGCATCTCGATGGGCGAAGAGCAGGCGCGTCTACAAAGTGAAGGGCGGATGGAGAATAGGCAAAAAGAGGTAGGAAGATGCGAACTTTTCTTGTTAGAGAAATAAAATACAAAGGTACTCGTCGAGTCGGAAAGTTTCATAGGATTGTTGCCAGGAGCGAACTCGAAGCCGCGCAAAAACTTATCGGCGGCAAGTCGTTTGATGAATGGACGGTATTGGCATCTGGCCAAGCGCGAATGATGATTTTGTCGGACAAAAGGTTGAAGGGAGGTAGTCGTCGTGGCTCTCGGTCGCTTTAAAAAGAAACGGTTGCCATACTTTCTAGATGATGATTACAAGGGCGGAGATGAGAGCTGATGCAGCCCGAACTGACATCCGAACAACAGGCGCAATATCAGATTATGATTAATCGAGGCTGGCGTTCCAGGATAGCGTTGGCGGTTGCCCAAGAACAAATCACGGAAGAGGAGGGCAAACGCCAGATGGGTATTCAGGCGTCGGGCGAAGCGCGACAATGGGAACCCCATGCGGTTTCGCCAGTCACGGAGGCAAGTTGGGAAAAGACGGGCGGCATAACGACCATCACGGAGGAGGGGGTCGTCAAAGTACCGTATGATCTAGTTACGCACGCCGTTCGTGTCCCAACGGCTCCAGTCCAAATGGCACCCGAAAACCGTCCTCTGTCGCCAGCGGAGGTCGCATCGGTGCACAAATCGGTGACTGAACAGCTATCGCAACAGCTCACTACCATAGGATTTAGGGGATACACGTCAGAATTTTTATACGAGCAACTGTTCGGTGCGGGACGCATCGCGGAAGGCGTACATCGTGGCAACATCACGGTCCGCAACGCCATCGCTGAAATCGGGGGCAACTTCGGCAAAGCGACAATCGATTTAAGCAGCGTCAATGCGTTCGTCTCGGCGGGCGTTTCAAAAGACATCAGATCGCCAGAGCAGGTTACTTCCGACATCGCAAAGTATCTTACTTCGATTGGTATTGGTGGGGACATAGTTGCCAAGACACTCGCGGCGATACAAACGACCCCAGCGACGTTGCAGGAGCTTGTATCTGTATCAACATATCCGACGCCGATGTACTACACTGCGCTGGGGGGGATAACACCATCGGCACTTTCAAGATACCCGAATCTCGCGGCGCTCGGTTTTAAAGAAGCGGATATTTTACGCATAGAAGCGCCAGCATCAGCAGCAAGAGCGCGCTATCTCCGACTTGCGCTCCAAACGGATTATCTTTCAGCGCTGGAAAAACTGCCATTCGATCCATATTTCTACGCAGGGACGCCGTTTACGAGCGTGAAAGAGGCTGTCTTGTCCACCCAGGTTGCGAACTTGAGCCAACTGACGGGCAAGGCATACACACCCTTGGAGTTGGAGACGATATATAAGACGCAGGCGATTGGAACCGAGGTTATTTTGCCGAGAGTACCAAAATCGTTCTCGGAGCTGGGATTGGGCGAAGCGGTCGGTAGAGCTGCGCCCTTGGTGATTCAACTAGGGGTTGCATACGGGGGCGGTCTTGTTCTGGGTGCGGTTTCAAAAACACTCGCACCCGTCGCGGAGGGGGTTACGCAGTTTGTTGGCAAAGCCGACATATTTGCGAGACTTGCAACACACGTTAGCCCAGCCGTTCAATCGATGTGGGCAGTTCAGATGGGCGCAATAAAGATAGCTGCGCCCTACATCGCACAGCAGGTGGGCCTCATCGCTTTTACTGGGCTTGAGACATACAAGGTCAAGACGATGTACGAAGCGGGTGCGCCACTGTCGGATATTGCGCTGTCTGTTGGAACGGATGTCGCAACCATAGCACTTTTCGCAAAGGGGTTTCAGAAGGGATATGAACTGGGGTTGCCGTCCCGTATTGAGCGCGCCTTGGTTGGGAAGGAGAAACTTTTTATCAAGGGAGAATATATAGAATTTCCTAGCCAATTAGAAGCACGACCAATGAGCTTGAAAGAACTGACCAAAACGTTGAATAGACCAATGCCAGAAGTAGAAACACTTTCACAGGCAGAGATGGCGAAAGTCGTTGCTCGTGGCAACATAGCAGGATATGAAAAAGGCGATGTATATTATGCATTGTACGGCAGAGATGTTGCATTTGGCGGTCAACTTGAAACCGGCAGTATTCTTTTGACGGCGCCAGAGGGCATATATCCATATCCATCTCAAAGAGAACTATTCACTCACGAACTCGCTCACCACATATTCGGCCCATCCGAAGAACTTGCACTTTGGTTTGAAAAAGAAATGCTATTTGCAAATTTTAAACTCGTAGAAGTTGTTACTCCGCTAAACCTTCCATCAATCTCATACCCCACAGGAGCGACGGCGTTTTTCAAACGAACGGGCGGGTTACTCTCCAAGTTGACTGCGCCGTATGGCGAATTGCATATTGAAGCGGGGATGGTGTTGCCATCAAGCGCAATCGATTTGACAACGGGTGCAGTTTCAAAAGAGTGGGGGCTTGTGTCGTCTATGAGACTCCAACAGGTCGAGACATGGGTGAAGGTGCAGCCGTTCAAGCTCGGAGTCCCGCTTGAAACAGGGACAGAGATTATAGACTCTCGGTTGATTGGTGTTCAGGCGTTGGGCGACACACAATCCATACGATATTGGTCGGGGGTTTCTGCAAAGACTGTTAAATACACGCCGTTTGGGGGGGAGCTTTTTGAACCTTGGACTCTTACGAAAACGAATCTGGTTGCGCTCAAGACATACATCTTGGCCCCAAAAGAATTGGTAGCTACCCCAGCGGAGGGGTGGGCGCAAATTCAAATGAATGTCGCCAGAACGATCTACCCCGCAGGCGTTTTGTACCCAGAGCGCCCCATCGGGATTTTGGACAAGGAGTGGTACACAACCAAGATGTATGACGTTGGGCGAGCTATGGATCAGATTACAAGTATGTACATAACCACACCAGGGCGGGTGGTCGGAGAGTCCTTTGCAAAAATTCAGTTTGAGCTTACACCAGCACAAACAGTTTTCCAAGACTTTGGTGGTGGCGGTGTGGTCTATTCCATGGATACAGAAGGAGTAGCAAAATTCATAAATATTGGGACGCCGAGAGGTATGTATCAAAAGATAAGCGATTCGATTTATGTTGCGGGTGGTGGTGGAGGCCAGATTATATCGTCAGGTAACATGGCGCTGGTCGGCTGGCCCCCGCGACAAGTGATAACCCCCGCTATGATTACAGAGATGGAAGATTTTAGTCCGTTCATGGCGCATCCGTTGGCTGCCCCGTCGCCGCTCCAAAAAGAATTGCCGAGTGTTGAAACTATCTTGGGCGTGGGGGTTAGCGGCGGGTTGCGGAACGTGATTTCTAGTAGAACCGTGAGCGCAACAATACTAAAACAAATCATCGGAACACGTCCCGCATTAGCACAAGTTCCCGTCCCTACGGAACTGTCGGCGATTGTCCCTGTCTCCGCGATTACCCAAGCGCAACTTTTGGCCACAATACAAGCTCAAATACTCATCACACCGCAGATTACAATCACACCCCCGACATTCGCACCTTCACCAACTCCGACGCCCCCGGACTTCGTGCCCATTATCCCCCCCTTCGATTCTTCCGTCTACATGTTCCTCCCCAAGAAGCGCAAGGCCAAGAAGGGTGGCAAAAAGTACGGTGAACGCCTGTGGTACGTCGGCCCGCTCGAACCGAAGTTGCCGAAGCTCAACATGGGTGCGATCAGATTCGTGATGCCAAAGATACGAAAGCTCAACATCAAGCGATTCGACAGGGTTAAATTGCCGAGACAACCGATGACCAAGCTACCGAAAACTTCAATGCCCAAGCTACCCAAACTCAAACTTCCGAGAATGAAAAAGATGGGGAGGATGGTGTAGATGGCAAAACGCGAATTATCAAGGGCGAAGCGCATGAAGTATCTCGTGATGCCAGGTGAGCCGAAGCTTGCCGAGACGAAGCAGACGAAATTGAGAAGGCGGAAGTGATGGCGAAGCTGATCATCAAAGGCACGAAAAGCTACATCGCTCGGATGTACCGTCACTTGAAAAAAGAGCATCCGTCCACAAGACGCCGGATGAAAATGAGGAAATAAAAGGAGGCGAAAACCATGTGCAAAGACATCGTTTGTCAGTTCAAATACAAGCGTATAAAATATCACCGATACGGAAACGGGAACTTTTGGTGCGATGTTTGTGAGAACAATACAGGAAAGCGAGACTACTACGAACCCGTAAAAGAACCAAAACCGATGCCGCTCCCATATATTCCCCCACCGTTTTCAACACCCTTTCCCGTGCCATATGTCCCGTCGCCATGCCCAAATCCGTATCCAAACCAAGACATCACCCGTTCCCCTTTCGCTCAGATATATCACCTCGAAAAAGACCATATATTAGATGGCAATCAAAAGGTAAAACAAAATTGAGGGGGTAGAATATAATGAACAAGAAAGCAATACGGAGTGTTGCCAAGTCGATAATCAGTAGTGTCGTGTTTGGTGCCGGGTTGGGTACGGTCTTTACGGCGCTTGTAATCCAAAACTTATCGATTGCTACGATAGGGCTTGTACCAACGCTAATCGGTTTCTGGAAAGCGAAGACAGAAATAGAAAAACTACCTAGTATGAGGGGGTGAATGAGATGGCAAAAACACGAACATTGTGGTCTCTTGATACGGCCGCGAAAAGTCCTGCAATCGCAAAGAGATGGTTTGGGAACTTTATGGAGTATCATCCATCTAAAATGGAAATCACCATTGTCGGCACAAAACGCCTGCCCAGTGGAAGGTATCAAGTACAGTTTGTTAAAAAGAAACGGAGGTAACCAAAAATGTCGGCAATAAGGAAATGGCTGTTCCCGTCAAAGGAGGAGCAGGAAGAGGCGATGAAGAGGAGGGAGGAGCAACGCCAGAAGAACTACGATTTCCAGATGAAGCGATTGACTCTCGAAGAGGCGAGCGCCAAACGGCAGAAGGCATTGGCGGACAAGGTAGCCACGATTAGGAAGTTGCGCGGGCAGACGCAGGCGCTCAAACCAAGATCGCCGGGGATTGACTTCGACGCGTTCTTCGGGCCGAGAAGGAAACAGCAACCGAAGCAAGACCCATTGAAAGCGCTGGCGGAGCACGAGAAGAGGATGAAGAAGGAACTGAAGTTTTAGGGGGACAACAAATGCGAAGTTTGTGGCGAGACGAGCGAGGGCTAACGGTTGCGTATTTGACGGTCATCATCACGGTGATTTTTTGCTCTTTGCTGTGGATTTGCCTTAACGAGTTCGTGCTACGCGTGGGAAATTTAGCGATAACTTGGAACACAGACCCTTCATCAAATATTCCTCTGATTTTATTTTTATGGAGGATGCTACCTATCGTAATTTTGCTGGGGTGCGTAATTTGGGCCATATGGACATCCATGAGAGAACGGTCGGGAGTGTATGGATAAGAAGTTCATTGAAATCTGCGCCAAATACAATCTTCCATTCAAGTATGTTGGTGATGGTAAGTTCTGGATTGAACGGATGAACCCCGATTTTGTTGAAGTTAATGGGAAGAAACTCGCAGTTGAAATACTCGGAGATCGTTGGCATAATCCAATTCTATTTTCAGCAAAAGATTTTGAGACACGAAAGAAGAAACTCGCTGAATATGGCTGGCACGCTATTGGAATTTGGGAACGCGAATTAAAGAAACTCCCCGAAGAAGAAATAGTTAAAAGAATGAATGAAGTATTTGGTGAGAAAATATGAAGTCGCTTTTAAACGACGAACGCGGACTCATCGAAGAATATATTGACATAGTAATAGCAGTTGCGGTAATCTGCGTAGTCTGGATACTTTGTAACGAATTTGTGTTTAAAATTTCTGACGTGGCTGCGAATTTAAGCTCTGGATCGCCAGGGCAGGGAATAATGATTTTTGCTTTACAATGCTGGAGACTCTTTCCGTTTTTGATTATTCTGGGAACATTTGCGTGGGCACTTTTGCAGGCGACAAGGCACGAGGGATACACATATCCGACGGAGTGAGATGTAGATGAGGAAACTCGAATCGGTTTTCTTGGTAGTTCTGGTGGGCGCGATGGTGTTTGTGTTGGTGGCGATGTTCTCCAACTCAACGAATGTGGCGTCTGCGACATCATCCACCACATACACGGTTGGTAGCAATAAGAACCAAGGGGACACATGGGCACAATCCACAAATGCAACGACTCCAAACGGAGCGCAACCTACAATTATGGCCGGATACAACTCCGCGGACGGGGCTTATTTCAGGGGATACATCAGGTTCAATCTTGCGGGGACGTTGCCGAGCATCGGCGCCCAACTTATCTCGGCGAAACTTTACCTTTATGCGAGTTCTGGGACGCCTTGGTTGGCTTTGTACAAATTGGATAACAAGAACTGGAACGAGAATGTTTTGACATGGAACAATCAGGTGAATTCGTGGGGGGCAAAGCTCGACAATATTCACATCACTGCGAGCGGGTGGTTCGCCTTCGACGTGACAAGCGCAGTACAAGACGCCATAACTAGCGATAACTTGCTCTCACTTGGCCTCGGCGAGAATGCGAGCACTTATGCTATGTTTGATTCAAAGGAAGGAACAAACACGCCGTATCTATCGCTGGAGTATGGGGCTTCTTACACAATCCGGCTTTACTGGGAGGACAACAACCAGCCAGCCACGACGGAGAATGCAACTCTATGGGCCGCAATGAGTTCTTACGGTTCACGAGAAAACAGTATCGTGAACGGCGTGTGTGAAAATGTAGTTTATCTCGAACGTCCCTATTACATAAAAGTGGTGTATGGTGGATATTATCATGCTCGCATCCCATCCGCTGATAACGGCACGATTTATTTCTACATCACGAAGGACAACAAGCTTACGGGCTATTCGTTTGCGCTCGTAGATTTGACAGGGATGTTCGGCCCACCAAACGGAACAATGAAAATATCGAAGATGTACGGTGAAAACCTCATGGTCATCAACGAGGACTACTGGGCCGCCGACTCCACGATTGCGACATACCTCGTGCAGACCAATCGCTACCAACTCTCCGTGAAGAGTGGCACGACTGGCGGGGTGAGGGACTTGGACGGGTATACGATGGGGATAACATCGCCGATAACGATTCAGGTGGGGGCTGGCGGAGAATATCCGAACCTACAAGAGATATACAACAACATCTATTGGGCGACGTATAGGGACACAGATAATACAACTATACGGGCAATCTTCCAAGACAACACAGGAAACTGCCTCACGGCGTCGGTTACGATTTACGACGAAAACGGAACATTCGTATCGCTGATGGAACCCGACAACGGGAACTTTATTGCGACACACTTGGATGCACACCCCGATAGCGGATATACTGTCGTCCTATACGAAACGCGTAACGACGAGAACCTTCCGAGCATCACATTCTCAACTCCGATTTCTGCCGTGTTCGTGACCGTTGTTCCTCCGCCGACGACTGGGGTTGGGTTCGGGAATCCAGTTCCGCTGGCCGCAATCGGATCGTTCGTCATACTTGGCGCCGTCGGGATGGCGTTCGACTTCATAAGACCGCACATAGCATCGTTGGGGATTGCTATTACTGCGGCGTTCCTCTTTGGTCTTGGTTGGCTTCCTGTGAATTTGTATACCATAGCACTTGTGTTCATCTTGGCGATTCTATTTGGTTTGGGGTGGAGGAGGTATGGATAGATGAAGGCATATCATATAGGGTTATTCATAATTTGTATCTGCCTTGCATTCCCGTTGCTTGAACCGACTGGAATTTTTAGCCATAGTGGTCCGGGCAATGTGAGTTTGGAAACCATGCCTCATTATTCAGACGCGTTTTTGGTCGGGGGTGTTGTTTTGGTGTTGGTGGCGGGGGGCATAGTGATAGTCGGATTTTCATTCAAAACAAGCGCAGTTGTTGGCGCATTTGGACTAGTATATATATTTTCTGTGGCATCCATGGAAGCGTTCCTTTGGCAACTTATGGGCATAAGCGGTTTAACACATAGTGAGAGTGGATTAATAATTGGGATATTAACGGCGTTGTTTGGATTCATTGGAGTGTGGGGAGCACTACAATTGGCTGGGACACCCACGGGAATCATGGACTGATTGCCATGTTCAAACACCTCAAGAAAGAAATGAAAAGGTACGGCATCGTTGGGTGGCTATTAATCCTCGGAATCTTTCTTATGATTTCGTTCGTTGTCGTTTTGGGGATAACCGGCAACACGGCTACGGTTCGTGCGGTAGAAAACGAGAACAGCTTTATGAATCAAATCGTGGCGGGGGATTGGTGGGGCGCAATTTCGTCGGTGTATGTCAATGTTATCGGGAGTACATTCTGGGTTATAATGATTGTCCTGCCGTGCGCCATGCTCTACATCAAGACGCGCAACTCTGGCCCACCGACACTGTTGCTGATAATCGGGAGCGCGGTGTTCGGATTCCTGTTCCCGATGCCAGCAAGGTTTTTGTTCGTGACATTCATCGGGATTGGCGTCGGACTAATCTTATACGGGGCGTTCACGAAAAAGGGAGGGTATTGATGCGAGCTATCTCGGTAAAGAAAGAATATGCGAGGGATTGGGAAAGACTAATGAAGCTCGGTGCGATAGAAACAGATGGCAATACGGCTCGGTATTTTTCGCAGGTGCTATCCGCCAACGGGATAAAGAACGGTTATGAATGCTTCCGCAATAGCAAAACGAGGTGCACGATATTCAGATTAAATCATTGCGCGAATCACGTACATAAAAAACAATACGGATGGAAAAGAGTCAAGTTTTATTTGAGTTAAAATAAAAGGGGACGGTTGCTTCCGCCCCTCGTCTCTTACTTTTTCATGTAGGCAACTATGCCAAACAAGAAACCGACTGCCGCAAGCGCACACGCCAAGATACCGAATGCGTTGTCCGCACTTGTTCCGGGCAAACCCTGACTTCCGCCCGCGCCAGTATCGCCTTTCTCGCCCTTTTGACCGATTCCTGTCGCACCAGTATCGCCCTTTGGTCCAACTATCGAAGCTCCTGCTGAACCAGTTGTCCCTATCGCACCTTGGATACTGTTCACCGTGTAGTTTTCGCTCGCCGTATTCGTTCCGTCACTAATTGTTATCGCATACACTCCTGGCGTGTTTTGATTTAATACGCTAATAATCGCCGTAAAAGTTCCGTCAACATGAGCGTTTTCGTTGTCGGACACAAACGGTATTGATGTACCCGCCCATGTGATCGTCAGTGGAATGTCTGCCAAAAAATCAGTTCCTCGTATTGTCGTGGCCGTTGCTCCGTTGTCTGGCGATAGAGTGATTCCCGCCACCGCACTTGCCATAGGTGAAGCTATGACAGTCGCTAGAGCAATCATTGAAATCGCTATCAAAAGTGATCTAATCCTCATTTACGCTTCACCCCCTTTTGAGTTAGTTGGTCGCGGAATCAACCATGCGCCGCATCGTGGACACCTTTTTGGTTGCTTGACTTTCGGTTTCCATATATATCCGCATTTCTTACATTTCGTTTTACCACCATTATTACAATTACGATTACTACTATATAACATTAACGTTTTAATGCTTTTAAGCCTCAAAATCCAAGATTATATTGCCAAGGGTAAGTTCCTTGAGTAAAAAGGGAGACGATAAAGTGAAACTATTGCGACACAACGAACGTGGGCAAATGCTTGAGACGGCGTTCACGGCGATTTCTTTGGTTATAGGATTATCTGTTGGAGCGATTGTTCTTGCCAATATCTTTCCTGCAACTGAAACAGCAGCGACTGTCACGGTCGTTGTTCCGTACACGACGTTGAACTCTGCGATGAGTGACAACACATACGGCGTTCCGACCCACTGGGAAAACGTGGTATCGGACAATCGTGTGGCGATAATGGACAACGCAAACGGCAAGAGCGTGGGCGCAGGATTGCACTTTTTACAGGACAACGACAACGGCGGGTGCTATTGGTACCAGACATTGAGCGTGTCGATTAACGACGGCGTGGTCTCTGCACCAGTGTCTTTCCGTTATCAGCTCTCTGATAACAGCGGACTCGCAGGTGCGCTTGCGACTCATGTAATCAGAGTGAAACTAGGAAGACCGGGCGGAGACAATATAACCGTCTGGGAGAATCTTTCTCGGATAGTGGCAGACAACGCTACGTGGTACACGCAAGAAAACGACATGGCGAGTTACATAACCGCATCTGGAGCATACACGCTGTATCTTTACGACAACGCAGTGACGGTCGGAGACGCAACAAAGGACAATGTTTCGGTGAGATGGGACGATGCGAGCTTGATCGTCAATACCGAAAACATCACGAGCAAGGCGGCACTCAACACCCTCTACGGCATCGAGAGCTTGGGCTGGACTGGAATTGGACTGCTTGCGGTGGCGATAATCGTGTTGGCTGCAGTGGTGATCGTGGGATACGTTCGTCTCATGGGCGGAAAACACGCAGTCTAAACCCCTTGAGTAAAAGGAGGAAAAAAAAATGAAACTCGGACAGCGCGGACAGATGCTGGAAATGGCCTTTGCGGCAATCTCTCTGATAGTGGGTCTGGCAGTCGGTACGATTGTACTGGCGCAGATTTACGGCGGAGTGACTGCACCAACGGCGACCACTGCTCTGGCGACCTATGAATCCGTTTGGAGCTTGGGTTGGACGGGCATGGGCTTGCTGGCTGTAGCCATCATCGTGCTTGCGGCAGTTGTAATCGTGGGATACGTCCGAATGATGGGCGGAAGCAAAGCAGTTTAAGCTGCTTTCTCTCACTGACGAAAACGGGCAAGGTTGGGCAAGGTTGGAGAACATGGCAGAACAAGGCCCCTATTCCCTTATTTTGGGAAAAATGTGCAAGGTGGTATTCGGAGATGGCACGACCACGAAGACAACCGTTGGAAAGATGGTTAGCTTTGACGACCAATGCGTGGCCATCGAAAGAATCGAAGGTAATATAAAGATAACCAACATCATCACGAGGGCCAACATCCAATTTTTGCGGTCGGAGGAACGGCAATGAGCGAAAACTTGAGCGAAGAGCAACAACATCGAATTGCTGCGATGCAAGCTGGAATGCAACCGCCATCTTCCGAATTTGGGATTGAAGAGATTCAATATTTCCATCCAGAACATCACTCTGCGGTTCCTCTGCCAGACGCCATGACAAAAACGGCATTGAATCCAGAGCAAGCATTCACCAAGCTTAAAAAACGCGACGAATTTTATCTCAAATTGAGTACGCGACAGCAGGAGATACGGGCACGAATCAGCATCCCCGCGTATTCGCTTACGGACGACCAAGATGCAGAACTCAATGCGATGGAACCGATCCAATTCGTCAAAACCGCACGATCCGAAGATGGGTTCAACATCAAGCAGTTTACCGAACAACGGTTCAGGGGCGAAGTGATTAGTCCCGATTCTATGAAACACCGAGGATTCCGAGCATTCGGCAGGTGGAGGGGGGCGAAGGCATAATGAAAGCATATCTCCCAGCAATTGCATCCGTTGTGTTTATCGTATCGGCGTTTTTAACTCCATTTCCGTTGTGTGTATATGTTGCCATAATTGCGGCGATAATCCCGTTGACATCATATGTATTGGTTGTCATGGTCTCCAAACTTACGCCGGCGTGGGAATTCATGTGCGCAAAAATATCGGGGGGAATGGTGCTTGCGATACTGCGACGGGACAGGTCGGGGGTGGTTAAACGATTCGTACCAATATTAAATACGATTTACACGAAAAAACACGGGGCGTTCAAGGTAAATCCTGAAACGGTCTATAATGTTGGAGTCCCATTTGCGTTTGCGCCTGGGAATGTCGGCGTCACAATGAAACCAGAGTTTGGGCAACTCACAAAAGAATTGACGGATGCGGGGGTTGAGAACCTAAACGATTTGGCCACGACCGATTTTATGGGGCGACCTGCCAAGCTGGGGGAAATGGATAAATATACAATAACGGTCGAGGTAAAAGATGCGGAGGGTAACGTTACCAAAGAAGAAAAACAAGCATTCGTCCCACCCAAGATAACTGGCAAAAGAGCAGTGAAGCTTCTTGGGATGGTAGAACTCAAACAAGAAACTACAAGTTTGGATGACCTCTGGAGATTTGTTGGGCGAAATGTTCACCCTGGGTACACGGATACCGACATAAAAGTGGGCGTCGCAAAGGATACATACGGCAAGGATCAAATAAAATACATTTGGTACATCCTTGCTGCTGGAATATCGGCGTTTTTGATGTGTCTCGGCGTCTATCTCGTGCTACAATATCATGCAACGCCCGTTCAGACCATCAGGGAAAACATAGTAACTATGGCACAGATGTTGATGTAATGCAAAATGTTCAGTCGCGGGGGTTCCTCGGAGAATCGTTTTTGGAGAAGGTGCTTTGGGATTTGTGGGTTAAGCGTCAATATGATCCGATGGGCTATGTCGAGGGAGTACTCGACTTGGCTGTGATTGATACTCCTGACGACATCAAGGAAGACATGGGAGTTGACTTGGGCAAAGAAATCGATGACGCTATAAAAGAACTTGATTACTTCGAGGGCAAACGCCAGAGACACAATCCCATCAAACGCAAAAGTGCTGGAACGATAGATGAAATAAAAGTTCAGGTGGAAAAGGCGAGAATAATAGAACACGCCTTAGTCAACGCGTATTTCAAGGCGGGTTTCTTGTTCAGGCGCAGTGAATTCGCACAGAGGCAGTTCTAATGATAAGCATACTCTTTATTTTAATCGTGCTACTCGGCATTATTTTTACCGTGATGACATACGCAAACCCCGCCGGTGAGGACTTTGAAATCACATGGCCCGTCATAGCGATGATTACGTGGTTCATCGCGGCGATTTTTGCGTTCAACATCGAGCAACAAGTCAATGTCGTCAGTTCGGCGGGAACCGTCACCACGGCCCTCGTTTCGTATGCGGAGGGTTGGCCCCTGTCGCTACTCTTTATGCTTCTTGCGTTTGTTTGCATAATATTCGTTTGGTTCAGAGTGATGGATCGGTTCAAATCGGTGGCGCGATAGATGGAAATCCCCCAAGACGAAAAAAACGAAACTCCTCTGATTAGAAAGGCGTTGGGCATAGCAATTATCGCATTGGTACTCGGTGCGAGCGCATTTATGGTTGTTGCCGACAAGACGGAAACTCTCTATACACCAAGTGTATCGACAACCACATTGCCCGCAAGCAACATCACACTTACCGACAACGATAATTACTATACTTCCGAGAACGTGGAAGGTGCGCTCAAGCAACTCTACGAGAACCTTCTGGCGGGCGGCGGCTCGCTGGTGGTGACGACGACCAACCAGACGGCGAACAGGGCGCTTGAAACACTCTATCAGAACACGACAGGAAAACCTTTGTATGTAAGTATAACGGGGTTTTTTGGAGAGACTATTTCGGCATGGATTGGCGCAACATCTGACCCCAATTTGCCCGTAGATTTAATAACTCCTTCATCTTACTATGACTGCTTTGGGTTACATTTT
>Ga0315296_10000631_pt1 | contig 31968 bp, 33 predicted proteins | sample YL17G14_18_MG_FD_203921 | JGI IMG/M metagenome (GOLD analysis project Ga0315296, IMG submission 203921) | Sediment microbial communities from Yellowstone Lake, YNP, Wyoming, USA - YL17G14_18 | ecosystem: Environmental > Aquatic > Freshwater > Lake > Sediment | place: USA: Wyoming | collected... | reverse complement strand
ACGGGGTGGGTCCGGCGGGCGTCGATGAGCAAGAGCGACTACGAAGTCGAGTCTCGCGAGAAGGAACCCTGCGAAGCGGTTCGTTCAATGCGTCCTATCGTCCTTGCACTCCCACGATGTTCCAACACCAGAAGCCTTCCTCACCCACCAGCATCTGATTCCCCTGCGGTCGAGCGTGATCGAGTGTGTAGCGGAGAGACTGAATCGTCGGAACGCAGAGTAATCAGCGGGCGTGTCAGCCGATCCGTCGGCGGAACGATCAGCAGAAAGATCGTCAGTTCCAGCCTTGTTCGCAGTGAGACTCGCCGCTAGAGTAGCCCCAAGCTCGCTGTTGCCCTCGGCGCGCTGAAGGCGGCCGTTCAGATGCGACATGAGGCAAAGGCGCTCTTCGATTGGATATCGGGTGCTGATCGTCACCGCTGACGCAGTCGCCGTTTCTGCCTCCTTTGATGAGGTTCCGCATGAGCATTGACCGAGCGTTGGTTGTCTCCGCAGGAATCGCGGTGGCGCTCGCCGTAGGCGCGGTCTCTTGGAACGTCTATAGCCGGTCGCCGCCCCGTACATACCGCCCCGGCGACCGGGTGGCCGAGTTGCCAGAAGTAGACTTCGGCTCAACGGCCAAGACCGTTGTGATCTTTGTCAACATTCACTGTGAGGCATGCCGGCGAAGCGTCCCTCTGTTCCGCGCGATGCGCGACCGGGCTAAGAGCACCCATTTCGTTATCGTGGGAATGGATCGTCTTGAGTCTTTGAATGCATATGCGGCCGACAATGGACTGTCGGGATTCCAGATCGTCTCGCTGGGACAGCGGACGATTCCCGTCACACTCGTTCCAACAGTCGTCGTTGTCGACGCCAAAGCGGTCGTGAGGCGAGTTCAGGTTGGGGAGGTCAGGACGGATGCCGAGAAGGGCAGTCTGCTTGCCGAAGTCGGTTGACGCCTTGCGGCACAGACGCGACTTCTCAACGGGTTCCGGTTGACTAACGCCGTGCAACAGCTACGCTAGGAGGCTCGTATGAAGATTCGTCGTTCTCTCATCCGTGGGGTCGCTGCCACAACCACAGTGGCCGGCCTGATCGTCGCGGCGGCTGCGGTTCCCGTCAGCACGCCGAAGGCAGGGGCGGCGGCGTGGGCGAACGGCCTGACGTCGGCCGAACGGGGGTACTTCTCGGACGCTGCGCGGTTCGAGGCGATGCCGACTGATTACAGGCTGGCGCTGTTCGGGGCCATGGAGCCCGAGGAACAGGCGGCGACGTGGCGAGGATTGTTTGCACGGTATCGGCAGACACACCGACTGACTGCCGAGCAGGACGCGGTGCTGGCCCAGGCAGCAGCGGTGGTTTCACCGCTGCTCTTCACGCCGGAACGGACGAGAGCCCAGGACGATGCCGTCGAGGCCTCCAGACTGGCGATCAAGGCGAAGGTGGGAGACGAGGCGTGGTTGTATCTGTACAAGTTCAGTTCGGCGGTGTCTGGGCCGTCGAGCTTGCCACTGTTCGAGCGGGCGCGGATGGCAATCAGAACGTACGCGCCGCGGGTCTTCGCTGACGAGTGGTCATGCAACTGCTATGACACCTCTGATTGTTCGTACTATCAGATCTGCGGCACGTCGAACTGCAAGCTCTACCAAGCGTGGTGGGGTTGTGGGCCGACTCACTGGTGTGACAAGTTCTGTTGCTTCGAGGGACGTGATTGTATCGAGATAGAGTGATTCTCCAGGCGGTCGTAACGGCGGGCGCTGAGTGATAGACTCTCGAGGAATCTGGGGGCCAATGAATCTATCCGATCTGCGCTACGCCATCCGCAGCTTCCGCCGTGCTCCCGAGTTCACCGTCGTCGCACTGGTGACCGTAGCCCTCAGCATCAGTGCGACGGCGGTGGTCTTCGCGCACGCCAACGCCGTCCTTCTGCGAGAGCTTCCTGTCCACCTGGACGGGTCGGTCGTTGCGCTTCGCTTGGCACATCCCCGTCGGCCGCCTGAGCCGGGCGTGTTCGGCAAATATCTCGAGGTGCTCCAGGCGCACCGGTTCGCCACGCTGGACGGGCCCATGGCCGCCGTGTTCCCGCACAACGCGATCCTCTCGGTCCACGACCGTGTCGAACAGCGGTCCGGGGAGGTGGTCAACGGGAGCTTCTTCGCGTTCCTGGGCGTTCGTCCGCTCCTAGGACGGCTGCTGTCGGCCGACGATGACAAGGTGGGAGCGGACCGTGCGGTGGTGATCAGCGAGCCGCTGTGGCGCTCGGTGTTCCAGGCGAACCCCTCGGTCATCGGCCGCTCCGTTCAGCTTTCGGGAACGACGTACACGGTCGTCGGAGTGGCGCCGGCATCGTTCCGAGGGGTGATCTTCGCCAACATCGTCGCCCGCGACTTCTGGATCCCCCGCAATAGTCGCGAGAGGTCCGAGGGCCCACGCGCGTTGGAGTCGGAGTTGGTGACACCGTATGCCCTCTTCGCGCGCGTCAAACCCGGCGTCAGCCGCAACCAGGCGGCTGCCGAAGTGGCGGCGGCGACGGCGCTGTTGAACAGCCAGGACGACCGCCTCGTGACGGCAACTCCCGAGACCGTCCTGACGCCGCCGGGCGTCCTGCGCGCGGGCGCGCTCGTGCTCATCGGTCTGTCGCTGCTCGTCTGCGCGGTGGGCATCGGCAATGTGGTTGTGCTGATGCTGGCCCGGGCGGAGGCGCGCGCGGGCGAGATCGGCATCCGCATCGTGAATGGCGCCTCGGCCGGGCAGCTCGTGCGCCTGGTCCTGACCGAATCGGCGCTGCTGACCGGCGTCGGCGGGGCGCTGGGGCTCGCTGTCGCGTGGGCCATCCTGCGCGTGTGGAGTTCGGTGGACTTGCCGATGCGTTATGAGATGCTGCGCTACGACGCGGTGCCCGACGCGTGGTTCTTCGCGTACGGGGTGCTGCTCATGGCGGTCAGCGCGGCGGTCATGGGACAGAGAGTCGGCCGCCAGGTTGCCGGCGTGGAACCGGTGCAGGTGCTCGTCGCAGCGGCGGGAAGCGGCGGCGCCACGAGGAGGACGGCCACGTTCGGGACGCGACTGTTGGCCGGGCAGGTGGCATTTGCGGCCGTCGTGATGACGTGGGCGGGCTTGGCGGCGCAGTACGGACGAACCGCGCCCCTCGCCTCGACATCGGCGCGGCACGTGCTGGTGGGACGCGTCAACATGGGCTACCGGTTCGCGCTGGACTACGCGGCTGCCCGGGCGGCATTGGATCGTATCCAGGAGGCCGTGGCCGCGACGCCCGGAACCGTCGCATGGGCCATGATGGACAAGATCCCGACGCAGGAGGACGAACGCGCCCAGCACTGGCAGCCGGAGGGCTTCGAGGTCGGACTGTTCCGGGCAGCACCGACGTGCGAGACCGTCCTGACCTCGGGCGATCCGTTCACGGTGCTCGGCGCTCGCGTCGTGCACGGAGACGTGGGGCCGTTCGTGTCTGCCGCGTCTCCGTGGCACGTCGTCGTCGTGAGCGCCAAGGCGGCCGAAGCACTGTGGCCGGGCCAGAGTCCGATCGGCCGGCGCCTGCGCCAATTCCGTTTCGGCTCCCAGCCCCCGTGGCTCACGGTCGTGGCCGTGGTTGAGGACGTGCGGGCCGGCTCCGCATGGCGAAACCAGACGGGCACGGTCTACGTCCGGCGCGGACTGGCGGACCAGGGCCGCCGGTGGGAGTTTGCGATCCTAATGCGCGGCGTCGTGGGCCCGACGCAGCTCGCCCAGTCGCTCCGACGCACGCTTGACGCGATGGTGCCGCGCACGGACGTTCTGAATCTGCGATCGCTGGCTGAGGAGTTGGACGCTCCGGTCAACCGTGTGCGGAGCGCGGTCGCCGGGCTGATGGGACTGGCCCTCGTCGGTGTCCTCCTTGCGCTGTTGGGTGTCTACGCCGTCGTCGCCTACACGGTCCGGCTCAGGCGGCGGGAGATCGGCATTCGCCTGGCGCTGGGCGGCCGCCCCGCCCAGGTCTGGGTGGTGCTGGCCCGGCCCGTCGCTCGGGCCACCAGCCTGGGAATCGCGGGCGGGCTGCTCCTGGCCGCCCTGACGGCCCACGCACTGCTCCCGCAGGCGCGCCTCAGCATCAAACCCTTCGATCTGGTGGTGTTTCTCGCCGTTCCCGTTCTTCTCGCCGCAGCCGTTGGGTGTGCATGCGTGCTCCCGTCGGTCTCGCCCATGCGGCAATCCCCGGCGCGTGTGCTGCAGGAGCCCTAGGAGCCTGCGCGGCAGAAACGCGCGGGGTGGGTGCAGCGTATAGAGAGGCATGGCCACGAGCTTTCGCCCTTGCGCGCCCGACCAGTCGTTTCTGTTCCCGCCGTCGCCGCGCGACTGGCTCCCGGAAGGGCATCTGGCGTTCTTCATCGCGGACACGATCGCTGCGCTGGATCTCCGGGCCTTCTACGCCCCGTATGACGGGGACGGACGGCGCAATCAACCGTTCGACCCGCAGATGATGGTGACCGTGCTGTTGTACGCGTACGCGACGGGGACGTTCTCGTCGCGACGGATTGCCAGGAAACTCGAAGAGGACGTGGCGTATCGGGTCTTGGCCGCGGGCAACTTTCCAGCGCATCGGACGATCGCCGAATTTCGGCAACAGCATCTGGCGGCCTTCGAGGCGCTGTTCGTGCAGGTGGTGCGGATCGCGCGCGAAGCTTCGGTTCACAACAGCACGCGGCGCCCCCGCTAATGAAGAGTGTTTTATCCGCCGTGCGCAGCATGGCGGATAAAAGCAGATTGAACGAATCCGCGGCGACTGGACGCGATGACCGCTCGACGCTATGGGGTTTGGACGCCGCGAGTCCCCGACGCATGGGGGTCACGACGGGGTTCCGCGTCGGTCGGGCGGACGGCGAGGGTAGCGATCCGGAGTGGCGCGCCCGGCGGGATGGGGTGATGGTGGGCACGGAGGCAAGCTCGCGCCCGGCTGGGGGGGATCGGCCCAGGAGACACGGTGGCGCGGGCGGCAGTGGCGCGGGCGATCACGAGGAATCCTCGAAGGCGGGCGTCGAGCCCACGACCGGGCCCTTCCGCGCGGTGGGCACGCGTGCGACGATGACCATCGTGCCCGTGTGACAGTGCGGGCACAAGGACCGATCGACGCCGGTGAGGGCGTGCAGGTGCTCCGCCGTCGTGCGGGCGGCCGGGGCGGGCGGGGGCGCGGCGTCGAGCAGGCGTCGGCATTGGGCGAGGCGGGCCTTCTTCGTGCAGTTGGCGAGGAAGCCGACGTGCCGGATGCGCGGGAAGTGCGGCGGCAGGACGTGCAGCAGGAAGCGGTCGATGAAGGACTCGGCGGGCAGGGCGAGTGCTCGGATGACGCCACCCTGCTGGCGGTCTCGAGAGGTGAACGACACCTGGCCATCCGCGACCGCCGTGATCCGATGGTTCGAAATGGCCACGCGGTGGGTGTCGCGCGCGAGGTCGTCGAGGACGGTCGCGGGCCCGCCAAACGGCGGCTTCGCATACACGACCCAGGCCTGCCGTCGGAGGACGGTGAGCCACGCGCGGAATGCCGTCGGTCCCTCGACGGACGCGAGCGACGCCGGGAAGGCCACTCGCTGCTGCTGGTACGCCGTCTCGAGCCGCGTCAGGAACCGGTGGGCGAAGGCCCGCGACAAGGCGCGGACGGGAAAGAGAAAGGTCGGGCTGGCAGACACCCAGCGGTCGCCGTCAACGTCGAGGGCGCCACCGGGGACGACGCCGTGCAGATGGACGTGGTAGCGCAGCTGCTGATCCCACGTGTGGAGGATCGCGAGAACGCCGAGGTGGCCGCCCAGATGATGCCGCGGATCGGCCCCGAAGGTGAGGAGCGTGTCGGCGACCGCCTCGAAGAGGATCTGATACAGGACGGCCTTGTTGGCGAGGATGAGCGGGTTGAGATCGTGGGGCACGGTGAAGACGGTGTGAAAGGAGTCGACGGGCAACAGTTCCGCCCGTCGAGCCTCGAGCCACCGGGCCTTCGCGAGCGATTGACACTTGGGACAGTGGCGATCGCGGCAGGAGTCGTAGGCGGGAACGTTCGAAGCCGCAGTCGGTGCACCGCTCGAGATGCCCGCCCAGGGCCGCGGTGCGACAGGTGTCGATCGCGTGCATCACGCGGAGCGCCGGCGTGGAGAGGCGATGGGTCTGGCGAGAGGCGTCGCCGTACAGACGAACCACCTCCGCCACCTCATGGCGCGGTCGCGCGGGTGCCGGGGCCGCGGGGCCTGCCTCGTTCGTCGTCATGACGCGCCCCGGCTCAGGCCGCGGCCGGCGGCGTCGAGAGGGTCAGGCGATCGAACGGACTCTGGACGGCATCGAGCGTCTTGCGCGTGACGTGGAGATACCGGCTCGTGGTGGCCAACGACGCGTGGCCCAGCAACACCTGGATGGTCCGGAGGTCGACGCCGGTTTCCAGAAGATGTGTGGCGAAGGCGTGGCGGAGCAGGTGAATACTGCCGGGCTTCTGGATGCCGGCGCGCGCCTTGGCCGCGATGAAGATGTGCTGGGCGGTGCTGGGGCTCATCGGCTGGTCGCCCGCGTGCGCCGGAAAGAGCCAGCGGGTGAGCGACCGTTGCGCGCGGTAGCGGTCCAGTTCCGTGAGCAAACGTGGGGACAGGATGGTGTAGCGGTCCGTGCGCCGCTTCCCCTGCTCGACGCGAATCATCAACCGCTCGCGATCGAGGTCCGTGAGCTGGAGCCGCACGACCTCGCTGACGCGGAGGCCCGCGGCGTACGTGGTCATCAGGAGCACCCGATGTGTGGGGTGGCGCGGGATCGAGAGCACCCGCTCGACCTCCTCGATACTCAGGATGTGCGGCAGGCGTCGCGGCTTCCGACGCGGGGGCATCGCCATCGCGAGGTCGAGCCGCTTCAGCGTGTGCGTGTAGAAGAAACGGATCGCGGAGGCGGCCACGCTGACCGAACTCCACGCGAGATGGCGCTCCTGAGTCAGGTACAGCAGGAAGTTCTGTACCTGCGTAGGGTCGAAGGTGTCCGGCGAACGATGATGGTACTTCGCCAGGTCCGTCAGGGTGGCGAGGTACAACTTCTGGGTGGATGCAGAGAACTCTCGCAACGGCATCTCGCGCACCATGCAATCACGCAACACGCCCATGGGATGCCTCCGTGCTGAAGTGAAACGTGGCGCTCACCACGAGCGTCACACGGAGGATACCGGAGCGGAGATGGGGAACGGGACGAGACGGGGTGGGTCCGGCGGGCGTCGATGAGCAAGAGCGACTACGAAGTCGAGTCTCGCGAGAAGGAACCCTGCGAAGCGGTTCGTTCAATATCGCCTATCGGCACCTGAAGCGCTCGGTTGAACTGGAGCGCAACGCCGATGCGTTCTTCTTCCTCGGGTTCACGCTGGCCGAGGTCGGCTGGCTGGCCGACGCGAGACGCTACGCGGATAAAGGCTTCCAACGTGACCCGCCGACGTACATGACGCCTTTCAGGCGCTCCGTGGTGGACTTGTTCGACAGTCAGTTCGACGAGGCGGTCGCGAGGTGTCGTGAATGGGCCTCGCGCGAGGGGGTCGATGCTCGGTTCGGCCTGTGGTGGCTCGGCCAGGCGCTTGCCTGCGCGGGCCGCGACGAGGAGGCCAGGGCCACGTTCGAGCCTGCGGCGGCCATGGGCCCCGGCCTCTTCGCGGCGATGTGCAAGCTCGGGCGGCGTGCGTTCAGCGATGACCGCGGGGGCCCATCAGTGGATTGAATCGAACGAGACCCTGCAACAGGCGGCCATGAGCGACGAGACGTTCCCGCTGTTCGTGGCAACCGGCTTTGCACGCGCGGGCGATTCCGAAGCCGCGCTCCGCTGGCTGGACCAGGCCATCACGTGGGGTTTCACCAACCACCGTTTCCTTTCGGAGCACAATCGTTTCCTCGCGCCTCTCCGCGGCGACCCCCGCTTCGAAGCGCTGATGGAGAAGACGCGCGAGAAGGAACGCGGCTTCCAGGCGTGAGCGGACGCACCACCGCTCGCTGACTGGGGCAGCCTCAATCGTGCTCGATCAGGCCTCGCAGCGCCTCCGCGTGGGCCGCAAGGAAGAGACGGTCTTTCTCACCTCCGGTAGCTGCTTCGGACTGGACGATGTGAGCGAGACCCGCGACGGGGATGGTAGCATCCTTACCCCAATTGAACCTTGCGTGCCGGAAGCCGCGCTGGCGCGAGGGGGACTTAGCCTCCATGACGAAGCCGGACATCTACGGTTGCCCGCGGGAATCCCACCCCGTGACCAAGCCCTCTTCGAGCGCGTCGAGCCGGGCCATGCTGTCGGCGTCGAGTGCGAAATCGAAGATCGTCGCGTTCTCGAGGATCCGCTCCGGCCGCACCGACTTCGGCAACACGACCATCTCGTGCTGCAGGCCCCAGCGGAGCAGCACCTGGGCCGGCGTCCTGCCCGTTCGGCGCGAAAGCTCACCGACAACGGGATGCCCGAGCCGAACGCCCTTAGTCATTGGGCTGTAGGCCTCGACGATGATCCCGTGCGCCTGACAGAAGGCGCGGACCGCGCGCTGCTGCAGGAACGGGCTGACCTCGATCTGGTTGACTGCCGGTGGCACCCGCGCCTCGCCCAGCAACTCCTCGAGGTGATTGACCATGTAGTTGCTGACGCCGATGGCACGCGCGCGCTTCTCGTCGTGCAGCCGCTCGAGGGCGCGCCAGGAGTCTCGCCTGAGCTCCGGCACCGGCCAGTGGACGAGGTAGAGGTCGACGTCGTCCAGGCCGAGCCGGGCCAGGCTCGCGTCAAAGGCGCGAAGGGCGGCATCGAAGCCATGGTCGGTGTTCCACAGCTTGGTGGTGACGAAGATCTCGGAGCGTGGAATGCCAGAGGCGCGGATCGCGTCGCCGACATCCTGCTCGTTGCGGTACGCGGCCGCCGTGTCGATGTGGCGATAGCCGACTTCCAGCGCGTCGAGCACGGCCCGGCGGGCGGACTCGCCCGCCTGCACCTGGAAGACTCCGAGGCCGAGGTGCGGCAATCGCGCCCCCGTGCGCAACGCGACCGTCGTGCCGATCATCGGGCGATCTCCTGGGGGCTGCGCCGCATCAGCCTGAAGGCTCTGCCGCCTCGGTTCTCTTTCTTCGGTTCTCATTGGTCAAGTTCACCCTGGCACTCGTGATCGGACTCCGTCTCGCGATCGGGCGATAAGCCAATAGAACGACCCTGCGTCAGCTGCATCCATCGACACTTCTGAAACGCAGGATGGCATGTCGTGCAATCTCACGCCCGTCGGACTCGAGGCCTCCGCCGGGCCAGACGCTGTCGCGGCCAGACCCCCCTTTGTCAGCGGCCGGCGTTCAGATCGTTCCAGTTCAGAATCGCGTTGAAGGCGAGAAAGAAACTCCCGTGCGTCTGGAAACGCCAGAACGGACGGACTCCGAACAACACGAGGTGGCCCTTGCCAAGGGGCACATCCACCAGCGCAGGCCGGCCCGCCAGGGCCTCTCCGCCCACGAGGGCGCCGGAAAGAAGCAGATCATTCGGGTCGTTCGGGTACGACAGCAGCACGCGGGGACCGACTGCTGCCGCAGCCTCCAGTCCGCCGGCTGCCCCGAAAGCGCCTCGGCCACCACCCGCGCCGCGCCCGCCAGGCGTCGCGCCCGCCCCGGCCGCCGGGGGTCCCTCGAGCGTCGTCAATCGCGAGGGGGTCGCCATGGGCTGCAAGTTCGGTTGGACGCCAGGAGGCAGCCCGCCCCGCCCGCCGGCACCGCCTCGGCCCCCCGCGCCGGCAAGCGCCAGGATCGGCCCGTTCTTGTACATGACGCCCAGCGCATTCTGGTCGTACCCATAGAGGATCGGGCTGGTCTTGTCGCCGAGGAGCGTCTTGATGACCGAGCCGGGCGCCCACAGGCCCGCCGGCTGTTCGATCGATATTCCGGGCACGAGCCGGTACTCCGGGAAGATCGTCGCGGGAGTCCCCTCGGCGATCAACACGCCGCCTTCCTGCACGAAGGTTTCGAGGGCTCTCATGCCGTCGCGGCCCAGGCTGCCGCGCCGGTCGTTGGTCGTATCGGGCGCCGTGCCGATGTTCGGCGTGAGGCCGGTCTTCTTGTACGGCAGCGGCGTGCCGCCCGCCGGCACCTCGCCGCCGTCCACCTGGACCGGGCCGTTCGGGTAGATGATCACGTCGAACTTCGCGCGGAGGTTGCCTTGCCGCACGAGGTTGTCCGCGAAGTACGTGTAGGGCACCTTGAGCTTGTCGAGTGCCATCCGTACCCAGCCTTCATCCTGCGTGCTGGACCAGGAGTGGATGTAGCCGATCTGCGGCACGTCGAGGTCGTGCATCGGCACGGTGGGCACGGTGTCGGTCGCCCAGGCCGCCAGCCCGAGCTCGCGGATCTGCGGATCGAGCGCCGCGCGATCGGCATTCGGGACGATGAACGCCCCGGCAGCGAACCGGTGCCCACCCAGCTCGAACGACTGCTCGGCCGCCGACATCTTCACTCGGGCGTTCGCAAACCGGAACGTGGCCAGCGTGTTGTCGGTTGTGTGATCGATAACCAGCGTGCGGCCGCTGCCGGCAATCGTGCCAACGGCCCTGAAATCGGACGTTGCCAGCGCCATCGGCTTCTCGAAGATGCTGCTGTCGTCGATCCGGTGGACCTTCAGGTTGCGGAGCAGCGTGAGCGACCAGCCGGTATCGTCGTATGGCCGCGGATTCTGTTCCGGGAACCACTGCACGCCGAGCAACATGTTGACCAGGCCGCCGTACGGCTGGTCGAGCCGGACGATGTAGTCTCCGGGCGCCACCTGGAGGTTGCCGATCGCAAACGGTGCCGTCGCGGTGTGGACCTCGACCGCGTCGCGGCGGAAGTAATTCATCAGGTCGGCGGCGTCGGCGCGCCGGCGCTGCCCGGCCGGAATCACGTAGGCGTGCGGCGCCCGCGTCTTCCCCTTCTCGATCATCATCTTGTTCTTGATGTAGTAGTTCTCGAGGAACATCTCCCGATTCTTCGCGACGGCGTTCAGCGCGAAGAGCAGCGCCGACTGCTGCATGTTGATGTTCGCGCGGCCGCTCCACTGCACCCCCTCGGGCGGCACCGGGTACGGGCGATACCATTCGCGGCTCTGACCCCCGGCAACCGTGCGGCCGCGGCCGCCGGCCTGCGCGGCATCGGGAGGCGCGCCCGCGGCAGCCGCGCCGGCCCGTCCAGCAGCGCCAGCCGCAGCCCCCGCGCGCCCGCCAGCCGGGGCTTCGCCGCCGCGGCCACCACCGCCGCCGTAGCTCTGCGTCTCGTAGAACCGGCCGATGGAGTTGTGCGTGACCGCGATCCAGAGCAGGAAGTTCGGGGCCCAGCCGTCCCAGTAGTTGTACGTGTACACCCCGGGCACGCCGCGCTTGGTCATCTCCATGAGCTCCGTCTGCGACAGCCACCACCACTCGCTCGCCAGGACCGGCGGAATCTCGGTGTTGTACGGGCCGGTGCCGGCTGACGTGTAGAGCAGGACGACGGATTCGTGCAGGTCGTGCAGCACCTGGGGACGAAGATCGAGGAACAGCTTCAGCATGTTCTCCGTCAGGGCCAGGCCCTTGCCGATGGTGTCGCGGTTGTTGTCGTGCGCGACGTACTTGCCCCAATACGTCATGCCGGGCTGCGGCTGGCCGGCGTCCGACGCGCGCCGATTGTCCACGTATCGCTCATGACCATCGACCTCGGCGACCGGCGTGATGACGACGATGGAGTTGTTACGGATCTGCTGGATGAACGGCGTCTCCTCGACCGCCAGGCGGAACGCGAGCTCGATCAGCATCTCCGGGCTGCCGGCCTCGCTCGAGTGGAGGCTGCCGCTCACCAGGTAGAACGGCTTGCCGGTCTGGATCAGCCGCCGCGCCTGGGCATCCGCGAGCTTGCGCGGGTCGGTGAGCTCGGTGGTGATCTGTTTGTACTTGGCGAGCGACCTGATCGTCGGTTCATCGGCGACGGCAAGCGCCACCATGGACCGCCCTTCCTCAGTCTTCCCGATCTCCCACATCGTGACGCGGTCCGACGCCTTGTCGAGCGCCTGGTAGTAGGCCACGATGTCCTTGTGGTACGTCACCCGGCTGTTCTCTCCCGGCACGTAGCCCAGGAACTTCAAGGGGGACGGCACCGTGGACGACGCCGGCATGTGATCGACCAGTTCGGTCAGGATCCGCTTGTCCGGCGTGCTGTCCAGGATGCGCTTCGTGTACTCCTCGTCGAGCTTCTGCGCCTGGGCCCGCGCCTGTGGCGCGGCCGGGCGGCCCTGCGGGCCGCCGGCCTGCGACACCTGCGTGCCCATCACCAGGAGGAACGCGGCGCCGAGGATCAGCGCCGTTCTGACCATGCCCCGAAACACCTGCGTCTTCATGATTCCCTCCCCGCCAGCCCTCGTTTCAGATCCTGCCGTCGCCGCCGGCCCAGGCCGCGCGTCTCGCAGTCATTTTACGCCTGCTTCGGGCGCACCGGCGTCTAGCCGACGCCAGCCCGCGCTTCACATGGCTTCCCGCCCGCGAGCATGACCGCTGGGTCGGCGTCGCGCCGACGCGTGTGTCCTGCGCGCCGCGCCGGAGCTACGAGATAGATCTCTTCGTGCAGCGGCGCCAGACCGCCGCATAGATCGCGCCGTTGACAACGACCAGAAGGGCTCCGAGTGCCAGTTGAATCCCTGGCGTGAGGCCGGGCGGATAGACGATCGGAACCAGATAGTGCTCGACGAAGTCGCCCTCGTATCCAGAGCCTCCGGCTGCGCTGCGAAGCCAGTTCTCGAGAGGCGTCAGGGGGCAGGTGCGCCCCGTGACCTCGACAAAAGCGCCCCAAACAGCGGCCGGCAGGTGTAGCCACGGGAACCAGCGCCATCGAACGGCGAGGAGGCCGCCCAGCGCCGCGAACAACACAAACGCCAGGTGCAGCGCGATGACGAGGTTGGCGAGTAGCCCGTACGCCATGCCTTCAACAGCCGAGCCTGGAGTCTGTGCTGCGGTCGTCCGCCTGCGAACTTACTGCAGAATCAATGGGCGCTGCCTCACCAACGCCCCACGTGACACTGCAGCGCCTGCAACCTGACGCGGGAATACTACCACCGGGAGAATGGGGCGACGCCGGGAACCCCGCCGAGTCCCAATCGATACCGGGCAGCTCAACCCCCGCAGCGGGTTGATCGAGGCGTCCCGACCGCGACGTCAGGCACCGGGGCTTGAGGGCCGATCCACAGGCTGAACTCTTCGTGCCGCTCGGTGACCAGCACGGACCGACCATGTTCCTGGCCATGATCGGGCTCTACGGCGTCGTGTCGTACATGGTCACGCAACGCACGCACGAGATCGGGCTCCGCGTCGCGCTGGGGGCGTCACGGCGAGACCTGCTTCGGCTGGTCGTCGGTCACTGCCTGACCCTTACCGCTGCCGGCACGGCTGTCGGCCTGTTGGGCGCGTGGGCGCTGTCGAGCCTGCTCTCGAACCAGCTCTTTGGTGTGAGCCCCACCGACCCGGCGGTGTTCGCCTGCGTGGCTGGTGTCGTCGCCCTCGTCGCGCTGGCCGCCAGTTACGGCCCAGCCAGGCGCGCGGTCCGGATCGATCCCATGACGGCACTCCGGCACGAGTGAGGTGGTGCGCTCAGCACGGGAGGGACCACGGGGACGATGCGCACCGTCCGCGCCAGGTGTTTCACGATCCGCTCCTGCTGATCCGTCCTCCGCGGTACTCGAACCGATCCCCCAGCTTTTCGGGAACCATGACGGGAAGGCCGGGAAGCCTCGCGCGAAACGCCGCGGCGAACTCGCGGTACATCGGGGCGCCGGCCTCGGCGTGCATCGGAAAGACGGCCCTGGGATGGAAGCGCTCGAAGATGTCCCGGTTCTGGAGCGCGTACTGGAACTTCTCGTCGGAGACGCCAGGGACGAACGCCAGATCGACTCCGCGGGCGTGCTGCTGCAAGTAGGGAAAGTCTGCCTGGTAGTCCATCCGATAGTCGCCGTTGTGATAGATGACCAGCCCGTCGACCTTGACGAGAAACGCCACCTCGGGCACGCCCGAATGATGAGAATTGATGGTGGCGATCTCCAGGCCGTCGGCTGCATGGGTCGCGCGTGGACCGACCAGGGAGTGGTACGCAGGGTCGTCCGCCACCTTCCAGCCGAAGAAGTAGGCGATGTCGGGAACCGCCTTCCTCCACGCGAACGTGACGGGGTCGAAGTGATCGTCGTGGGCGTGCGACGTGAACACGCGCACGCGGTCCCGCGCGATCTCGACGGGATCGACCCAGCTACGATCAAGTCCGGGGGTGGTGGGACGCGTGCGTGGTTGCGGCCCGTCCCTGCGCTCCTGGTAGTCGAAGACCAGGAGATGCCGCTCGGTGCGGACGGCGAAGCCGCAATGGCCTAGATACCAGATCCGGGCGTCGCCGGTTTTGAGACCTTGCAGGGCCGGTTGACCCGGCGTCGGCTGTCGGCCGGTGGCTACCGCCGTCGCGCCGACGGCCAGCAGCGTCGCAACAACTGCGGAAAGAACCCGAAGGACATGGCGCCTGGTCATCGCGGTCTCCGTATCGGCACGGCTCATGATAGAGGGAATTCTGGGCGGCCCCAGTCTCTCGAGTGTCCGGTACCGTCCCTCGACGCTCCTGGCCACGGCAATGCCCTCGGTCCCCGGACCCTGGGAGATGTCGGTCGTGTAGATCGTTCCGTCCCGAACCGCAGATCTGCGACCGAGTCTAGCCGATCCCGGCGAGAAAAGTCGTTCGGTTCCCATTCGGATTTCATTCCGAAGCACCCGACGCGTCCCCGCGCCGCGATCGATTCGACGGCCAGAACAAGACCGCAATGACAATCGAATCAGTTTCGATGAACATCCCTGACGCCGAGCAGCAGGCCGATGGCGCCGCTCATCGCCGGTCGCAGCGTGCAGCCGCGCGACGCCTCATGCTGGCACTACCCGCACTATCACGGCAGCGGCGAGACGCCGGGCAGCGCCATTCGCGTGGGCGATCTCAAGCTGGTCCGGCACTGTGAAAGCGGCCTGAGGCGCGCGGAACTCGTCGAACTCGTCAAAGTCGGGCTTGACTCTCTCGCTAGATTAAACTATATGGTTGAGTTCGCTCAGGTCGATGTAGGTGAGGAATCTGGCGACAGAATTGTGGGAGGCGAAAGCGCTCCCGGGCAATCCTAGACATAAGACACAGAGGAGGTCTTAATGACTTACAGGAGAAGAAAGATAGCGATCATCGGCGGAGGCCAGATCGGTCAGATCCTGGCTATGCTCGTCTCGCAGAAAGAGCTGGGAGACATCGTGGTCCTTGACATTCCTGCCTATGAGAATCCAGTCAAGGGCAAGGCGCTCGACCTTCTGGCGATGGCACCGCATGGTCACTATGATGCCAACATCAGCGGAACCTCGAACTACAAGGACATCGAGGGCGCTGACGTCGTTATCGTGACGGCGGGCAAGCCCCGCGAGGCCGGCATGACCCGCGAGGACCTGCTCAATATCAACCTTAAGATCATCACCGACGTCGCCAACGGCGTGAAGCAGTATGCGCCCGAAGCGTTCTGCATCATCCTTACGAATCCTCTCGATGCGATGGTCTACGCGTTCTACAAGCTGACGGCTTTCCCCAAGCACCAGGTCGTCGGCATGGCCGGAACGCTGGATACAGCTCGCTGGCGCGCCTTTATCGCCATGGAGCTTGGCGTATCGGTGGTCGATGTTGCCGGAACGGTTCTGGGCGGCCACGGCCCCGACATGGTGCCGCTGCCCAGGTTGACGACCGTCGGCGGAGTTCCACTGAACGAGATCGCCACCAAGGAACAGATCGACAAGCTGGCCCAGCGGACGCGCGAAGCGGGCACGGAGATCGTGAAACTCTTCGGCAAGGGTTCTGCGTTCTTCAGCCCGGCGTGGAGCGCCGCCGTTATAGCCGAGTCCTATCTCAAGGACAAGCGCCGGGTCATCGCTTGCGCAGCGCTGTGCGAAGGCGAGTACGGAATCCACGGACTCTTCATCGGTGTGCCCTGCCTGATCACAGCGAAAGGCCTCGAGAAGATCTACGAAATCAAGCTCACCGCTGAGGAGGATGCCCTGCTCCAGAAGACCATCGCCTCCGTGAAGAAGACCATCGAGGAGACCAAGCTCTAAGGGATCCTGGCGCAGCACAACAGCAAGTCACACGTATCTTCGCACTGGGAAGCACATCTTGGCCGCCCGGATGCGGGCCGGCGACCAGGTGAGCGCCGAGGTCCTCATCCGCCCCGGGCGGTATTGACGCGTCGCGTCGAACCCACACGTGAAGGAAGTGATCGTCGGCGACTGGGAGCGTCGACGACGCGACGTGGTGTGCTTCAACCCGCAAGAAGCGGCGCGGCAACGCCGGCATCGCGCTACGGTGCTCGCGCGGCCCGGAAGACGATTCGCATCGTGTTCCGCGGCGCGTCTGGCCCGCTTCTTGGCTCTCGTCACCTCGAGTTCACGCTCCATGAAGCACACCAAGTTCCCTCCCGGTTGGGACGAAAACCGCGTTCGCCGGGTGCTCGAGCACTACGAGAACCAGTCGGACGAAGAAGCCGTTGCAGAGGATGAAGCCGCGTACGAATTGACCACACACACCGCCATGGAGATCCCGGTCGAGCTCGTTCCAACCGTCCGCGAGCTGCTCGCCAAACGCGGGGCCGGCTAGTCCAGTAGGAGGGCTGACGGCTAACACTCGCTTGGAGCCGGCGCGCCCGACGCTGTGTACGATCATGTCGCCGCGGCGCGCGGCTCAAGCGTAACGTTACGCGTTCGAGGTGGCGGCCTTCGAACGTGCGGGTGATTCGCCAAGGCGTTACCGCCCCGGCGACCGCCATCGACGTGACAGGACTACGTGGGTCACCCACAGCGCCGCAGCGATGACGAGCACCACGAGACGTTCTGGCCAGTTGTCGATCAGCAACCCGCGGAATCCCGAGCGGTTGAACGTCACAGTGAGCGGCAGCGTCGAGAAGTAGGCGGCCGTGCCGAGCACGATCCATCGGAGGCGCCAGCGGCGCCGCGTGCGATCGAGCGCCTGTTTCTCAGCCGTCGGCGGCGGCACGGCCACGGCGGGCAGGGCGGTGCGTCGCGCCTGCTCCACCTGCCGCGCCATGTCGGGATTGTTGCGAAGCCACTCTTCCAGCAGGTCGCGTGTGTCGGCGTGGGCCTCCCCGGCCAGAAAGACCGTCAGCAGGTCCTTGACGACGTTTGGTGTGAGGTTCATGGGGTTGTCCCTCCATGACGATTCGCAGTTGGTCGTGATCGCCGGCGAGCGTCTCCGGTCCGGGACGGTAGTCGATCATCCGTTCGTCCAGCGGTTGTCGCCGCCAGGCACGCCGCTGATGCTGGAGGAACAAGTTCCGGACGATGGCGAAGAGATATCCGCGCACCGTCGAGAACTCGATGCGGTCCCGCGTCGTCCACGCGCGCACGAACGCTTCGGATACCAGGTCATCGGCCGGCGCGGGGTTGCCCGACAGGTAGACGGCGAAGCGGCGAAGGTCGTGTGCGTGTGTGCGGTAGAGCCGCGAGAACTCCGCGTCCTCTTCCGCCGCCTCGTGCCGGATGGGTGTCATCCGATCCGCCCTCCTGTGTGATCTATCCCGCAACCGCGTGGAAGTTACACTGGTTCGTCCCCTCGTCCTTGGTTACCGACCGGCGCGGCTCTGGCATACGGGGGCGTCGACGATATTGAACACGCCGTTCGGCACTTCGTGGCGCATGGCGCAATGCTGAGAGTCTCGGTGCAGGATGTGGGCGGTGGGATCAAGGTGGCCACGGTGAGCGATCCGTTCGATAATCCAATTGGTCTGATCGAGAATCCGAACTTCAAAGCAGAGGCTGGCTGACCCGCGGCTGCACCAGACAGCCGCAGAGACGAGCCAGGAGCGGCCGCGGGCGAGCCGCAACGTTGGACCGCTCCACCTTGACTACACATGTCGCCCGGAAAAAGGAGTCATATGAAACTCGCAAAATGGATCTTTCTCATCGCAGGCATTCTCGGCTTGCTGTCCACGATTCCTCTCGCTTTTGCTGAGAAGGTGATGGGGGTCAAACAGCCAGAGTTCTACTACGGGTTCGTTTTTCTGGATATCTGTTGGCAGATCTTGTATCTGTTCGTATCCTCAGATCCGGTTCGATATCGCCCGATGATGATTCCAGCGTGTCTGGCAAAAGGCAGCGGGACGGTCGCTCTGACGTGGTTGTATCTGCTAGGACGAGTTTCCAGTCAATGGATCGCAATAGGTGCCGCAGATGGGGTCTTTGCGATCTTGTTCCTGGTTGCGTTCCTCGCAACACGCAGTGAGGGCAAGAAGCGGGCGGCCTAATAGCCGCGCGAAGCCGACTATGCTTCGCATAGGGGCTGAGGCGGGACGCTAACGGGCCATTGGCGCGGAGGTAGATTCCGGGCGACTGCAGCGACCTGGAGACGCCAGAGCCGGAAGTGATTCGTCGTTGCAGACCATGGATATCGCGAAGCGGGATTAACGGCCTGCCAGGGCGGGCCGGCTCCCGACGGCGAACAGCACGTGCGTGCTCAGACCGTGATCCCCGCCAATCCCTATGCGGCCGCTCGCACGGGCGCGATGATCCCCGCCGTGGTACACTCGCCGCCGGTTCGGCACACGCAGTGCCGGCTCTCGCGAGAGGAGGCCCGACCATGACCGGCCCCAGATGGACACTTCCGGCAGTGCTCGTCTTCTCAGCCCTGGGTGTCGTCGCGTGCGCGCAGGTCGGCAACGCGCCGAAGCCCGAGTTGCTCCTCGAGATGAGCTACCCGTTCGACGCAAACACAATCTACTGGCCGAACGCAAAGCCATTCGTGCTCGCCAAGGGGCCCTGGGGCATTAACGAGAAGGGTGGCTGGTACGCCGCGAACGAGTTCAGCGCGGCCGAGCACGGTGGAACGCATGCCGACGCACCGATCCATTTCGCGAAAGGCGGCCGGTCGATCGATCAGATTCCGATCCAGGACTGGATCGGCCCGGCCGCGAAAATCGACGTGACGGCCGAGTGCGCGAGGGATCGAGACTACCGGCTGCGGGTCGCCGATGTGGAGCGGTGGGAGGCCAGGCACGGGCGGCTGCCGTCCGGGGCCTGGGTGATCATGTACACCGGCATCGGAACCGCTCACTATCCCGACAGGAAGAAGGTCCTTGGTACCGACCTGATGGGCGAAGAGGCGCTTCCTCACCTGAGTTTCCCGGGCTTCTCGTCGGAGGTCGCCACCTTTCTGATCGGCCAGCGGTCGATTCGCGGCATCGCCATCGACACGCCGAGCATCGACTACGGCCGGTCGACCGATTTCAAGGTCCACCAGATCATGTTCGCCGCCGACCGGCTGGCCCTCGAGAACATCGCGAACCTCGACAAGCTGCCGGCCGCAGGGGCGACGCTCTACGTCGTGCCGATGCTCATTGCCGAGGGCACGGGCGCCCCGGCCCGCGTGTTCGCCATCCTGCCGTAGGACTGGCAGCCGACCAGGCACGGAGGTCGACTGCTCGCCGATCGATCGCGGGCCAGTGGGGCTTGAAGGGCGTGGTCAAGCCCCCCGGCCTCTCAGGCGGCCACGCGCCGGAACGGTGGTCGCGTCCCGTAGGTCAGGGCGCGCCACAGCCACTCCAGGGGCCCGAAATGGAAGTGGCGCAGCCAGATCGGCGAGGCGATCACCTGCGCAACCCAGATGGCCAGCATGATGAGCAGTTGTCCGGTCCGCGGCACACGGCCGTAGAGCCCGAAGCCGTGGCCGTAGAAGAGCGTCGTGCAGATGATCGTCTGCAGCAGGTAGTTCGTGAATGCCATGCGCCCGACCGCCGCCAGGCGCCCGGTGACTGACGCCAGGGCACTCGACCGGCAGGCCAGCACCATCACGGCGCAGTAGCCGAGCGCGAGGATACGATCGGCGGTGACGGTCGGTGCTACGCGATGATTGCTCATGACGATTCCCCTGGGGCTGCAGACTGCGGCAGTCGGCATGCGAGGCGGGCGCAAGGCTCTCGAGGCCTGCCCGCCTCGACGAACTGCGTGAAGTGCCGGACTTGATCATTTATCATGCCGTCGACCGCAGGCGCAATCAACGGTCACGCCGCCGGCCACTATGCGGCCGCGGCAGCGCGCTGGAGGCGCGCCAGAAAGCTAGATCGGGAACCTCATCCCCTCGCGCGCGACGTCCTTCCCCGTGAGCAGTTCCTGGTTCGTGTGGTTGAGAGGTACATCAACCCCGTGTAGTGCCCGAGGTGCGCGTGCGTGAGGAACACCCCGTCCGGGGGGCGGCCGCCGGTCAGCGTTTCCAGCTGTGCGCGGAAATCCGGCGTGGCATCGAAGAGATAGGCCAAGTCGTGCTGGGGGTTCACGATCCCCATCGAGGCGACCTTCTCCGCCGGCCGACGCCCGGCCCGGATGTCTACACAGAGTGATTCCTGGCACCCCAGATGCGGGATGCCCCCATCCTGCGCGATGCCAAGAATCACGAGGGTCCAGCCGGACGCAGCTGGCACCTGCAACGCCAGCTCTCGCGATGCCGGCACAGACGCCGTTCCCAGGCAGCCTGCGAGAGCGGTCAGGACGGTAACGCGGCGAGTCACGCCCATGCCCGTATCTTACGCCAGCCGCGAGTCACCGGCCACAGCGGGAGGGAACCCACTACTCGCTGCGCAATGTTACTATCGGGTCCACGCGTGTCGCCCTGCGCGCGGGCACAAGCCGGCCGGCACGGCTCGCAGCCTGCAGACCCGCACGGCGAGATTCTCATGAGCACTCGGCGGCACCTTCCGCGCGTTCTCCTCATCGTCGCGATCGCGATTGGTGCCGCGAGCGTGGTTCGGCACTGCCGGAACGAGGTGGCGTACCAGCGACGCCTCATGGAGACGTCGCGCGTTCGCGTTGTCGACCTCAGTGACACCGATCCGCTCGAACTGACCGTGGAGTTCGAAAACGCCGGGAGTGCCACGATTGGCCGGACGCACTTCCGGCTCGGCGTGTACGTGGGCGATCGGCAGATCAGCCGGGCCGATGAGGACTACGGCGGATTTCCACCCGGGGAGAAGCGCAGGATCGTCCTCCGGACGCGTGTCACGGCCGCTTCGGGAGGCGCGATCTCGTATCCGACCCCTGCCAGGTACGTGCTTGTGGTGATCCCTGAGTGGCGAGCACCGCTACCGGCGATCACCGGGGAGTTCATCCTCAAACCGCGAAACGCCGGCAGCACCAGAAAGTGACACGACAGCAGCCTGTCCGGCGGCGTGGGCCGTGCCGGGTTGCCCGCCGGTGACCGGTCGTCGCCGCACGAGGTGACCCGCGCGGCACCTCAAGCCCATCGAGGAGACCGAAACCGCGTTTGCCGGCGAACTGCACAGGTGCTGACGCAGCACTTCTTGGGAGTTCCGCCCGCCGTGGTCGCGGCGCCGACCCGAATCAACGAAGTCCTGAAGGAGGGCTCGCCGCAGAGGATTGAATGAGAGGACCGATTGCTTCCTCTGCTCTCAGCCTGGCGATAGGCGGGATGAGCGTCCTGCCAGGGCGGACCGCCTCCCGGCGGTGAACAGGCCGTGCGTGCTCAGACCGTGATCCCCGCCTCCCAGCGGCTGAGACAGCGGCGCTGAAACAGGACAGGCCTGGAGGCCTTTGAACGCTTCCTGAACGCTCGTATACCGGGACAGCGACGCCTTTACCCGCACAGACATGATGGTCCGCCCCTGGCGCGCCATTTAGCGCAGGCACCCACTCGCGGAAACCAGCTACCTCGAGATTCCGAAGATACCGGCGGATTAGGCGGTCACTGCGTCATCGGCCGGGCTCCGCGTCAGCGAAGGCCCCCAACGACGGACAGACCAGAGAGGATTCTGAAATAGGTGTACGCGTAGCTGCGCCCGTCCGCGGCGACGACAATCGGACCGATCCACATCACCCCAGCGGGATCTAACGGCCTCAGGACGCGGCGCGTTTCAGCCGTGCCATCCCGAACGTTGACCACGCGCAACGGCACTTCGACGCCCATCCGGTACAGGTACACCCCGGTCCCGTCGCTCGTCCACCCGGCGGTGAACTCACCCGGCTGCCCACCCGCGAGCGACCGGGGCTCGCCGCCCGCGATTGGAAAGAGCCAGGGTCTCCCGTCCTTCCAGTTCGCCACAACGAGCGATCCGTCCGGCGACACGGAGATGGTGCTGAGGGTGATCCCTTCAGACGTGATTGGCGCGGGCTCGCCGCCGGAGATCGACTGAAGGTAGAGACGAGCGCCGCGACCCTCTTCCCGCCCGGCGAAGACGACCCGCTGACCGTCGGGGGTGAACTTCGCCATGCTGTGGCTCTCGACGCGTCCTCACGGGAGAGTCCGGGACTCTCCCGCGCCGGTCGGGAGCAGGACGAGCTGCGAGCGTTCAGAGCCTTGAATGCCGACGACCCGGCGACCATCGGGCGAAAAGTCCGTGGCAAGACCCTCCCCGAGCCGCACGACCGGCGAACCGTCCGTGCCCCGCATCGCCACGGTCCCCTCGAAACCGGGTTGCCGCAAGAACTCCGTGAACACAACTGTTCGGCCGTCGTGCGTGATGGCAAATGTCAGCGACCACGCCAGCCAGGAAAGGTCGCGCTCGCGGTCCACGCAGGCCTTCGACACCGCGCCCGAGGGTGTGCCGTCGGCTGCCTGGGCGCTGAAGTTCGTCGCCCCGTTCAAGGGGGTCCTGCTCAGAGTGCTCCTGCTGGCCGTTGTCGCCAGCTTCCTGCAGATGCTGCTTCCCGTGTTCACGCAGGTCGTCGTGGACCGGGTGGTGGTGGAGAAAGACCTCGGCACGCTGAACCTCATCGTGGCGGGGATGCTGGTGGCGCTCGCGTTCATGCTGGTCGCCAACATCCTCGAGCGCTACATGCTGAGCTTCGCCGCGGTGCGGATCGACGCGGCGATCCTCGACTTCCTGACGCGCCGCATGCTGGCGCTGCCCATGTCGTACTTCCACGCGCGCCGGACGGGCGACATCCAGCGGCGGCTGGCCGGGGCGCGGCAGGTGCGCGAGTTCGTGGTACAGAACGGCATCGGCGGCCTGCTGTCCGTCGTGCAGATCGTGACCGCGCTGGGCATCATGACCGCGTACAGCCCGACGCTCGTTGCCGTGTTCCTCGCGACGGCTCCCGCCTACGCGGGCTTGATGGTGTTCTCGACCCGGGTCTTACGGCCGCTGTTCGCGGAACTCGAGGAAAGCTACGGCAGGTACTCCTCGTTCCAAATCGACGCGATCAAGGGGATCGAGACGGTGAAGGCCACCGCCGCGGAGCTGACCGTCCGCGAGGCGATGCTCAACCAGTTTGTGAGCGTCGCCGATCGCCAGTTCCGGGCCAACTTCATCATCATGGGCTACGACACCGTCATCCAGGCGGTGGGGCTCCTCTCGGCCGCGCTGTTCCTGTGGGTCGGCGCGAGGACGGTGATCAACGGCGGGATCACGATCGGCGGGTTCGTGGCCTTCAACGCGCTCATCGCGATGGCCTATGCGCCCATCCTGAAGGTCCTGTCGCTCTGGGACGAGTGGCAGATGTCGTCGGTCCTGCTGAACCGCCTGAACGACATCTTCGAGTGCGAGCCAGAGCAGGGCCACGATCGCCAGCGGCTGCGCCCGGTGCCCACGCTCGAGGGGCGGATCGAGCTGAAGAATGTCGGCTTCCGGTACGGCGGTCCCGAGGCGCCTCTCATCCTCAGCGGCATCACGCTGGAAATCCCCCCGGGGCGCACCACGGCAATCGTCGGCCGCAGCGGCTGTGGCAAGACGACGCTCATCAAATGCCTCGCGGGCCTGCTCGAGGTGACCGACGGAAGCGTCTTGTACGACGGCGTCGACATGAAGACGCTCAACTACCGCGAGCTGCGCCAGAAGATCGGGATCGTTCTCCAGGAAAACTACATGTTCGACGAGACGATCCTGCGTAACATCGCGTTCGGCGACCCGGAGCCGGATCTCGACCGCGCGATGTGGGCCGCGCAGACGGCAAACGCACACGACTTCATCCTGCGGCTACCTTTGGGCTACGACACGCGGGTCGGGGAGACGGGGCTCGCGATTTCCGGCGGGCAGCGCCAGCGCATCGCGATCGCCCGGGCGCTCTACTCGAACCCGCCGGTGCTGATCTTCGACGAGGCGACGAGCGCGCTCGATTCGGAATCGGAACGCGCAATCCAGGAGAACATGCAGCGGCTGCTGGCCGGCCGGACGTCGATCGTGATCGCCCACAGGCTGAGCACGATCCGGAACGCGCACTCAATCATGGTCCTGGAAAAAGGGCAGGTGGCGGAGCGGGGTACTCACGACGAGCTGATGGCGCGGCGCGGCCTCTACTTCTACCTCTGCAGCCAGCAACTCGGGCTATAGATGGGACACGTCGGCCGCGGCCGGCGAACCAAGAGGGTGCTATGAGCGAGACCGACCACGCGAACGCGCTGCCGGTCGAAAACCCACCGGGAACGGTCCTGTTTACCAGCAGGCTGCCGATGGCGGTGACCTCGGCGCTCGCGATCCTCCTCGTTGTCCTGTTCGCCGTCGCGCTGGCCGTCGCCATCCTCCTGCCGATTCCCGATACCATCCGGTGCGCGTTCACGCTCGCGCCGGAAGGTGGCGCCGATCCCGTTCGGGCACCGCGCGAAGGTACCCTCACCCAGATCCTCGTCGTCGAGACGCAGCAGGTCCGCAAGGGCCAGGACCTGTTCGTCATCCGCAACGAGCAGATCCGCGCGTGGACGGCCGAGCTGCGAGGGCTCGAACAGGAGCTGGAAGCGAACGCGCGGCGCGTCGCGTTAGTGGAGACCGATCAGAAAGCGGCGCTCGACATCCAGGCGACGAAGGTGCAGCAGTTCGAGAAGGACTTGGCATTCCAGCAGGAGTACCTGACGACGCTGAGGGACTTCCTCGAACGCTACGAGAGGCTCGACACCGAGGGCCTCGTGCCTCGCGTGGACATCATGGCCCAGCGGCTGGCCGCGTCCAGGGGCGAGCGGGACGTCGCGATGACGCGGCAGTCGCGCGACATGGCGATGCTCGAATTCGGAAGGATCCGCAACGATGGCCGCAAGCAGCTCGGTGACCTCGCGCTGGAGAGGCGAAAAGCGGAAGGGCGCGCGGCGACACTGCAAAAGCTGCTCGGGGGCGCGCGGGAGGACGTCGTCCGCGTCGTGGCGCCGTTCGACGGCACGGTCGTCGTGGTCCAGCAGAAGAACCAGGGCGACGTCGTCTCGTACGGGCAGGAGCTGTGCCGAATCGCGCGATCCGACTCGACGCTGATCGCGCAGCTCACGGCACCCGAGAGCGGCATGCCGCGACTGCGGCTCGGCCAGCCCGTGCAGCTGTTCTACCAGGCGTTTCCGTACGAGCGCTTCGGGACCGGGCGCGGGACCATCCGGTGGATCAGCCCGGCCGCCGTCGCCTCGGGAAACGAAGGGCACTTCGTCGTGCACGCGACGCTCGATGCGCAGACGCTCGGTGCACCCGGCGCCGCACGAATGCTTCGCGCCGGGATGAGCGGCGAGGCGCGGGTCGTGGTCGGCAGGCGAACGCTGATCGAGTATGTCTTCGAGCCGCTTCGGAAACTGAGGGAGAACGTCGCCGGAAGGCCGTAAACCCGGGATCTCTGCAACAGGCAGGGTGATCAACCTGACCCGCTGGGGGACACGAGTTGCGGCTTCACCTCGGCCGCCGATCCTGAGATCACGATGACCGAGCGGAAGGACGCGGGGGACGAGCGTCAAGTCGCCCGCGAAATGAGCGGGACGAGCGCGGCGGGGTTCGAGTGGCTGAAGACGCAGGGATGCCGGCTGCGCCGGTCCCTTGGGATGTCACACCCGCCGGTGGCATGATACGCACGGACAAGGACCCCGCCCTGGATCACCAGATGGAACATCGGGCCCCTCCCGGAAGGTCCGCCCCGCACTCAGGTTCGCTGTTGGCGTGCTCATCATGGCGGGAGCGCTGTTTGGCTCGGCGGGACGGTTCGACTGGATGGGCGCCTGGCTCTACGTGATCGTGTACTCGCTCTCGATGGTGCTGCTCTTCCCGTCCGTGCGCCGCCATCCGGGGCTCATCGAGGAACGCACGCAAGGATGGAAGAAGGCGAAGCCGTGGGACCGGGGCTTCCTCGTGTTGCTTGGCGTCGCCTGCCCGGTCGGGACGATCCTCGTCGCCGGTCTCGATGTTCGTTATGAGTGGTCCGCCATGCCGAACGTTGCGCTTCAGGTCTTGGGATTCGTGTTGCTTGTCGCGGGCATCGGCCTCGGGTGGTGGGCGATCGCCTCGAATCCGTTCTTCTCGAGCGTCATCCGGATCCAGGACGACCGGGGACACGTCGTCGCCACGGGTGGCCCGTACGCTTACTTGCGTCACCCCGGATACTCGGGCGGGATCCTCTCCGCTCTGGGCGTGCCGCTGCTTCTCGGCTCGGCCTGGGCCCTCGTGCCTGGACTCGTCGGTGTGGCGGGGCTCGTTGCCCGAACAGCCATCGAGGACAGGATTCTGCACAACGACCTGACCGGGTACCGGGACTACGCGCGCCGTGTGCGGTCCCGGCTCGTGCCGGGCGTGTGGTAGCGCGGTAAGGACCCGAGGCTTTGGCGGCTGATCGACTGACCCTGCAAGCCTCGGGCCTCCCCTCATCGACACGAGGCTTTCGTCGAGGCTGGCCGAGATGACGCGGCGGCGGATCAGGCAGGAACTTGGCCGCGACGACGTGATCCGCATCATCAACACCCATGACCATTTCGACCACACGAACGGGAACCAGATGCGTTTCACGTCCGGGGCCTCCAGGCGACCGAATCGCTGCCGCCACCTAGATCGTCTGCTCGGCATGGTCGCGACATAGTCGCGGGCCTGCTTCAGCTTCTCGTGCGACCACCCGACCTTTGCGGCGGAACCGATTGTCTTCCGGGTCTTGCCGGGGTACTCTCGCCCCGCCCCCGATGACTACAGCGTCCCAGCCAGCGTAAAGAAAGCGACGATGGCCAGCACCCCCACCAGGCGGGATGCAACTCGTGCGCGTGGCGTCTTCACGGCTGCCTTCCCGTGCCTATCGCGCCGTCGGCGGCGCCTGGACCACCCGGCCCACGCCGCCCTCGAAGGTGATGGTCGTGCCGAACGGTGCGGAGTACTGGATCAGGTCACCCATGATCTTCTTCGCGAGATCGCCCTCAGCCAGCATCGGGCGCCCGCGCGTCGACCGCGCCTGGCCGAACCCGAGCGTGATCGGGTAGAGCGAGACGTCCTTGAGCGTCTTCCCCGACCACCGCGGAACGGCAACCACGGCTTCCCAGATCTGGCGGTCGGCCGGGAACCCGCGGCGATCGAAATCGTAGCGGCGATCGTTGAAGTCATTGACGTGCGAATCCGCACCGAGGTTGTACGGCTCGTAGTTCTCGACCGGCAGCCGGAGCAGCGTCTCGTTCTGGAAGATGAAATCCCCCAGGGAGTAGAAGATGGGTTTCCCCTTGTAGATCTCGATTCCCCGCAGCACGTGCGGGCCGTGGCCGGTGACAACGTCCGCCCCGGCGTCGACCATCGCGTGGGCGAAGGTCACGAGGAACTGCGGCGGCACGAACCGGCTGCGATTACCTTCGTGGGAATGAACCGTCACGATGGTGTAGTCGGCGAGACCGGCGGCGTTGCGCACGACGGCGGCGATGGCCGCCAGATCCTGCGGGTTGGCGTCGGTGCGCACCTCGGGCTTCTCCCCAACCACGAACCGGGTGTTGAGCACCGTGAGCGTGTCGCCTGCCCCCCGGCCGCCCATCCCCAGCTCCCGGAACGCCGTCCGCAGCGCCTCGAGCTGCTCGCGGGTCGCCACGTAGGTGGTGGTGAACCGCAAGGGGTTCAGGCCGGGCCGCGCCGGCATGTCGCCGCGCGTGGCACCCGCGCGGGCGTGTTCAGGGAAGGTGGACGCGACCGAGATCAAGGCCACTCGTCCTTTCGGCGTCTCGAGGAACTTGGCCTCCCGTGCCTCGACGAGGCTCTCGCCGACCCCCGCCTGGACCAGACCGGTTTTGGCCACGTGCTGGGTGGTCAGGCGCATGCCGAGGACGCCGTAGTCGCCGGTGTGATTGTTCGCGCGGGCCACCATGTCGAATCCAGCCCAGACTAGCTCCTGCGCCAGCGCCGGCTCGGCGCGCATGTATGTGCCGCCGCTCTCGTGCATCGGGTACGGCTCGTAGTCGTGGAACAGCATCTCGAGATTCGTGAAGGCGACGTCGGCGCGCCGGATGAGATCCATCAGCCTGATGAACCTGGGCTCGCCGTACACCGAGAGCTTGCGCGTGATAATCGAGTCGCCGGTGAGCGCCATCGTGAAGGTCTCATCTGCGGCGGCCGCCGGCACGACCGCTGCGGGCGCGGGCGGTCGGGGCCGCACTTGCGGGGCCTGGCCGGCCAGGCCGGCTGCGTTGAGGACGGCCACCACACCAACGGCGGCCAGAACCGCAGCCTTGTGGAGACGTGCGCACATGGATCCCTCCTCTTTCTGGGCACGCGGACCAGCCTCGGCTCGCCGTACCCATTCTGCGTGTCGAGCGAGAAGATCCTCCGGTTCCACGTCGCTGTCAAGGTACGGGGGGCCGCCTTTGCCCCTGCGGGCTCCGGCGTGCCCAGGGGCGCGGAGAGGCCGCCTTTGCCCTACGGGCTTCGGCGTGCCAAGGGCGCCGAGAGGCACGGGAGGAGCACGGAGGTCCGTTTTCCGATGACGCCGTGGGGATAGGCCGTACTAGAGCCTTCTCGGCCGAGCCGATGGGTGCGGCCGCTGTTCGAGGCCCTGATGAGCAGGTATCGTGTCGACATCCTTTTCTCGGCATCGCTGATTGCTGTATCGTTGCCGGGGGCTGGAGCGCCGCCTACGGTGTTCCGGCACACAAAGGAGACCGCTGATGAGCAGAACAGCCAAGCGACTGATGGCATGGGCCTGTTGTTTGCTGCCGCTTGCGATCATGGGCGATACGCGGGCCCAGGTGCAGGCTCCGAAAGAAGGCCAGGCCAGGTTCTGGACCGTGCCCGGGTACCGCCATGGCCCGAGCGCGTTTCGGCGCAACTTCCTGGTCGAGACCACGGCGCTCCAGGAAGGCGTCATGGATTTCAAGCACTATCACAAGTACACGGAGATGGTGGAGTTCTTCAAGAAGTGGGAGAAGCAGTACCCGGACCTGGTTGATCTCTACGTCGTGGCGCAGAGCTTTGGCGGCATCGATATCTATCAGCTGACCGTCACCAACAAGAAGACGGGCAAGCACACGGACAAGCCTGCCATGTACGTTGAAGGCAACCGCCATGCCGGGGAGGTGACGGCGGGCGAATCGGCCCTGTGGATGCTGCACTACATGCTCACGAACTACAAGAAGGACAAGGAGGTCACTCGTCTGCTCGACAACTTCACCTACTACTTCCGCCCGGTGAACAACCCGGACGGCAATCTGCTCTACCTGGAGACCGCCCAGACGCTTCGCAGCACGATCCGCCCGACTGACAACGACCGGGATGGCCTGCTGGACGAGGACCCGGCGGAAGACCTCGACGGCGACGGATTCAGCCGCCAGATGCGCGTGAAAGTGGAGATGGGCAAGGGGGATGCCGTCGTTGATTCGCGCGACCCCACGGGCCGTTTGATGAGGAGGGTCGGGCCGGGCAAAGGCGATTACCTGCTGCTGACCGAGGGCTACGATAACGACCAGGATGGCAGGGTCAACGAAGATGGCATCGGCGGCCTCGACCTCCACCGCAACTACCCGGAGAACTGGCGTCCGGAGACCGAAGAGACCAGCCGGGGCTTCACCCAGGGTGGCGCCGGCGAGTATCCGCTCTCCGAGATTGAAACCCGCGCGGTTGTCACCTTCCTTCTCTCTCATCCAAACGTCTCGGTCGTGAACACGATGGACACCACCGTCCCGATGCACCTGCGCCCGCCGTCCACCTCGCCCAGCGACGAGCGGATGTACCCGGAAGACCTTGCGTTGTACAAGACATTCGACACGAAGGGGAAGGAGATCACCGGGTACGCCAGGGCCGGTGATGTCTACGTGGATTACGGCCGCGGCAATCCGCTCTTCGGCCACAGCCCGGATTTCGGATACTGGCAGTATGGCGCCATCTGGTATGGGGACGAGCTCTGGAACGGCGGCAACGTCGGCGACTACAACAAAGATGGCGTGGTGAATGATGAGCTGGACCGGCTGCAATACAACGACAAGGAGCTGAAGGTCAGCCGCTTCCAGCCGTGGACCAAGATCATCCACCCCGATTACGGCGAGGCGGAAGTGGGTGGCTGGAACTCCAAGTTCTGGAGCCAGAATCCACCGCCGGAGCTCCTTGAAGTCTGGGCCGAGAAGGAAGCTCGCTTCAACCTGATGCTGGCAGCCAGCTTGCCCAAGGTGGTCATGGCGGAGCCGAAGATCACCGGCCAGGGTGATGAGTACACGGTTGAGCTCTCGGTCGAGAATCAGGGCTTCATCCCGACGGCACTGCGGCAGGCCCAGCTGGTCAAGATCGTGCGCCCTGACACCGTGTCCATGATCTTCCCGCCTGGCATGACCTCAACGCAGGCTTTGGGGGGCCGCGGCGGCCGCGGCGATTTCCCGGGCATGGGGGGCGGCGGGGGCCGGGGTGGTGGCCGCGGCGCCGAAGGCGCTCAGCCGCAGCAGCCGACGACAAGCCAGGACAAGGTGATCATCGTCGAGCCGCAAGGCCGGCCGACCGTGACGATCGACCGGCTCGCCGGCAACGAGAGGAAGCCGGTGACCTTCAAGATCCGTCTCAACGGCATCAGCGGCACGGAATGTACGTTGCGGTATTCCTCCACGCGCGGCGGGGTGGTCGAGAAGAAGGTCTATATCGGCAAGAAGTAGGCGGGCATCCCATCCGCGTACGAGGACAAGGGATGCCGCGAGGCGGCATCCCGTGGAACCTCGCGTGTGCTCGGGAAAACCACGGTGGCACGGCTGGCGTCGCGCCCGGAACGAACACGCGGCTCGATCAACGTGCGGTCGCGTGTTGTTCCTGCGTCAGGCCTGCCGCCGCAGGCCGACCGCGACGAGCAGCCAGGCCACCGCGAGGAACGCAAAAGCCACGAACAGCGGAACGAAGCACTCGGAGAGCCCCCACAGTGCCCTTCCTACGGAGCTGACGTTCCAGGAGGGTGTGGCGCCGGCGCCTCTGAGCACCGTCGCAACGCCTCCGGAGAAGCTGCAGATGGATGCAAAGATCGCCGCCAGCGACAGTGGCCGCAGGAGCGCCAGCTTGCGTTCGGTCGGCCGGATCGCGTACGCGATCGCCATCCCCAGCACGCCGACGCCGCTGACAAGAATGACGAACCCCATCCAGTAGATGCCGATCACAGGCACGGGTCACCTCCCTGGTGTCTAATGCGTATAACGCGGCGGGCGCCAGAGCGTGACAGCGGTCACGCGCCCCGCGTTCGCGCGTTTGTACTCACATGGACCGGGAAACCGAGCTTGCGCTGGTGCGGCAGCTTCGCTCCGGAGACCCCGCGGCGTTCGACGCCGTGTACGACGAGTACCGCGCGACGCTCTACAGCTTCCTGGCCCGGCTGAGCCGGCGGCGCGATGTGGCTGAGGACCTGGCAGAGGAGACCTGGCTGCGCCTGGTCGCCAATGCCCGGCGTCTCCGGCCCGACACGCGGCTCGGACCCTGGCTGTTCGCGGTGGCGCGCAACCTCTTCTACAGCTACTGCCGTGCGCGACTGCTCGACGAGTCATGCCTGGCCGGTGCCATCGGTCTGTGGCCGGCCGGCGTGCCCGGGCCCTCGCCCTTCGAGGAAGCCGCAGTCAGCGAGCTTGAGCGCCGCGTCGAACGGGCGCTCGCGGCCTTGCCGGCACACTATCGCGAGGTCCTGCTGCTGGTTGGCGTCGAGGGATTCAGGCCGGCGGAAGCGGCAAGGGTCTGCGGTGTGACACCGGAGGCGTTGCGCCAGCGGCTGTCTCGCGCGCGCGCCCTGCTCAGCCGGGAACTCGGCACAGCCGGCGAACACCCGGTCCCTGTCCCGCGGG